>Ga0179593_1578523_pt1 | contig 16806 bp, 23 predicted proteins | sample CZODoug2_1_08_16_FD_185931 | JGI IMG/M metagenome (GOLD analysis project Ga0179593, IMG submission 185931) | Vadose zone soil fungal communities from Angelo Coast Range Reserve, California, USA - CZODoug2_1_08_16fungal (PacBio error correction) | ecosystem: Environmental > Terrestrial > Soil >...
AAAGCCGAAAACGAACTTTTAAGAGGAGCAACACCAAGGATACAACAAAACAAAAAGGTGTCCAGGGGAAAATCTAAACCATACTGGTGTGGAAGTGAAGTTCCACCCAAAGTTAACGTGCGGATGAGATTTTCTTGACCAAAAAACGAATGAAATGATGGAGCTGTGGCCGGGGAAGAAGGGGAAGCAAAGCGTCTCTCGATTAAAAGTGAAAATGAGTGTGGAATGTCCTTTTGGGAAAAAAAAAAAAAAAAGAAGTCGATCTTGGGCCCTTAAGAGAAGAATAGGTCCTCGAAAGCATGAACCGTACCTGGGTACCTTCTCGGGGGACGACGGACCGTAAAAAAGGAATCCGAAGACCATTGGAAAGCAGCAGAAAGGTTGTTTCTGGACGAATGGAACCCCGTGTGGGGGGTTTTCTGCATCACGAAAGGGGAAATGGCCGAGTGGGTTTTTTGCCAAGGGGGGTTGCATCATCCAGGTGAAGAAAAGAACTAAGGAGGCTGGGAGTGTTTGGGGGGTATAACAAAAAAGGAGATGAAGAGCGAACAACGCCATGGAAAGCTGGAACATGCAAGGAAGAAAGAGTGTGAGGATCGCTTTGGGGGGGGGGTTATGAGAGTGCTTCAAACTCCTGAATTGTAAAAAACAAATGAATAAAAAGGGGGGTGAAGGAAGCCGGAAAATGACCGCGCATTCGCCAATCCAGGAGATCACCCGGTCAATGATTGGGCAAGGTGGTAGGAGAAATGTCCATGACTCGCTGGCGCTATGCAGAACTACGGGGTGGGGGGGGGGCGCTAAAAAAAACCGCAGAAAAAACGCAAATCGCTTACTTTATCGAATGGAAGGGGAAAACAAAAGTCCGAGCGAGAGTTCCGCAAAAATACAAAAGAAGGGCCAAGGGAAGGGATTGAAAAAAAAAAAAAAATGGCATTTTACGGTGGGTCAGAATGCTCTCGTCTAATTACTGTTGATTTGTGAGTAAAAAGTTGGACTCAAGGCTTTGGCTCGGGGGGGGGGAAAGGGGGGGCAACGTCGTGCCAGGGTCTTCGGGGAAATACAAGGATCGCCGTAAAAGTCCGAAGATTGGACGGTCGACGATCGGGTTCCTTGGTGTGCGGAAGTAGGGGGGGGGGTACGAAATACTTGGTAGGCGGCAGGATCGAGACAGGGGCCGGTGGATAGGAAGAAACGGGGGGTTTTGCAGAAAAATGGGGGGGGACGAAGGGTAAGAGTTTGAGCAACAACGTATGAGGACCAATAATCATCAGAGGAAAGAGAACTCTCGTAGCAAAAGAACTGAAAGGAGATCACCGCGAACCAATTTGTGATGATGGCAACGGTTCACAAAGAAGAACTCGAAACTAGGGAAAAAACAAAGAGCTCCATGAAGCCAAATTGTCATCACGGAGGTGATTCACATAAGATGCGCGCGGGGGGGGAAACTAAAAAGCCTGCAAATATTGGCGTTGAATCTGTCTGATCTGCGACGCTCAAAAAAAATCGAAGGCAAGAAATTCTCGAGACGTTCGGCAGGTTGAAAATAAAAAGAAGGAAATCAGGAGTAGACTGACCAGCACATCTAGAAAACATTGAGTTCGGGAGACTTCGACACGAATAAGGACGAAAAGGCGGTTTCTTAACAGGGGAAAAAAGCAGAAGTTGGAAGTATTCGTGGCGGAGAAGAAACGGGGGTGGGATTATTTCGCTTGAATTGTGTAATCTCAGCGGGAGTCCCGCAGGGGGGAAAGTAGAGGACCATCGTGTTCTCTTGACACAAAAAAGAGAAAAGAACCTGTGGCACATGGCCGCCTCCCGCAACCGGGGAGAAGAGCCGCGTGGGAGGAAAAAATAAAAAGACCACCCCCGGAATGGTTCCAGACGGAGCAGGTGTGGAAGGCAATAAATTTATAGGCTTGAATGGGCACGGGGCAGAAGTATCTCTTATGGGGGGAAAGGGGAAAAAATTATGGAAAATCTTCCGGGTAACCAGAGGAGAGAAAAAAACTCAGGCAACAAGAAAGATGCAGTACTTACTACGCCTCGACGGCATTTGGGCGGTAAAGACAGGAAAATTTAGGGGTAAAGGAAAAAAAAAAATCACTAAGATTGGCGCCGAACCTTTGAAAGAAAACTGGGCCTCGAAACCTGAAAAACCCAACAACGAATGAAGAAAAGGAGAATGGATTTGGTCGACCGATCTATCCAAAAAGACCCTAGAAGAAAAAAGAGTAGAAAAACTCCGAGATAAATTAACGTAACCGAAGCCTCCATTGCAATGCGAAAAAAAGGGGAAAAAATGCAACGGCGAGTGAATCTGGATTAAGAAGAAAGGATGATGTCGTTGCGAAGAGCTCCCTACATCGCGTGGGGAAAAAAAAAAGAATTGTGGGACTCGAGAGAAGCCGCAGGGAAAAAAAGAATCGGGGCGTCCAACGGGGCAGATGCAAGCTAAATACAAAATTTCTTCCTTCCCCCAAAGAGACACGGACGATAAGACCAAAAAACAACGGGTTGTATGTTCCAGAACCAAGGGGAACGTCTCAAGAAAATGACCCGGGCGGGGGCCCACGGGAACCAAAGGGGGTGGCTCTAAGAAGATTAGAAAAACACGTCGACGGAGGGCAGAAGGTCGGAATGCGGGGAAAAAAGCTCGAATAAACCATCAAGGCTGATGAGCCGGCAAACAATGGAAGATAAGGAAACGAAAAGAAAAGAAAAACAAGCTGCTTCTAAGATCCAAAGAAAAGAAGTACTGAAATCCGCCGAAGCGCAGTCCCAATCTGAGATAAATAGGGGGAAGGAAGGTACATGGTTAATACGAAGGAAGCCTAGAAAGCCGGGCTACCGCCGAGCAGGGGAGACTATAAATGGGCTATGGGAGCAACTAAGCCTCCGGGGAAATCAAAAATAAAACAAATCGACATCAAGACATTGAAAAACCGGCTGGGAGAGGTAGTTGAGGGTCCGGAAAAAGAAACTTGGGGTGGGTTTTAAGGAAAAATAGCTCGGGGGCCACCATTAGCCCAGACGCTGGAAAGAAAATCTGCAGGGGAAGAAGTAAAATTCCCCCCAGGCAGCCCAAGGCGTGCAGGAATACTGCCAAGTGGGGAATGAGAAAAAGAAGAAGGCTAAATATATGGATGATGAATGTGTAACCTCCCCCCCTCAACTAAAGTTTTCATAGACCAGTTGAAAGAATATTGGGGAAAAACCAAGGAAACTCGCATACTACAGACAAATAATGTCTAATTACCTTAGAATCAACTGACAAAAACAAGACAATAACCAAATAATCAGGAAAAATGAAGAGGCACAGCCAACAACCGACTCACACACAAAAAAAAGAAGTTCTGGACGACCAACTCCTAGTCGACCTTATTCAACCAATGAACGATCAGGGGGGCCTTGTTCAAAAAGGGGCACCCATAGCATTCCGAGCTCAAACCGAGTTCTCATCAGGGGGGGAGCAAACAATTGAGTGGCAGTAAAAAAAAGCATGGGGGGGAAAAATAAAGGAATGGAGAACAAAGGGAGTTTGGGGTTGTCCATTCTAGCAACATTGCTTGTGCTCGTCAAAGGAGGATCAGTAAAACTGGTTTTTCTGAAAAAGATAGGTGAAGGAGAAAAACGGAGCGGGGGAAAAAAAGGCAGGTGGGCGGTTTTATAGCCACGAACAACAACAGAAAGAAGTGAATGAAAGAGGGAAACTATCAAAAAAAAGAGGGGAAAGTATGAACGGAACATAAGTGACCTGGGAAAAAAAAGAAACGGTGGGGGGGGACGACTTTGAAGCGTGGTATGCTAAAAGGTGACGAGGACCTCGGTGAGAGAAAAAATAACTAGGGAACAAGAGATTTATAAGCGTCAAAAGGAATAGAAAGGAGAAAGGGGGACGAAAGAAAAACGACCCTAGTCAAAAATATCGGGATACTTGGGAGTCAAACATCTCCGATGCGTCGAGTTTCGGGGGCCAGCGAAGATTACCACTCATCCAAACATGACAAAAAATCGGAGTCAAGAAGAGCCGGGAAAGGAAATTGTATAGAACGGGAAACAAAACAAGGAAAGGACTAAAGATTGTTAGCATCACCGGGGAAGAGACGAAACACGGGAAAATAAAAAAATCGCCCCATACACCCTCGTGGGTAAAAGGACAATGTGGGAATGTACACTTTCAGTAGCCAGTCCGAAAGAGAGAAAGATCTCAAAAAGGGGAAACAAGTAGGTTCAATAAAATTAGAAGAAGGTACTTTCACGAAGAATCCAAGAGGGGGCTTCTAGAGGGGGGGTCAAAGAAAAACAAAGTCAGAGGAAATAAAACGAATGACAGCAAAAAAGTTGCAATTTAAAACAAAAAACGGGGGGGTCCGCTTGGCTGGGGTGATCGAGAAGGAGAAAAGCCAAGAAAAAAAAAAAAAAGGGGGGCAAGTTGATCGTGTGGCGGAGGGGAATATAGATAAGACAAAAAGTGGGGGGGGGAGAACATTTACCAGAAGGGGAAGAAAGCCAGTACATTCAATACTGTGAGTCTTCCGCAGAAAGCCAGTCTCGGCCTAACCAGTTAAAAGGAGGCGCCTTTCGAAAGGACATCAGCTGGGAAAAACAAAACAACTGAGAGAAAGGAAAAAGAAGTAAGAAGCCGCCAAGTACTGTCAGAAAGACGAGAACAACTCCTCGACTGGGGAAGTACATTAGCAAATGGGTTCGGGGAACAAGAGAGAACAGGTTGTAAGTTAAAATGTCTATTCAAACAAAAACAAGATCTATTTCCGAGCTGGTAAAAAACAAGGATTAGATTGGATATGTGGGTGATTCGCCACGAGAAGATAAATGGGAATGAAAACTCCGGAATTGGGAAAAATGAGATTGATGTTCCAACATGGAAACTGGGGGGAGAAATGAAAAGACTTGTAATCGGGGACTTAGGTTAAAAGCACACTAAGGGGCATGAACCTCATAACGGGCCTAGGAGATCCAATCAAGGACTAACAAGGGACCTTCGTCGGGGGTCGTTACTTGCAAACTTGTGTTGCATAGAGTAGATGTAGCGGCCAGTGGGTTGGGAAAGCAGAAGCAAAAAAGTAGATTCACAACTTTGGGGAAGAAGGGTCCGATTGCAAAAAATCTTTTTTGGGAAAAAAAAGAGGGGGGTCTCCCAACTAATCCCAAGGTGAGCAGAATCTCCATAAGGGGTTTTGGGCTAGAGCAGAAGAAGGCTCGTCCAACAATGGGAACAGGAACTAGGGCAACAAGAGAAACGGAAATTCGTCCGGGGTAGGGGAAGAACAAAAAGGGGGAAGGCTCTGAGAAATATTTAATTTTGCAGTCATCAGAATTGTCTCAATAAGGCATCAATAGTGGGGAGTATTGTCATTTAGACAGATAATAATGCATTCGAAATGTACCCCCCCAGGAAAGGGGGCAGGAGCACGGGGGGGAATTGGTAGAGTAAAACACTGGGGGGGGGAACGTTATCTTACTGGCGACGGATAAGGAATGACTTCCCTAGTGTGGGTGCGCGAAAAAAAAAAAAAAAAAAAAAGTGCCAAAGAGCTACGTTACGCGAAAACTGGAAAGTCGAAAACAGCAAAAATCCGCGGACGACCGAGCCTGAAACAAGCAAAAAAAGAGTAAAGGATGTACGGTTGGGAAAATGCTGAGGCCGGCGGATCACGCTGGGACGCACCGCAAGGGGGTGTCAAAAAGGAAAGACGGCTTGATCTCGAAAGTTGGAAAAAAACGTTGGAAGAAAAAATTTTTAGGGAACAAAGGAATGCACATGGGGAAGAATTTGGGGGGGGAATAGAACGAAAGCGTAAACGAATTTTGTGGGGAAGTAGTTCCATGGAAGACCGGTAGGTACGGGTAATTCTGGACGAAGGTGAGAAGGATGGGGGTAGCCGCTGGTCGGGTGCTAAAAGAAAGGGGGCTCAAGGGGAGGAGGGATAAGAAGGCGGGGCGTTTACGCAAGGCGCAGACGAATTATCGCTGGGCGGGGCACCACCCTCGGATCCCGTACTTGAAAAAGAAAAAGAAGGGGGAAAAAGTCACCAAACTTGTCAAGGCGGGGAGGTCCATCGCAAAAAAACAAAGTTATACATAGAAAGCTCATTGGGGGGAAAAACCAGAGTGGGGGCGCACATTGGGGCAAATTGGGACGAACTGGAAAAGGGGGGGGATCATATAAAGGCGCGCTGACATTACAGAGAAAAAGGCGGCATATGTAGGGTCTGATTACGAGGATGGGAGAGAGTTCGAAGGACTTCAAAGGGAAATTCTCGGAGACTGGACATGCGGTTCTTGCTAATCGAATCAGAAGAGTAGAAAGAAAACACACAGACGCACCAAGGCAGGGGAAGACTGGTCGGGGAAGGAGGTACCCTTTGCCTGCGTCGGCAGGCAGCAAGCTGTTTGGGGGGAGGTGGTCGGTCTTTTGCAGGCTATTGGGAGGCAAAAAGGGGGATAAAAGAAAGATGTTCACCGCAATGGGCGGACCGCCAAAAGAATCTCGAAGGAAAGAGGGGGGAGCCACGGCCCGAAATGTCAAAAAAGAAAAAAACCATTTTGGGGACTGGCAATGGGCACAAGCAGCGATACGTGGGGGCGACCGTGGGAAGTTGTGATACCGGAAAGCTTAAGGGAAGGAGAGTGTGGGGAAGAAGGCGGAAATTTGATTACGACAGCTTAAAAAAGCAACGGGGGCGACAGATCCTGGGGGGGTGGTGGAGTGCGCTGGCGCTATCGAAAGGAAAAACACTGGAAAAAAAGGGGTAAAGAGAGCCGTCAATTCTCCGCCGCAAAGGACGGAGAAAATCCTTCCAGGGGAGGGGTACTAGACCGACTCGCAAGCATTTAAAGTTGGGGAAAAAAAGAAAAGGGGGAAAAGCTTAGCAAGGTAGGCGTTCGCGTACTACAAATCGAGATCTAGGAGGGGGAGCCGAAAAAAATCGACTCGACCAAATCTCGTCCTCAACAACACACTTGAGAATTAAGATTTTTTTGGTCGAGGGGGGCGAGCGGCTCGGCGAAGGTCTTAGAAACTCTCGGGGTCATCAAGGTGGGTACTCCGAAAACCATCCATTGGGGTCTTGTGCCTGCAAACAAACACCTCAAGCTACAGGAGGGGTAAAGCGCAAAAGTTGGTGAGGAAGGGGAACGGAGGGAGGGGCCGACGCTCAGTTCCAGAAAAAAAAAAAGGGAGGTTTGCGTCAAGATAGCTGGCCGCGCAAAAGGAAAAACCCGGGGTAAGGAATCGTCGCCAAAACGGGGCGATCGGAGAGTAAGCAATTTCGACGCCTGAAACACATCGGCGCCGAGAAAATGCCGGTACCGGTTCCACGGATCCTCCCAAAGGAATCTGGCAGATGGAGTGCCCCCGGTCGGCAAAAGGCCCAAATTTTTTCAACGAGGAAGAGGGGGGGCTTCCAGGATCGACGATGGGAAGTGGCCCAGGGGGGCATGGCGGCGACATCGGAGTGAGATTAACAGAATCGTAGCCGGAATGGTACGTACCGCCAAGAGAAAAAAAAAAAAGGACTGGCTGCGAAAGACGAAAAGGAGAAAAGGCTGAAGAAAAAAATAAAGGTACCATCGGGGCAAGAAGTGCCGAGGAAATTTGTGTGCTGTAAAGAATTGGGAGGATTTAATATCCGGCTAACACGACCAGTGCGAGGAATGAAGCGGATTGAGGTCGCACGACCATCCATCCGGACCAAAAGAATGCATGGGGCTGGTAGTAATCAGTTACGCGCGCAGGGGGGAGGGGTTTCCACATAGCGAGATTGAGAAAAAAAAGGAATAAAGTTGAGCCTGGGAAAAAAGCGCGCCGTGCCGAAAAGTGTTGAAAAAAGGTGGCAGAGAATGCCGGGAAAAAAAAGTGGCGTGCGCGTTGAAAAGGGTCAAGGTTTAAACAGACCGGGGCGAGAGCAAGGCCCGGCGAAAAATAAAGAGTGGGGGTACTCGCAACAACGGTCTCAAAAACTGGTTTGGGAAATGAAAATCTTGAAAAAAACCCCAAAGAAAACCACGCGACCCAGACACGGGGCCCTCAGGGGAGGCCGACCACGAGCCACTAATAGTGAAAAAGAACACTCTCACAATCAGGTAATCGCACAGTGCACGACGGTAGAAGGGAGGAAAAAAAAAATTGTTTCCAAATAAAAGGGCAAAAAAACAAGAAAAAAATGATCTGGGATCAAAGCGTTATCAAATTGTGGAAGACAAATCTTTGGGGGCAGAGATCGAAGAGGATTGAAACCAAAAACGCTGAAGGGGGGGTTCCTATAAAATGCTTGTGCAAAGGCGACGGATTCGGAAAAAAACCTCCTCGGAGGGGGGGAAATCGTTTAAGCCTCGAAAAAGGAAAAGGGCAAACATGCAGGTTTTGTGGGGCTTTGTAGCAAGCAACAAGGACGTCCGGAGATAAAAAAAGGAAGAAAGGACTAAACGGTACAACGTAAACTCACCAGGGGGAAGCCTGGGAAAAACGGGGGGGAAAGAGTGATTCAGGAGCGTGAGGGGCTAAAGAAAAGAAGAAAACTCTACAAAAATGATTGAAGAGTGAAGAAACACGAGAAAAAAAAATAAATTCTAAAAAAAATAGCCCAAGTGACGATGTCCAGGAAAAAAACAGCGGTCATCGTGATACGTGGGCATAAGTCTCGCATGCAGGGACGAGATTGGCGGATCGCGATATAAAAACCAAACTTCAACCAGAGAGGGCCAACAAGAAGAAGGGGAATGGAAGTGAAATTGAAATAAAACAACAAATTCTTTCCAAAGTGGAAAAACGACGTGGAAAAAAATACCGTTTGAAGAACCAACTGCTACCATATTCCAAAAAAAAAAAAAAAAGCACAACCCGACCGCTTGAAAGGAATGTCTCGAGGTCCACAAGACGAAGCGAGTTCGTGCAAGAGAGAAGAAAGACATAGAGGGGCATTAGAGCGAACGGGGGGATGTCTTGGAAACAAGCAAAAGGGATTCAGGGAAAAAAAGTCCAGAGGCAGCAAACATCAGTTGAGCCAAGAAAGAAACAAAAAAAAAAAATATGGTCGGGGGGATTAGTGGCTTGATCCCACACGACAACATCTGGAGGTCAGGGAAATTTGATCGTGTGGCATGGAAACTGAGAGACAAAGTGTGGCAAGAGGAAAAGGGGTGCCAAAAACGTTTCCACCGGACCTAAACGGTGTGCAGAAAAACGGGAAGGCGCGCGTTGCTCGCATAAAACACGGCAGACTTCCAGGAGTCCGGTTGGGGCCTAAGATCAATCGCCGCTCAAAAAGATGGAGGGAATAGAGAGAGGGTCGATAAGGCCCCGAATCTGGTAGGGGAAAGGCATCCACTAGAACAGCAAGAGGAAACCCGAAACGGCGGTAATTCTCGCCACATAAAATTTGGGAAAAAAGGTCAAAAATTTGCGGATCTACTTAAACCAGTCCTGCCACACGAGCAAAGATGGAGGGGGTTGCACGAGGAAATCCAAGCAAGGATCATCCGGACTTGTGGGAATGAAAACAGGCAGTGGGGAGGGGAAAATGACTTTTTGTAGCGAACGAAAGAAGAGACTAAATCGATAGAGAGGTCAGTGGGGAAAGAAGAACAGAAGAACAATCCAAATAGAAAGGTTCACTATGGTCCAGTCGGGAAGAAAAACTAAAAAAAGTTCCTGCTAGGGCGTCCCGGTGGAAATAGAAGAAACATGACCTTTAAAAGAACAGGGTTTGAGGGACGATTATTATGGAAAAAGTGTTGGGATCTTCGCAAAGGGAAATGATAAACGTGGGGAGCACTGGAACCCACCCGGGGGGGGGGGGTCCAAAACACCAAAGTGAAGGTAAAGTTCAAAACAGTCTCTGAGCACCAATTGCCTGGGAGGGGTTTAAAATAATAAAATGAAAAGGGCAGAGTCAAGCAAAGGAAGCCTGAACAGTATGAAAAGAAGTATCAAAGAGGTTGTAGGGTGTCCGGGGGGGGGAAATGAAACCTGGCACCATGAAATTTATTTGCACTCTGATACGGAATGGCCGCCAAAAAATTTCATTGGAAAGATATTTGCGTAAAATCCCGCCGGACAGCAGCGCAGTATGGAAGCTCCGCGCTTCCTACCGTACGTCCAATGAGTGGGGGGGGGGACAGGAAGCGGATGTAGAAAAGGGTCCCAGGCATCAATGAGGAATGGGGACAGCTATAAAGTGTTAGCGCTAACACAAAGAACGCCAAAAAAAAAGCAGTAAACAAAGAAGGGGCACTACTGATGGTCGAACGCAGCGAAATATCCATGTCACTAAAGAAAGGGCACAGGAGAAATGGAAGCGGAAGGTTTGGTCCAGGCCGGCAAAAGGGAGGGCTAGAACTGCTTTACAAGAAAAACCGCAAAAAGGTTTGTCTTCAAAAATTGAGAGAGAGGGACGGAAGCCCGCCAGAATGCTAGTGGAAAAGCTCGTGGCTTTTAAGGCGGGAAGGGGAGTGTAGGGGATTGAAAGACTTTCCCGACGAGAGGAAGGGAAAAAAAAAAAATAAAAAGGGATTCAGTTTGGGGTTGGCCTGGGCCAGGGGAAGAAGTGGGGGATTCCGTGGTAAGGAATAGCTAAAAAGTCAAGGTAGAATAAGGGTTTTATTTCGCAAGTAGGGAAAAGGGAAATACCAAAGAGTTGCAGTGACGCAATCTCAAAGAGGACAGCAGGTAAGAATTTGCGCCGAAGGAAAAAGCCGTAATAACCGCGGAAAACGGGGGAAATGAAGGTAGTTCGAAAAGGAAAAAAGGTGGCACATCAGAAAGCGCTTTTAGGGCTCACAATTGTATCACCCAAGGGGCAAAGCTGGGGATAAAAAAAAACCCATATAAGAGAAAAAAAGGAAAAACGGACCTGAACTCACCACCAATGCGCTAAGGTAGTCTGAAGGGGGAGGACTGAGAGGTCAGACGCTCAATGAGTAAATTTCAGAGACGAAATGCGGGGGGTAGGCCGATCCACAGCAATAGTTCGCCAAAAAGAAGTCAAAAGACAGGAAAAAAGAATTTCGGAGAAGGGAAAATGAGTACCGGAAGGGCAACTTTTCTTCTCTTGAAAAAGAGGGAATGGTTGGAACGTGAACGGACCGATCCATGGTTTCACGGGCTATGGGGGGTGCACGGAAAAAAAAGGGTGAGCATCGATGGCGGAACGCGGGGGGCGGCCGCCATCATCCACGTCAGAAAGGGGGGAGGGGGGCCGACAAGAAAAAGACTTGGAAAAAAGAAAATAGGACAAACCCATGGGAAGGAAGCCGCATCCCGGATAGAGAAAAACACCACACGGGGAGGACAAAAAGAGGGGGAAAAGGGGAAGGAGTTTCTCGCGGGGCGTGGGGGGGGGGAGGATGGAGATTTCGAAGAGAACGGAAAAGAGATCAAGAAGGAATAGGGGTGGGGGCTTTTCAGTGCAAGCGAGAAAGGAAAAAAAAGCCGGGAATGTAACGGAGGGGGGAAAGCGGCAAGCCCGCTCCGGCGCAAGGACAGTGCGCAAAAAGGGTACAGAATCAGAGGGGGTCCGAGCAATTGGAAGTGGTTGTGGAAAAATAGAAGGGGGGGGCTTCCTTCGGGTTAATTACCGAAGAGTTCTAAAGAAAAGGGCTTTGGGGGGGAGAGGGTCGGCTGCCACCAATGAAAACGAACAAAAAGGGGGCACAAAACAAACGGAGGGGGAAAAAGAGATTGTTCGAGAAAGCCAGATGCGGCAAGAAAGAGGAGAAAAAGACGGGGAGTGATCATACTTAAAAAAAAACGTACCCAAAACTCAATAATGATAAGGGTCGTTTTTCCCACAAACACCTTACCCGAGAGTGGGGTAAGCGCAGATGTCGGGGGGGATTCAAAGGGGATCGAAAACTCACGAAAGCGTTCCATTCTTTCACCCCAAAGGAAAATAGAGGGACCTAAAAATCCAAAACAAATTGGAGCTTCAGAATTTCCACCCTAGAAGGGTAGAGAAATGGGCTTTCGCCTGTTGTAAAGCAGAAAAGGGGAAGGGGAAAATGGGGGGAACTTTTGTATGGGGTTCAGAAAAAAGAAAAAAAAAAACAGGCCACGTCGAGAAGGGAGGCCGCGGCCAAATGCCGTCGGTGAAAAGAAAATTGCGTGGAAAAATTTTGCGTCAAACACGAGACAGGAGGGCGAGGTTGGCCACCAGTGCGCAGAGCTGAGAAAAAAGGAACCAAAAAAAAACAAGACACAAAATGGATCGTCGCAAAAAAAGAAAAACAGCACCTTCTGGGCAGGAGAATAAAGAAAAAAAAAAGCTGAACAGGAATCGCAGAAAGTGAAAGGGAAGAGGGGGGGAGGGAGGGGGTTGCCTGGTAGGGAGTGAAAAGAAAGGGAGGGAGCGGAAAAAGCAAACGATACCGCCGCATGAGTCGCATGAAAGGATTTGGCAGGCACTATCACAATAAGTCTCGAGAGGCCGACGAGGGGTAGTAGTTCAAGGGGTCCAACGAAGATTATATTGGTTAGCCAAAAAGCGGAAGTGGAAAAGGGGGGAGACAAACAATTGAGCCCGCTTGAAAAACGGAAGTGAAGTGGGGACGTGGCGAAGAAGGTGCAACGACCAAGTGAGGCGACACTGATGGAAAAGAAGAAATGGTTCTCCGAGAAACAAACGGAAATAATTAGGATCTGGGCTTATGGGATGACACACGCCCATGGGCAGGGTAAAGAGGGCTAAAAGACTTTTCAACCCCCAAAGCCGGGCAAGGGAACAACACAAAAAAACCTAAAGTTCAGTTCGATCCGGACAATAAAAAAAGAAAAGGTCCAAAAATCCATGCCTTCCAACCAAACGACTAAGAAAACACAAAAAGAGCCCGCTGTCCGGATAATACCAAGAAAAACGACAGAAAAACACGTGGGTAAACGAGGTAAATGGCACGACGAGGTGCAAAAACTAGCAATCAGGAGAAACCAGCAATTTTTGAGAGAGGGAAAAAAAATTTGCAAGTAAGAAAAGACAATTTAAAAAAACCCGTAAATTTGCAAAAATGGAGCTGGGTCATCGGTAATGCGGTCTTCCGACGTGCCAAAATGAAAAAAGGCGTTCAGTCAGAAAAAAAGGGGAACGACTGCGTTTTTTGGGCGGGGGGTTAAGTTAAGCAAGAAACAACAACACTAGGAAGTAACTCCGAATCAGCCAAGAAGACACAGTTCCCTAAAAAACTCAGAAAGAAATCATCGAAAGACCCTTGGAGAAGAAAAAACCCAATCACTGAACCGACGGGGGGGAAAGTAGTGAGTCCTGGATCCAGGACGGAGAAGAAAATACTTCAAAACTTGATGTGCACAATACAGAGTGATAAGCCCAAAGCCAAAAAAAAAAAAAACAAAACTGGGGACTATCCAGGAAACACAAGAAAAAGGAAAGTCAGAAGGTAAGAACGGGAATAGTTTCACTGTGACTCGGTCCTCGTCAATGGGAAAAACCGGTCAGAGATCGCGATGATCCCGAAACGGAGGACGGCTCATCGGGGGACCGGATAAGAGAAAAAATGAGGGAAAAAAAAAAAAGCACAAGACAGGTTCCTCACGGTATAAGACTTTGAGAAGGCCGCTATAGGAAGCGCCCCAAATCAAACAGGTACCGGCTCAAACCAAAAGGATAGAAAGAGGTCACGACAGGAACGCGGAAAAACCGGGTTCGTCATAGGAAAGAGAAAAAACAGATATGAAAATGGTTTAAATAAAAAAAAGAGAGAAGGAATGCTTTAAACCCCAATATCGAATAGGGACCTTGGGAAAAAAGGAGAAAAAAAGGAAGAAATCAAAAAACGCCATAAGGGTGGCGAGAGATCGCTTTGATGGAGCGGGGAAAGATTAATTCCGAAAACAGCAAAAAGAAGAAAGGGACCAAAAATACATGGTGAATCAGTGTGAAAGGCTGAATGCGAAAGTTGTGGCATGGGACAGGGGAAAGTTGGGGGAGAATCACGTGGCACCAAAGACGAAACGTTGGAGTGAAAAATACTGCGCTGCGGGGCGGAGTGGTCGAACAGTACGTTTGCTTCCGGCGGGGGCCCACTGAAAAAGCAAAAAAAAAAAAAGCTGAAGTAAATATAGATATGTGCGACGGAAAAAGAATTACTGGCGAAGCCTAGCCAAGAGCCCTCCTAAGATCATAGCCAAAGCGTAAAGCGGGAAAGAGAAAAAACTACTTTCGGAAATGGGGGAAAAAGGCCAAAAAGTGCGGGACTATTCTCAGCAATGGGCAAAACTAGGATGAAAGATTATGGAGCTGGGGGGGCCTAAAACTAATCAGAAGCTCCATCTCGTTGGAAGAAAGGAGGAAGTGCGTTTGAACAAGATGACTTTAGCGACAATAAATATAAATATCGGAAAGTTCCCCAACGTTGTAAGAAAACAGAAAGGGAAAGATTAAAAGGAAAAAAAAGACAGCCTGTTCCTATGTCTCTGATCAATACGAGAAGGGGGGGGGACCTTACTAGACATGTGGCCAGGTGGACGGGGTGTTGCTTGTGCGTTTTGAGGGGAATGAGAGAAAAAGGAAAAGAAACAAGGTAGGACCCCTGGCAAAAGAAGGGGGGAGTAAGCTAATATTATAAAACCCGGTTCTCAATAAGAACATGATGGATGTGGGAGATTCGCGGGGAAAGAGAGGAACTGATGCGAGAAGCCTTCAAAGATCACAAGGGACTCGAGGTGAGGAAATAACGGGTGGGATGAGAAGTTCATTTGCAACCGAAGGCGAAAAAAAAAGATGGTAAAAATATTCAGAGTAGGTGGATGAGGTCCGAAGAAAAGAGAATTCAGCCGCCCTCAACGTCAAAATGGTGCTGTGCAGGAGCAAAGGAGTTGGGAAACCTGGGATGTACCTCCGCGTAATCGTGAGAAATCAACGACGTCCAACTAAAGGGGTGGACAAAAAAAAACCTCAAAAAAAAAACCGCAGCAAGGCCAGGAAGGGGAGAACTGAGGTAGAAAATTCCCGCAAGACAGATGTCCCGCATACAACCAAACAAAAGAAAAAAAAAGTATTAATTTATTGTTTTAAGAACCTGGTTGGTAAAAGACCAAACAATATTGGGACAAAAACCCCCCCCCAACCACGACCGCCCAACCTCCGCAACAAAAAAGTCAAGGGAAACCGAAAGAATGTTTAACCCCGGTAGCAGTATGTCTATGGCGCAGAACGGTACCAGTGGGTGGTGACTTTGGGTCAGATAAACCCGCAGAGGTCCCTCCCTCCCGGACCTACTCACCAGTTACAATGGAGGCGAGGAAACAACTGTAAGAAGGGTGAACGGGGTGGGGCAAGCTGTTTATATTCTATCACTTCTTTGAACATACGGACTCGGGGTTTGGGTAAAAAAAAACAAAAATTGAGAAGAGGACGGAGGAGTAAACCTATTTGGGCACGGCAGCAGTCGTTTCTGGCGGTAGGAGAAAGTTGTCCGGGGTAAAGGGAAAAAAATAAATTGGGATATCAGACAGGCTTCACAGAGTGGTGCTGGGAAAAGTCTTGTGGAAGGGCAATTTGAAAGACTTAGTGGGAGGAAAAATAAAAGAAAAAAGGGAAAGAAAGGGGGCCTGTATGGTAAGCCACTGGGGGGGATTTGCAAGGAAAGGAAAAAAGGGGGGTTTTTGAGACTGGCGGTACATGCACAAAAAAAGGAGAGAATAAACGGCATCGGGGGTAGAGGTATGATTTACAAGCCCCACATCTCACTTCCAACATGGGGCGGGACCGGAAAATGGGTTCTGACGGTTAAAACAGAAAAAAGAAAAAGCGGCTTTGGTTGACCGTCAGGAAAGCAAATGGTCAAACCTCGGCTAGGTGGGGGGGGGTAAAAAAGAAAAGGTGCTCGTTCAACCTGAACTACGATCCAAAGAAAAGGAACAGAAGAGTTCGAGATGGGGGGGGAAGAGACCAGTGCGAAAGAAGCAGGGGGGGGTCAAAAAAATTTCTTCGAGACAGGGAGGGAGGTGGGGAAGAAAAGGCACGGGTCCAGCAATCGGGTAAGAACATCATATAGGCAGGGCAGGGGGAAAAAGTCGGGTCGGCCGATGGGGCTTACAGTCCGGGGCCAGTACTGGGATTGACCCCTCTTCAGGGGAGGGGGGAGGGGGGGAAAAAAAGGTCTTGCGGAATGGTGGCTAGGGGAAAACATGAAAAAAAGAAAATGGTGTGAGGGGCAAAAAAGGGGGGGGGGAAATGTTCTCACGAAGGGACGGGGCCAATCAACTCGTGACTATGGAACGTGGCCACTGGAGCACATCTGCGCCCACTGACCATTTTTTAAACTGGGACAAATCCCCCTTCAAGCAGTGGAAAATAAATGGTTGGGCTATCTTTGTACTAAAAAACGGGGGGGAGAAATGTACCTGAATAGTTCTTCAGCGCGGCGGCTTTGGGGGGGTAAGGGAGGAGAAATGGGGGGAAATGAAAAGATTCGATTCGCAACGGGGCGAAAAGAGAAATGTGGGGAAGGGGGGGGACCGGCCGGCTAAAGAATGAAAGACCGTTCCTGAAAAACGGCAAACCTCCTGCAAAAAAGCAAAAAAAGAGGAGGGCGGGTACTAACTACCTAGACAGCATACAGAGAAGCGAGTCTGGGGTTCGGTGACGGACCAAAGGGATGCCTGAATCGGGAAGAGTAAAAAGAACCAGCGAGTGTCTGAGATTGGCTCAAAAAGACATTGGGGGAGTCGATCGTTGAAGAAACGAGAAAGAGAGATCAAAAAAACGGGGAGGAGGAAAAGAAGAAGGGTTGGGGTCGAGGTCAAAGCAAAAAAACTCAGGGCGAAAAACA
>Ga0179593_1390436_pt1 | contig 16805 bp, 22 predicted proteins | sample CZODoug2_1_08_16_FD_185931 | JGI IMG/M metagenome (GOLD analysis project Ga0179593, IMG submission 185931) | Vadose zone soil fungal communities from Angelo Coast Range Reserve, California, USA - CZODoug2_1_08_16fungal (PacBio error correction) | ecosystem: Environmental > Terrestrial > Soil >...
GACACTCTCAAATAAACTCACTCTTATGCGGTGGTAGTATCTTGCAACCAAAGCGGTGCAAAGGGATAAAAAATAAACTTCAGGATAGGTAACGGACGAAAAAAGAAAGGACGAAAGAAGGAGGCTAGAAGTGTTGTGGGCGTTTGTGACGTCGCCGAAAGAAAATCAAAAACAAAAAAAACACCGTGGGGGGGGACAGGGGTGGCACAAAAAAAAAAACCAAATAAGAAAAACCATGCCCCGGGTGTGGGGGGGCGGGTGACCTGGGGGCTCAGAAAGGTCATCGTCAGACTTTTGGAAGTATTCATGGTCAGAAAACGGCACAAATGCAAGGCTGAAGTCAGACACGAGTTGGGGTTGGCTAAAAGGGTAAGTGAATAAAAAGGGACTTTTTCACTTTAATTGACTTGTTGTGTTTCTTGGAGCTGTAAATGGTAGAGAGACTCAAGTTATTAAGAATTCCTTGGTTAGGATGGTAAAGAGTCTTTAGATGGGACTTGTGGGGGTTCATAAAAGAAAAGTTTGTGGGCACAAAGCCTGGGTCCGTCGTGGGGTATCTAAAAAGGACTACAGTAAACTGAACTTGGATAGAAGTTATAGGCGGGGGTGAGAAGTGGTAAACGAAATCAGAGAATAAAATACAATCGGTCTTTGGAGTCAGGTGATAAAAAAGATCCAAGGATGAGCGAATAACCGAACCTAGATTCAAGAAATGTCAGGAGTGATCATAAAAGCCAGACTAGGGCAACTGCACCCCTCCCCACGGGGTGAGAGATATCGTAAACTACCGGGGTATCCCTGCTTGACAGGTGTTTGGGGAAAGCCACAGATTCTACTTGATTCAGATATCAAAAAGGGGGGGGGGAAGTCACTCAAGGTGGTACTCAGACAACCCGGAAGTGGGTGGAGGGTGTACTCTTGGCCGTTGGGAAAAAAGACATCCATTACTTAAGGGGGAATTGGGTAACCAAAAACGGAAAAAAAGTGAATTGTGGTGGCTGACTGACTGAGTGAGATGGCCAGCATCAAGGTTTCTAAATCAAAAGGGCTCGAAAACACCAAAAAACAAAATAATGGAAGAAAATAGAAATACATAGGGTCTGAAGATTCTGGTTAACAGGAAAAAAAAGACTACAACACCAATGACATGGTCATCGAAAAGGACGGCCAGTCGAAATTTATGGTACAGAGACACAAAAGGTAAGCAAAACTAGTAACGCAATACCACTCAAACGGAAGGGGTTTCAAGAAAGATTAAAAGGTCTACCTACAGTCTAGAACAAAGGAGGGGGGGGGGGTCAAACAAGACTAACACCCCTGTAGGAAATTTATCGGGAGCCCTGTGGGAGGGAGACCTCCTAAAGATCTAATGGGTCACCTTAGAAGATATTACAATAGAAATGCAGAGAGGTAAAGAGAAAAGTGAAACATCTGGGTGGAGCTTGTCACCAGGACAGGAAAGTTTAGAAAAAACACTTGACAATGGACACGGTAGCCAGGGTCGGAAGAACACAAGTAAGGCCAACCGTAGGTGTAGAAAACTCGACAAAGGGGTCCCGCAACAAAACTCAAGCCAAACTACGCAAGCACAGGAGTGGGAAAAGGATAAGTAACACTGGTGGGAAGGGCCATTGAAAAAAGAAGGATATGGGACAATCCGGCATTAAAGAAACAGCCCGGCAGGGGGGGAACGATTAATGCACTTAGAATCATCATCAAAAGAAACGCCACTGAGTGGTAATAACAGAACTCAGAAACACATCAAGAGGGGACAATTTTATCACCAGGGGAAAATTGTGGAGGGGGGTGCTTCCTCACCTTCCGAACAAGGAAAGAAACAAAAACTGGTCACGGGCTGACTTGGGGACAGCGCCCTGGGGAAGGTCTGTTACATCTGAAAGAAAACCAGGGAAGGGTGGTGGTGAAACCCGGCAACGGGGTACTCACCACGAAAACAAGAAAAAAAGAACTCTGCGCTGGGGATGCTCTACAAGTGCTTGAAGCCAAGTGGAGAGAGGAAAAACCGAAGGCAAACTAACCGGGAAACACGTGCTATGAAAAAAAGGGGCAGAAAGGGAAAACCGCGGTAGGCAACGTTGCACACCATTTCAGGTTTTAAGCAAAACGGGAGAAACAAGAGAGGGGCACGGGGAGGGAAAACTGGTTCGACAGGTGAGCGATTAAACCATCCAAACACGCCAAAGACATTGTTAAAACAAAGAAAGTAAAAAGGAATGCCCACGCAAAAACAGGCAAACCAAGGACAGGAAGAGTGTCTACGACAGATAGCCAACACAAGCATGGGGGTGGCCGGAAAAGGCACTTTTCGGGGGACACAAGGCAACAACCATCATCGTTATAAGAAGATACGAGAGAAAAAAAGCTGAGAAAGAAAACACATTCTCAGTGAATGTGACAGGGGGTTAACAAAAAGAAAAGTGGCCCAGTCAACATAAGTTGGAACAAAACCTCTTAGCAGGTGGGGTTCGCCAGAAAAGGAAAGGGGGCATGACACTTCCGTCGCTTGGCAAGGGACGGTGGAATGGACAGGAAAGCTAGGAAAGGAAGGTCCCCAAGGGGGGCGTCCAAAGAAATAACCTCATCACACAAAGAAGAACCTGGGGGGAAAACCGAAAAACTTCAATGCAAGTAGAAATAACAAAAGGAAAGCTGGAGAACAAAAAATGGGGTTGTTCGAGTGAAGAACGTTACGACACAAACCTAGGACGCAGGACTACATGGAGTTGTTGCAAAAAATTTTGGCATTGGGAGCCTAAAAAAAAAAAACCACAGACCAAAGGGACCTAAAATAACAAACGGGGGAGATACAGCAGATCGCGCCAGAAGCTTACACTAAGAGGAGTCCCCTGCATTGAAAAGCAAGTCCACTGCGTAGATACAAACATTTTTCACAACCGTAAGGGAAAAAAGGTTCAGCCTTGAGACTGAGTTGCCATAGGGAAACCAAGGGGGAAAAAAGCATGGGGGGGTGGTCCTGATTGTTACAACCGAGGGAAAGGGTGCCTGGGAAAAAAGAAATTGGCAAAAGAGCACGCAGACCTTTCGGGTACGCCGCAGGAAAAGGGGTGGCGCAAATGGTAGGGTATGGGGTGAAGGAAGAGGGAAAAGGGACCCATAAATTTGGACGAGTCAGAGTGAAAGTAAAAGGCGGCAGGGAAAGAAGGAGGGTCTAGGGGGGGGGGAAGACATCTTCGTTACCTGTAAGGTTGACAAACAGAAATAATCAGAAACCGTAAGGGGGGTGGGGTACCAGGCAGTCGGGACCCTCAGAGTGATGTGGTGAAACAATTACCGGATTCAAAAAGATAATCTGCAGCAGACTTGTCTACCCGAGGGATATGGAAGTGGGACTCCTCCCTTCGTGACTGGAAAGAAGGGGAAAAGGGAAAAATTCAGTGAGGAGGAAGTCTTCAGGTAGCGGGGTCGGCAAAAGAAAGGGGGGGTTGCAGAGGGTACGGGGATGGATGGGAGGTCAGAATGGGGGGGGGGGGGAGAGAGGGAGGGAAGAAGGGGGATAGAAAACGGGTTGGAGGGTAGTGGGGGTAAGTGGGGGGAGAGAGGAGGGGGAAGGGGAGGGGGGGAGAAAGAGGGAGTAGGTGAGGGCGTGGAGGGGTAGGGGAGGGATGGCAAGGAGGGGGGGGGGGGAGGGGGGGCAGTGGAGGGAGTAAGGAGGTGGGGAATGAGTGTAAGAGGAGAAGGGGAGATAAAGACGGCGCGATGAGCAAAGGAGGGGAGGTGAACGGGTGAGGGGGAGGGGTGGTGAGTCGGGGGGTGGGGAGGAATCGAGTGTTGTGGCGGAAGGGGAAGGAGGAGGAGACTATGGGGGGGGGGGGTGGGGGAATGGTGGGAAGGGGGGTTGAAGAAGAAGTGAAAGGGAGTGGATGGTTAGGAGAGAAGGGAAGGGAGTAGGTGTGGGAAGTGTGGTGGTTGGGGGTGGGAGTGGGCATGGGAGGAGAGGAAGTAGGGGCAGGAGTGAGAGAAAGAGTGGGGGGTTGAGGGAGGAGGGGAGGGGGGGGTGGGGGGCGGAAGGGGAGAGGCGAGGGGGGGTAAAGAGGAGGGGGGGGAGGAGGGAATTATATATGGGGGGGAAGGCGGGAGGGGGACAGTAAGGGGGAAAAGGTTGAGAGATGTGGTGGGGAGTGGTGAGCGGTGTAAAGGTCAGTGGGGGGGGGAGAGAACTAGGGAAGGGGGGCGTGAAGGACCGTGGGAAGAGGGAAAGAGGATGGAGAGGAGGGGTGTGGGGTAGTGATAGAGGGGAGGGAGTGTGGGGGGATAGAGAGGGTGAAGAGGAGGTAGTGAGAGGAGCTGTGGGGAGAGAAGGGAGAGGTAGGCGGGAAGGGGGATGGAATTAGTGGGGATAGGAGGAAGGAGGAGGTGCTATTAGGGGGGGTGAATGATAGGAAGGGAGGAGGGTTGGAAGGAGAAGAGAGGGGGAGAGAAGGGGGGTTGGTGGGGTGGAAGGGGGAGTGGGGAAGGAATGGGGGGCTAATAGGGGGGAGGGGGAGGGGGTGGGCATGGTGTGGAGGGGAAGGGGGAGGGAGAGGAAGGGGGTGGAGTGAAGGATGAGAGGGAGGGGGGATGGAGATGTGGAATATTGAAGGGAGGGGGTGGGAATAGAGTAAGGCGGAGGATCAGGGATGGAGGATGGGAGAATAGAGTTTAGGGGGTGAAGGAGTGTAAGAGGGGTAGACATGGGAAGGGGGGGGTGTTGAGGGCGCGGGTGAAGATGGAGGGATGGGGCGGTGGTGGGTGAGGGGGGAGGGAGGGAGGGTAGGAAAGGAGGGGGGAGTCGAAGTGTGGGAAGAGGGTGGGGAGGGGGAAGGGGGGGGGTATAGGGGGAGGAGGACGGTGTTAGGGGGGTAGAGCGGGGGGGGGGTAGGAACGGAGGTGGGGGTGAGGGAAGGGGAGGTAGTGCGAGGGGAGTAGAGGGTGTAAGGGGATGGGGCGAGTAGGCAGGGGGAGGGTGTGGGTGAGGATGATGGGGGAACGTATACCTCACTCAAGGAGCAAAAGCTGAGGGCTTGGGGGCAGAAAACGGAAAAAAAAAAAGGTACAGTGCGGCAACAATTGCTGAAAAGGCCGGCAATCACGCCTCATGTGAATCTTGGGTCGGAATATAATGAACAGTGGCAAAAAAAGGATATTGTAAGCAAGGGTTACCGCGTAGAGGAGGAAAAAGCGCCCCTAAAAAAACGATTATAAGGACAGGTATTCCGAAAGACGATTTAAGGTGACCGCACAACCCAGACATGTGGCCTTACCTGGGTTACAGCCGAATTACCCGAGGTAACATAATGAATAAAAAGGGAGAAAGGTTGTGGGTTCTGGAAAAAAAGGAAAAGAAGAAAATAACTCCGAGACAGAAAACGTTTGATGGAAGGGGATTCGGGGAGGGCTTGGCCTTGCTGGTTGAAAAAGCTTGGGCTTCACGAAGTCGAAAAAAAAGGGTTCTTACATCGCCCCCGACATATAGGCCGCTTGCTCCAAACCTACTGAAGACGCGAAAAACGATCTTCTACCACCCAATAGTTCAAGAAATTTTATTAACAGGATAAATATCGAAGGCCATAGAAAGGAAAAAAGCATTTGGGGGACGCAAATGCCAAAGTAACCGCGGAACAGAGACCAAAGCAAGATCAATCAGAACAACACTGAAGGAAAGAGAGGGGGGTGGTTTGGGGGCCTTTCAGTCTAAGGGTTGCTTTGGGGATGGAGTTCACAAAAAAGGCTTGGCCAGGGGTATAGCAAGGTCAAAAGAATTGGCTTGTAAAATCTACTGCCTGGGAGAGGGGGGGTGGGAAAAAAAAAGGGTGGTAGAATGGTATCGGTGGGTGCGCGATGGTTGGGGTTTGGCCAGGTAAGGTGAGGTCGGGGAAAAAAAGGGGAACGGGGGAACCAGCATGAGTCCCAAAGGTCAAGTCGAAAAGGGTCGAAATCTGCGTGGGCCTGTGGGGAGACTAAGACTGACAGGGACAAAGCGTTAATCACCCGGCACATCGGAAACCTCGTAAGACAACAAAAACGTGGGGGGGTCATAGGTTGGCGACTGCAGGGGATCCCACAAACACGAGTGGGGCGAAAGATTTTGAACTACCGTTGCAAGAGACTTAAAGGCAATTGGATTTTGGTCGGATCCCAAGGCAGGAGAGGAGTGAGGACCGAACTCAGGGAAAAGACTGTTGAAAAAAAAAACAAGATGGTGGGGGTCAGAGAAAAGAGTTCACCGTATCCATGACGGCAAAGGGGTCGTCTTCGGAGGGACCAAAAGAAAAAATCGTCAGATGGCGGAACTGTTTGGGGTGGGTGGGGAGACACGAATAAGTTGCCAAGGCCAGAGAACTAGGGGCCTTCGGGCAACCCAAAGCCGAGCTGTAGGGGGAATTGGAAGGAAATCTGAAAAACGAGGAAAAAACCAACTTGGTGGGGGGGGGTGGTACAATCTCCATTAAAAGACCGCATGCCGCAGAATAAATTTGAATTGGCCCGTAGGGGTACGCGAGTACATGAACACTAAGTGGGGTGTCGCGTCTGGGGGGGGTGGAGACCAAGTGAGAACATATGAGTACCGAAAAGGGTTTCACACAAGGCACCAATTAGAGGCCGTCCGAAAGGTAAAAAACACTGTCTTGAGGGTCCTTTTGTGCACAAAGCACACCTTCAACCAGGGGCAGCAAGGGGTACGGCCACATGTGGGGGACTACCGCGCCTGTGTCTGGGGCCGGTCTAAAAAGAAAAAGGTCAAGTTAGGAAAACCGACATGGATTGTGGGGGGCCCGTGTACCCAAAGGGGGGAGTGGCATACGTTATAACTGGTCCTAATAAAACAAACCATCCAGAAAGAAAAACCAGGAGCGGTGCGGGAAACAATTCCGAACAAGTTGCCGCGGCCAAGCAAAAGGCACTACTACCAACGTCAATGACTGGGAAGAAAAATTGAAACATTGAGTGGGTCATCAAGTTGGTTCGGGGGACCTTAACAAACCAAAGACTGAAACCAAAAACATTGATAACAGGAAAAAAAAAAGGAGGGCTCGTTTGGGGGGGGGTCGGAAAAGGGGGCACAAGTCTGGGGTGGGTGTTGCTCCGGCGAGTGAAATGGGCAAACCCGCTTCGGAAAACGGGTGGTAAAAGTCCGCTGGAAAGGGAACGAAACAGCCTGTGTGAGAGGAAACCTTTCCCTGAAAGGGCCAACGGAAGGGCTAAACAAAAGGAAATGTTTGTGGGGCCATGCGGGACCTCCGTTCTCGTGGACGGGGCAAGGGGGGGGGGAGAACTATTAACGAAGACTCGGACCGTACAACAAATGATGGGGAGGGGGGTGGTGGGAAACCTCATTTCCATTAAAAAGGGGGAATGGAAGAGGGGAAAACTTGAATCAGGAAGCATAAGGGAGGTGGGCCAAATAAAAGACTTGTGTGATGAAGGGCCATTTAAGTTACCCGAGGGGACCGTCGAATGGCCCAGGAACCGGCGACACGAAAACGGCAAAATGGGGTGCGAAAGGGGGCAGCAGTCGACCAGATCCGAAGGGGGAGGGGGAGAAACCGGGTCAACACGGGGGGGTTTGTAGCAAAATTCCACTTCACAGAATGGTTGTGGGCGTCAGCCAAGGAAACAGAACTGAGGGTGTTTTTCAAGGCACGGGGAGGACCTAAACAAAAAGAAGAAAACCAATATGCAAAAGGGAGGGGAAAGGGGGCACGTTCCCGGGGGCAAGGGGGGGACCACAAGGGGGAAAACGCAGTGGTAGGGCCGAAAAACATGAAACTTTTTGGGTGGTCAGTTGAGAGGGAGGAAGCACGCTGGGGGCAAGACTTTGGTGTGGTCTTGGGGGGCAGGGAAAATAAAAAACCCAGGACGGAGAAACAAGAAACCGGGAGGGGGTTCCTCCCGCGGGGGTTAAAAAAGAAACGACTGTGTGTACCGGGCAATTCAAACAGTTGAAAAAACCGTGTAAAGGACTTTTTCGAAGGGGGGGGCACAAATGCCCCGGGTTGAAAAGGAAACCGCGGCGGAGGGAAGGGGGCATCACGAACTTCCGTGGGGGGGAGGGGGACCGGCAATCCTCTCGGACAAACCGGGAAAGAGTCCGCACAACGGGGGAAGAGGGGGGGATTTCAGGAGAGAAGGGGGGGGGGTGAACACTTGGGGGCGCGGAGAGTCCGGAATTCGGGAACAGAGAACCGTGGGGGAACGAAAACGAGTGGGGGAACGCGTGTGTGCGCCCGTGTGAAAGAGGTAACCCGGCAACCCAAAAAACGCGTGCCCAGGGGGACCAGGCCGGGTGGTTGTTGGGGTCGACTTGGTCGGGGCACTCAAGAAACAAAGGTCAAAGAAGGGTCGACGCAATGTAAAACGGAGACCTTACACGGGGAAAAAGGGTATAATAATCGCGGACCTAAAAGGTCCCTCGAGGGGGGGAGAAAGAGCAGACCCTGTGGTACGAAGTTTTTTGACGAACAAAAAAAAGATGGCGTTTCGTGCTGGGGAGGGTTGCTGTCGGGGGCCATTAAGTTAGGGGTGTTTGGGTTCGAACGCAAAGGGGGGGTCGACAGTAGGTCTTGGCGCCCCTCAAAAGGGAGGCAGAGAAAAGTTGATAAATCATCATAAATTCAGGGGGAAGCAATCAGTGAAGAGCAAGAGATGTCTGTGCCGAACTTGAGAATAATTCCTTCAAGGCCTCTGATGCAATAGGGGAGTTAGGTAGGGAACTAACCATATCGGGGTCCTGCCACATTCACCAGATAGGGTGGAGTTCAACGGGCTAACTTCTTGTTTGGGGACCCTTCAGTGACGTATATTTATGGGTGCTAAGAGCTGTTGAGTCAATCTGGTCAAGAGACACAGACCGTGAAAGTGTGGGTATTTGGGTTTGGACTACGGATTCAAAAGTGGCGAAAAAAAAAAGAAAAAAGTCGTGGGGTGTTGACGAGGTGGAACGCCCAAGGGACCCATGGGGTGGGGTGACCCAAACATCTCCTGCGAATTGAAACAGACAAAAAGAAAAAAAAAATAATTCTACAAGAGCAATATATCTCATCAAACCACCCTTTCGTTTACTTCCAGCTAATATAACTAGATACTATTGTCAATATTCGGGGGGCAAGAGGGGTTGACTACATTCGAGAAAAAAAAAACCCATAAGGCAAACCGAAGGAAACATAAAAAGCCATAACTACACCTGATTGACTTCGGTCAAGAAAAGAGAAAATCAATGGACGGTTGTGTCGGAAGAGTAAGAAATAACGACATACCATCCCCTACCAAACGTAACAAGGAAGAAAGGCCGACGCGTCAAGTTGGACGGTAAGCGGGTGTTTGTGCTTAAAGCGGTCGGAGCACATCACATAAAGGGACTTCAAAGGGAAAGAGATCGATCAGCCAGGCAACGTGAAGAAACAAGGGTCTGTCAGCATTCAAAGAGGAAAGGAGGGCATCCAACGTAAGTCCCGTCCGCGAATCCACGGAAAAAAAGGGGGCGGGTGTGGTTTAGAAAGACATAATCCTGTCCTAAGCCAGAAAAAGGCGCAGAACCTCAAAAGAACATCATATGGGAAAAAAAAAAGAATTAATAATTAAAATAAGCGTGGCTTCTGAGTACTAAAAAAGTTAGGTTAAGCAGTTCGTGGGTTTACATTGGTACTCAAAAGGCCAGGGGACGGCACTTACGGGCAAAAACAAAAATTCAAAAACGGCAAACCCCCCTAACGAAATGTCTTCCAGGAATCTCCAACACCGTAGAAAGGATAAAACTGGGGGGGGGGGGTGAAAAGACTGGGTTGAAGCAAACTAAACAAAGAAGGAGACGTCAACGACACTTCAAACACTGGATGCGAACGAGGTCGGACGAGTTGTAAGGCCCTAGGCACAGACAGTCCGCGCAGTAGGGTTAAAAACGAAAGCAGGAACCAGCCTAACGCGCTGGGGTCTCCTGAAACTAAAGGTCGGTACTGGAGGAAGAGGTGAAGAGTCCATAACAGGATAGAAGCCTCGGGAAGAGGAGAGCTTAGCCCAGTAAAAACTGGAAGGGACCAAACTTCGGAACCTGGCGGCCACTGGCGAGTAGGGGGGTTAAAGTACTAAGTAAGTGGGGAAAAGGCTTGAGACACACAAAAAAAAGACGGTGTTCCCTACTAACGGGGGAAGGTCTGTGAAAGTCAAAAAAAGATAAGAGGGAGTGGAGGTCCTACTGAACCCAAAAGAAAAACATCAGGGGTTCAAAGAAAAAAGTCGACTTTCTGGGACACAGCAGTAGAAACACATCTGGGAACTTCTAAGGTCAGAGAAAAGAAGGAACCACAAACTAAAGAAACCAAGAATCAAGGGAAAAAAAGAATTACAGAGTTGTGAAAGAACAGCACCAAACTGCTTAAGGAATTCCGAGTCAACGCTCCTTTTACAATGAGAAAAAAGGCAATAGGCGAAAAGGTTAAAGGAGGGACGGTGGGCCCTGTCGAATGGTGGTTCATAAAAAAGTGGTTCAGATGGGGACCCTGAAGCCTGCGAGGAGGAGGTCCAAATGGAAGTCATGGGCTAAAAAGCACACAATAATGGTCCCTCGATTACTAAAAGAAAAATGCGAGTGAAAGGGGACGATTCGAATGAAGATCTCCAAAGAGAAGCAAACCATACGATGGTGGGTGTGAGCAACAGAAAAGTAAGAAGGGGGGGCAAAACAGGGTAACGGAAAAAAAACTAAAATGAAGCCTTACAGGTCAAAGGACAGTGACCATGGCCCCACCAAGACTGTTTTGTTTCGCCGGAAGGGGGTTCAAAAAAGAACGGTGCCAGTAGGCAGCTTTACAAAAAGATGAGCGAGAGAAGTGGACGCGCGCATACAAAGGGAGGCTCAAGGTAAATTCAAAAAACGGCCATGTCCCCACACAAAACGTGCCCCCAAACTCACAGGCCAAAGGAAGAACCAAACGGAGATTCAGCTCCTTCAAGAGTTCGAAGCAGAGTCAAGGGGGGAAACAGGACAGGGGAACGACAAATAAAATTAACAGGCCCTGGGTGAGGAGTGAAAAGGGTTGGCCGGAAGACGGGAAGGGGGAAAGCAGCTCACCTCAAATTCACTGTTCTCAAGACAGCCTGAAGGTGTGTCACGTAGTATTAAGAAAGAGGTACGAACAGAAATGAGGTTTGCTACGGAGGGGCGACTAGGCGGGCAAGCAGAAAAGAGAGGAAGAAAAATTTGGTACACATGGCTACGGGGGGGGACGGGCAAAACATCATATAAACATACAGTAAGTGGATTGAAAGGGCTGTGCCGTAATTCGTGGGTGAAAAAGGAGGGAAGTGAAGGCCAAACTGCAGAACATACATTGGTCGAACAACAGAAAGAAAAAAGCGGGAAGGGTGAATAATGGTCTAACCTAATTAAGTGGGCAGAAAAAGAAGATTAACAAGGCTACGGTATCAGGCAAAGGGCTGGACGGGACAACCATTTTGGTGTTTAAGCTAAATCTAAAAGGGGGGGGGATCAAAATACCGGCGGACTTCTTGGGCCAGGATTGCATGGAAAGAGAGGTCTAAAAGCTAAAAGAGTCAAAACAAAGGCAAAGGCCTGAAACTGTTTAAAGGTTTGGTTCTAAACGCCGTTGCCGACCTTTGGCATCACCAAAACCTCTAAGAGCGCAAACACACAGTAAAAAAAAAATAGAAAACGAGGAAGAAAAAGGGTACTGTATTACATAACCACGATGCGTTGATCGCCCACGACAATGGAAGGAGTAAGAAATGTCCCACCAGTATAAAAAATCTCTAAAGCTTTGGTTTGGGGGGGATAGAAATCTAGACAAAGGAACGACCATACCCAGGGAGGGGGCTGTCGAGGGGATGGGAGTTACTTAGACTTAAAATAATTCCTCGAAAAGGGGGACAAAAAGATCTACAAGGGTTCACCCTTGCGGCAGCAGAGCTGAAAACAAGGTGATAAGAAAAACCGAAGAACTTCCAATAACGAAACAAAATTCCCCTGGAGAAACCCAATAGTAATAGAAAAAAGTTGAAAAAAAAAAATTCCAAGGATAGACGCACCGGATAAAGGGAACCTAGAAAAGGAAGCGTGGGAAAAGAATCAAAAAAAGAAAACTAAAATATCCCAAACATACTCCCCCTACCAAACAAACAAAACAACAACGTGATGAGGGGGAATGGGTGTGGGTATCCTTTGCATCAAGTTTCCCTTTGACGGTTTACACAACAGGGGGAGGGCAGTGCTGGAGGTCCCGAAGCATTCAGGTCTGGAGAACTGGGGAATAAGGGGGGAAAAGCTAGGGGTGTGGGTAAAGGGGGAATCAGGGGGGGAAACGGGAGTTTTCAGTAGTTCTGTTAATCCCAAAGAAAATTTCTTTAACCCGAGGGGGCGGCCCGCCAAAAAAGTGGGCATGCGGCCGTGGGCAAGAAAGATTTCGAACAACTGATTTCAGCCCCCTCTCATACTCGAAGGGAAAAAGTGAAGACCCCGACCCTTTGAAATCTCTGAAAATTTTACGAATGAAGAAAAAAGAAAGAAGGTGAGAAAGCATGGGGGGGAATAACGGGGACATCGTGGGTCAAAACTGGGCAGGGCCGAGCCGTCATCAAGTGGTTAATAACGGAAGAAAAAAGTTACACAATCCCCCTTTTAAAGTCGCTTGGGGCGACTCCTTTCACACGTGGTGAAACAAAAAGGGGTAGACAAGGGGAAGGCGGGGGGGGGGGGGGGGGGTTGGGGAGGAGGGAGGTGGGGCAAAGAGGGGGGGGGGGGGGTGGGGGGTGGTGAGGACACAAGGGGGGGGGGGGGTTTAGGGGGAGAAAAGGAGGGGGAAAGTAAATGAGGGAGTGTGGGGGTAGGGCAAAGGAGACATGAGCGGAGGAGAGGGAGGAAACTTAGCTTTGGGGCGTTGGTGTAGCGGGTGGGGGGGGTGGGGGAAGGGGTGTGGCGGAGGTCCCCCCTTAGGATCTTGAGGGGTTGCTTCGGTGCCTTGGGTACTCCAACCGTCAGGTTTATCTGCGTGGGGAGGAGGGGTGGGGTAGCGGAGGGGAGGACAGTTCAGAAAGTGAACTGGTTCGAGCTCCCCTGTTCCATTTTTCGGCTGGATAGGGCAGACGGGCGATGAGCGCGTGTGGTTTGTTCCCTTGTAGTGGGACGGAGAGGGGGGCGTCAGGCGCTTGGTGAGGCGGCCGAGTGAGGGGGGGAGTATGCTCCCGCCTTGCCACGGGGGGTGGGGGGGGAGGGTCATTCCCTTCAGCCGGATTCACACGCCATGAGATAATGTTGGGGGTTAGGTGGGTCATGATGTGTTGTGTTGTCCTGGGGTGTACTACGCAATTGGAGGGGGGAGAGATCCGGAGAGTAGATGTGGAGGGGCTCGGAAAGGCATTAGACTGGTGCATAGGAAGGGGACATAAGATGTCTGCGATGGACCGACATGGGGAGTGGATTGGGGGGGGGGGTAGAGGTAGGGAGAGCGGGTATCGTGGTGGGGTTAGAGAGGGGCAGGGAATCGGGTAAGGAAGTAGGCGGCCTCGACGGTTAGGGGGTTGTGGATTTTCCTCGAAGACTTAGCAGTAGAACATCTGAGGGTGCTTGGAGCCTACGTGGAGTACCGTGGGGAAAACACGCAGTCAAGTTTGAGTGGAAACTTCAGGGGGTTTGAAAGCGACATGGCCTGCTCCCACTCCCTTCGCCGGTTTGGGGGGGTTTCGGTGTCGAACAAGTCTCGAACTTAAAGCTGTCACAATCCCTTTCATTTGGGGGTCAACACAAGGACGGCCCGGTGCAGAGAGGGGAGAGTCTAGACGCCTAAAAGGTAATACCACGAACCGCTGTTATGAGGACAATTTTTGCACGAACGTAAAAGCCGAGGATTTTAGGTGTTGTTGTAGGGGTGTGTTGGGGGACTTTCCGCTAAAATTTAGAAGGGGAGGGGAGAGTATGAGGAGTGGGGAGGAGTGGGGTGGGGGGTGGAGGGGAAGAGGTGGACGAGGGTGGTAGTGCGGGGGACTAACTCGGCGTGGAGGAGTAGGGGACTGAGAGAAGGTAGCGGGTGGTGATAGGGTGGGCTGGCATCTACGCACTCGTAATCCTGGAAGTCGTTAGCAAGGGATATTGGGAGGAGCGAGCGATGTTGGTGGTTGTGGTCTAAACGTCAAGATGAGATAGGACTGCTCAAAGAGTGTGGGGATTGTTCGTTTGACAGTTCGTTTAGACTACTGGTTGGGAGGCACCTTCAGCCTTGGGACAAAAGAGGACCTCGGGGGGTTCTCTCGGTGCACGGGAAAATTAGGGGACTGGGGGCGAGTAAGATATGGTGCAATCGTGTCGCGAGGGGAAGGGAAGTGTAGTTAGGGGAGAGGGCGAAGTGGGAGAGAAGCGAAAGAGGGCCGGTTTTCGCAAACGTGGGGGAGGAACGGGTGTTGTAAACTAGTAGTGGGGTGGGGGGGGGTCGGGGAGAGTGTGGGAGTGCGAGTTGTGTGAAGACAGCTGGGACGGGAACTCTAGGGGAGTGGGGAATGAAGAACGGACCGCGGGCTGACTGCCGGCGACGGCGGAGGTATAGAGGGGGAGGAAGGCGTTGGGGGTCTTGTAGTTTGTGTGGGAAAATATGGAGTAGGGGGGGTAGATGTAAAGGATATGGGAGAGGGTGGGGGGGGGAAGAATGAAGCGGGCGGGGGTGCGGGGTTCATTTGGGGGAGAAAAAATGCAGATATCCGATACATAGGGTTGAAGAGTTGTTCTCTGAGTCTTGAAATGTTGGCTTTTGTGTCCCTTCAAAAACCGTAATAGTAATTGGCAGGGAAAACGCTCAACTTCTAAAAATAGGGGGTAGGTTTTCAAAGGCTGGGACTTCTCGAGGGATCTCGGGATTGTACATGCTTCCCCGATAGCGGGTGTTCCCGGGCGGGGGGTGGGGGGAGGGCTCATGGGGGTCGACGAAAAGCAGGTCCGTTGGCGGACACCAGATTCCCCTTTTTTGTGGGGAATGGTCACATTCTCCCTTTCGGCAGGCTCTAGAACGTGGTTTAGTGGCACGAACGAAACGACATGGTCAAAAACCGACTCCCGGTGCTTTGTACGATGAGTGAAAATTTGGGCTTTCGCGGGTTACGCTGTGTGGGGAGCCAACCATCCAGTCAGGGGCGGAGCCATTGTTCATGTGACTAGATGGGTTTTTTAATTGGGGGCTGTGGGGGACGGAAGAGTGTGGTTGAAGGCACTGCAGTTGAAACATTAGGAGACCAGGAAACCTTGGAGGGGATAAAGAAAATCAGAAAACGTAAGAATGAAAGGTGAAAAAGGGCCCCTCAGATCAGGAGAACAGCAATCCCGGTCAATACGGAATATGTTTGACGCCTAGGGGGGGAAAAGTCCTTTCACAAATGGGTGGGGTTTTTGGGGAAAAAAACATCTGTGGCAATAAAAAATTTGGAAGGGGGTAGGTTTCGCGAAGTTCGCTCGAGTAAGGGGGAGAACAGGCGTGAGTCGGGGGAGTGGGTGGGGTTGGTTGAAAACTTTGGCACCCGCACGAAAAAAAGTTGTGAAACGTCACCAAAAAAAACCAAAAAAAAATTGCTTTTAGAGGGGGTCCAGAGAACTCGGGGAAAAAAAAAAAGCGCCAGGCAAAAAAATATTGGGGTAGTGCCCAGAGACACAGAGTCAAAATTCGTGAAAACAAGTCTTTGGGCTTTTGGGCAGACCGCGGGGGGAAAAAAAAAAGCCGGAATGCCTTCTTAAAAGTACAAAACAGGGCAAACGGTAAGAAGGGGTGTCTGAAGACGGGGCAAGGGTGAGAGACAAGTTTAACCTCTGACTGAGCAAAGGACGTCGCCGTACGCAGTGCTGGGCAACGGTCAGCTTCATTGACCTACCCAAACGAGAGCACCTCATCCACGCAGGCGCGGTAGAAGTAATTCGGCACTGGGTACCCACGATTCGCGGGGGGAAAAATCATTATTGTACGGAGACAAAACAAGGACGGACACTAGACTCTTGTCGGATTACTTTTGGCGTAGCAAGGGGTTGCGAACTGTACGCCTATCTCCAACCCCTGGCGGTGGAATAAACACGGGGAAGATGTGGTCTATTTTGTGGTAACGAAAAAACAAAAAAGGGGGATGTACCGTGGCATAGCTTGACAAGACAAAAAGTAGCGGAAAAAGGTTCCGGGGGAAGTCGTAAGGGGGACTCCGAGAAAGGTACAATCAATTAAGGAAAGACAGAAACAGCTGTTAAAAAGGTTTACTTACGTACAATCCCTTAAAGGGGGCTAAAAACGGGGGGTGGGGGTGTCAGGAAAAAAGGAACGGGACGAGTGTGTCGAACATACAACTGTGGATCACTATAGTCATGGGTAGTCAGACGGGCGGGATAAAGTTAACGGAAAAACGGGTGATCAAATGTACGAGGTGGGGAGGGGGAAAAAAAAAATAGGGTGAATACATCCTGGGGCCCAAAAAAAAAAAAGGTAAAAAAAGGCCATTGGACAGATCAACCAAAAAGATCGGAGGGGAGGGGACAAGCACGCGGGCCAAAACTCCCGAAAACAAGATCCACAGGTTAACGGGAAGGTTCACTAATTGTGGGAAACAATCTGAAGGTTATTGTCGATCTCGGTCTCAAAAGGTACCCAACAACTCAGAAACCTTTCAGTTGTAGTGGGTGGAAACTAGGGGGAGTTACCGAAGACAGATACCCGTCGTAGGGGGCGATGGGGTCGCGCGCAAAGAGGGTCTGTTGGTACCACTGCACGGCGGAAAATGGAACAACAAGCTAATAGTCACTATCACTACGTCAACCC
>Ga0179593_1348600_pt1 | contig 16803 bp, 18 predicted proteins | sample CZODoug2_1_08_16_FD_185931 | JGI IMG/M metagenome (GOLD analysis project Ga0179593, IMG submission 185931) | Vadose zone soil fungal communities from Angelo Coast Range Reserve, California, USA - CZODoug2_1_08_16fungal (PacBio error correction) | ecosystem: Environmental > Terrestrial > Soil >...
CTGTAGAAACAACGGAGGGCCGGGTCCGAGCTCTACTGGGAGAGAGTAGTGAGGAAAAAAAGAGGGACGGTTTTAGAGATCAACAGGGAAGGGAAAGAGAAGCTAGAATTAACCAGAAACGCACAGAACTATCGAAACTGAAAGCCCTGAGTTAGCGAAAAAATTCGCATGATTCAATGGACGGGGCGTGGCCCGAACTTACAGGTGCAAAAAGAGGGGAACGGAAGTGCTAAACTCCGTGTCTTTCACGAAAACGCGATTCTTGGGAAGGGTCGAAAGAACTCCAATGCACTCATTTGAAAAGTGGAAAGGGGAAAGGAATCGGGTCGCCGAAAAAAATCAGACCACGAAAAACAGTCCTTAAAATTAAACACGGAAAAGAAAGAGGCGAGAAATTTGGGTTCCTATCCATCATCCGAGAGGTGATAGCAACGATATGAGACACCTCACATAAAAGCTTAACAAACAGCGAGGCAGAGAGGGAGGGAGAATTGTGAGCTTCTGTGCGCAAAGATAAAATTCAGGCCGCCGTCACAATAAGAGTTGAGGCCAAGGAAGGGATGGGTGAGATTCGTGGAACAAGCAATCAAATCATGGGAGGGGGGAAGAAGGTAAGCGGGGGACTTTGTCATGTTGAAAAAACCCAGAAATTGCTTATCTGTCACAAAGCTACCTCAGCGGAAATAAGAGTGGGAAAGAATTTCCCGGAACTAAGACTTGAGGGGGAAGGGGGATGCCTCGTCGGCTTAGTCAACAAGACTTGACTACGGTGGGCTAAGTACAGAAGAAAGAATAGAATTGAATACGAAAATCTGGGAAAGCGTGAAAATTTCAGTGTTCGAGGACCTGGGGGAGAAGGGAGGAAAGAAAGACAAGAAAAGGGCCGGATACCTGGACCAAGAAAATCAACAAAAGCGCACGTGCCTGAAAGAAAAGATGATAACAAGGTGGTTCGCCTCAAAAGAGCGAAGGGGGAAAGGCCACCAAAGGAAGAATTCAGCAACGAGACTTACGGAACGATAAATGCGACGGGCGAAAATAAGTTAAAGCCAGGGGAAATTGGAGGTGGGAAGCAGTGACGCCGAGTGGAAACAGGGGGAAAACTGCCCTCCGGCCAACAAGGGGCTGGATTCTCAAAGCGAAAGTAGAGCCTTAAGAATACTAAGGAAGACGAACATCCTAAAAAATTAAAAAGAAGATAGGAGCCGGGTCTAATCGACAAAGCCCTTGCAGTAAAACGCCAAGTAGACGAAACTCTTCAATAGACGACCTTGGTACAAAAAGAAAGAATAAAAGAGGGGAGGCAGTGTTCGAAGAAATACAATAATAGACTAAATTCGGGGATGAACAGAAATGAGGGACGAATATATCCGCTAGCATCCATAATTGCAGAGAACCTCAGGATGATAGTAGGAAAAAATTGCCGCCAGAAAGAGGAAAAGTAGAAAGCTAAAAATTATCGGGAAAAAAAAATGGTCTCTGTGATGGAAAAGGGGGAGGAGAGAGGTTTGGTCTATGACCTAAACAGCCGGAAGAAAAAGACGCACCCGAAGGCAAAAAGACCAGGAGAGGACTAGTTGGGGGACTGGTGGCATAGTCCGGGAAAGAAAACCGTATACCGACACCTGGAAAAGAAAGAACGAGTGGGGGTCATTCAAAAAAAAACTGTACCTTTTCAGCAAATTTCGAATTTGAACCGCGAGCGGGTTAAAAAATAGCGCCGGGTTTAGGGTTGGAAGGTGAGGTTTTTCCGGAGGAATGTCTTAGGGAAGGGGTCAAAGTTTACTTTTAACAAGGGTCGATAGAGATCCCGATGTCATTCAACTGTGGGGTCTGGTCTCGTTTTCCTTCAGATGCGGTGTCTGATTTCCATTAATTTTACGAGGGGAGATGGAACCTAAAGCTGTCTAAACACACTGCATCAAAAATTTGGAGAAGACGGCTGTAAAGAACTAGTGCTCACGTTACTGTGCGAACGCACGTTCGACCGGCCAGAAAAGGGAGAGAGGAGGGAGGGGAAACCCACAGACTAAATGGGATTCGAGAGCAGAAAACGATGCCCGAATCGCAACCGATGAACGATGAAAAAAAAAGGAAAGGAGAGCGCCAGGTGACCCTAGTACGGCATCTCTCAACAATAGCGAAGAGAAGAGACGCAAAAACGGGCATCTGGGCGTTGAGGAGGGACGCGCAGGATGGGCGATTAGGAAACGAGGATTAATGCTGAAGACTATGCCCTCTGCGATCTCTCGACGGGGAGGCGAAGGGGCTCTTTGAAATGGCGGAACCTGTTGAATAAAACAGCATGGGGAGCCACGTCAAAGGGGAGAAAAAGAAAGAATGGATCCCCATCTGATGATGTGCGAGGGCAATTAGAAAAAAGAGGAAAAAGAAAAATAGAAAAAAAATTGAATATAAAAAAAAAGGGAAAAGGGAAACCGCCCGTATCCGAGAAGTTGGAAGGGGTGAAAAGGAAGAAAACGAGAACATCCTAAAAGAACACGCCCACACACTCAAACCGCGAAGTAAAAAGGGGACACTCAGGAAAGGTGAAAGTAGAAAGGGGAAAGGAAAAAACCAAACTCCCGCTGAGGGTAGATTCAAACCGGAGTTATTAGGAATTTTCATCGCGGAAAGACTCAAACTTACAATGAAGGAGGGAGTCTGCCTCGTGCTGTCCTGGGGGGGGAGGGGAAGGACGGGTGACGCTCTACAGAATCGATCAAAGACAGAAGAAAAACGCGCCCGCCACAGAATGGTAAAATAATAGTAGCAGCTTTCTAATGGGAAGCTGGCTATCGGAAAAAAACGACAATCATAAGAAAAAGTAAGAGGGGCGGAAATGGTGAGCGGATCGCTCTCGGGGGAAAAGTGGGAAGTCGTGGGAAGCAATGCTGGATTCTGTAGGATTTTAATACTGAGAGACAACTGTCCCAGAATTCGAGGGACTTTGGGGGGGCCAAGGTGTCATTGAAGCCTGTTCGCGCCGCTGGGTCCAGGGGTAAGAGGGCGCAGGTCGCAGGAGAGCCTCCCTTACTAGTGGAAAAAAAACGCCCGTTGTTGGCAATTGGGGATAATGCAAAGAGTAACCTCTTCACTGGAGGGATTCGGAGGTAATGTCAATCGGAGAAAGAAAGCGAGTGGGTAGACGCCCGGTCTGTTCAACGAGGGGGGGACAAAAGGCACCTCTAGGGAAAGGTGGAGGCACAACGGGGCCAAAGTCCAAGGTGGCTTTATGACAAGTAAAGGGGGGGGGGGTGGGGGGGACCCGTGCGCTTGGGAATTTTGTTGCTGTCCAGGGGTCGGGCGGCATCGAATGGAAGGAGAGACGCAAAAAGAGGGGTTCTTATTGGGAATTGAGGGAAAAGCATAATTGGGATGCTGACCAGACGTGGCACCAATGGGGGGGGAAGAGAGGTTCAGCTTGGGTTTCGAGAGGGATCTTCGGAAGGCGACCTCGCAGGCGATGGAGGTGGATGTTTAACTAAGGTATAACGGACAACCCGACGGGGACGTAAATCAGGAGGGAACTGAATTAGCAGGGAAGAGAAAATAATTCATATGTAAGAAGGGAGCCTCTCCCTCCGGGAATTTCGAGAATAGAGCGAAAGACTTGACGGGAAATGAAATAGCCCTGAGTTATAGGTAAGGGTCTCAAAGAGTAATGCAATTGCTTAGTGTAAAGGCTGACAAACTACCTAAGACAGTGGAACACCCGCAAACATGACTGGAGGTAGAATATGAGAATGTCGCATCAACGGGGAAGAGGAGGGGGCGGGGATTCGGTTCCGGGCACACGAGGAAACCAGTAATACAAGACTCATCGCTGAAGGGCGAAGAAGCAGGGTCAATGTGTTAAAGGGGGGCCATGTAAGTGGGGGGTGTCGACAAATTCCTGAACTGGAGTCTTGGAAAGATGGGGCGGAGCGCTTTTACACAAATGATTCACGTTGTCATAAAAGGAAGGTAAGGGGAAAGGGAGGAGAAACGACTTGAATTGGATGAGTCTAAAGAAGAACAAAAGAAACGAGTTGTGAATACACAATCTGCAGCCTTGAGCCGGACCAGAAAAGTGGAATGCTACGACTCAGAATAAAAGCTGAAACCTTCCTCAACTCAAGACGCCGCATGAAGTCCGATAAGGGAAGGGGAGGACTTGCTTGGGTAGAAAGTTGCCAGGGGGGGTTGGTTAACTTGTAATCAATAAGGAGGACCCCCAAACCGTCGGGGCTAAGACGTGATATGGGGAGAAGATACGTCGTAGAGGGGGAAAAGTGGTTGGGGGAAAGATCTGAAGCAAAAAAAAATGGAGGAAAAAAGAGAGAGTATACTTTCGACCAAAAATCCAAAAACAGGAATCCGCCGACGGATGACACGAAACCGTGCCTGTGTCAATTATTGTACAGGAAAATGGGAAGGCATCGGCTACGAAAAAGTAGAACAGAACTATCGAAGATGGACTTGCGACTGACAGGGAGGGATGAATGCAAGTTCCTCCGAAACTTCCTTGTGACGGAGAGGAGGACGAGCATCGAAAAGGGATTTACAGAAATTCTTTGGGGAGAAGGTCCAATTCAAGCAGGGTCCCAGAATGGAAGACGAACAAAGGAAGAAGGGGTCGGAACATAATCCTGACCAAACCAGCCAGAGAAAGAGGAAAGGTTTTTCCAGAACAAAAGACTGATGAAGGAACCACATAGGAGACCGAAACCTGCGGGAAGAAGATTTAAAAGGACGTCACCGTTTCAAGGGAGGGGGTAGATGAAGAAGAAAATCGGCAGGAAAGCCATCAAGAGGTATGAAGAAATTCAGATTCTAAAGAAATCGTCAAAAGGCGGGTTGGCTTGTAAAAAACGCAGGGCTTTGGTCATTTAAAAAGCCCCCATGCTTCGGTCGTCTGTTACCTGACCTAAAAAGATCACGCAGAAGGAGCAGGGGCAGCAGATTCGTAATGAAGCGGAGAATTCAATAGAGCCGTCCACTCTGGGATAAGAGACGGGGCTACGAAACAAGTCAGAATAAGATAAGTAATTGCATAGATATGGGATCAAGGAAGAGGACGGTTGCGGTTCAAAGGAGATGGGGGTCTCGTGACAAGGAAGACACTAGGTCGCCGAAGAAAAAGCTGGTCCCAGATGGCGAAGAACTTAGGACGCGCAAAGAATGTTAAGAAAGGCAATCAGCTTATTCGGTATCACATTGGTCCAGCAAGCCAGAGAAGATCGGACGAAGCCGGAAACAACGGGAGTTGAAAAACCTAAAACTGGTGTAAAAAAAGTAAATGAGAAAAGACAACGCGGTAAGGAGAAAATGAACTTGTCACAATTGTGAAATAGAATGTTGCCTTGTAAAACCTCAGATAAGCCCGTTAAGACAGGTGGCCAAGAACATGTAAGACAATTGAGTTATACTGAGGGAGGAAGCCCTCTAGGAAAGAACTTGTCAATGCTGGCGGATATTCAGGGGGTTCTCGACAGAAGACTGTGGCCAAGTCCATGAAAAGAAATAGAACACGTAAACTGAAATCTCACCTTGGACAAAAAGGGGGACATTGAAAAAGTGTTAGAGAAGAAGAAATCCGTATTTGCCAAACCTCTCTATGGAAACACGATAAAAGGGAACGAGCAAGCAAAGGCAGAGAGATACTCATTATTAGGTAGAGAGTGCCGACACATGCAAAAATTAGAAGCTGCGAGAAATTCGAGAAGTAACCAAAGGTTTAGGAGAGGTGGCTGAAGGACGGTGAGGTCTGGTGGCCACGCCGAAAACAAAAGGGGCAAACCGGAAAAACAGAAGCAGACTTCAAAATTCTGGGCCGTGACTAGAATTAGGTGTAAAGTGAGTCTTTGAGACCGAAAGGAATGCGGAACCTACGCCGTTAGAAACGTGTCTTTCAGATAATTTCAAAAAGGGGAATTTCACCAGAGAGAAACGGTGTCCCAGCTGCTCAGGGTGCGTGTTGGGAGTGAAGTTTCCTTCGAGGTTTGTCGGCGGGAGGCAACAAAACCGTCGATCGAAGGAAAGGCGGGAAAACTGAACTGAACGGGTCTATAACGGATACTAAAGTTTGGAATTCTAAAGGTCTATTTGAGAGGGAGTTCAGACTGAACATTGGCAACTGGTCTATAAAGACTGGGAGCAGGCAGAACCCTGCTCAAGTGATGCAACGCGGGAAGGGGAAAGGGGAAAACCAATAAGAGATGGAGGCACAAACAACCTAATAAGAGGCGCGACGCCGGGGGAAGAACGACCCCGACCGAGTCGAAGGAACGCAAAAAATGAAGGAGGCCACAGCTTAAAGTGTGCTCTGCAAACCCTGAGAAGCAAAAAAAAACAAAGAGGAGAAAAGGTCAGCAAGAAAGTCTTGTCGCAGCCTGAAAACTGGAGTAAAGCGCATCTGGGTGAAATCCGCACGCGGATGACTGGGGCGTCTCAAAAAAGGCCAAAGCGCGCTCTTAAATCCGGGAGTCCATCATCCGACATTTGTAGGGAAACGCAGAAAGTAGGCGCACAAGACCAAAGAGCCGCGGAAGGAGTCCAAGGCTGGATGAAAAAAGAAAAAGGTGCAAACCCGGGACATAAAATGAATAAAAAGAATAAAATGAAAAAAAATGAAAAGGAAAACCCATGTCCCCGGGGCTTCTACGAGGGGTGGAAAAAGGTTAAAAGACGCAAGAAGAAAAGCATGAACACACCAAAAAACGTATGGAAACCCGCGAGGGGGTGAAGAGAAATTGGAAAAGAAAAAAAGGAAATCCCCAAATCAGGGGAGAAGAAAGGTCTGCGTGCGGCGGGAGGGGCAATCGAGTGAAAAAAAAGAAAGATTAACCCGTACAATTAGCCCCCGGCCCCTAGAAGCAAGGGAATCTGCCTGCTGGTTCGGGGAGTTGGGTTAGGCGAAGCTTTTCCGGACTCGAAAATAACGTCCACGCAGGAAGAAAAAAAGAACAACCAAATACCCCTTTGATCAACATCGGTTATAATTTTTTACTATCGGGGAGCGAACTCCTTATCGAAGGGGCAGAGAACTGGCACGTCCGTATCGTCTACGGAAGATCCGCGTGAGCATGGGGAATCGTTTCCTTGTTAGTGATCGAGAACAACTGCAAGGGGATAATTCTGGCCTGTGTCCAGAAAAAAGCCGTTGTTACGGGTGTAAAGGACTTGGCAAGGGGGAGCATCGGAGGGGAGGAGCCCTCCCGGTCAGGCCGAGCTGAGGTTTAAAAGGGAATTGGGCTCCTAAGGCTCGTCCAAACTCGTCGCATACCGGACAGTTCGGAGGCGACCTCCGCTTACGTAGCTCGGAAAAACTGCGTGGCTTCTCAGGGCACTGCAACCTTCGGGACTCCTGAGGCAAGCAACGGACAAGTACGGGGCTTTATGCCCTTACATCCTGGGGCGTGAGAACATTGGATCTTTTTAACGTAAAAGTGATGAAGAAAAAAAGGAAAGTTGAAAATCCTACCTGAGAGATCATAGTGATGGCGTGACGGACAAACAAAAAGGGATAGACAGAATCCGTTGAAAAAACTGCTCAGGTGACGCAAAAACAAGTGGGACGCAGGTCAAAAACTGGGGGGAAAAGTTCTTCAAAGAGCGGAGGGCTGCTGGGTGGGAGAGACCAAACAGGAAAAAGCCTAATTAAAATGCTGTAGAAGGAGAGTCTCTTTGACTGAAAGAGTTTCAAGGACGGCGGAAGAAAAGTCAAAAGTCTCTATGAAAGGCTTTAGGAAATGGAAAAAAAAGAAACTACCTCGAGTCCTCGAAAAAAGAGACAAAGAGAAGCAGGAGTTCTGGATTTTAAAAGTAAAAATACGACCCTAGGAGGGACCACCGCCCAATGAACGAAGCTGGTTGATAATCTTAAATCAATCAATTGTGATGGCGTAGCCGGCTAAATTGGTCCCTGCGAGAGAGAAACCCACTGAATAAAGAAAGATCAGAGGAAATAGCTGCAAGAAAACGGGAGGGGAGATGGTGTTGCTCCTCAATAAATAGATCAAAACAATGACCTACGGCAGGAGAAGATGGAGGGAAGCTGGTTGGAAGTGGCGAACCTGAGGGGAAAGGGTTTAGCGAAGCCATTTCCTCAGGAGGGAAAAACTTTAATGGGGGAAGAGAAGTGAAAATCTCGAGAAATCGGGGGGTGTGAAAAGAAAGCAACGAAAGCCGTTTCCGAAAGAAAATCTCAAAGTCAGGACAGAAGAACCAATGCAAACGTCACGTCATACTCATAGCAGGGGAAATAGTAGGTGTGGGAACTGGGGCTTATATCGTCGCCGATGAAAATGTCCCGTTGGAAAGGAACTATACTGATGGACCAAAAAAAAAAAAGGCGGGATATCACACTCTATACATCAAGGGAAGCTCGGCGCGTGGAGTGGGTTGACGAAAGAACATCGGAGAATAAGAGAGAGGGAAAACCAGAAATTCCCAGTCTCCGAGGGGTAGTGATAGAAAGGAGGCGGGTCTGGTCAAGAAAAGTATTATAACTGAAAACATGGAAGGAGATAGGTAGAAAGGAAATACATCGAAGAGATCGGAAGTCCTGAAAAGTGGGACGACAGTTTCCATGGGAAATTCAGACGTTTTGATCTTCCACAGAAGGTCGGGAAAGGCCCCTCGACGTTTCTGCTTTTCACAAGAGAAAGATTCTGTGGAGGGACGAGAAAAAGACATTCAAGCAGTAAAGTTGAACGGAAGGCGCTAACAAAAGCACAAGAGCAGAACCTGACAAACAGCTTTCACGAATCCAATTAAGGAGTTGGGAAGGTCAACGCATACGATAGGGCATATCGACCAAAGAGGAAACGGCTGTGGACAGTCGATGGTCTGATGATTCGGGGAGGCCTGGTCAAGTCGCGGACGAACCAATTCATACCGCCAACGCCGGGAAAGAAACCTGGGTTGCTGGGTCAGAAATGCAAAGACGTAATCAGGGCGGGTGGAAGGGAGTAACTAGGGTCCGTACATTTTAACTAAGAACCTTCGGGAGTAAAGAGGGGGGAAGTTAAAACTCTACCGCGCGCAAAAAAGGTGAAAGTGTAGAAAAAGGCTCAGCGAGAAATTCTTGAGAGGCAGGGCTCGGCTCGTAACGCGGATATAAATCAAAGGACGAGGGCCAAACATCTCCTTTAGAAATAGAACACGCGTATCTGGGGAGTACAGAGGGAACGGGAGTTGGTAAAAGGGGGGGTATGCGCCAAACTAGACGAAACCAGCTTATGCAGCGGGGAGACAAAAATATCAGCGCCGACTGGCAGGCCAAAGATTCGGGTAGAGACAAGGGGTTCCAGCAACAAAGAAAGCCGACAGGAATCCCACGGACGGTGGGCAGAAATCCGACTGGGTACAAAAAAGATGCTAAGCGAAAAGGAACATAAAGGGGTTGTGCAACGACCACCAGAAGTTCCATTTCAGCCCTCCGGAGGACGAGGGGCAAGCAAAAAGCGAAGTAGTAGCCGGAAAAATGGATTAATACTGCGTGCGGAGGAGTGGTGACGACCGTGCAAAGAAGCCACGTAGAAGGCGCAGAGAGGCAAAAGCTAGAGCGTACTCGCAACCATAAATAAGCCACCGAGAGACACAAGAAGAGGAACCTTGGACAAAATGGCCCGAATCATCCTGCGTCAGTTTTGTTCGGAGACAAAAAGAATAAAGGGCCAAAAGTCGAGAGAATAAGCCGACAGATACCCCGTGCGAAAAGAACAGGATGAGGTAATAGGGAGGAGGGGAGAGTAAATTATAAAAGGAGAAGGCAATCAATGTGGAACCTTCTGTTGAGGCGTGTGGGCTAGAGACGACAGGGTGGGAAGTCTTGTCGAAGTCAAGGAAGGCGCGCCCGAGAGCACTCATACAAAAGCCATAACGGCCATTGGAAAGGCGGGGAACGGTTACGGTGATGAGGCGGAACCAAGTCCCGAAAAAACCTAAGAAAACCGTTATAAAAAGACGCGAAGAGAGGATGTCCGGGTTCTAATCCAATTCTAAGGGGAATCACCCGCTCAGTTTTGTCCCGGGCGGGGGGGGGGGGGGGCGGTGGACTTGGTCTCGAGGGCAGTCGGAGGAAGGCGTAAACCTTCAACAAAAAAGAGAACCGAGAATAGAAAAGGGGAAAAGGGGGGTCGTTGAAAACTAAGGACTGAAGGATGATTTATGGTGAGAAAAGGAACTCCTCACCTGCCAAGATCCTTACAAACTGGAGCACCCAAAGTTGGATAAGTCGCTTCACGTCCTTATGGGGCGCCCTACTTGAAAAAGGTAAATGGAGAACAGGAGATGTCAAACAGGGGGATGAGGGAAGACCCACATATAAGAGAGGCTGGCGCGCCGGGGGAATGACGAGAAGGAACCCCAGGATGAAAAAAACATATTCGACGAATTAGCAAAGAACAAGGATCGAAAAAACGCAGCTGGAGGAGCAGATGCAAAAACCGCGGTAGGCGATCCGCAGAGACAACACGTATATAGGCAGGCCGAAAGCAGAGTTGGTTGGCGCCCAAAGCAACCTTAATCTGAATCCTCGACATTTGGTTCAAAAAACTAATTACGTACTACGAGGATGAGAGAGGTCCTAGGCAGACGTGAGCGACTCTATCTGGCTGGAAAATCGGATCCTCTTAAAACTTGCGTAATCACAAAAAAGTACGCGGCACAGGTAACGCAGTCGGAGAATTATCGATCCAGAAAAACCAGGGGTGAGAAAAAGAAAGAGAGCCGTTGAAGAAAAATAGAAAATAAAATAAAATCAAAAAAAAAAAGGGAAAAAAAGAAAGACCCCACGGGGGCATTAAACAGAAGGAGACGATATAAACGGAAAAGAGGGTTTTTAAAAAACGCCGAATCACCCCGAAGAAAGTCAAAAAAAACCATGGGAACAAAAAAGATGAAAAGAGGGATTGTAGAAAAACAAAGAACGGGGCCGAGGGGAGGGTTAAAGTCTGCTACGAAAAGGCCCGTATGGTTTTTCGGGCGGGCTAAGAGATGACCAAAAGGTGCCGGACAAGCATGAGAATCTGTGAGGCTTCCAGGGTTTGGGGGAAGTCGACTTTTGTGTAGGAGAGCTTGCGGACGGCGAAAGGATCGGAAAACCGTCGCAGCAAGGCAAAGCGAAAGGAAAAGAGTCGGAGAATTTTCTGGAAAAGAAACTTTCTATGACTCTAGTGTGTCGCAGAACGAAGAAAAAAGAATATTCAAGAAGACGGAGTATCGCTGGGAAACGGAGCAGGCTCGAGGGATTGGGGGGTTTTGGTGTTGGGTGGGTTTGTTTTGTTAAACTTGACTGGGATAGAGAAGGCATCAGCGGATTGATGGACGGGAAACTGAAAAGAATGGCCCTGGACAAGGTGTCGATTTACAGAGGCGTTGGGGGGAGAGCGGGGGCGGTCAGGGAAAGGGGCGTCTCGCCTCCCACGGACAAACTGCAACTGAGGGGGGGAGGGGCTCCGGGCCAAGCGAAGGAAAGAGAGAGCAGACTTTCTAAGGGAAATGTTCTTAGGATAAATACTTCTCTTTAAATCGAGGGCATTAAGAACTGAGGGCCTGGGGCGGTACAAGGGGGAGCCAGCTGGACAGTTCCCCCTTGTATCCCGGGCTTAGAATAGACAGAAAGTAGGTGGGAGGTGTGAAACCAGTGGTTGGGATGAAAACGTCCCGGGGGATCAGGCCTGGCTCGGAGAGATGGTCGCACAACACCCTGTGCATAAAGAGAATCCGTTGATGACCTACAGCGTTGGCGCAGGAAGTTTGGTGGGGACGGGGGGTGCTTTTTGTCTTCAGCGCGAAGCTGGGGGAGGGCTGGTGTGGGAATTACCGGTCCCCCAGTAGAAGGACGGGATAAACCTAGGGAAAGGATATCAGATATGATACTGAGGAGAAATCGCTTGATGGACTTAGACCATGGAGCAAGAAAAGGAGACGCCGCCGAAGGAACAGCCAATTTCTTCGCAGCTTTCTGTAATGGAACCGGAAGGGGCCTGGAACGGAGTCAAAAGAGAAGCAAGGGATTTGTGGTAGAAAGAGACCAACTCGTGAAAGCGGGGGGGAAACACCCTCATGATGAAGCTTTCGGGAAAACAGAACAATCAAAGGGGGAAATCAAAAGAGGATGGATTGGGGGGGGGGGGGGGGTCAAATTCTCAGTTAGTCGAAGCGATAACCTCTTACCAGAAACCACCTCCTCGATGAAAGAGAAGGCGCGAAGGAATTTTGAATGGGAGGGGGGGACGAAGTATAAAAAAAAAAATAGCCAAGGATGTTTGGGAGTAGGTACAAAAGGAAAAAAACACGGAGAAACTTATTAGCTGGTTAGGTAAGGAAGGTGGACCAGGAGTCAAGGTCTGATCATATCTAGGGAACGTAACTGCTGATGGAAATCTTCTGAGAGAAAGCAAATCGGAAGGTGAAATGACAAAGACGGAAAGCGAGACGTGGACGAAGAATGAGCGGGACGAAAAAAACGGCAAAACAATTCTTAGAAACGTCCTTATCAACCCAGAAAAGGTCGCCCCGGAGGAGATGTGGAGAATGGGTGAAAGAGGCTCGCGTCCGGGCCCTGTACCTAATAGGGGGGACCTACCCCAGACAGGTTAGCGTGAGAAAGACTCGAAGTAAGAGAGAAATGGACCTTCTCTTGAGGGGGGGGGGTGTCTAGGAGCTCTCATACAGAAAAAAAACAAAACACAAAAAAGAAAGAGATACTTTGAACGCAACTAAAAAGCGAAGCCTCTCCGAACTTGATCTTATTACGGGCCGATAATAGAGCGGCTGCGGGACGGGTTCAGGTATTATTTACATTAACATCGAAAAGAAGGAAACATTCAAGAAAAAAAAAGAAGACAGGTGCAGGGTTTGGAAGGGGCATCAGTGAGGGACCTGGCTTATAATTCAAATGGGGCGATTGAGGAACTACAGCAAGTCGTTCGTATTCCAACTAACGCTTAGGGGATTAGAAGAATAGCCAAGCAAGCTAAAGTTCGAAGCAGATGCAAGAACCGGAGATTGGCCACAGAAGAATCCTACACGCAAACCAGGGTAACGAAAGACATCTTCGCAGGGGGGGGAATGATCAAACATCCATGATAGGGTTAGAAAACCCCATACAACCACCCTCCACAAACAGGAGGGAAGCAATCTATTGGGATAGATGGGGGGGAACGACAGTACGAGACAATTTCAGACTGAACCAAATCAGATGAGCAGAAAAAACAGTGAGGTTCTGCAAAGAAAAGACCGGGGAAACATCATGGGCCGGGGGGGCCGAGCCGCTATGGTTCGTGGTTGGAACGAAAACCCTATCCCTTAGTAGTGACCTTTTAACCGAAAAGACCTAAGGAAAGAAGGAGGGTGCAAAATGGTAAGGGGGGAGGCCATATCGAGAATGGGAGAGCTTCCTAGGTAGGACAAGCTTGAACTGTTCTACGTCAAAGAAAAAAAAAAAGCACAGATAGATAGTATAGACGCAGGAAGCAAAGAAGCGTGACCGTTGGAGTTTTAGAAGGGTCGCCCAGCACATCAAAGAATAAAAAGAACCGAAGGAACAGAAAACGACCCAATTTCTGCTCTGGGATGGGGAAATAGAAAAGGAAGGAGTTAGCGAAAGGGGTGGGTGTCCAGAAAAGAAAAGAGCGACGGAAGGCCAAGAATTAAAAAGGTTTCACATCCGCGGGTAAGAAAAGAAGGAAGTAGAAAAAGACTGCAGGGAAGGGGCTAAATCCAATTGTGACTGGAAAGGGTTGACACATCATGAAAAACGAAAAAGCTTCAACGGACCTCCTAAGAAAAAAAGGAGGGGCGAAAAGTGATCCAAAGAAATAGCTGACGAAGAAGATGACGGCCTGGGGAAGGAAAGCAGCCACTTAAAAAACGCAGACTGGAGGAGAATTGGCGGAGGAAAGGCTCCACTGCAAAGGAAAGACAGCAAGAGCGTAACCACTCGGAACAATCTGACAAAAAGGAAGACAGGAAAGAGCAAAGTTTTGCTAAATATAAACGAATCAATCTGAGGGGGTTAAAAAGTCAGAGAGGAAACAGAAGAACTAAGGGACGAGCAGAAGCCTTCACATAGAAAATCATGAGTTTATAATTTCCGATGACACAGAAAAAAAGGAGGAATTGAGATTAAATGGGGAAAAGGATGTTGGAGTGGGTGCTGAATGAGAACCGGTGGATGCCTCTTTTCTGGACCTTAAGAGCGACACAAAGCAAAACTCAACCAAAAGGGCATAAATCCCCTGGACGATGGGAGGGGGGAAAGAAGTCTGTTAAAGAAAGAAAATTACGGGAAGGCAGTACCTCAGGAACCGGTTAGGCTTCTATGGGGGTCAGGGTACATTTCAATTTTAAAAGGGGGAAATTCAAACACGAGGTCGGGTGCCTCGTCACGCTGTTTGCATTAGGGCGTGAGGAAAAACAAGGGAGGAGGAGGGATGTTAAGGGAAAGTTCAAAAAAAAAACCCGAAGATAAATAAAGGGGTCGGGACAGGAAAAGGGGGGGTAGGGAGACTCTTTGGCTCATTTGAGGGTTTTTCTATGCTAGTTGAAAGTCACCGGACGAGATTTTGGAGAAAGGGGTCAGCAGGGTGGAGACATCGCTGAAGAGAAAGGAACGACTCCCGTTACCTGAAACTACAGCGGGAAGGAGGTATTGCACACGCAGGAGGGCGAAAAAAAAGGGAAGAAAAACCTACGAAGGAAAATCTAGTTGCCAAAAACGCACGAGCGAAGAATGAGCGAAAAAGTTAAGGAAGGCGCGCAATTAAAGAGAATCTCACAAAAAAAAGGGATGTACCAATAAAGGAGATATCACCGTAGTTCGAGGAAAGGACAAAAAAAAGGTAGAATTGCGCGACTCTTCGAAGAAAAAAACTGAGGCTACGGAGCTCGAATGCAACCGGCATGACTGCGGGGCAGCCATACAGACCTCCTTTTTTAAGCGAAGTACACTCAGGTAACGGAAAAAAAACAGAAGAGCGGGGAGCAAAGGCTGATTAACCAGTGCCCAAATCACGGACGCAGGTTAAAGTAGAAAAAGAGAAATCACTAGACCCTGTACTAAACGGACCTTAACAAAGGGACGGGATCTTAAAGAATCACGGTAGGTTGACAAAGGAAGCTCCAGAAGACCGAACGAAGAAAAGGAACCGAAAACAACCGCAGCAGGGATGGTACCCCCATCGGAGGTGATTCAATTTTAAAGAAAGTACGGCGACCAGGAAACCCAAGAAAATCGCGTGAGTGTAAGGGCAGGTAGGTTTAGCATGTAATTGTCAATCAGAAAGAATCATGACAACACTTAAAGGGTCACCGGCTGAAACGATGAAGCCCTTCAAACTGGCAGGTCTGGCAGGCGAGATTTCCGGACTCGAAAAGAGCGCTCGAAAACCGTGCTATCAGCCAAACGAGGAAAGAAAAACGGAAGGTTGAAAATGCCTGAGATGGTATTTGCGCCTTTCTTTTTGACTAGACTTCAAAGGCTACTGGCAACGGCTGGGGATCTCGTCGGCGCTAGATTCGAGGTTATCATGTGACTCTCGGAAGGGCAAAGCTGGGGTCGGATGAGGTGACTCAAGAACAAAGAGAAAAGAGGGACCGTTTTTGTCCAGGTGACGAAGGCCCGTCTGCGGTGGTTCCGCTGGCTTTCCATTCAAGGGGGGCAGCGTCAGCTTGAAACAAAACTATGAGCAAAAAGGAACTTTGAGGCTTGGGGAGAAGAAAACGTCCTCGTCACAATTCCAGAGTAGAGGCGGCAAAAGACGAGCTGGGGGAAATCAAAAAGGGCGGGCCTTCAAGGCCGGAACGGACCTAGGAGGAAAGGAACAATGACCTTGGCGGGAAAGCAGACCGCCGTGCAACTCTTTCTCCGGTTTGCTTGAAAACCAGTGGGACTTTCAAAAACTCAAGGGGATGCAATGCAAGAAGGTCTGGGGGTCTAAAAAAGTCTAAAGTTGATCCTGAAAGCGGTAGGGAAGGTACAGGTAGTCTCAGGGTCCGCAGGCTGGATAGTCAGGAAACCTGGAACCAGAAAATTAGCACTCAATAGACACTCGCTAGAGCAAGATAGTAAGTATGTAGAGAGGAGATTCGTATGATGGCTACCCAAGAGGGATAATTGTATTTCCGTGAAAGCAATGATCGAATAAGCAAGCTTGAGTGAACTTGTAAACTATTTCCCGTAGAAGGGAAAAACGCTCAAAATATAGGAGTGTTGTCAAAACTGACAAAAAGACCTAGAGTTGTCCCAGGGGCTCCAAGTCGATGGATTGGAATCTGAAAGCAATAGGCTGAGAAGTCTGTATTTCTTTACGCGAATTCAGTGGCGAGTTAAATGACGAAAAACTAGGAAACAAACTCTCTAGAAATCTGCTGGAGAAAGGTGTCAAAAACTGAGTTAGGTGGAGAAGAAGGGAAAGATGAGTGGATAAGGGAACCAATTGCTGGAACGGGAGGCAGGGGAAAGAGGGGTCGGGGAGTAGGATGCGCTGGACCAAGTTGATACCGGTTCGCAAGGAATGGGCATGAACAATGAAAACTTCTTGAATTGAAAAAGTAGGCAAAAGAGAAAGTCAAAAGAATCAGGAGTGTAAGAAACGGAAACATGGCTCGAACAAGCCACGGGAAGCCAGCCCAACCTATGCAGAAGGCGGAACCTTGAAGCAGCCCGCAAGGTCCAGGCAGTATTTACACGAATCGCATCGGAAATGGAAAAAGTGGTCCAGGGACCCACTGCTTAAGCCCACCATCAAAGGCACGTAAGAAAACGTCGAGGAATGACAGTCAGACGGAAAGGAACGCTTTGGCTGAGAG
>Ga0179593_1388075_pt1 | contig 16803 bp, 17 predicted proteins | sample CZODoug2_1_08_16_FD_185931 | JGI IMG/M metagenome (GOLD analysis project Ga0179593, IMG submission 185931) | Vadose zone soil fungal communities from Angelo Coast Range Reserve, California, USA - CZODoug2_1_08_16fungal (PacBio error correction) | ecosystem: Environmental > Terrestrial > Soil >...
CCACGTTGAAAAAGAAAAGACTACCTTTCGGGGTACCTTCAACCAACCCTCGACATGAAGTGCAGCGAACACTGCGGTATCACGCAAAAAGGGATTGCAGAAAAGAGAACTCTTCTGACTGGCTGTTCGCCCATACTAGGGACGAATGGGGGCCAAAAGTAAAAAACTAGACGGAAGAAAGGGGAAGGGGGAACCAGGTTCCATGCTTGTCCAGAAGCGTCACCCATTTCGCGGTGGGGCGAAAAAATCCAAGTTGGAGGGGGGGAATGGGGAGAGAAGGGAGAGAAGGTCTAGAGGGGGGGGGCCCGTCAAACTGGTGCGGGTTAAACTGGGGAAAGGTGGGTAGAAGGTCCGGCCAAAAATGGACCAAATGAAAACGAAAAAAGGGGTAAAGCAAGGATTCAGTGGATCGCGGTATCACTGCAATAAGGGGAGTCTTCTTAACGAGAAAACAGAGAGAACGCAAAGGACTGTCTTTTTGTCGTTGGGTAGATCGGCGACAGAGAGACCGTGTTCACAAAGAGCGGGTCAAAAAAAAGGAAGATTGAAGGGTTGCCAGCGGGGGGGGTCATTGTCTTACTTTGCGGGGAGGACGATCGAAGTTGAGGGACCGGGATCGGCCGGGGGGGTTAGTCCCGAAAACTCCCCAGAGAGGAAAGTTTTCCCACCCAACTAGGTGATGACCCGGCTAAAGATGATCGGAATCGAACTAGTGAAAAATAAGACTTATCGTCCGGGACATTAGATCGCGCCGAACTACTGGGAAAGGGCAATTCCGGGGTCACCATGCTGCAAAAAATTAGGCAGCCTGACAACAAAACCAGTACGCAGACCTCTGGCTAGTCTTTAGAAACGTAGCCGGGTCGACTAATAATAGGATGGTGTCTGGGACTTAGGGTCGCAGGGACTTGGACCTCGTTCACATCGCCACAGTTTGACAAAAGAGAAAAGACCATATTTCAGGGGACTGTAAGTGCAGGGAAGGGGAAGGCAGGGAACTGGGGCGCTTGATCCGCGGAATCCACATTAAGAGAAATGCTGGGGGTCATAAAGGAGAGGCTGATACAATCGCCTCTGAAGTGTTATCCCGCTCCAAAACCACTGCTGAGTGCAACTAGAAGAAACCAACAACTCAGGGAGTTCCGCTAAAAAAAGCGGGGAAACAAAGACAAAAACGATTCCTCTTTTTGCCTGCACTGAAAAATGGGACTGCTGGTGGACTGCAGGTTGGTTCGTGTCTCAGGCAGGGTTGGGGGAGAGACGTCGCAATTTTAACCTACTAAATGATTTTGCGACTAAAGGGGCAAGGGTGCGGGCTTTTTAGTTCGAGAATTGGAGGCCGGGGAGGACGTGTGATCAATCGGAGAGCCACGTTACCAACGGGGATCAAAAGGAAACAGACTAAATCCCAAGGACAGAAAAACCAAGAAGATGAAGTACGGTTGCGAGAAATCACCTACATTTAAAAAAAACGCAAGATGGCATGACAACGCACAGAGTGGGGTAAGCGTAGACCAGGTTCTACTCAGGTAGGGCCGAGAAAGATGACCAAGAACAAATCTGGTGCACGCTTCAGGGGAAAACTTCCTGGGCCCGAAAGCATCAAAAAATGAAAGGTAAGAAAAAGGAAAAACTCAGACCTATGGTCTGATCAGCAGGCAAGGGACTGGAAAGCTAAGCGTGCGCGACTAAAGAGCGGATTGGAACCCAAACACCCAGCCTTATCAAAACTACCCAAGTGAACGGGGGGGGGGGGGGAAAATACAGTAAAATGATTCACACCAAGTTTCATCTCGCAGGAAGGGGAGAAACCTTGGGTTAGAGGGAAGATAGAGAAAAACCAAAAAGAGGCGGGTGTTATCAAGACTAGTTTGTGGGGAGAAAGAGGAGGGGTATGGCGCAAAATCATGTGGAAAGTACCGGTAATCAAACAACGAAGGGGGACCAGACAAGCGACATTTACAACACGGACGTCCCTTGGAGGGGAACCAGAAACCGTCGTCGACAGCAAGAGAACCTCAAATCTCGTTCGGCTAACTTCAACTAAACAGGAGCGAGGGAAAAGAATTACTACTACTATACAACACAAAAGAAGGACACAACGGAGGGTTCTTTGAAGGGCAAAAACATGGCTGGCCAAGTCAAGTGTGAGGGGGGGGGTCCCGAGATTTACCGAGAATAAATCGTTGTGAAGAAGAACCCTTCGTCGGCAATAACAGCAATGACCGTTTTCAAAGTCCAAAAAAAGATACACCGGAAAGGAAGGGGATAAGGCGGTGTGCAAAAAAAAACAGTTGACCACCGAACAAACAGGGGGTGAATAACCGAAAAATAGGACAGGGGGGGGGGTGGGAGAAATCGACAGAACATACAAAAAATGGAGATAACGTATTCTTGGATGCGCTCAAAACGATCGGGTCCAGAAATTCCAATGAAAGGGGCGGTCAAAAACCACAAGGACGCGCCAAACCGAAAAAAGACAATATGGTTCACGGAAAAGCAGGAAACAAAGGTTTAAGGCCAAAGTACGCTACGGTTACGTCCAAGCTATACTCAATTAAGAAGGGGAAGTGGAGCATGGCAGGGACGTGGATTAAGGGGGGGGTCACTGGACGAACACCCAAAGGCTGTGGACAAAAATCTCCGATGGGGAAAAAAGACCCAGACTTAACACCAAAACCCGACCTTGAAGGGGTGCCGACGCACAGAGATGGGGTAGTACAGTCAAAAAGGTCCACGATTAGGGTTAGACTTGATCGTACTGTAAACGTTACTTGGAAGGGGGCAACGGGATAAAACACACCCCATAAAAAAAGTAGAGAAGATCACAGCCGGCCATATAACAAAACTCTGAGGAAAAAAGGGAAATTGCGTCCAAATGGCAAATTCGGAATCTTTCACAGGTAAGCTCGGGGGGGAAAAGGGGGTCCTGCTGTTCCGTTCCGAAATAAGAAGCTCGGAACCGGAGACCTACGCAAATCAGTGTGTTGGACTGAAAAGCTGGGGAAAATTCGAATTGCACAAAAAGCTATCAAAAACAAAAGGAAAAAGGGTGTGGGATCAACACTCTTCTTCCCCAAGAGGGGACAAAACCATAAACACGTGTATGGGGACTTTTTCAAACTTACACGGATGAAATTGACCCAGTTGTGAGGTATGTATTTACTACAGGTGTACTCACTCAATGTGACAAGCATAAGCTTGAGGGGGAGTTCCAAGACAACAACTGTCCGCTTAACGGGGATGATGTAAAAAAGAAAGGTTGGGTGAGTGAAAAACTGTGTCTCTATGGCATCTCACCTATGTGTTCGGAGGGCCCGGGGTCAAAACGCCAGGCCCTCACCCCAAACCCCTTTGCCAAAACGGTCACTATGGGAACGGCCTGCGGTCGAGATCTATAGGCACAACAAACAAACAAAAAGGGAGGGATGGGAGGAAGAGGATCGTTCTGAGATTAGAATTACATTTTTTCAGTGGAGTCGAACACATTCCGAACAACAGGGCAGGCCTCTCAAAACTGTTCCGTCCGAAAGTTCGTGTAATATCGACGAAACTAAGGAAGGGAAATCCGATTGTAACGCTCTCGAAAAATTCTGACTACAACCGAAAAGGTGTGGACACAAGGAGAAAACAGGTCCGCACAACTTGTAAAATGCGAGGGACGTAAATTTGACCCAGCTAAAGGGGTCCGAGGGCGGGGGAGACTCCGATGGCCTTGATCCAGCACGGGTGAGCAGCGTTGTTGGTAAGACTTCGGGACGTGGGGGAACCGGAAAGAGGGTAACAAAGCACCGTTCCTGTCGAGGATAGAGCTTGCGCGATGTAGCGGCAGGGAATGAAAGAAGGGGAAAAGGTAGAAGGAATTGACAATCTTTAAAGGGTGCACCAATTTTAATCAAGGTCTTGGATGATGTAATCGGTTCACTGGAAATGACAGTCGCGGAAGGGGGGGGTTGAGAATCTTCAACTTCCCAGATTCCAAAAACTTACCTGGGCGGGTGCGGTGTTAAAGAAAAAAATTGTGGAAAAACAAGAGAGAGGTGGAAAAGAACAGTAGGACTCTTGCAAAGGTTTACCCTCTTATCGGGAAAGATTTGTGTCAAACTTACTAAGAGGGCGAGCGGAATTGGCTTCACAGGGGAAATACACCTTCACCAGACCAAAAAACAGCCCACCAAAAAAAAAAAAAGAAAACCAAGAACAAAAAACAAAAAAGACCCCACCACCACAAACAAGCAAACACCAACAACAAAAAACAACAGTGAAAGACCATGGCGAAAACGTCCTTCAGAATCCGGGGCATGAATATAGGTTGTTAGTGAGAACGTTGGCACAAAAGGGGGGAGGGAGGAGGTATTACCATCTTGCTGGACACCTGAAACGTGCCACTTCATTGACTGAGTGGGCAAGACGAGAAGGGGGGAGAAGAAGATAAATGAATAATATATTGGGTCCAGGGTGTGAAGAACGATTTACACAATAAATCGAGTTAAATTCGAAGGGGGGGTGAACACTGTGGGGGAGTTGGGGGACAAAAAAGGGGACACCCGAGCAAAACGCTCGGACGTTCACTTTTGAACAGGGAAGGGGGGAAGGTAGGGGGGGACTGGATCGGGTTAACTGTAAATCACCAGAGGACACGAGAAATTGGTAAGACACGGCAAGCCAGGGGAAGGTCAAATAGGCACGCAAAAGGAAGGGAAGGGGGAGTAGGTGTGGTTGAGGGGGGTTCGGGGGGGGGTAATCGGTCGTAAAACTCTCTTGAGTTGCCTCTTGCAGAGAGCGAGTTCGTCCTTGGGAGGGGATACTACAGGGCCGAAGTAAGAAGGGAGAGGTGCATGGGGGTTACAGCGGTGACAGCACTGGGTAAATCCACTGGCAGGTTGTTTTTGAGGAAGAAGAAACGACAAAAAACGAAGGTACGCCGTTATGGGGGCCATAGACAAGTTGGGGGGGGGGGAAGGGGTACGAGGGAAGAGAGAAACCGGGAAAAAAGGGGGGGGGGTAGAACGAAGTTTAGGTGGTCCAATCACGTTTTTTCATCACACTGTCGGTGGGAGAGCTTCCTGCAAAAAGTAGTCAGGGAGGAGAAAAGTTGCCTGCTGGAAAGTTGTGAGCTTTCCCGATAGACATCGTCCGTGGAAGGGTAATTCAGAAAAAATATGAAAGGGGTGGGTGAAGACGGTAGAAAGAAAGTCGGAGGGAAATCAGGGTATATCGAAGTCGGGGTCGACCGTTAACTCACCTTCGTTTCATGGAGGTGTTCCGTGGTCAGATCCGTAAGGTAGGGGGGGGGGGATCATCAACCCGTAAGACTCCTTCTTGATACATTAAACGGGATTCGAGTTCATTCAGCCGGGAAATGGGTTTAAGAGGGAAGAGTATCAGAAGAGCAACGTCCACGGACTCACCTTGACGACAATGCATAAAAAAAAGAGGCATCTTCCAGGATGCGACAAAGTCTAAGAGACACAACAACAGACACTGAAACCCGAGAAAAACCGTGTGAAAACAATCGAAAGATAAAACTGAGAGGGGGAGAGGAATCAGACTTGGCATGACAACCCCACAAACAAAAAAAAATAGGATATCTTGGTAGCAAGGGGAGAAGGTTAGGTAAGGAACGAGGAGGGTTGAATCAGAAAGTTGGGAGACTGGGGCGAGCGATTTACGTGAAAAAATGCCAGGGATCATCTGGGGTGCGGAACGGAGGAGAGAATCAGCAGAAAGGGGAGCGAAGGAAAGTAGGATACCAAGGTAAAGTAGGTATGCCCACCTGGTAACGTCAAGGAACTACTCTGAAACATAGAACCACGTAGAAACTTGGCTGGCTGAACTCTTAGGGGATGTAAGTGCCGCTGGGGGGGCACCTCCGTCTACTACATTGCGCCGTGGACGGTTCCAACATAACAACAAAAACCTTTAGGTGTCCCAAAGCAGTCGGCGATGAAAAATAAATGTCAATAGCCCGGAGAGGGGCACGCCGGGGGATTCCGGAAGAAAGAACAGACAGGTCATAAACCATGTGGGGGATCGGGGCCAACTGGACTTTTTGGAAGGGGGGGTGAGAAAAACACCTGGAAATAAGCTGGTACGCAAGAGAAAAGCGAGAATCCTCCCATGACCACCATGCCACCAGATAAAACTATCCGGTGACCCATATGAGTTTTTAAGTATAAAAAACGAAAAGGGACCAAAGTCAGGGAAGAAAACGGTAGGATAGAGTCAGGAGACTGCCAAACCTGATCAACAGCAGCAAAAGAACGTAACAGGGCGACCTGCTGATCAGAAAAAAAGTAAACCCCCAGTTTGGGGGGCCCCTTTTAAAAAAACAACCAAGTGTCACGGTTTGGGGTGAAAAGTCCGGGAAAGCAATACCAATCGTAAAACAAAGACATTACTTGGGGGTTCTCAAACGTAAAAGTGAAGGGGGGGGAAAACTCTAAGCATTCGCAGGGGGCGAAAAGAACGTCTCCAAATGGGGATTGGAGACACAAAGGCACAAGGGGGGTGTTTTTGGTGCAAAGCGGCGACAGCAATGCACAGGTTGTCTGGGGAAAAAATGTAGAAGAAAGAAGTTGAGAGTAAAGGGGGGAGGCGGACCACCAGAGAAAAGGCTGCTCGCAGGGGAGGCCACATGTTGTTCGTACGGGGAGGAGGGGAAAAAAATGCGCCGGGGACGTCGGCTTGGCGGAGGGGGGCAGGGGAAGGGGAGTACATAATTTGCCGTCGTTGAGGTAAAATCAGAGACAGCGAGGAAACATCAAACCGATTACAGTTCAGGTGAGAGGGGATAGACGGGGTGGGGAAAAGAGGGAAGGAGTCCGTACGAAACCCAGGTAGACCGTGAGGGGAGGATGGAAACCAGGTGGACGGTGGCGACACAAAAAAAAGGCATCATGAAAGGAAGTACCAGGACACCAGGTTAGCACTGGGTCAACAAACAACAAAAGAATTAAAATAGGAATATTCTAAAAAAAAAAAGTGCTGGGCTTCAAAGCACGCCAGGGCCTGGGGGGTCGAAAAACCTCAGTGGGTTCCAAAAGAAGAGAGCAACTACGATATGGGGGACTTCTTACGGAACTGCGGAAAGGGGGGAGAACGGTTCTCAAGACGAGCCAAACATCGGGAGGGGGGGGGTACACGGTCTCCGGTTGGGGTTCCAGGAGGGTCCAAACAACAAAGTTGAAAAACCACCTCAAAGCGGGTTCGGAAGGGGACACCGGAAATGACAGACGAGGGGAGAAACTCAAACATCACGGACGGGGAAAACAAAATATGAACTACGGGGAAGAGGGGTTCCTTGGGGAACAAAAAAACTGGGGACGACCAAACGTGCAAAGGAAGAAACGGCCTGAAGGTCAAGGTGGAAAAAAAACATGCGGACAGAAAAAGCAGACCTGCATCAGGGCGACTCCAACGGGTGAGGTTGAAGGGGCGGGAACGGAAAGGCTTGGGAAGTTGGTGACAAGTAAAGGGAGACCCAAGACTGGGGGAAAAAATGGGGGGGTCCCTCAATTGAACAGAATTCCAAAGAGACAAAACTAAAGGGCCTGGAGGCGAGAAAGAAGCACAAATGGAAGGACGTGAGTAGGGTGTTCTCACTTCAGGGCCGAGCATGAATCGGTACGTTGGACTGTTGTTCGGGGGTTCGTCTACTAACTTAAAGTTGGTTCAACACACGAAAATATAGGGACAAGAAGATGAGGGGGAGACATATACATAGAGATGGACAATACAGGATGGATGGAGGAGTAGTGTGATGGCAGTGACATCAATATCACATAATAGAAGATCGAAGAGACATGGAGAAAGTGAAAGGAAAAAGGAAAAACAAACAACATCTAGGAAAGAGCCAGGCACAAAAAAACAACTGAAATAAAACAGAACTAAAAAATAACAGCGTGGATCATAGGGGGGCAACCCGAGTAGGAAGAAGGGAGGGAATAAAAAAAATTAAAAGTACAAATCGAGGACAAAAACACTACATTGACAAAACCCGCACAATATCCATTTTGTTTCAGGCAAGAGGGCAAAGTGCACTTGAATCCTGGAACAAAATCCGGGCAAGGACCCCATGGGGGACTAAGACGTTCACCTAATTGCTAAAACGACTGGTGCTGCGATAGGGGGAGCGTTCGACGGGCTCAGGAAGGCAGCGAAAAATGTGTGTTTTTTTTTGTACAAAAAAAAAACGGGGGGGCAAACGCCGAACGATTTCGGTAGGGTAGACTACTGGAAGGCAGGCACAACAAAAGGGGGCCTGTTCTTGCCAGCCTAATCAAAAAAAGTGGATCTAAATGATGGGAAGACTGTTGATGCGAAAGGACAGAAGATAGTACGGGGAAAGGAGCTCACCGGAATAGCCAAACAAAGCGGAAAAGCCCTTAGCGAGGACGGAACCGATAATCAATACGCATGGGTGTCCAACTTGGAAGGATGAGTAGAGAAGATGGGTTATATATGTGGGCGTTGTTCTCCCTAAATAGGGGGGTTGGCGAGAAAGGGCGATTGTGCTCGGTATGCGGGGGGGGGGTTTGGGGGCTGCTTGGGTTAGAGTTCGCGACATTGTAGAAGGTGCATGTACCTTGTAAAAGAAGGGTAACCCAGCGCGGAAAAAAGGAAAGCAGAAATAATCTCCTCCATAGAAACAAGGCAATAAGGGTTGACCGAGACCAACTAGTCAAAACTCGGATGCCTCCAAGCCAACACAGCCCAGGGACGGGGGTGAAGTCTCGAAGTCAGGACTACTTCGAAATATACTGCGGTATACTCAGGGGACCAAGGAGGCCCGAAAAACCGCAACACAAAAACCAAAACCCCGAAGGAAAAAATCCACAAAAAAGATTAAGTCACACCTAGGGAAAAAAGAAGGGGGTGAAGGAAAAAGTCATCAACTCCCGATTAAAAAACTAGAAAAACAAAACGGGGGGGCAAGGAACGGAAAAATCTGGAGAGACAAAGTCTTGGAGGGGTCAAAATCAAAAAGGAGACTGACAACAAACGTGGCATGGGGAAACCAGACCGATTTGAGTGTCTAAAAACCCAAGAAAGTTTTTACAACTCAGGGCAGGGACCAACAACAAGGGTGCGCAGGGGGTCGCCGAAAAAAAAAAAAAGGGAACGGAAAAAAAAGAAGAGGGAAACTTTTTGTCTAGAGTCAGAGACGGCGCAAAAACGCGTGAGTCAAAAGGAACGCAAACCGCTGGACAGAAAGAGCATTGGAGAGGAACGCTATCGAGAAGAGGATTACGAACTAACTACAAAAGATCTTACCTAAAACCGGCGGGATTAAGAATAAAACGAGAAAAAAAAAAAACGAAACAAAGGCGAAAAACTACAGCTGGTATGGCGAAATTACCTATGCAAATGGCTGGCAAATGGGAGAACCGGCGAAAGGGATAAGAAGAGACTGGTTTCACAAAACCGACCCGGATAGGTCGGGCCGACAACAGAATCATGGGCAAGGAACGTAAAAAACTTTAAGGGGGAGGGGGTGGTTGGGAAGGGAAACGTGGATTCCCGCACACGTTTACCACGGAAAACTAACAAGAGAAAGGTGATAGATAGAAGCTAAACCCACAAATATCCAGGTGTCTTTAGGTTAACGAAACACTAAAGAGGGGGCCGCCGTCCTATGAAAATGAATTGGAGGGAAACCATGTCTCCACCAAATTGACTCCCACACAAAGTCCCAAAACGTAGAACACTACTAAGTCACAGTAAATGGAAAAAAGGAAATGGATAAAAAATGTTCGGCGTGTAGTGAGGGACAATGCACGCTACTCCCAGAGCTACATATAGCGAGGGGAAATCCATAGGCAGAAAAAGGTAAACATTGACAAAGCTGGGCTGCCAAGATAATCAAAGACAGCACTTTGGAAGGGTCTTATATCTTAGAAGTGATACAATTATGGGGGGACAAATTTCCAAGTCCACGACCGGGAGAGGAGTCACAGCCGGCCGTATTAAGGATCAGGAGGGAAAAAGAAATTTCTCGCAAGGGTCATCTTTCAGCGTAAACGGTGAAAGCATTGGAAGGGAGGGACTTCCATTCCATGTAAGGGAAGCAAAGAGCAGGAAGCTAAGAATGAAAAAGGAGGGACCTGTTGTACCTTCAGTGGTCAATTCAACTGAGAGGGAAAAAAAGAGGACACAGACAAGGAAACTTTTAGAAAACATGATGGCGGAATACGTCCAGGAAATAAAAAAAGAAAAGTATCCAAAGGTTACAGTTAAAAAAGGTGGCCAAAGGCGCCCTTCTTTATGTCGAGGACACGTTGAGAAGAAGGCCGTGTAAAGACTAAGAAAATCTCTTACCACCCAAGGATTAAATAGAAGTCGAGATAGGGAAAAAAGACGTTCGCGCCAGAGGGTTCTCGATTTAATAAGTTTTTAGGCCGGTGCCGGCCAACTGCAAACCCGGGCATTACCTTCAACCTATCAACAAAATACCAAAGTGATTATTGTAATAGGAATGAATATGTAAGGTAGGATGCCGGAAAGGTGTGTGGCGATTTTCTGGAGTCACTAATGGACTCCAACTAGTGTGTACTCAGCTCTGAAAAGTAGGGGAGTAAACAGACAATGTAAGGGTAAAATCGAAATGGAAGATTCCGTTATAAAATCATCTTCGTCTTTGGAACCCTTATAGGAGGACACAAGTACTAGATAATCAAGGGACAGGCCGTGAAGACTCTTCAAATTCAGATAAGGGGGACAAAAAAAGTTGATACAGAGATTTTTATCGAACTTTGAGTGCTGACTTATCAAAAAAAAGGGGCCTTTTCCGGGGGTATAGCGTTGGGGAGTGTCCTGGTTACAAAGTGATTGGTCTTTAGCCGAGGGGGGAGAAGGGGATAATGCTTACTCTTAGGGGGAGGCCAGGGGAAGGAAGAAGACCAGGGAAGCTCAGATGTTCTGAATAATGGGAGATGACGGCAAGGTGGAAAAGTTGGACGGCGGGTCGCTATCATGAAAAGCGGGTGGGGAGCAAGAGGGCGTAACAGAGGAAAAGTCAGGGGAGAGGGGGAGTCAAATGGGAATGAAAGTTGATTGTGCAATCTCGCTGCCCTCTGCAGAACGGGGGGGAATCTGTCAGATGGTAACTTCAAACACAGGGGGTGTAGGGGGAGACTTGGATGCAAGGCCGGTGCCACATCCACCCAGGAAGACTTAGCTCTCATCATGTGCGTAAGAGCTGACAGGGGGTGACGTCGTAGGAGTAGACAGGTGGGGGAAGGAAAAGAAAGAGGGTGAGGAGGGGGGACAACGAAATAAATGGGGCTTAACAGTTGGACCTCCACTTCATTGAATCTTCAGGGTGGGGAAGGAATCAAGAATCCAGGGATACTTGAAGAGGGGGTGGCAAGGGGGTTGGAGGCCGGAGGAAGAAAATCCCACCATTGAAACACAAAAGAGGACTTTTGGGTTTTTTTCACTATCGCCGGGGAAAAAGGTGGTGGAGGGGGGGACAATGTCAAAACCAATTCCCCGATATGACAGGTTGGGAGTTGACGGACTAGTGGCCTGATGAGGTTAGGGTTGACACCAGCTTTCGGGCTCGGAAGAAAATGAAGGGAGAACAGGGAAAAAAAGGAAAGCATTGTCCGATCGGCCTCCAGCCGTCGTTCTTGTCGGGTTGGGGGGGGTAGGCTTACTCGCAGGGTTGCACCGTTCATTGAAGGAGAAAGTAGGAGGAAGAGGGTCTTTGCGACAAGGGAAAGGCCGGGCTGAGGCCGGTGAAAGGCCGTTGAGACAGACGAGCTCCGGAAACAAAACGAGGATAGAAAGGAGTAAGGTGGGGTACGGGACTTGCCAAAAAAACTTGGGGCAAATATCCCATGGCATTCGGGGGTGGAACGAAGTCACGGGGGGTGGAGAGAAAGAATTTCATGTGAGGGCTCGCCTTAGTCGGACAATTGAAGGAGGGGAAAAATGTAGCGGGGGGTATAAGAGGGAGAGGGATGAAAGGGAGGTGGGGAGGTCTGAAAAAAGGAGGGGGAAAATTGGGGTTATACACTATTCGGTAATAGCCTAAAAAAAATCAGTTGAGGGCGCGGGAAAAGTCTTGTGTTAAACTGCGTGGGGGGTCCGGGGGGGAAGAGATATGTGTGAAGTTTTAGACCAACACATAACCTTGCCTTACTTCTAGGGGTCGAGGGCTTGTTTAGCCGCATTGGGGGGGAACGCGGAAAATCTGGAGATGGAAAGGGGAACTTAGCATGAGGAAATATCAACCGCATATATAGAATCTCAAGTAGGGGAGGACAACACTATTGAGGGGGGGGAGAGAAAAACGCAAAAAAAGGAAAAAAAGCAACTGCTATGCCGGGGATAGGGTTCCACACCTGCGTGGTATCGTGAAAACCGGCGCCGTTTTGCTGAAGCTGCGATTGTTGACAGGGGGGGGGGACGGGAACGGGAAAGGACGCAGATTTGTGAGAGGAAGAGGGTGCCCAGACTGAGATCTTTATGCTCACTCAGCATCCTCTGTGAGCGTTATACCAGGGGGACGAAGGTATTGTGCCAAAAAGGGGGGGGGGGGAGAATAAACTCAAGAATCTGAAACGATGATCCCCCATGAAGGAAAGACGGGAGAGAAAAAGCGTAACCTTACGGGGGCACACCGAATGCTTGAAAAGGGGGGGGGGACCAGTATGGGATGCGAGGTGAAAAGGAAGGAAAGACTCAGTAAAAGCAAACTAAATGCGGCAGTGCGGACCGAACGGGAAAACAGGTTATGAGGGGTGGGGGGACGGTGGGGGAGGGGGAGGAAAAACTCTAACGGGGGGAGGCATACCGACACAAAAGCCGCTATCGACTGTTGACACATGCTTATGGGGTGGACAAGGGGGATAAGTAAGGGAGCCAAAAGAGAGCAGCCCAGGAAAAGGAGGGCAGGATCATGAACGCCAAAAAAAACAAAAAAGACAATGCACCTACAGGTTCGAAAGCGTTGCAGCTTGGGTCATCGTGCCCGGGCCTCAAAACAAGAGGAAGACGTATTGGGGGATACCAACGGGCCGGGGAAAGAAGTTTAATATACGATTAGCCGGCATTGGTGCTCAACTTCGCGAAAACACGGCGGAAAATGGGATGAGAGACGTAGGGAAGCAGGGGGAAAAGGTGGTGTCAAGGGAACAGGACCGCTCGTGTTTTGGCCTCATTCCATGAGGCACCAAAGGAAAAAAAGAAAGATTCTAAGGAGGAGGGGGAGGAAAAAATTTGGGGGTGAGTGAAAAAAAAAAATAAAGGGAAGGAAAATGATCCTACCAGGCATGTCGATTTTTGGACTCGGAGCTTGGGGCCGTCGGGGGAGGTTGAAAGGGGGGAAGAGGGGGGGGGGAGGAAAGAGGGAGAGAAGAAAAGAAAAATGCAGCGGTAAAGGTGTTGTGTCGTTGGTATCGCCATGCGCCCCGTACCAAGGTATCAGGAGTTTCGGTAGGCTTGGGGTAAACGCCATTTTACGGGTGCGAAAAAAGAAGGCGTTCTCAGAGAGGAAAGGAAAATCATGCGACATGAGAAAAAAAAACAAACAAAATTAGGTAAAGAAGTAATGGCGAGAAAAAAAAAACAAAAATGGTGGAGGGGCGGCCAATTAAAGCTACTGGTTTTCACCTGGGGGGGGGTCAACTAAGAAACGCAAAGACGGAATCCCGCGGGTTAGCGTAAGGGGAGAGAAACGTGGGAACCTGACTCCGAAAAAGAAACAAATCAACCCACCCGGACCGTCCCTGTCAGTTATCGAGAGAGGTCTGGGCACCGTCAACAAAGCTCACAACCGGGGGAAATCAAAAGAGGAAGGGAAAGGCGGCGGTGCAACGGAAAACATCGACTCGACTTAATCAAACATCATGTAAAGTATCACGCAGCTGTGAAGGAAAAGACTGCTGGAGCAATCGGGAGGAAGGGGGCCAAGGAAGCAAACTGTGGACGGAGGGGAAAAAAACTTGCCCCTATGAAAGTCGTGGGGCATTGGACAACCTTGGTCATGGGCTAGACGCTAATGGACCCGAAAAGCACCCAAAAAATGGGAAGTCCAGCCGGGAGAACATACTTTGCTGAGATGCTTGGATAACTTAATTTTGGGGGGAACGAACGTGAGGGGGGGGGGGGAGAACCCAGGAAAGGGAGGGGGGGGATGAGGAAGCGAAAAACTAGGGGAAGACTGACACACGGGTATGGATCTTCGCCCTGTAAAGTCGTCTGCGTTTGACTTCGGGCCGGGAGATGTCAAAGGGACACCTATTGAAGGGGGGGGAGGTGGGTACTGGAGCTCAGATCTAAAAAAACCTGTTAAAAAGCGTAGCTGTCACACCCGTATAACTGGAAGGAGGAATGGTGGAAAGGGGGGGGGGGGGAGGGGGGAGAAGTTGTTACTGAAAAAAAAAGTTCGGCCCTCGTGAGGCTACCGGGTGTTCGTAAGGAAACCCCAGCGCCAACTATAAGGGGGGGCAAATAAAAACCGCAGAAGGTCTGTCGGCATCGGCATCGCCTGATAAGCGTGAAATTACCGGAGGGCCAATACTAAAAACATCGTAGGAAGAAAGGCTGGACATACGAACCTCCCGTAGGGAAGAAGTTAGTCCAGATAGAGAAAGGAGCAATTAAATCGTTTCTACGCGTTGAACAAGGGGACACGGCTGGTTGGATGGTGAATACTAGGGGGAGAGGAGGAAGGTCCTGAACCCCAAGTGGCCAAGAACCGCGGTCCAGGTCCTTGCTGCAGGGGGGAGCGGTCCAGCAGCGTCAGCATAGAGGGATATCCAGGGGGACGGGGAGAAGGGTCTTTCAACAAGACGAAGTGGACCTCTGTATATAAAAATAACAGGAGGGAAAAGAAATTAAAAGGAGAAAAGTACACATAAAGGTGGCCACCAAGTCCTTATGGCGAAGTAGATGACGCTTTTTCTGTGGGAGACTAGCAAGAGGGGGCGCGAAGGGCGCAAGCGATAAAAGACATGAGATAGGGTGTGGTGTGGGGTAGGTGTCATTCTTGTGTGGATTTCGAAAAGGGAGTACAGGGGGCGTCTAGGGCTGGTTTACCGGCAACAACAGTAGCGTGAAACAAAAGGGAGGCGTAAAAAAGGAAAAAGAGGAGAAAAACGAAGGGGAAAAAGCAACAAGAATGAGGTTTGAGACCGGACAACTTACCTCAAGAAAACGCCAAATACAGGGCATGCAAAAAGGCACAGAGGGGAAGGTAAGAACCGGCGCGGAAGTCTCATAATGCGAAATGAAGTCCCCGGACCCCTGTTCCACTCTTTGCCCTCGTAAGAAAAGTCGAAACAACTGGAAGCCGAGGAAAAAAGGAGGGAAGTCGAAAAGAGAAAAAAAAAAAACACGGCAAAAAGTGGTGTCGAAAAAGCACCTTCTACAACCGTACTTGAGAAAACAAAGAGTCGTTACCAACCAGGGGACAGGTTTGGTCAATCAGGAAAAGAAGGCAAACAGTGTGGACCGAGAAAAACTACCCAACCACGGCGGGTAAGGATGGTGGGGAGGGGGAGCGAGTCGGAGGGCAGAAGGGGCAGTGGGGTATGAACACAGGGAAAAACGCAGACAATATGGGAGCTGTAGGGGAACACGGGCGGGGGAAGAAAGGCGAGAAAGAAAACGAGAGCGAGGGGGGGGGCAAGAACTTCAAAAGATTGACCTCCTGAACCACCGAAACCAATACACGCGAAGCAGGGTAAGGGGTGGGGCTTCCTAAAAAAGGCTGGGGACGTCAAGGGGGATGAACACTGGCCGCTTTCTCACTCGAAAAAAAGGAGGGGGGGAAAAGGAAAAAAGGGGAAGGGAACGACAGAAATGACCGTTAAAAAAAAAGTCCGTCCGATCTTGGTAAGCCTGAAATGCTGAAACACAGAAAAACGTGGACCCAGGCATCTGGAAAAATTTGGGATAATCAAGCTACAACCATGACACTCAGTTGGGATGTTATGGTCGCTCAATAGGGCGGGAGGGGCACAAAAGGGGGAGATCCAATGGCGAAAAGGCATAATGATCAATATTGGGTTCATATGCAGGTTTAAGTGACGAACTCCGCTAAGGAAACAAGGAAAGATAGAAAAGGAGAGGAGAAGTGCTCATGTCTGGGAATTTTTCCGTTGATTGAACGCCATTACTCTCGTCAATGTTGAAATTCCTAAGAGGCGGGAGAAAAAAAAAAACCAATTGCAAACTGCACTTCCACAAAAAGAATCCCAAAAAGCTAACAAGGAAAGTGCGTAGGAGAGGACGGCGGAATTATTTATTTCATGAGCAAGAAACAAAAAAGTCTACGCTGAACACTAGATTCCAAGTGCAGGAAAAGACACGTCGTCTTTCAGAGAACAGCTGCATGACCTGTCACTGGGGGGAGGGACGTGAACCTGACCTTTGTGCACGCGGAGGAGGGAGATGATATTCAATAGGGGAAAGAAAAAATCAAGGTGGTTGAACAGGAATGGGAAAACCCCCGAAGCTGCCAATCACAAAAGGGACAAATTAGTTAAAGGACCTTTCTACTTCACGAAACAGGCACTCTGGGGGGGCAAAGGAGGAAGAGGAATTGGGGGGAAAACGTGCGGGTATTTCTCGAGTTAAAGGATCTAAGGGGGCAGAGAAAAAAAAAAACACCAAAAAAGGGGGGGGGGGAGGGGCAGAGTACCAGCTGTATATCTCGTGCGGGGTAATGGACTAGACCAGGAGGTTTAACTGGGGGGAACCGACAGGGGAGAAAAAGGGACGCTACAGGGGGTAATAAACCGTTTTCCGAAAAAGACACAGAAAACAATGGGGAAAATCGCCCGATGTCTA
>Ga0179593_1695313_pt1 | contig 16802 bp, 21 predicted proteins | sample CZODoug2_1_08_16_FD_185931 | JGI IMG/M metagenome (GOLD analysis project Ga0179593, IMG submission 185931) | Vadose zone soil fungal communities from Angelo Coast Range Reserve, California, USA - CZODoug2_1_08_16fungal (PacBio error correction) | ecosystem: Environmental > Terrestrial > Soil >...
TTCAGGAAAAAAAGAAAAACAGGGGGTTGGGAAAAAACCGACTACCGGGCCGTGAGGAGACTCAGACGGAAGCAAAGACTCTCCCGTTGTTTGGGAACAGGGCAGCCAAACATTTCGGCGCCTTCGTTTAAAAAAAAATGCCGAAAAGAAGAAAACGCCGTCAACAATACCGCGGAGGTGTGGTGGCCTCAGAAACACAGTTGGGGGCAAGGGAGTAAATGATGCAGAAGCAAAAAGGACGCTGATGTTCAAGCTCTTGGCCTCATTAACCAAAGGGTCCTGGACTGCCGCCTCTTCTCTAGCTGAGAGGGAGACAGACAAAACGTATTACTGCGCGAGAAACAGGGGGAGTGGGGAAAGTCAGTGCTTCTAAAAATTCGGATTAATTTAGGAGGTAGACGGCAAGAAGTCGGGGATATGAACTTTAGATCGATACACGAGAGGGGGGACGGCTGGAAGGTGAATTCATTCGGGAGTTTTAACGAAAGTTGCGCTATACACCTCTCGAAAAAACCCTAGATGGCTTCTGCCGGCCGGAGCAATGGGAGGATTCAGCGCCGAGCTATCAATCTTTTGACGAACTGTCGGCAGAAAGCGGGTCTGGCTCGCAGCACTTTCTGAAAGAACGCAAAAAAACACGGGGGCTCGTCTCTAATTCGGCCAGCCCTCATTCAAAAAAAACCTCCTCCAAAGCCTAAATCCTTGGAGAAAACTTGCCATCTCACGGTCCTGCAACTCAAGGGAACTCCTCTCCGCTTTCAAGCCTTGCACCAGAAGACGTAGACGTAAGAGGAGGGGAGAGGGAGGGATCGGAAAGACTGGACAGGGAACGACGAAATCCAACCACTCCAAAGGGGGGAGGAAAAAGAACAGGGAGGATCAATCGAGCCCCCAAATCTTTGTTCTTGGCGCCGTCCTTATGGCGACGAGAAAAAGAAGGTCGCAAATAGTCCTTAGGAGAGAAGAAGGGGGGGGATGGTCCTTGCCCATGAGAGAACGAAAATTTAAGGAAGGCGCGGGTTCCAACTTCCTGAAGTTGGAAGGGGTCCTCCATCCAAAATCTTCAGGAACCGGGATTAAGCGATCCCGGGACCATCAAGGGGATAAGAGCCTCGGTGATCGGGTGGCCCCAGAACACTGTCGGCCAGTATTCATTCTCGAAATAGGCCGCCAAGATGCCATTGTAGTTTTTGGAGAAAGTGTGAACCGAGTTGACTTGGCAAAAAAAATGAGGGCAGCGAATCTAGATTCTAGGGGTCGGAAGGACCCGGCAGGGAGTCGCGAAGAAAGCGCGGCCTGATCGGAAATCAGACCTATCCGATCCGCACAACCCCCCCGTAAGGGGGGTGGGTCACAATCACACATTGATTTTGAGAAAAAACTCTCCAGGTAGGAGAGTTTTGAAAAAAGAGGGGGTTAGTGCCGCGGGCTCAACTTAGGAAACCGATTTACGGTCTCAGCCCGCTCAAAGGGAAGGGAATTGGATCAGGAGGAAAGGGGTTTCGTCAGCGGCAAAAATAATATCGAAGGACCAAGAAAATCCTCATGGATCTAGAATAAAATGACTAATTTGGACGTCAAAGTGGCGCACATTCCTTCTCTGACCCATGTGGTTGAGTGCAGGGGGTTTACATTGCCCAACAGGGGAAATGTTATCGCAATGAATCCTAACAATTTGGGTCTGGAAGAGAAGGAAAATGGTAGAAGATGACATCAAAAAAAGACTTCCTACAGAACGCGAAGAACTACTAGAGGCAAACGCGTCAATACCAAGAGGTACCGCAAAATCGTACCCGCGCCCTGTTCAAGCAAAACTTCGGAACAGTCCATTAAAGCTCAAAACAACACAAACGTAGTAAAAATGATATAGATACGTTCTGAATGTTGGACGGTAAGGGGACGATTTGGGGCCTGAAGGAAGAGATATCGGGAATTTGGTCCGGCGAAAGGGAGAATAGTCAACAGGGGTGGAGTCCGCCTAAGATTCAATTATTGCATGTAAGTAGACTCGACCATTTTGTAGGATTCTTCATTAAAAACGGTCAAAAAGCGGGAAATCTAAACACGGGAGAAAAGGCATTTCCAACCAAGGGTGTGTCGTCGAAAAACACAGAAGGGGAGGGGGACGAAAGTGTAGCCATTGTCCAATTTTAAGCGACACATTGTTAGTCCCCGGGAAAGGAAGGCGAACTGGAATTTTTGGGACATTACCACAGGAGGGGGGGGGGGAATTCCACTTCGCTTCATGGGGGAATACGTATAAGAAGACGCTGATTCACCAGCAGGGACGTACGAGAGGGAAGAACCGCGGGAACTCGTATGAACCACTAGCTCCAAAAAAAATGTCATCTGGGGCACTTGGGGAAGGGTTCTACAGGGAAAAGACTGTGGCTGTTGGAAAATCAGTGTGTCCGGGTAATAGTGTGGTGAGGGCGGCGCGTGGAACGGGTAGTGACAAAGGCTTCGTCTTCAACACCAGGGGGACCCCCCGCCAAAAATTTAGCCGTGTCTAATTTTGTTCCAGGGCGGGAAAGCTGGAGACCTGTTTTGCAGGCAGAGCACATCTGCGGCAAGCGAAGGAAACTCCAAAAATCCTCCTATGCAAAGATATTAGAGGGGAGAGTACACGGCGAGGCCATGCCTTCGATAAAACAATGAAGGGTGCTGAATGATAAAGAGGGATTTGGGAGGTGAAGCAGATAATCTTCGGGGAAGAGGACGTGTAGGATACTTGGAGAGGCTTGTTTTGCGGACAAGAATAAAAGGACTCCTGAAGTGCTTCTTTTAAAAGCAGTGGCTACATCCATAAAAATTGGGTAGGGGAGAAGGCGGCGAGACAAAAGGGGGGCCGCGGCTCTAAGGTAAGAAGCGCACACAAGTTCCACAAATTGTTTGGAAAAGAAATGATCGCAGCACATTGGAAAGTCCCTTCTTCTAACGTGGTCGAGTCAGGACGTTTCGTTGAGAGTCGAGAACGGTATCGAGAGGGGGAAAAAAGAGAAGCATTTCCACTTGCACGACCGTTCGGGGGGCTAAGAGGGAAAGTACCTTGATATGGAAAATCATGCAAACTTCGCTTTCTTCTTGGGCGGGGGTTAATGACGGGGGGAAGAGGGCGACGAGGCAGTGATAGAGGGGCGTGCGTTCAGAAGTAAGCGGGGGCGAGATAAAAGGGCAGTGTATGGCCCGGCAGGTAGAATCGATATTCCGCTACCGCAGTGAGCAAAAAAGGACTGAACGGTTAACAAAAAGAAGACGCCGGCCGGGTAAATAGGAAATTGGCAAGTTGACAGAAAAATACCCCACAACAACCCCGCGTCACCTCCAGCTGGAGAGGGGTCCTCTAACAGTTCGGGTTCGGGGGCTTTGACTTCGTTGGTAGACATAAGTTGAGGAAGAGGTTCCACGAACATGGGGGTGGGAAGCCCTCCTGAACCGTGCAGCGGCTGTGTTTGCTTGGGACTCAGAGGGGGTCTAAGGATCTGAATACCTCGGCCCGGGTTATCTGCGGCCAGATCCACGGCATAGGGGAGCCGGATATAAACTATTCGACGTGGGGAGTTCGAGACAACACAGCCACTAGCTTGTTACCTGGAACTGGCGACGTTAAACGGATGGCGAGAACAAGAAAAGAGAGGCCTAATTTTTTGTCTTCAAGGAAAACTTGATACCACACCTAAGCGGAGGGGGGGGAAATTTATGGGGAGAAAGTCACCCCGAGGAGGGAGGGGAGGGGGGGCCAAAAAATCTATACTTAACGAAAATCTCTCAACGAGGATGGAAAGAAAGAAGGGGGGTGCGAAGTCTCGGGGGGCGGGTGTGTCTAAAAAAACCACGCGGGGCCGTGACAATGTCGCAGAAAAGGGAAACGAGAAAGATCGTGTGGTTATAAAACAAGAAAGAAACATTTTCTTCTCCTAGCGGCCTGCTCATGATGGAGCTCCATAAACAAGAAAGTCATGAACATAACCGGAAAGGGGGCTTGTCCTGCAGAATCCGGGGGGATTCTGAGGAGCGCAAAATTCAGAAGTGGAAAAAGCTCATGAACCCGGGGGCCGGTGTAAGTGGGAAGGGCTAAGGGAAGCTGGAGTCGCGGGCATCAAGCAAAAGATGCTGCAAGGATCAGGACCTTGGGGGACTTGGAAGGAAAGGGAAAAGGGCGAAAGTTCTGATGCTGGAGAGTGGAACTGAACGTCACGATTCCAGAAACGAATTTTCCAAAAGTTAGAGCGATGGAAATAGCTCGAGGCCTGGAAGGTGATAGGGCTCGGTCAGGAGTTTCCGATGCCCAAGGAGGTCAGCGTCATCCCCACCTATAGCTTGTTTAAAGTAAGGAGGGGGGGGGGGTGGTGGGGGGGGGGGGGGGGGGGGGGGGGGGGGGGGGGGGGGGGGGGGGTGGGGGGGGGGGGGGGGGGGGGGGGGTGGGGGGGTGTGGGGGGGGGGGGGGGGGGTTGTTGTGTGGGGGGGGTGGGTGGGGTGTTGGGGGGGGGGGGGGTGTGGGGGGTGTGGGGGTGGGGTGTGTGTGGTGGTTTGGGGGGTGGGGGGTGGGGGGGTGGGGGGTGGGTTGGGGGGGGGGGGGGGGGGGGGGAGAGGTGGGGGAGAAAGTGAGAGGGAAAAGGGAGGGGATGAGGAGGGGGGGGGGACTAATGGGAAAAACAATACGGCTTCACTCAGACTGAGCTTTGCACCTAAATTGCAGGTTGGTATCAAAAAGGGGGATGCAAGTCTCCCCAAACTACCTCAGCAGAGCGGGACCAGCTTTTCCATTGGACACCCCTCCGCCAACAAGGAAGCAGGGGTCGAAAAAGGGGGGGGAAAGATCAATTCCTGCGAAGAACCAGGAACCGCTCCTCTGTCTCCAGAAAACCCTGATGGTGGGACGTAAGCAGGAGGGAAGAGGAGAACAAAAGACCGTAAAGTTGAACTAAATCCCCAAGGGGAAGCCGACAAGGGCAAACCTCAGAAAGAGCAGAATCCTCCATCTCCGTGTTGCGGTGCCAGCTTTGAAAGCCTTGCGACGAAATGCGCGCGGAAAAGAGTCTTATAGAGTTGAGTTGCTGCCACGCTGAAAGAAGAGGAAGGTTGGAAGGTCAGCCGACCACCGTCAGGAAGTTACAAAATCCGAAGTAACGCCAACTACCGATGAGAGCGAGCATTCAAGCTGCCACTTTAAACCTCGCATAGTGAAAATTCGTCATTCCCGCTCGTCACTGGAGCCAGGCTCGAAGAAACTAATGAATGGGAGGAGGATTTTGGGGGAGAAGATCTGCGCCGCTTCTAGGGGGGCTGGCAACCATCCTTGCCAGATACTGAAATTTTTCGTAGACCCTGACATCTGGATCTTCCAGAATCAGTCAAAACGAGCTGGAAAAGGCGCAACACTCAATGGGGATGGGCAAAATGCCAATGATTTAATAATGTCAAACCCCGTGCCAAAGGAGGAAAAGTTGGAGGGGCATTGGTGGCTCCAGAGCTCAAGTTCGTCGGTCGCGGCAGGGAGCGCTTCAGGGGAAGGGGAACTAGGTCACCTTAGAAAAGTGATCTTTCGGCAACACAAGGGAAGGTCAACGTGCGCAAACGTTCGCTCCTTCCGTCCTCAGGGTAGCTTCCCTCCGAGGAAAGTGGGGGGGGGTCCTTCAATCTACTAGGAAGAGGCTCCATGCTCCCTCCTTCCAGGGGGGAGGAAAAAACAAACCTGCATGGTTGGAACATGTCATAAGCCGTTTAAGTCATAATCCTTCGAGGGGGGTGACCAGAACCAAAGAAAATTTGGCGAGATTCTCTCAGGGGGACTCAGGCGGCATAAGCTATCACGATCTGACCTGAAAGGGTTGAAGACCCGCCGATGAGCCACAGCCCTCGATCGGGCTGTCTTAATCTGTTCCTCGTGCAAAAGAAGGAAGAAAAAAATTTCCGAAGAACCGTAGATCAACAACAGGGGGGAGGAGAAAAGCAATAAGGGGTCATGAAGGTGGGGACGATTGGGGGAAAAAGAGAGCGCTTGCTCTAAGTCGAGTCCATGTTCAGCCAAAAGGGCGATTGTTTTCTGAAGGCACGGCTTCCCGGGGATCTCGACCATTTGTTGACCTTGCGGAACACAAATTGCAGCATTTCATAAAATTGTCACGGATTAAAGGGGGAAAGGTCAAAGGCGTCGTCGCAAAACGAGGGGAGAAAAAAAACGAGCCAGGGACATCGGTACAAAAAGCGGGGAAGGCATTACTTCGACCACGAAAAAAGTAACAGGACTTAGGTGCAACTGAGGATCTCAAGGGTGCTGCAAGCCCCCGCGGGTGACCTTCGCTCGGCCCAAGAGGCACATTCGGTACGAAACTGCCAACACGGAAAGAACTACAGGGACCCGATCTCCCGAAAACGCTAGTTGTAACCACTCGGGCCACGAGAAATTATCAAAGGGGCGAGGGGGTAGATTAATCACTGTGGGCTTTTGCAAATCACTTTGTCCGTTGGTGTCTTCGGGAAGGCAAAGCGGGGGGTCGCTCAGGGGGGTCGATGGCTTCGTAAAAGAGATTTCTCCCCTTCCGCAGTGTAGCCCGCACGGTGGAATTAAAAAGTTCTGAAAGACAGAAGGGTTCCAATAAGACGGCTTTCGCACAGCCTCAAGGAGAAAGAAAAAAGTACTATGTTCGTGACGGATATAACTAATTTGGGGATCGGGGACCGTCATGCCATGCTACCAGGGGGGGGGGTGTGCCTTTTTAAGGGACGCGGTCGTCAAAGGGCTCTCAAATCAACTGCTTGCAGACGATGGTAGCGGACGGGAGCGGCTTGTGGGAGTCAAGGGCCAAAGGGGACAGGAAACTCCAAATCCACTGCTCTGTAGGTACAGAAGTGTCGTCCTACAAGGGCTATCAGAGGAGTTTTTCGCCGGGAAGAAAAAAGGGTGGTGAGACGGGGAGAAGAGGGAAGGAGAGTTGGAAAAAAGAGAGAAGAAAAAAAAAAAAAGAAGAAAAAGAAAGAAGGGGAGAGAATGAAAAGGAGAGAGAGGGAGGAGAGGAAAGAAGGGAGAGGAGAAGGAAAAAAACAAGAGAGAAGGGAATGGAAGCGAAGGGTTAGAAAAACGGGGAAAAAAGGGGAAAAAGAAAAGCGGGGGGAGAGAGTGGGAGACGGGGAAGAAGAGGGGAGGAGGGGGGAAAGAGGAAAATGGAGCAATGAGGGAAAGAAGGGCAAGGGAAGGAAAAGGAGAAAAGAAGAAAGGAAAAGGGAGAAGAGGAGGGAGGAAGGGGCGGAAAAGAGAAGAAGGAGAAGAAAAAAAAAAAAAGAAAAGGAGAGAAAAGAGGAGGAAGAGAGGGAGAAGGGCAGGGGGGAAAGAGGAAAGAGAGAAAGGAGGGGAGAATAAGAGGAGAGAAAGAAAAAGAAAGGGAAGGGAAGAGGGAAAGAAGGGAGAGAGGAAAGGAAAAAAAGAAAAAGAAAAACGAGCGAGGAGAGAAGGAATAGGAAGAAAAAATAGGAGAGAAAAAAAAAGAAAGAGAAGGGAAGGTGGGGGGGGGGGGGGAAGGTGAAGAGGAAAATGGAGAGAGGAACGGGTGGAGGGGGGGGGGAAGAATAATAGGAAAGGTGGATAGAGGTAGGAAAAGGTGAGAGTGAAAAAGGGTGGGTGGAGGGAGGAGTGGAAGGGGAGGATGGAAAAGGGAGAAAAGTTTGAGAATAGGGAAAGGGGGGGCAAAGGGGGTAGGAAAAGTAAAACGTACGCGGGGAGGGGAATGCGGGAGGGGGTGGGGGGGAAAGGGGAAGGAAGGTTGAGCGAGAGAGGAAGGGAAACAGAGATGAAAGTGAGAGGCAGATGGAGTTCAGGAAGAGCGGATAGCGGGATAGAGAGAGAGGGGAGGGGGGGTAGAGGGGGGGGGTAGGATAGAGAGCGCGAAGAGTTACATAGGGATGGAGGAGAAGAGGTGAAGAGACAGAGGGGGAGGAGGAAAAGGAGGAGGAGGAGGAGTTCAGAGGGACAATAGGATCGAGTGGTTGGTATGTAGGAAGAGGACGGAAGAAGGAAAAGGGTGGTGAATGGGGAGGATAGGGCAGTGAGAGAAGAGAGGGGTGAAGGAGAGAAGGGTGGATAAGAGATGAGGGAAGAGGTATTGGAGAAAAAGGGGAGCGGTAGGAACAAAAAAAAAGAGGAGAAGGGACCAGGCGGAAGTAAGATGGAAAATTTATTGCAAGAGAGTTCGAGAGGAACGATTAAAGCTGGAAGGGGAGGGGGGGGAGGGGAAGAGGGACGGGCAGAAGGGAGTGAGGAAAAAGAAGACCAAAGGCAAAGAAGGGAGGAAAGAGAGTCAAATGTAATGGGATAAAGGTGAAGCGTCTTGTGCAGCGGCGGGGGGCGTAAGAAGGAAGGAGAAGGGGGAAGGCAGGGGTGAGGGAGGGGGGGGGAAGGGGGGTGCTAGAGGTGGAGAAAAGGGTCGAGGGTGTCGGACAAAAGAATTAGCAGAGAGAAGTGAAGGGAAAAGAACGGAGAGAAGCAAGAAATATGGACGGATGAGGGAAAGAAGTGAGGAAGAAATGGAGAAAGAGAGGAGGGAGAAAGAGAAGTCTAATGGGAGAGTAGTGGAAAGGAAAGGGGTGGAGGGAGTAGGGGAGGGAGGGGAGGGGTCAAGGGGAGCAAAGTGTGGGAGAAGAAAGGTGCCGAACGAGACAGGGGGGGAGACGAAATGAGCAGGTAGGGAGAGAAAGAGGAGAATAGGCAGACAGGATTAGTGGGGAAGGAGGGGTGAAAAGGGGGGCCGGTCGAAATGAGCGGAACGATGATCAGTCGGGGAGAGAGAGACAAGGTGGGGACGAAGGAATAGGGGACATGTGAGGAAACTTAAATGAGAGGGAAGAGAGGGGGGGGAGAGGCCAAGAAGGAGAAAACGAGAGGGGAATGGACGAAGAAGGGGTTTATGAGGGTAGGGTGTGATGGGTGACGGGTCAGGTAAAAATCGGGAACAAGAGCGAAAGGGTGCGGGGCGGAGAAGAGGGTGAGGATAGAGGAAGGGATGGGGGAACATGGGGACGTGAGGTGAGAGATGGATGGCGGAGATGGGGGGGGGGTTGGGAGGGAGGACGTCGAAGAGAGGATAAGGGCATATGGAGGGGAGAAGAGGATAGGAGGCAAGGGTAAAGGGGGGCGACGGGGGAAGAGGGAGGGGGAGGGGGATAGGGGAGGAGGGGAGGCGAAAGGGAGAAATGGGTAGAGTGAAGGGGAGATAGGAAGATGACGGGGAAAAGAAACGGAGTCAAGGGGAGATAAAAGTACTGCGGAAGAGAGAGGGAGCAATCGGAATGAAAGACGAAGGACGGGGATTGGGCAAAATGGGGGATGGGGGGGGGAGGGCATTGGGGAGGGATGAGGGGGTGCAGGGGGTAGGAGAATAAGGAGTGGGGGGGAGGGAGGCGGATGATAGTTGAACGTGGGGGTTGAGGAGAGGGCGAGTGGAAAGTGGGGCGAGAAAGGTGTGGGAAGGTAAGATTATGGAATATATTTGGTTGGAGGGGAGAGTAGAGACTAAAGGTGTAAGAAGAAGGCAAGGGATGTAAGGGAAGTAGTAGAAAGGAGGCGTGATAGAGGAGGGGTGGAGGACGAGGACGAGATAGAGTAGGGTAGGAGAGCGTCGTGTGACTTAAGGGGGAGGGGAGGAGAAAGGTCAGGTGAGGGAGGGAGGGGATGGGGAGACGGGGGGAGTGCAGAAGGAGAGATGGAAAGGGTGGGGAGGCGGGATAGGGGGGAAAATAGTAACAGAGTAATGTGATGGGTGTAAGGAGAGAAGGGAGGGGTTGAGAGCAGAGGAGGAATGGGGGGGGTGCATGAAGAGAGAGAGAAGGAAGATGCAGGGCCGGGAAGAGAGTGGGAGAATAGAGGGAGGGGGGTGGTGGGCGCGCTGAGGGATAGGAGGGGAGGATGAGTAAACAGAGGATAGGAGGAGGAGGATAGGAGGAACGGGCGGATCGGGGATCAAGTGGAAAAAGGAGGTGGGCGAGGGAGGAAGTCAAGCGGCGGGGGAGCAGCGAGATTAGCAAAACGAAGAAGGAGGGATATGGAAGGGGGCAGGGGGAGAGGAAAGTTTAAGAAGGGAGTTGAGGGGGGAGAAGGTGTCGAGGGGTAAGAAAGATGAAGGGGGGGGGTTAGGAGTCGCAAATAGGATCGATAAAGATAGGTTTCTCCCGCGCTCATTACCGCGGAAAAGACTGGTCTGTCACATCAAATCGTTCACTTCGCTTCAGCCAGACAGCTACGTATTAGGGTTCAGAGTTAAAAGCTTCTCAGGAGTGAGACGGATTTCGCAGGAGGGCAACTCTTGAGCGCGGATTTCCGGAGGGGTCATATAATTAAGCTGGAGACCCGGTGAAAAGGCTCGATGTTCTTTCAGTCGAAAGACGCGAGTTCCGCCCTTTGCAAGAAAGAAACTCAAGGTTTTATGGCCCGCAGGTCCATCACGTGATGGGGTCTAAGATAAAAATCGAAGGAAGGCCGAGCGGGGGGAAAAAAACGGGGACTCATAAACTAGGGGTGATGCCGCCGTTGAAGGAAAAGGGTGGAAATGGCGCTGGCCTCGTGGTAACCCTTCCTCAAGCTAACCAACCACCAAAAAACCAGGGCGAATACAGTGGGGGGAGTAAGGGTCTTTGACTTAGTTGAACCATTTGAATAATATTGGGGAGAATCACCTCCACAAAAAAGAACTGGTATCGCGCAGCCTTCCGTGCTGATCTCTTTTGTTTTTGGGGGGAAGTCATGTCGAGAAAGGAGCTCCAAGGTCTACCTGGGGTCCTTCTCTTCAAGAGAACAGCGGGGGTGAAGACTGTGCTTGCTCAGGAGGGGAATACGGGCATGCGGACAAACAAAATGGAAAGTATGTAACCGTTCGACGTCTTGAAAGCTTCGCGCGACTTGAAAGAAAGGGAACGAGAGAAGCAAGAAAGGGGTCTTTCCAGGAAAAAACTATAAAAACCTGAGCCGAGGCGGGCGCCGTTGAAAAATAGAAAATTTGGGGGGTTCTTCGGGACTTGGGCCGAAAAAAAAGACTGGGTCCTCAGTCAAAAAGATGGGAAAAGATTTGCCAGGCGCATGGGTGGTTGAGAAAATCCAAACGACCTCTTTTCAAAGTGGAAGGGGTCGCAGAAATCGGAACCATTTCCCAAAGACCTCCAAGGGGGGGTAAGAACACTCATTAACCGGGCGCCTCTTCAGGGGACAATTTTTCGCGCCATCCGTTTCGTCAGAGGAAAGAAGACCTTCTTCAACCAATAGTCCTGTAGGGTACAGGCAGAAATCCATCATATTAAAGGGAGGGGGAAACTGCCACGAAACTAAACGCTGCCGGGTCAACCTCTGGAGAACACGGAATGTAAAGGGGTAACCCTGCAAGATCAAACTCTTAGTGCTTGATAAGAAAAAAAAGAGACCAAAGGAAAGAAAGGCGGAGAGGGGAAGATTCCAATTGAAAGGGGCTGAGAAAGGGAGCTTTCATAGAATACAACAAGTCCGGACGAATTCAAGGTTATCTATCTAAAGAACAGCGGACTAATAAACTGACTTGAGAAGACCAATGTCGGCTAGGTTAAGGTTCATCCAATAGTATTCTGTGGACATTAGGAAAAAATTCCGGAACTTTTGATCCAATAAGTAGAAAAAACTGAGACCCTAGTAATGGAGAACTGGAAAAGGGAACAACTTCAGGGTGTCATCCAAAGGAGGAATGGCACGTTCTGAAAGGAAAAAAACTAGCAGTAAGAACTTCGCCCAGGGGACATAGGACCAAACCTCCCTCAAGCCGAAAGCGCTACTACCTATTTTGCCGAGTCCTTCGAAACAAAGGACCAAGGGGGACAGCAAAAAGGACGCCCCGAATATGTGAAAACTGAAGCTTTCTTGGACCTGCGAGAAGAAATAGCAGGGTCAGTTGAACGCTTCATGAATGACGGGAAGGGGGCAAAGGGAGTCGGCGGCGTCAACCTCATCGAAGCCAAAAAGCGAAAATACGTGTTCTTAAAAGAGAGGAATGCAAATAGGGAGCAGATCCTCCGCTTTGGAGGGGACGGCTTTTTATTTTCGCTTTAACGCCTGAATTGAAGGGCCGTTATGCAAAAATTATGAGGGGGAAACTGGTCGAAAAAAAGGGAAAAATAGAAATCGTCACCACGCCCGTGAGAAGAATAGACCCACCAAGGGAACACTTGTATCCTTCGCATCTGTTCGCCGAAGGCATGGCACGAGTCATTCCTCGTCAGGGGGGGGGGAACAACGAGGCATTCTCTATCAAGAGAAAAGTGGGGGGAAGGGAGTATAGTTTTGGAGAAGACGGCAGCGGTGACGACAAGACTTGATCCGGGCATAAAGAGACGGGATTGAAGGGGGTGACCCTTTCAGAAAGACCCCGGGCTACAAAGAATAAAAGCGCTCTGATCGAAGACACATCGAAGGGGTTTCACTCTCCGAGAAAAATCCTCGGGGGAAAATCCCCTGTTGATGTTGGCGAAAAAAAAAAAAGGGGGAAGTCTAACCGTACGTCCACAGATACTGGCTCTGGGCGTCTATTTGGCAAAGCCTCGGTGTGGCCAGTGAAATCTTTTCGGAGGGAGAAACAAAAAAAATTGAAACGCGGGGGCGCCTGCTAAAGGAAAAAAAGAAGGAAAAACCTTCTAGATAGGCCAAAAAACGCCGGTGGAAGTCTCGGGCAAACGTTTCGACTCCCCGGCCAATCAGGTTTATGACAAGAAGAAATGGGAAAAAAAGGGGCAATTTGACTTCAAATGGCAGGCTCCCCAGGAATAGAGAAATCGGGGTTTGCCCCATTTGACAATGGCCAACCTGAAAACTGGAAAGGTGAACAATTAATCCTTCATGCGGCAAAGGGTTGGGTTCCTTGCCGTGCTAAAAAAGGTCGGTATATTACCTCGGAAGGGCGGCAGGCGAATCACAAGGGGTCGCAGGCGCCTGAACTGGTGGAAGACTCAGTGAGCCATACCGCAGAGAGCGGGGCAACATCGGTCCAACAAGAAAGGGAAAAAAGGAAGGAACCTTCCACCGCCGATGACGACACCGGAGGAGTATGGATCAGAGCATCAATAGGAAATGTTTTCAGTAGTCCGGCAGGGACATAAAGTTTGTTCCGAGAATGAAATTGTCGGCTCATTGGGACGGGATCTCATTCAACAGTTGAATCCGAGAGATTGAGGAAAGTATGCCCGGCCCTGCGGAAACAACGTGAGAACATTTTTTGCGGCCCAGCTGCAAGGTCCGCGGATTCATTGCACGATAAGGCACGGCTAATTCCAACATAAAAAAAGGGGTGGAAAGAAACCAAGAGGGCCCGCAGGGACACGAGGAAGAGAGGAACAGATGAATCCATTACTTGACATGGGAGGAGGGGGCAAGATAAAAAATGAAGGTTCCTTAATGACGGACGATTGGTGAGACTGGAAAACGAATTCCAAAGTGGAAGAGATCAAGGGTCTGGTGGGGGCAAAAAAGAGGAAGAAGACGCCCGCGTTTGACGCTTAAAACTACTTGACCCGCGAACAACCCGTTTACAAAGCCACGGCAGCTGGGGGCAAGTTGGGAGGTTTAAAGGAGAAGGGGGGGGGGAAAGTTGGCCAAGCCCCATTTGTCCGGGGAAGGGCAGTTGGTGGCTCGGCGGAAAGCTTGTCGGACGTTAAAGCGGGCTGCGCCTAAGATGGTAGCAAGGAATACGAAATGTCAGGTCGAAAGGATCGCTGCCGGTTTTGCCAAGCAATAGTGACATTTCACCTCGTCGCGGATCCTTAAAATCTCAGAAACAAAGGAGTACGGTGGAGAAGGACCATTTTTGGAGAAGGGGAAGGCAAAGAATGCCTAGGGGATCCAAAAAATTAAAAAGGAGGAAGAGAAATGCGGTGTGACCGGGGCTCGCGAACTCGCTTTTTCAATAATGGATGAGAAGGGAGCTTTGTCGGACAGTACAAAAGGAATTGAAGCCCTAGAAGCACCATGAATACAATTACTGATTACGTCATCTAAAAAAGAAAAAAAGCCTTTGCTAGGACAATATTTTTACAAAGGGAACGCCCATCTTAGCTTAGTCTCAACTCAACACATTAGCGGGTGAGAGGACATGAATGATTATGCAAAAAAAAGGGCAGCGTCTGACCATGTCTTCTAATAGAAGTGGAAGGGGGAGGTCAGTTCAAGAAAAGAAGCAAACGTCCAAGGTCACATCTCGGGGCGCAGCTGGAAAAAACGCAGGAGGGCGGCTCTCATTCAACCGTAGAGTTAAACTCAAAGGAGGTCAAAAAAATAGAGGTGGGGGGCGGGGAGGGGATAGGAAATACAAGCTTTCGCATACAAGAGGTTGAGGGCGTTAAAAAGTCATTTCCTAAGTTGGGCAGGACACCAGTTGGGCACGTTCTTCAAAAGGGGAGAGGAGAAAAAGGAGAAATCCGCCGTAGGGGTAAAAAAAAGAGGGGGAAAAAAAGGGAATAACCACTCATAGGGATGCACAAGGTGGTAAATATCGACCATTGGGGGGGTCAATTCCACATTATCAAAAAATGCCGAGGACGGAGTAGAAACTAACTTTTTCAGAGTAGGGGACTTCGGGGATGAAATAGAAAGCCAGAACTTAAAAAAATCAAAGGATCACTCTACGGAAAGGACTGATCCGGGAGAGAAGGGGTTGGTTCTTATTCCCTCCAGCTAAAGGATGAAAAGAGTATACGGGCGCATCAGTACTAAGGAAAGAAACAAGAAGAACGGCAGCGTTAATCCTTTTTGGCAGCCGCTAGGAGAGGCGACGTATAAAAAAAAAAAAGACGGTTCCCTTTAGGGAGACTCGGACAAAACTGAAAACAGGGAAAGGGGAAAAAAAGGTTTTGCTTTCAATGAGAGGTATAAAACCGAGGCAGAGCTGCGGAAGGGGACTGCATTCCCGCAGTCGGCGTGGCTGGAACCGTCACAAAACAAGACTTTCCTCACTAAGACTCGAGAAAAACACAACAAAAACGGAAAAAGAGAGAGATTTAGTGGGGGGGGGCGAACAATCCAAGCTACGCTGGGCCAGGACAGGTACGAGGGAAATACGCAATTTCAAAAAAAAAGATAGGAGAAGGGGTGGGAACGCCAACCAGTTCGGCGCAAAGAGGAAGGGCCTTTCTTTGGAATCATTATTGCTTCAAAAAGCAAGTTAGACGTAGACGGAAAAATACTGGCTTTGCTTGGAAGACCGAATCAAAAAAATGCATTCTGATAAACGGGGGGAAAAACAAAACTTGCGGGCCAATTCTGGACGGGGGAATAACAAGGCGATTTCTACGATCAGGGATAGAGCGGCAGGAAACAAAAAAAAATCTGCAGTATCAGGAAGGGCCAGCGATACCAGCTTGGGAAAAGGGGGGGGGGATGCTGCGAATCTTATATAGGGTTGACGGCAACCTAAAACATATTTTTTACGCGAGAAAGAGCCAAACTGAAGGTAACGAGGGATTTACTGGAGTTGTCCCATTGGAAGAAATGTCGCTATCTCCAAACCGGGTCAAAGAAAACTATTATAAGGGTAAAAATGAGGAAGGCAGGGTGCGCAATACGGCGGTCAAAAGAAGAAAAAACGTCAACGTATCGACGCGGGCCATACAATGCGTTTCGGGTTCTGGAAAGAAGCAAGAACGAAAACAAAGCCTATCAGCGAACAGCGTCGAGCGGGACACCTTTTCAGAGAAACCAAGCCAAACACCGATCTCCTTGAAGGACCCTCAACGTCTGCCGCGCCGAACTCCTGCGCCATCGTTTCCAGCCTCGCAAAAAAGTTGCGGGGGAAGATAAATGTCTTGGACCCGGCGAAAAGACATCGCCTGTGTACACACGAAACGACGGGAAATGCCGAAAATTGGACCTAAAGAAAAAAGGACGAAAATCCTCTGTCCACGCTACAAATCGTGGTACTTCAGCGATCCTTATGGCGACGGCGAAAAATAGAAAAAAAAATCGCCCTTCGTCTCTAGACAAGGATTGTGGGGAGGCGAGGGAAAGGAAGCAAATGTGCGAAACGGGAACCACGTCTATGAGGGAGGGGGGGTCAAACAGAGTCCAGTCCGCTACATAGTGTCAACGAGAGAAGCAGACAAATAAGAAACGACCCCCGGCGCCGCTTGTTATCGAAGTGAAAAAGCTCGAACAAAGGAGAAAGGAGACTATATCCGATCGATCCTTTGCAGGAAGTTGGTGAGAAGAGCGAGACCGCGGTGCCTTGATTTCGGGGCAAAAGTACTGGGGGAAGATCTCGGGGAAAGTGGGCCCCTGCTGAGACGGGGAGGAAAAGGCGAGACGAGAAAGCCACTAAGGCCCCGAAACGCGCAACAAGCCCCCCTTCAAAAACCCGTTGGCAAATCCGGGGCATAATTCGACAACGGAAAAAGACTGATCGATTGGAAATCCTCTGGGTGGAACTTAGAAAAGGCTTCAGCGCCATGCGGTCAGAATGCAGGGATGGCACAAGTGATCTTCGACCACGAGGATTTCGCCAGCGGCAAAAGTAATGAGGGGGGACTGCCCCCTCCTCATTTTATCTTCCCGCCGATGGGTTGTGGGAAGTAAAAGACGTTTGGAAAGAAAACTCTAAGGAATCGTGGTTTGCGACGCCACTGCATGTTGACCTGGTTAGGAATTAAGCTCAATGTGGCATGGTCTCGACAAAAAAGGGGGCACACTCTTTGGACTCATGGGACGGAGAAGCCCGAATCAAAATCCAAGTGTACGGACTCTACGCCGAATACCCAGACCTCGATCTGCGGCCTCTGCCAAGGGTCACAACCTGCCACCGAAAGGACTCCCG
>Ga0179593_1422662_pt1 | contig 16801 bp, 20 predicted proteins | sample CZODoug2_1_08_16_FD_185931 | JGI IMG/M metagenome (GOLD analysis project Ga0179593, IMG submission 185931) | Vadose zone soil fungal communities from Angelo Coast Range Reserve, California, USA - CZODoug2_1_08_16fungal (PacBio error correction) | ecosystem: Environmental > Terrestrial > Soil >...
AATTCCTTAGTCTATCTGTCCAAAAAGTAAAAGGGCCATGCCCTTTGACTTGAAATTAATAAAAGGAAGGGAACAGAAGAAAGCGGCCGTGATCAGAGCGGTGGGAAGAAGCAAAGAGAGCTGGTCCCGGCGAGGAGCTTTGGAGAACGGACGTCTGAGGAAGAGTTGGATATTGAGACAACCCCCACACAATCAGAGAGTTCACTGAGGCTCTGAGTCCCCTGCGAAAAAAACGGAGCAGCCAAAAAGACTTAAAAAAAGCGACGATCCGAGCGGAATTCCGAGTGCGATTGATATTAGGGACCTTCCGTGGCCAGGCCCCGGAAAAAAGGTCGGAGCGCATTCTGGTCAGACGGAAAATTAAAAAAGAACATCGCTGAGGGTCGGGACTCCCGAACCCAAAGCGCGCTCCTGCGAAATCATGGGCGGACGTCCTGGAGAACCCCGCAGGGTGAGAGGGGTTAAAGGGTTCGGCGAGATTATGCACGAAGAAGAATCACACAGCAAGCCGGAGAAGAGAAAACGGCGGGAAGCAAGAAGACAAAAACAAACCGTGACTGGAAACTTCAAAAAAAAAAATTTGGGGAATTAGGGGAAGAGGAGCATCAGGACAGAAGGGATGCCTTGACAAGCGTCGTAAAAAAGAGGCCAAACAGGGAACCATCGAGGTAATTAGAAGAGGTGAATCGTACTTCAAAAAAATGAGGAAGCGCCGCGAAAAAAGGGACCAATAGCATTAGCGTGAGCGGGATTGAGTCGGGTCGCAAAAAAAGCCAGTGGAAAAGCAGGGGGAAGAGGAAGAGGGAAACGACCAAGATTATCCAAAGGGCCCCTCCCCAAGGTGGTAATAATCCTTGGTGTGAGATCGTTGAGGGACGCGATCGGGCCGGGGGGGCTAACAATCCTCATAAAAAAAGCCGCCGAAGGGACGCAGACCAAAGGTTGCGATGTGGGATCCAAAACGGGGCTATATGTTGGGCTAAAAGGAAATCTATACCTACTAATAAATCTAGTCAGCTCAAGGAGATATGTCATTGAGGAATGAGCTGTTGGACAAAAATTCAGACAGAGAAGCCAAAAGGAAATCGAAGGTAATAAGTATACGATGGTAAAAATCAGCAAAAAAAGAAATAAAAAGCCATCGCATCTTTGTAAGCGTCAATGAAAAAAGGAGCTGGGGAGGCTCAAAACCTGAAAAAATAGGGAAAGGTTAAAAACGGAATATCTATCACCGCCCTCATCTCGCTAGAAAACTCCGTACCAGAATCAAAGACTCAAAAGAAAAACAAAGGGATGGCTGCCAGTCTGGCGGGAGGGGGCCAGACGACCAAACACCAAGGTAAAAAAGTCGGAAAAAGGAGATTCATGAATAGTAGACAAACCCCATCCAAAGTAAAATAACAACTGTACAAGAGGAAAAGGCCCATAAGGATCCGCGAAAAGAATAAGACGAAACCTTTGACTTTGGTATGCTGGGCCGTGAGTAGAAAAAGAAGGGAAGGAGAAGTCTGTTGGGAATAAAATTTGAACGAACCGCGAATGGGGCGAAGAAATCCGCCCATTATATGGGCTCACCGGGTGGGAAAACGTTTCGGGAAGTTTGGACAGGTAAACATCTCAGAACGAGGGCCGGGGTCTGAATGCGGTACATGGGCAACTGGGCTAAATAGCAAAGACAAATTTGGCAAAGCGAGAGGTAATGCGAGCCAACCGGGGCAGCGAAAATCCAACAGCGGGGGGAGATGGGGGGAAAAAAAGCGTGGGGCAAAAAAAGCTTCACGGCCGAAACCTACTAGAAAGAAAACAAACAACGGAGAGGAAGAAAAAAAGAAAGAATGTGATTCGCGGTTGCGATCGGCACGAGGTGTTGTTGCGCCAACGGCAAGAATCAATTAAGAGACCCGAGGGTTGTATTGTCGCTGACCTGGGAGGTTGACGAAAAAAAATTCAAATTGGGGTGGATCTTAGGCGCTAAAGGTGTTAAAAGATCCTTCCAATATGGAACAATGGAAGAAAACTACCGAACAACCGGTGAAAAAAGCCATTCCTCCTGCAGGGGGCCAGGATGACAATGCGCGGAAGTAAAGGAGAAAGACAGATTCCCAAGAATGATTGGGTAATCAACTCAAGGAAGAAGCCATTCGTAGGCTGGGAGATTGGAGCTGAGCTATTGGGGGAAGAATGGTACGGAGGGACAATGGGGGAGGGGCATCAGTTTATGGGGGGGTTGTACTGACGTGCCTGATCGGCCTTGGTAGGGAATAAGGGACGGTGGGTTGGGTGGAAACAGAAAACCGGCCGCATGTAGCAGTCACCTGGGGGTTTTGCGGGGGAGTCCAGTGGCAAAGGGGGAGTGGTCAAAGAGTAAGGGGCGCAGGCGATGGGCGGGATGGCAAAATTGGTGGGTTACCGGCAGAGGCCTTCAACCGTGGAGGTAAGGTTGTGATGAAAAAGCGGGGGGATCTGTCACACCGAATTCACTGAGGTCGTGGACCTGGGACTATTGGGTACAAAGGAGACGAGGGAGACTCTTTTCATTGGGTCTACAGTCTCTGTAGACGAATTTTGAAAAAACAGCGTCCGTGAATAAAACCTGAGCGGACGGACATGGGGGACGAAGAAGAGGCTTTTAAGTAATATCGATGGTCCAGGGTAACGTGTAAAGGGCATCCAAAAGGTGGAGAACCTGGAGGAGAGAAAGCCTTGTGGTGTGGGAAAAAACACGGACCGCGAGGAGTCAAGAAAGAGAAAATTAAAAAGATACAAAGAAGGACCCAATGGGGGGAGTAAACGGAACCACGTGTGGCTAATAGTGGAGTCGTCCTTCTGATGACTTGGAAAAGCTTTTGGAGGAAATGACGAAGCACTGCAAACCTATAAAATCAGGCGAATTGGATCAGGTTTGACGCGGCGCGGGTAGTCATGGGGGAATGAGGCCACTGGGGGGGCTAATTACAGAGACGCTGGAAAGAACACTTTGTGGGGGGCACCTCCATTTTTTGTTAAAACTGAAACAAGGATCAGAGGGAGCTCAGACGAAACGTTCCCAGCCGCGTGCCGAGGGAAAGTGAAGAACAGGGGGGGTTGGTTGAAAAGCAGGGGAGGAAAGGGGTGGGAAAGGAAAAAGGTCCGGCTTGAAAGGGGTGAAAGAGGAAGAGGCGCATAGACTCCCGAAAGATTAAAGCCCCTTGCGGGGGGAGGCAAGGACAAAAAAGTCCGCAATGAGTTTCGAAAAAAAGGGGATTGGTCGGGAGGGGGGGAGGAATCAAAAACAGAGGGGAGTTGACGATTTTCGACTCCTCATAGGGGGAAAAAAAAAAATTTTTTCAGGGGGAACGGAGGGGGGACAATAGCATCAGCAATCACAGGCCGCGAGCGGAGGAGTTAAGTAAAGTCTTTGGGAAGGCCGTGTCAAGAGACGTGGGCCGAAAGAGAAAAAGTGGGGAAATACAGCAGTTTGGGGGATTGTAGAAAAAATATGATAACAAAAAGACGTACAGTATCAAAACAAAACTTCCGCAACTGCCGCAAAAAGAGTATAGCTGGATCATAAGAGGGGAGAAAAGAGCGAGGGGCACGTTGGGGAAACCGCTCGAATTTCAGGGGACAGAGGAAAAAATTTCAGGGGCAGTCGGAGGAGGAAGGGACACGAAAAGGAAGGCTATTACAAGAAGACTTGAAAGGATAGAGGAGACAACAAAAGGAGGTGAAAAGAGGGTCACGTACGTCTGGAGGGAAGGGGCTCAGTCTTACCCCTCAAGACCAGATAAGAAATTGCCCTTGGGAAGGGAGAAAAGAAACAGGGAGATATAAAGGGGAAAAAGAAACTACCTCAACGAATGAAGAGCCTAAAAATGAGAAGCGGAGAAACGGTTTGATCCTTCTCTGATGGATTTGTTGGGAATGAAAAGTATGGCGTGTATAAAGGTGGGAGATTGAAAAAAAACAAGTGATTTTCCCTTCTGGAAAATGGCGGCTCAACGGCTAGGGGAAAGTCGAACATAAAAAGAGAGGAGACTAAAAAGCGCGAATGGGGGAATGACGAAGATATTGTGCCGTGTTGAAAAAAAAACTTAAAAAGTGGAGGGGACGCGCCATGACTGGGGAGAGGATGAAACAGAACAATCTCGGGAGGAGTACGCCCAAAGAAACGACCACGAAAAAACGGCTAAAAGCAAAGGGGGGCAACTGGTCGGGAGAAAAAGAATGGGTGAGAAGTTAAATAGTTGCGCGAGATGAGAAAAGAAAAAAAAAAAGACGGAGAAAAAGGCCAAAGTGCGTAAGGACAAAAAAAAAACCGATCCGTCATAAACCAGGTTCCCTCAAAGGCACAGCGGTTTGTTGGAAGTCAAAAGAAGAGCACACATACCGGGGAGAATGGGACAACGGGAGTAAAAAAAGGGCTAACATGCCACACAACATACGTCTACTACATCAACTGAGCTGAACAAGAAAAGAGGACAGCTTGGACATCGGTACTTTAAAAAATGCACATCAACACCAACAAATTATTACAATGAAGCATAAAAACCCTGCGTGGGATCGGAGGGCTGCATCAAAGTAAAGGGGAGACAAAAGCAATTGGAAAACCAAGGGGAGGAGAGGGACGACGGCCAAGAATGGAACGTGGTCAACAGAACAACCTACCAAAATTTGTGGAGGGCTAAAACGTGGTGAGTCATCTCATTAAATACTGGGGAAGCGAGCAGTGGACCGTGGAAAAAAAAGAAAAGCAAGACTAGGGGAGTCGAGCCAAAGGGGGGGGAGATTAAAGGGGACCAAAAAAAAAACAAAAAAACCACCCACAAAAAAAAAAAAAAAAAAAAGACTAAACACACACACCAAAAAAAAACTCACAAAGATAATGAAAAGGAAGCATCTACGAATCTCAATATCTAGGGACACAGCTCAATGAACAAGAGGGAGTTCTGAACGCGAGTGGTTCAAAAGGCACTAACAAAGGGGGTAGAACCAACAGGAAAAAGAGGGAAAAATGTAGAAGGTACAAAGACTCAAAAACATGGCACAAAACCCTCGAACACTAGGGTGAAAGTTCCGCTACTGAATCACCAACCAGCTGGGGGATGAGAAAAAACGGAACACTCCAAAACGGTGTGGACGGCCGAGACATACATTGACCAAAAGAAACCAGCAAGCTAACAAAAGAAGCGATAAAAAACTAAGAGGGAAAAGAGGACATAACAAACGCAAAAAACTCCGTTGGGAAGGACCAGCCAAAGTTCAACAACCTAAGGAGTAAAGAGGAAGAGCTGGAAAAAGGAAAACAACATCAACTGACGGAAACGAAAAAAACAAGACATTCTTACATAGCGAAGGAGGAAAAACTAAAATCCTACGACCTGTAGGTGGGGGGGGGTAGGAGAGAAAAAGAAGGGAAGGACGGGGAAATATGTTTGCATATTTTACTTCCAGAGCCGGGGGGGAATAAGGAAAAAGGGAGGGAAATCCCGAAATATTTGGGAGAAGAGGGAAACCCATTGAAGATGAAATGAGGGGAAAAAAAGGAAGGACGCGAAGATCTCCACTAAAAAGTGGAGCGGAGAGGTATGAAACCAGGGGTCATCTCCAATACAAAAAAGGGGGGGAATGGGGGACTCAATGGAACAAAAAAATAGGGATCGCAAACACGAGAAAGACTAAATAGACTCACAAAAACAAACCGTATATATGAAAAGAGGAGGAAGGAAGGTTAGGCCTGGGGGAAGATTTGGTTTTGCTACACTACCGGCGGAATCAAGTCACATGAGATTGGTGGAAGGTGTCTCTGAACATGGATGGAAAAGGAAATTACCGTAGGAAAAGGGGGGGGGGGGAGGGGAGTCTAGCGGCGCTTAAAATTCAAAAACATTCATCGTCAAGCGGCTGCGGAAAAAATTGGAGAAAAATAAAAAACCTTTAAAACCCAGGAAGAAGGGATTGTGCACGGATGAAAAAGGAAAGGGACGGTAAATAGGAGAAAATCCCAGATGAAATACGAGGGAAATTTTGATCACAAGCACTAGATTCCAATGGAGTCTTCTTTGGGGGAGGGAAAAAGTAGGACGGGTGCAGACGGTGACAGTGGAAGGTTAAAAAGTTGGGGGGGATGCGGCTTGACTGCTACTCCTTGTTAAAGATGGACGCCGGAGGGGGTGGAAACATCGCTGCCTTGCAGACATGCACAATGTTGGGTCACGGGGAGTCGTGGCGGGGGGCTGGTCCGAGGAGGTTTTCTGAAAAGATCACTGGAGGGGTTGTGTACCGAGAGAGGGAAAGCCAAAAGGGGATCTTTAAAAAAGGTGGTGATCACAGCGGGAGGTCACAGGTCGCGGGCTGGTCGTAAAGGGGAAGAGGAAAAAAAGACCTCGGGTCTCGCGGAAAAGGGGAACTCGGGTCAGAGAAGTGTGGGAAAACAAACCGGGGGGGGGGGAAGAACTGCAGCGCGCAAAAGTGCTACGAAGTGAAGTCGGAGGATCGAGGGGGCCTTTTCGGGCAGGTTGAGGGAATAGGGCCAACCTTGGGGGTTGGAGAGAAGGTAGGGAGAGGAAGGACATGGGATTTGTTCAAAACACGGGACCGCTCTAATCCAAGCAAAAAGTGCCAGCAACCATGACGTAAGGAAAGTGGGACGGACCAATGGGCATATAGTGGGGACGTCTCGGACTCTTCACTTCTTCAATGTGAGGTGGGAGAAAGGGAAGGGATGCACTGGAAAAGCCCTCTCACGCTAAAACATGAAAAGAATTGCGCTTCAAGAAGATTCCCTTTGGAAGGACGAGACAAAAAAGCTGGACTAATTGGGAAAAAGCCAAGGGTTGGAAAAAAAGGTTTTAAAGAAGAGGGGAAAGGGAAGAAAGCAAAGGTGAAAGAGCGACCGCCAATGCACGTGGCAAGGGGGGAAAAGTAACGAAAAAGGTGTTTTTGTCGATGGCTTCGCGTTTGCATGACGTATACAACTTGAAAGGGAGAAGATTAAGAGGCTAACTCTGGGAACGAAAAATATTCAGTAAGACAATGAGGGGAGAACGACGTCAAGACGGATTTTAGAGCCAAAGATCCATTGGGGGGGGTCGGAACGTAAAGCCTAAGCTATTGGGCGGTTGGGCGAAAGGGGGACAAGCAAACAAGGGCAAAAAAAAGGGGGGGGAAAAGGAAGTGGGGAACGCAAGAGAATCGCACGAACGGAAAAGCACATTATGCCCGTCATCGTCGAGGAAGATAGGGGATGCGTCCGTTGTCCCTCTCCCGGGGGGGACGCAAAATCGCCGAGTGACAAAAAAAACGACATAACTAGGGTTGGAGTGGGAGATCAAAAAGAACGCAACGCCAGTATAAACAACAGCTCAAGCGAAGTCCGCAAACGGCAGGAGGCGACTCAATACGCGATGATCATCGTCTCGGTCGGGAGGGGGAAAGAGAGAGAATCAGGGAGGAAAAAGATTCAATGCAAGAACAAACGGCAACATTTAGAAAAAAAACCGAGTAATCTAATGAAGGAAAAAGAAACGGGAGCTCGAGAAAAAAATGAGTAAAGAAAGTTTCTTCGGCATAATACTCAAAGGAATTAATTAAAGGAAAGGGAAAGGGAGATGGGGAAAAGAAAAGCGAGAGAACTACATAAGACAGGGGAAAGGGGAAGGAGAGGAGAAAGAAAGAAGACGGTTAAAGAGCTGTAAGACTGACGTGCGAGGGCAGGGATTTGGGGGATATTGAAACAAGAACCCCCCAATCAGGAGTGTCACTTAGGAATGGCGGTCCCACTGGTGAGTATTGCAAACCGGCGAATAACCAAGACTAAGGAACGCGACAGAGCTCTTCTCCTTTTCTTCAAACTAGTGAGGGGAGGCCGTCAAGGGGAACAAGGCAACGTAAATGCGAGCCAGTATTGGAAGTCTAAATTATCCAACAACAAGAGGAGGAAGGAAGGTGCCTCCCTACAAGCGGGAAAGAAGAGAAAAATCAATTGAGGCGGATACCCCCGCGGTCTACTGTTAAATAGGGGTTGCGGCGAGGATATTCCCAGATAGGTAGAAACACAAGCCGGACTAATGAAAAAAGGAGGTAGACAGGCGACAAAACGGGGCGTGAAATTTCCCATCGGAAAGCGGATTGTGCAAACAAAAGAGCGCAAACGAGCGTGAAATGAAGGGGAACCATGGGAATAAAAAACGGGGGTTCCAACCAGGGTTTAATTGTGAGAACCATCTGGGCGAAGGGTAACTCTGAGTGAGGAAAAGGGGGATAAACTTACGTAAAAAATTAATCCCGAGTACGGCGAAAAAAGAAAAGTCAAAGGAAGAAATGAAAAGGGAAAATCTTGGGGGGACTCGTCATAAACCAAACTAAAGTTGAATCAGTGGGAGAGGCTAACGAAAGTAATACTCCGGGCTAATCGCCTGGTGATTTGAATCGAGTGCTGGGGAAAGAGGGAGGGGACCAGGGGGGCGAAAAACATACTCAAAAAAGAAATACGCGCCAACCGGGGAGATGTGACACGAATCGATCCGCTTGGCAATACAAGGTAATCAATAAGATTCAAGCAATCTCAAGAAGCTCACGGCAAGGCTCTGGAAAGTTAAATGCCGTGAGGGGAAAAAATCACGGGAAGAGAAGGGAGAAGACCACAAAAAGCGAGAAAGAGTAGACGAGGGAAAACGTCTGAGCAAAATCGCAAACCAGAAAAAGCGCATCGGGGGGAAATCGGCCGAGGTTCGCAAAAACCGGGAAAACTTCAGGGGTCTAGAGGAAGGGGCAAACCAGACAGCTAGAGAGGCGAGAAAAGACAACAGAGCCACTAGCCACGCAAAACCAAGGGGGGCGGTCCGAATTCATGCGATTTGCCAAAAAACAAAAAACCCAGGGGGAGTAATCGGAGAAAAGCTATACACGAACACAAAAGAAAATGTGAAAAAAAGACCAAGGTCAAAGAGAAAAAGTCGGCAAAAAGCGATCAGGTAAATTCCGAAACCTACGAAATTTGAAGTTGTCATCGTGGGGGGCGTCTTGAAAGCAATAACTTGAGGGGGACGAAAGGGGTCTGGGAAAGCGCAGGGAAGAAGGAAACTGACGGAACAAGTAAGGATGGGCTCAAGTTGTTCGTTTAGGGGTTGGGGCTTAAGCGCAAAGCATGAATTCGTGGACACATTAAGTAAGAGCGAATCAAATACAAAGGGAGAAAGGTATGCCAAGCAGGCAGCGACAATAACAACAGCTGTGCGAGGGGATTCAGAAGGGGAAGGGGGAAGCAAAAAAACGCGGAACTAAGAAAAAAAAGCCTCTCTCGAGCAACAACAACAAAAGAAGAGATAGGGGGGAAGATCCTGGACGAGGGTTGGTTGGCATCCAAAGAAGTTCGGGAGACAGGCCATCGACCTCTTTGTTGGGGGAGGGGGGGGAGCTGGGGGGGGACAATTGCGTATAAAGGCCTATGTCAAGGGGGGGATTTTATAGAAGGGGGGTCTATTGGGTGCAAATCATCAACTTCCAAGCTAACTTAGATGGAAGCAAACATCCGCAAAACAACAACTGGTTCGCCATACACTGGAAAGTGGAAGAGGAAATGCGAGGAACAGGAAATGCTCAAAGAGTTCCCTACTGCTTAGGTTGCTCAAGAAAGAAAAGTCCAAAGTCAAAGGACATGATGGGCAGCTTAGCGAGGGAAAATGTGCGGAGGTGACAGGGGTGGGCAGGTGAGGGGGGTCCTTAATTCAGAACTTGGGAAGGGATTTCTACGGTGGGTGGGGAAAAAAGAGACAGAAAATGGGTTTGGGGCTGGAGTCGTGGCCGCTGGGAAGAGGGGAAGGGGGGAGCGAGAGAGCATTTTTGTACCGGAGCTCGGAGGAAACGTGGATGGGGGAAAGGTTGGGGCGCAAAAGGGTTAAAACACGAAAAACGCTAGGGGTCGTGCCGTTTGAGTGGAAAAGCGTCTACATCGGGAGAGGGAGGAATGGTGGGGGTGAAAACTTCTCTGGAACTAATGGGGGAAAACCGCGCCGGAAACTGCATCGCTAGGAAAAAAATAGAAGGCATGCATGGCGGGGAGAATTTTCCTGGGCGCAGGCGTTGACCTTGGAAGCGCCACCGGGTGGCGGAGACTTCGGCGTCGGATCTGGGATTGGGGAGACACGGGAAAGAGCGCGCAACAAGAAACGAGACACCAATGCATTAGACCCAATTTGGGAGAGACAACGGTTTGCTAATCTTGGCCGTCGTCCTTACTGAAGGACCCTAACATTCGCTGCCATAACTGAACTGAAAAATCCCGATCACGCGAAGGAGGGGTAAATCATTTTGCGCGGCGCGGATTAAGGGTGAGAGTACGATTCCCACTGGAGAAAACAAAGAAAAGGGGATTCACATTGGGTGGCACCGCCAGGGGGGGTTACACCGAGGGGAAACTCAGCGGTGCTAAAAAACAAGTCCGCTGGGAAGAAAAAAGACCGGGGTGTTGGGAGAAAAGGGCTAAAACGGTTTTGCATTCGGAGAAGGAGGGAGGGGGGATGAAGTCTGAAAGGAGTCAACCGCAACCTATTGACAGTCGAAACTGCGGGGGAGGACCCGAACGTCAGCAGGAAAGCCGCCGACAGGACAGAGGCAAATCCTCAAAGATTGTTAACCCCTGGGAAAATTTTCGAAGCCCAGAAGGCTACTGTTCAAGCAGGAGGTCTGTCCTCTATCATGGAAGCTAGGGGGGGGACGGGAAGAAAAAACGGAATCAAGAGGACGAATCGTCCGTTCAGGGGATGTGGATAGAAATGGTGGGAACCAAGGGCAGAGACGCGAAGTGCAAAACTCCTGATTGGGGGAGGGGGGGGGGGGCGCTCATACCAAATCTGATCAAGCAAGAAGGAAGTAAGAAAAAAAAGAGACGCCGCACGCACGCTTGATCAGTCGGGGGGCTGAGTCAGAGGGGGTGGCTCGGTCGTTCAGGTGAACTCAGCATCGAAAATTTCAATGGCATCTTCAAGGCCAGGGGGGGGGGCAGTAGGGGGAATGGTACGGAAGGGCCCGAGTAGCTCTATGCACGAGACGACAGGAAAGCTAGAAAAAAAAAAAAGGAGGGAGGAAAGAGAAAGTCCTACGTCTTCAGGGGGAAGAGATCTACTAAAGACGGCCATGAGGAAAAAAAAAGGCAAGGAAAAATGAATGTAATCAATAAACCCCCGTAGCGGAACGGGAACGAAGCCGCGCCATCATAGCGATGAGAAGGCACGACAGAGGGGAGGAAGGAGAGGACTGTTTGTGGGAGGAATTATAAGGGGATATGGGCGCCACCCAACCATCAGTACTTCGGCAGGGCGGAAACCCCTAAAAACGGACTAAATAAAAAAGACTAAAAATGAGGGGGGGAGCCTGTAGGAAGAGTGCAAGTTTGCAGTGCCGTCCAATTTGTCCAGGCCAGAAAAATTGAGCGAGTCCAGGAGGGGGGAGGTAGAAAATTATACAGAACAGAACGATATGAACGCCGCCCGACCAAAAAGAGGAGAATAATTCTTACTCATCTCCCCCGCAGGTAGAGGGGGGTGAACTAGAGGGTGAGGCTAAGAAAAGATGCGCATTAAGAAGAAAAAAGAAGAAGGAAGACAGTGCCAAAACGTCTTAAGAAAAATCTAAAAAAAAGGGAGTGATTTCACCATCGGCACTTTATAAAGCGGGACGGAAGCGAAAAACGTGCCTTGAAATCGCGTACAAAAAACTGGGTGAAAACAATGGGAAAAGAGAGATTACAGACGCCAGCTTTGGAAAAGTCAGGAAGGAGGGAATGTAACCCGCAAAGCCGGGCGCAAGAGGTCCAATGAGTCATGAAGCGTGATCTGGTGTGCTCCGGCGGCGAAACCCAAAAACTCCGGGTTGAGGATTGAGGAAGGAGAAGGCCAAGATTGGGTCCAAACGTGGTCCGCCTACCAAAGGGGGGCTAATAGAATTGGGTGAGGGGGGCGCCCTGAGGGGGGGGAGTGGGAAAGGATCGCTGGGATGGAAAAAAAAAAGAATCAGGACAAATGGAGGAATGGGAAACAATCTGCAAGACAAAACCTACAAATATCTGGCTGTAAATCACGTCAGGGATGAAACGCAGGTTGTCACGCCGGAAACTGTGGGACTGTGGGCGAGATATGCAAAAAAGAATCGAGCGAAGAAATGCAGCATCTCGTCAGCTACAGCGAGATTCAGTTTAAGTGCACGGAGCATGGGGTTGCAAAAAAAGGAGCGACAGAGAGGGGGTAACAGACAGGCTAGAAAAAAAAATTGAGAAAAATCGCCAAAAACGGCACTAAAGAACCAATATAGGGACATGACGCTGGGGAGCAGAAAAAAGGAAACAAACAAGTGTTGGGACGCTGCCGAGAGTGGGGAAAAAACAAAGGAAAAATAGAAGAGAGGAGAAAACAAAAGAAAGGCCGACGGCCACTAAGCCAGCATGGGGGGGACGGAGGAACACTTAAGGGGTCCCCCCAAAACACGGAGGAGGCTAAAGCGAAGCAGGAATAGTCAAAAACGACTAGACAACAATGTAACGAGACAGAACATTAGAAAAAATTCCGAAAAGAAGGGACGACGGGGGGGGGAGTTGATCTGCTTTCTTATAATCGTCGAGGGGATCTCAATATTTAACGTCCAAGAAAGTTGTCATCAGGAACTCAAGGAGGATGGGCGCAACGTTGGGAGGGTGGGTTTTCGGCACGCAGAAGCAGTGGCCTTAGGAATGCGGTCAAAAGAGCAGGGATCACGCAAACCAAGTGTTGGCAGAGGGGAGAGGGACTCAAGCCATGGTCAGAAAAGGAAAAGGACAAACGTTGCGTGGGGGGGGGGGAAGGGAACAGAGGGGAGTGGATCAAAAAACCGCGTGGAACGTCCTGAACAAAAAAAGCAAAAGACTAATCCAACAAAGGAGGTTAGTTAGGATAGGCTGAGCAGGGGTGGCGGCGTGCACTGAAATTTTGGGTTGCTCCAGACCGGCGGAAAGAAGTTCAAGACAAAACAGGGGGATGTGGGACTCTGGGGGGGGGAACAGAGGGGGTTTAAATAGAAGAGCAGGTTGGGCAGATCTTAAGCGAGTAAAACGGGGGGACCAGGAGCCGGCCAAGATGAGGGGAGATGGGCAAACGGGGGAAAACTTTGGAGAATCCTCCTTTTTCGAAGGGGTGGTCCGTATTAAAAGAAGTAAGGAATAGAAGAACCTTCAAAAGGCAATTTTCATCTCAACGACACGAGAAAAAGAAAAGGGCTTAGCTGGAGGAATTTCAGCGGAGGGGGGGGGGGGATGGAGATGGGCGGCTGTGAGGGGGGTCAAGGGGGAATGGGGGGGACTGCGGCCTAGTCACTTCAATCCTTTTCTATTTACGCCAGGTGTTTGTAAATAAGCCTCGGAGAACGCACCTTGTTTGGTGCGGGGGAGTCGTGGCCGGGCCCGCGGATTTGATAGAGAAAGAGGAAGAGGGAAAAACTGTTGTTACAGCGCGGACGGACAACCGTGGATCAGGGGAGGGTGTGATGCGAACAGAGGAGCAGTCAAGAAAGGGGGCATGTGGAACCGGTGGGTAAAAAATCAGTCAGTACCTCTTGATCAAATGGGGGGGCTACCTTACTCCTGAGAGGAAGGGTGGGGGGAAAAAAAAGAGGGCAAGCAAAAAACTGGAAGGGACGCGACAGTGAGATGACGAAGGGAGGGCAAGGTCTCGTCTCAAGGTTAAACTTTCGCAGCGTTGACCTGTACATCGGGCAATTGGGAGAGGGAAGTCGTCTTGATTAAGGATGGGTGAGACCGGGGAAAGAGCGCTCCAAGCAACGGATGCCAGCACCAAGCGATTAGACCAAAATGGACTGTTTGGCCTATCGGGCCGTCAAAAGAAAAACTCTTCAAATTTGAAAAAAGTTGTCTAACGCTAGCAGAACGATACACGCTCAGTCTCATGGGAAATCATTGTGGCGAGGAGAGGGGAGGAATGGGAGGGAAGTACAAAAAAAGTAGAAAAGCAGGAGAAGAGGAAAAATGTTTTTGTTTTGGGGGGGCAAACAACAAAACGAAAGGGGGGTTTTACTAAAGGAAAAAACGACTAGGGGGAGATACGAGGAAAAATCCCGGGGGCGGGGGGAAAGGGGGAAAAAAGGGGGGGTTTGTCGCATGTGCTGAAGACGTTTGCAGAGGATCCGGGCTTGAAGGCTGATTGGCAGCGTAATCTAAGACCTATTTACAACGACATGCGGGGAGCAAAAAGCAATGATTTGCGAAGGGGCGCGAGCAGTGTCGGGAGCGGAAAAGAGCGATTGTTCATGGTGCTCCTTGGTCGACGAACAGAAGGGCGCGAAGCAAGGGGGGGGGGGGTTCAGGACTGGAAAAGTGGAAGAAATAGCACTCTGATCACAGGACGCGAAAGTAAAACGCTTCAAACTTCGAGGTGGATGACACGGGTTGGGGAAAGCCCGTGCCGCCATCGAGCATTACATCAAAGAAGGGGCTTGAGCAATTCCCGAAGGAAAACAACATACTATAACACTCCAGAAGGCCGACCACGAGGGAGACGCTGCTGATCTCGAGCTGATCATCGGCAGCGGGGTAGTTTGTGAAAAGGGAGAAGCCGGTTGAGGGATTACAGAGGGAAGGCTATTGCAGGAGGGGAAAAAGTTAAGGGCCGGGAAAGAGTACTCTATTCACTATACTTAAAAACAACAAAGAGGGGAGCCTAAAGCGCTCGGAAAACCACCGGCAAAGTTCTGCAAGAAGGAAAGGCCCTTGAAGATGTGGATAAGAAGGGGCGGAAAGCGACGAACAGAACAAAAAGCGCAAGAGGATAAGCAAAAGACGTTTTTCAGTAAGGACGCGGAGCTTTGGTTTAAGTCTGAACGTGGATCATATGGGGATTGATCACATAAAAACAAGAATGAAGTGTCACTTCGAGATGCGGCCCCAGGGAAGAGGGGGGGAAAAAACGGCGCAGGGAAAAAAGAAGAAGGAAAAGAAGAGGGCGGATCCTGTGATTCCGAGTGGAGATTGTCTATTTGGAAGTCCAAGGGGCCAGAAAAGGAAAATACGAAGCGCCGTATGGGAGAGAAATTAGCAAAGACACGAGAGAGGAGGAAGACAGCCCGACAGAAGGACTCGGCGAAAAGAATTGGGGGGGGAGGAAAGACCCCTCCTGGAAATAAATATGTGCGGGGAGGAGGAGGATAACATATAATCAAAAGCAAAAACCGAAGAAAAAACAGGGAAAAATTCAAAAAACCGTCGTTGAAGGTTGAAATCGGCGCAAGTCGGCTGGGGTAAGGGGGGGCAGGCGAATCGCACAGAGCGTGAAAATGCCGACAAGCGGAAAAAACTTAAGGACCCGCTTACAGCCGGCGCTGGACTTCGACCGCAGTGGGGGAATCGTAAGGACGAAAAATGAATCCCAGCGCCAGAAAAGGAGTTTTCCAGGAGGAGAAGCGGTGATCGGGATGTGCAAGTGAGGAGTCATGGCCGCCAAACAGCATGGGGGTGGGAAGGAAGAACTCAGGAGAGAAAAAAAAGGGGAACCCTCCCAGCCAAAGGGGGCTAATAGAAATTGGTGGATGGCAATCGAGTTGCGTGTGACGCCGCGAGGCCCGGGTCCAAGAAATCCGACGCCGAAAGTCTCTGGAAAAAAGCGATTAAGGTGAAGCACAAAACACAATCGGAGCAAAACCGGCACGAGGATAAGATCTGCCAACCGTGCACAACTCTGGTGGTGGAAAAAGGACTGAGCGTGCACTTAGGGGTTAGACTGGTTAAGCATAAACAACTGTGCTGTTGTGGGCTGGTGGGAGGGAAGTCACCATAGAGGAGAAGAGGTGAGGTGGCGGATGGTCCGAGAGGTCAGGCATGGTAGTGGGGAAGGCGTGAGGGTAAGGGGAAGAAAATAGGATCTTGAGAACAATTGTATACAGAAGTTCTCGACTTCTGAAGAGGTATAAACTAAGGAGAGTGTCCTCGGATGTTGCGTGCGTAAAATGGGAGGAGAAAGTAGGGGGGGGAATGTGTCGGCATTGTGTAGTGGGGCCATTGAACAGGGAGGACAAGGGGGGGGAGATAGGTTAAAGTGTGGAGAAAATGAAAATCGAGAAAAGACGAAAATGCAAGAAGAATCTTCAAAATCGACCGGACAGGAGGGACGTCAGTGGTGGACGGAGCTTTTTTAAAAAAAGGCGGCCTGAGGGAAGGTATGACAAAATAAAAGAGAGAAGGGGAGAAAGAAGAAGGGGAAACTACGGCAAAAAAAAAAGCCAGACTATCGGTGCCTCTGGCCCGCCAGGGCATCAAAAAAAAAATGCAATCCACGTGACGGACGCTCAGGGAAAACAACCACAAAGAAGCTCGATCTGGAGAAAAATCACGGACTAGGAGGAAAAGACTAAAGCAAAACCATGTGCAGGGGTACTGACCAAGTCGTCTTGTTTCCAACAAAAAAAAAGCCGGTAGTAATCGAAAAAAAGAGAAATTAAAGTAACGCAGAAACCATAAACTTAGAAATTATCACGAACATGAGGACCATATAGTCACGGGGGATATCCTCCAAGAAGGGAAGAACATTGTCTTTTGGTGCTTGAATAAAAGAAGGTCGGAAGAAGGAGATCCTATGGCTTTGAAAGCAGGAATGGTCAGTCAGGACTCCGCCAAGGAGGGAGGGAGGAACATGTTGAGGGAGGAGTGGAAAAAGCCCTCAGGCAAGAAGATGGGCCTTCTTAATGCGGGCAACATTCCGCATCTCTTAATACTAAAACTCAAAGGTTCAAAAAGAGGTAGCCAGCAATAAAAAAGCCAAAACAGCATACTATGGAGGGAAGTACG
>Ga0179593_1632687_pt1 | contig 16800 bp, 26 predicted proteins | sample CZODoug2_1_08_16_FD_185931 | JGI IMG/M metagenome (GOLD analysis project Ga0179593, IMG submission 185931) | Vadose zone soil fungal communities from Angelo Coast Range Reserve, California, USA - CZODoug2_1_08_16fungal (PacBio error correction) | ecosystem: Environmental > Terrestrial > Soil >...
AAAAAACATCGGAACGGCTGCGTCAACTAAGATTCCAGCTAGTTGGCAGGAGGGGAAAAAATTTGCCCCCCTAATCATGGGAAAAGAATGCATAAGCGACACTTGGAAGGGAAGATGCTATTACACAGCAATTGAAGGAGGGTGGGTAACCGTTATGTACAGCACAAGCCAGCCGGCTGGGGGTCGCTTCATCTTACCTATGCAGGTGGAAGTAATGAAAGGAAAGCCTAATTTAACTTGATAGGTCAGAGAAAAGTTAACGGGAAAAAAAAAGGTATTTTGTTGGTGCTGAAGGGAAGAGAGGGCACTCAAGACAAGACTGGCCTTTTCTGACGGGTGGGAGAACTGTAGAGGCGGGGGGAAATTTACAAAACACTTGCTGTGGGGAAAAAGGCTCTTATCTACCATATCTGCGAAGAGGGGGACCTATTCGGCCAATTCTCACGACAAAAAGGAAGGATCATAGAGGACAGCGAGGGTTCTCAAAACGCAGATGGCCTCGGGAGGACCCTATCTTCGATCGGTTCTGGGGGACATAGGTACCGACCTTCAGGGGAAACCCCGCACTCACGACGATAAATTTAGAAAACGCAAAGGGAACCTCAGGCCGTGAAAAAATAGGATCTATGAGACTACCAGGGGGGGTCCTTCATTAGGAAAGGGGCTTATGTTTCCGGTCTTGGGAAAAGGAAAGGATGTCTAAAGGAAGCCCAAGCCGACGAAAAGTTCTTTGGGGAGAAGCCGCGGGCGAAAACGCGTTTTCTTCGAAAAAACAGGGGGAGTGGCGGTAGATGGGAGGGACTTTGTCCGAGAGGAAGAGTGGCGCTTAGCAGCAGGCTTTCAACAGGGAAAGGCGGGCATACGCCGAGCGTAGCCTGCGTAGCGTCGCCGGGGCTACCGCCAGAAATTTTCTATCCGCAAGGGGATGGAAGGTAAGAGGAAAAGGAAAGGCAAGGGAGGCACATGCAATCCTCGGAGAGAATGAACAAGACAGGTTACGAATCAGGGTAGACAGGAAAGACCTTCTTCTTTACTGGGGGGGAAGGGAGAACATGGAAAGAAAAAAGGGATCGGCAAGTCAACCATCGAGAGCATAAAGGGGTTGCTGGGGGTACCAGGTTGGCGCACGAGGGGGCTTGACTTGGGAAGGAGTTCGAGCGCAAAGGGGGGGGGTTCACGAGAGGGGGGCCAGATGTTCGACTATCAAAAATCGGGAGCCAGGAATGCAACGTGATTCGAAAAGGGAAGGTGCTATATTAGCTGCCACCACCGTTGTCGGCGTATGTGGGGGAGGGGGGACTACCCCGAGAGTCAGAAAGAAACATATCTCAGAAAAAAAACAGGCAAAGTCGCGTCTCGGAAAAAGGAAAAAGGAATGACAGTGACGTCGTCTCGAGGCCGTTAGAAAGTAATACTGACCCTAGGGAAAAATGTCAGAGTAGCGGCCACCCTGGAAGAGAGGAGAATCGTCATTGCCATCATCATTAACTAAGGACGGTGGGTTTACCAAGAAAAAGCAGTCCTAACGTAACGATTGCCACGAAAAAAAAACATAAACCCAAGACGATAGATCAGGAAACTAGAAAAAAGACACTCGAATTCGGGAAGGGGGGTTCCTTTCTTTGCGAAGGGAAGGGGGGGAGGATGGGAAATTCGCGGTTCGTGAAAAAAGGAACGGCTTTGGGGTAAAGGCGTTGTGAATTTGCGAAATAACTAAAAAGGAAGAATTTGGGGGGATAAGGGGTCCCCAAAGGGATGCCGACGCTACGCGAAGCGATTAAAATTACAATGGAGCAAAGAAAAATTTGACGAGCGTAATGTGAGGAAGAAGGAGGACTGTCCTGGCAAATATCCATGAGACAGGGGGGATAGAATTTATCTCCTGAAAAAGGAAGGGACCATTAAGGGACGAAGGTTCGCCTGCGATAGCGAAGCTCGCGGCTAAGTCTCGAAATGCGCCGAAAGCGGGGTGAAAGGAAAATACCTTTTCTATCATGGAAGAACGAAGCTGAGAACGAGGAAAGCCGGGGCTTTCGGAGAAAGATGTATTGAAATGGACGGTGAAAAAGTCTATGTTCTTTCAGAGGGGGAGGGGGGGGCGTCGAAACTAAGCCGGTTGAGTCCATCGATCGAGACCACATTAGATCGTTAACTTTGAAAGCGGAACAAAAGAAAGTCGCTCTAACGGAAGGGGGGAAAAAGCAACAACAACCAACGTATGATTGAGAGGAAAGAACATGTCAGGAAGGAAGGGGTTGTCCCGACTGATAAAGGAAAGTCCTAGTTGTCTCCAGTATAGGGGGAAAAACCGTACAAAAAAAAAAGACAAATACTACCCAGAAAACGCCGGCGTCAAAGGTGAAAAACAAGTGCATCAAAAGGGAAAGACATCGCAGATCGCAGAAGAAAGAAAGAATCGATTCTTTAACGAAAGACCGCCGCCCGGGAATCTCAAAGGAAGGAAAGGCCCCCCTCAATCGGCAAAAAAAAGACGGGAGATACGGAAGACAGATAGTCACGCAGAGCTGAAAGAAAGCCCAACTGTACATTGCCCTGAATCAGAAAGAGGAAATTCTCCAAAAGGGCGATGCATCTTTGCCAGGAAAGAAGGAAGGAGCTCGGCAGACCTCAGAAAAAACCTGTCAAGATGGGCGAAAGAAAATTCTGTCTTCAGGGGGGAAAGGGGGGGGAGAGAAAGGGCCATTCAAGTAGTGGGGACAAGGAAAACGCTTCCAAAGGCGGAAAGGGACTTGAAAGGGAAACAAGGAGGGGACCAAACTCCGGAAAAGGGAAAAAGGTCCTGGCTAAAATTTCAAGATACTTTAACCAAAAAAAAGACGGAATGCAAGTTGCTTGAGAAAAAGTGGTAGAGGGGGGAAGGACCGAGGGAGAAAAAAGGCGGGAGCTAGGAAATTCACATAATGTCTCTATTGGGGGTTATGAAGGGAAAAAGGGCAATCTTTCCGTTCGAAAAGACTGCTGGTCACTCAAAGAAAGGCAAAGTTCAAGGAAGGCCAAGAAGGGAGTCGATCTAAAAAGAGCAAAGGAATGTGACTATCAAAGGAAGAGGCAGTCGGGAAAAAGAGAGACGACTTCAACGGCGGGGAACAGAAAGAAACCGCCTATCGCGAAAGAAAGGGAAAGGGTTTCAAGGGGACTGGACTGTTCCAGGGGGGAAAGATCTCGTGGAAAGTGCAACATCACGGGAAAAAGTGAAAGCGAAGAAAGAAAAGTTCCTCCCAGACCAGAAAAAAAAAGAGGATTTGCAAAGGAAAAGGACAGTCAGTTTACGAACACTGGGCTCCAAGGAGGCGGAATCGACACAGATCGCTCCTAGGGGGAAGAAGAAGCGCATCCTTAACAGAAACAAGTGAAAGGGGGAAAAGGGAGTTAAGGGGGGGGCTCTCGATGGTTAACTTGTCCAAAAAAATATTCCCTGGGACAAAGAAAAAATCAAAAAAGGACAATACGTAGAGTTCGTGGGGGGGGAAAGGGGGGAATACCCTTATCGGAAGGGGGAATATCATTAAAAAAAAAGAGGGTCCCTGCCCCTGCCACGAGAAAGGCATCACAGTTTTGGGGAGGGGAGAAAGAACCCGCCTATGTCGGTTAAGAAAAATCACTCTTCGACCGGCAAGGGAAAGGGGAGGAAGCTTAAAAGTGGGGTTTGTATATCGAATAAGAGTGACCACGAAAGCAAAAGAGGAAATCAAAGAGAAACTTCACTTCTCAATAAGGGGGGAAGAGGCTCTGATGGCGAAAAGGATATCTCAACGCAGGGGGGTCTTGGGGGGGATGAAGTGGAAAAAGGAGTCCAAATACCTTAAACAAAGAAGAAAGGGGGCAATGAGAGAAAAATCATTTGTCTTCTCAGACAGTAAATCGGGGGCTTAACGTTTGAAACGGAAAGAAACTCTTCTCTGGAAGGGGAGGGGGAGGGCTTTTGAACCAAAAGGAAAGTCGCAAGAACCCGAGGGAATCCAAAGAAGGGGACGATGGCTCGACCAAGTTTAGTCTGTCTCATCAAGAGAAGGGAGAATTAGGAAATCCGTCCTTTTTGGAAAGCAAGGGACTCGACTCAAGCATAGGAGGAAAAAGAAGGGGAAAAAATCGCTCTTGTAAAGAGAGAACGAGGGGACCGAATTTGTGCAAAGGCAAAGCCGAACCTTACTCGAACCATGCTCCAGTTTCGGAAAAAACTTTTCTAAATCTGCCGCACTAAGGGGGAGCTCTTCACGGGGGGGAACCACCCATTCCCCAGGAGAGGGGTGCTGGGGGGGGAGCATCAAACCGTTCCATTCGGATGGGAAAAAAAGGAGGGGGAGCAATCGTTAGCTTACGAGAAAAAACAGAGGGATTGGAAAAGGCATCGTGAAATCCTATACGAGGGGGGAAACATATCTGTTGCATGAAAACAGGGGAATTCTGCATAATTGAGGAGGCTCTGCTTAGGGGAAACCGAACACGTCAGGGCCAGAGCTGAAAAGCGAAAAAAAAAGGCCTCCGCCGCCTTCACTGCTGAGAGAACACCACCAACAAAGGGAGGGAGGGAGGGAGAGATGGATCCATCAGCATCTGACGGGAAAGGGGGGGACTCGGGGGGCCGTAGTTGGGGAAAGGCTGTGGGTCTGCCATGGAAAAAAATCCTCGATCTCCAGAAAGGAGACGGGGGATTTATTTGAAGAAGACTATTAAATTGGGGGGGCGTCGAGGGTTTCCATCTCTTGCCAACCTCATCGCAAAACTCCATAAAAGGTGGCTATGGATAGGCGTCAGCCCTGAGGTTGGTTAACAAGGAATCGAAAACAATAATTTGGGGAATCGATAGGGGGAGGATTACCCTATCCCTCGAGGGGGGGTGTGGGGGGCCTCCACTCAGAAGGGAGCACGCGAAGAATTAGGGCGTGTTGAGGGGCCACTGGGGGACCTAACCTTTCAGGTCTTGGTTTTTTTATAGTCGTGATTGCACAACAGCCCCTCTGGAGGGGAAGCTCTGGGGGCATATCGTCTCTCGTGAAGCTTTGGGAAAACGGAGGCCGAAGACGGAGAAGACAACCATTCGACAAGAGGGGAGAAAGATTCTATATGGCAGGGGCATCGGGAACCTTCCCTATCTGCGGGGAAGGTCTGGGGGAATTGAAGGAAGACTCGGTTGAGCTTGGAAACAACGGGTGGAAACAGGAAGGCGTACAGGACCAGGAGGGTCTTAGAAAAAAAGTCAGTCCTGTTAACAAAGAGAAAGTACTAAGGGAGAAAATGTTGTTTTCCGGGAAAGCTATCTGAGGGGGGGGCTGATATTTGGGGGGCTGTGGCCGAAAAGGGGAAGTGCAAACATCATCCGCGACAACCCGCTTGGAACATTTCGGGGGGGGAAAACTCGTCGCCTTGAAAGGGGATTCGGGGAAGGCAGTTTGGGGGGGCGGTCTGCTGTGGAGGGGAAAAAAGGTGGCCGCTCTCGCGAAAGGGGCTGCGGGGGGGGAAAAGTCTTGCTTTGAAACTCAAAAATTGGCCGGGGGGGGAGGCTCCTTCCGGAGAAGGATGGGGGGGCTCTCGGCTTGAACATAGAGAAATTGTGAAGAAAAAACGAGGGCGGATAGTCTGCAGAGGAGGGAGGCACAGTGGCAGAAGACGCGGAGCGTTTGCAAAAAGAAAGGAGACAGGACTTGGAAAGGGGTATCAGAAAAGAACGCCCTTCTCTTTCCTGGGAAATCGGGGGGGCGCTAAGAAAAAATCCAGGACTCATTATCGGCAAGTGAAAAAGGACTTTTCTGTCTTGTGGGAAAGAAAAAAAACTGTGCTTACGTGGGGAGGCTTCAGATTCGAGAGCGCCAAGGGGGCAAAGAGAAGAGGAGTGCCAGAAATTAAGGATAAACGGATAAAGTGGGGAGCAGGTGAACGAAGAGGAAAAACGTGATTCGCCAATAAATTTGAAAGAAAAGGAAGGGGGCTAGATGGGAAAAAAAGCGTTTCCCGTTGTCGAGGTGGGTGAAATTGGAACAGACCAAGCTCTCTGGACAGGGAAAAAGTCCCCGGCCGAGAGAGAATAGGAAAATGAATGACCGCCGTGACGGAGGAGGGTATAAAACATCTCGAGCTAGTCACCGTAAGAAAAGGAAGGCCTGGAATCTACTACCAAAAAAATCATCGATCCGGGGGAGTGACCAGCAGTCAAAAAAGGATAAACTGAAAGGATCACCCCGACCCAAGACGATAGAGAAGAGAAGAAGGGATCGCTCCGCTCCGGGAGGGAAGCATTCGATAGAAAAGGGGTCTGTTGCCATCAATAAGGCGAGGTTAAAGGAAAGGAGAACGAAGGTTCCCAAAGGAAAAAGTTGGGCGATCATTCGTTTTTTGGAAAAAAAATTCCCGGGAAGAAGGAAGGAAGGGGCGCAGCGGTAAGGGGAAATTGGTAATGGGAAGGGGGGACCCAAAGGCAGCCGAACTGATGACAAGAAAAGAAGGAGAGTGACATGTTTGTTATCGGCCGGAGGAAGTAGCTTGTGAAAGGGGAAACAGCACGGGATTTTTTTTTTGGAAGAAATGGGAATAGACCTTTATCACGGGGGGGAGTCAGGCGGGAGGTCAGACGCATTGTTGCAGGGGCGAGGGGAAAGAGACGGGCGATGGCTTTAATTAAAAGAAATTGCGCAATATCGGAGGGGGGAATGACCATACCTTTGTCGAGAAAGGGGGATAAAGAGGCTTAAGAAAACGAGAAATCGGTCAATCCTGAGTAATGGTGTCAAATGAAGGTTAAAAGGGGTGGGGAAAAAGTGGAGGTTCGTTCGGGAAGAAAGAAGAGGTTCCGTTGAGGAAGAGAGGAAAGAAGGATTAAGCTTCTTGAACTTTTGCAGAAGAAACCAGGACGCTACGTATGCTGGACTATCTCTAAAAAAAGAAGAAATATATGATAGTCCAGCAGGGGAGGGGGGAAGGGACGGTTGTCCCGACTTCCTGGAAAAAGTTCAAAGGGGGGATAGAAATCGATGTAAAGAAAACGATAGAAGAAACAAACGAAAAAACTACTAACTCATCTCAAGAACCAATCTCCAAAAGAAAAGGAAAAAGGCAACCATTACATCGCAGATCGCAGCAGAAAAGGATTCAAACAGGGCTGGAGCCGCCGCAGGAAAAAAAAAATATGGTTCCATCCTCTCACCCCAGGAAAAGACTTCCGCCCTCGCAAAAAGAAAGAGGGGAAGAGCGAAACAATGGAGGAGTACGGGGCCATGCCTGACTAAGGGGAGCCTCCAAAAAATCCTTCTAACTGCATACGACTAAGATGACTCGCAGACCTTCACGACGCAGATAAACTGGAGGGGAGCCTTTTTTCATCATTTCTAAAAGGGGGGGGGTCTCAAAAAATCGACGTCGCAGGGAAGGCTTAACAGGGCCAAAAAGAGGAAGGAAAGGGCGGAAAAGGTCTGTCTTCAAACTAAGAAAAGGAGAGAAAAAAAAGGAACCGGCGCCTGTCAAAAACTAGACCTGAATGGATAGGTGGACAACAGAAAGGCAACATTGGTAAAGAACCGGCCCGATTCGATGAGGAGAAGTCCGAGCAAAAAAAGGGAAGGGGCTCTTGGGTTTAAGGAGGGGGGGGGAAATCGGGAAAATCTGGGGACCGGCGAATGCGGAAAAAAGGCGTCACAATTTCATTATGGAAAAAGGGGGGTCTTTCGGAGAAAGGGGGAGAATCGTGTCACACAGTAAGGGAAAGGTCAGGATGAGCGACATACATCGAGAAAGGCTGTCAGAAGACTCATAAGGAAAAGGCCTTTGCGGGGGAAAAGGGAAAGTGGAGGAAAAAAGGAGAAAAAGCTGTGATGGACTCTCGTTGGGAAAAGGGAAAATAGAACGACAACTGTACAGGGGTCAGCTAATCGCTAAAAGGGACCTGACCATGGGTGTCGACATCACACGGGGGTTCAGGGAAAGAAAATCCTTCAGAGATGGGTCGATCTTGAACAGAGAGGAAAAAAAGGCTTGGAGCTCCTCGAATCAGAAAAAAAACTTCGTTATTCAATATATTACCCACCAGCGGAAAAAACTTATTTAAGCTCTCGATGGTGGGGAAGAATGAGAACCTTCGGGGAAGAATTTATCGAAGCAAAAAGAGTTCAGAAGGGTCGTTTCCCTGTAAGGAAAGGGCGGAACAGTCCTGTCTCGAGCAGAGGAAGGCGAGGGGGATGCACTGTGGCACGAAAAAGGGAGAGGGTTTTTTTCTTCGAACCATTTGAAAGTGAGGAAAATAAATACTATAACTAAGAAAAGAAGGAGAAAGAATCCAGGAGGGAACCGAAGCTTTATGTGGAAGGTTGTATGGCTTCCTCAAATCATATGGGGGGGAAAAAGTCACAATAAGCCGGAAAAAAATAAACTGAATCGAAGAACGCGAAGACTCCTCTTTGAGGGGAAAGAGGCATCGGGGGGGAGGTAGAGGCTGGTTGTATGAATTTGGGGAGCCAAATACCCCTCAACCCAATAAGCGGGGCAATGACGGAAAAAAAAGTGTCGTCTCCCTTAGATCCTTAGAAAAGAAAGGAAGGTGTGCGGCCTGAAGGTGGGAAAGGAGAGACGCGGTGAGAGGGGGCAGGTGAGTGCGGCGGGGGGAAAAGGCCGTTATTAACGGAAAATCACAGGGATGAAGCCCAAGAAAAAGGAGGGGGAAGGGAAAGGGTAAACAAAGTTGAAAAGAAAGCTTCTTCGCAAAAGAGACGGGAGCGGCGCCTTTTTGGAAAATCCTTGTCGGCGCAAAAGAAAATTCAAACTCCTTGCCCACGCGGAGCGATCTGGTCGAAGGACAGGACTTCAAATCAAAGAACACCCGAAGTCATCTTCAAAAAAAAAAAAGGGGGAAAAAAGGGAAAAACGAGCCTCCCTAACAGTAGGGCTATTAAAACTAAGGCCCTACTTGACGGAGGTTGCTTATTGAAAAAGAAGAAAAAGGTCCTGATGGGGGGGGAGAAAAAACCCAAAGTACCAAGCTTAGGGATCGGGGGGGGGGTTACGTGTCGAAAGGAAGGGGGTTAAAGGGGGGTAAGCTTCTGTTATACGGACATTGAGAGACATCGGGAAAGACGCGAGAGGTAATCGCAAAAAGCTTGGAGTGGAGGGGTGTGGAAAATCCTATAAAAAAGGAGTATACATTTCTTCAAATAAATGAAAGGGAAGCTTTTGCTCTATGAGAGGCAAGGGAAGAACCCAGTCCGGGCGGGGGGGGGAAAAAAAGGACTGACCAAAAAGGGACCGCAGATGCTGATGATGAAGAAAACAACAACTGATTAGGAAGGAATAAAAAGCATCTGACGAAGACTCGGGGTGGGAACGGAGGGCTATCTGGAACGGACTGGAAAAAAGTGCAACCCTAAAAAGGATCAAGGGGGAGAAGCTTGTCTATTGGGGGGGAAAAGAAAATATGTCAGGACAGGGTCCGGTGAAGTTACCGGTATGTACCAGACAGCCCGCCTTTATGTGCGATCCGTCGAAAAAAAGGATGCTTGGTTTGGGGGAGGGAAGAGGGATTCCCATCCGAATGGAAGGGAGAAGGAGACCTTAACAAAGAAAAAAAAAAAATGTCACTGGGGGAAAGGGGGGAGAAACTCCGGAAGAGGCGCGGAAAGAAAACAGAAGGGAATATGGCCTGGTCTAGAACGTTGTTCGCCAGAAGAAAGCGTGTTCTTCCTTTAGCAAAAGGGGGGTGCCCTACTGTGAGGAAAAGAAGAAGAAAACAGATCGCTCGCGTGGAAAAGGGGGGAAAGGAAAGGGAACTAGCGAATAAAAGGAAGAGACTGCAAAGACGTTCATCACGCGAATAATGCTCATACGCATAAAGGGGAAAGGGGAAGATCCAAGGGAAAAAAAAAGGAATCCTCGGTGTTACCGATGCAAGGAAGAAGAAAGACCATTGGAAAATAAGCGATCAACTCCTGACGACCGGCGACGAAGAAAAAACCAAGACCTTTAAAACGCACGCGCAGGAAGGGGATAAGTAGACCGATAGGGACCCGTCATTGGGCACGCTAGAGAAGGGGGAAGATTTTTACGGAGGCAGAAAAGTATTTGAGAAAAGGAAAGAAAACAACGCCTACGAACCCGCTGAAAGGTCTTGGGGACGAATCGTTTTGCCGAGGGAGAAATTCATTTATTTGGAGGAGGGTGCTGGAAAGTCTTTGTGCCGCTCAGGAAAAAGGGGATGCGAGGAGAAAGAGAAAAATGGGGCTTTCCACCTAAAAAAAAAAATCTCTCCGGCGAGAAAAAGGGAGGGGGGGGGGCTCGTAAGGAGGGGAAAGAAGCCATGCTTCAGGGGGGGGGAGAGCCGCAAACCTGTGAGGGGGAGGGAGGATGGCAGAGGAAATCGGCAAGAGCGTTTCAGAGAGGAAAAAAGGGGTTCTAATAAGGGAGTGAAAGAAAAAGGGTTACTTAAAGTGCGCTGCTAAAAGGGAGTTAAACCCGAAGGTCTATTAAAAGCCGTCTAAGTTTCTGGGAAAGGGAGGTGCATCACGAAGCTTCTGGAGGAATGGAGGAGTCATGGGAGCGCCAGTTGATGAAAAATCTTTCCGGGAAGAGAGACATCTTAGGAGAGCAGTGTGCCGCCCAAGGGCGGGGAAAAGGGACACACAAGAGCGGAAGATGGCGTCATGGTCAGGGGAGGGGGATTATCTGCCACCAAAAAGGGTCGTTGAAAGGGGGGAAGAGGTGGCCCAGTGAATCCGAGAGAGTCCTGGCACAGTTAGAATAATCCCCTTCCAGAGTGAAGGCGGATTGATAATGAATGAACAGGGGGGATAAGGGGTCGTCTAGAGGAAAATTCATCCTTACCTAAAGGCATTCGCTGTGTCCATAGGGGGGTACCATTTATATAGAAGGAAAAAAAAAAAGGTCAGAGAATCATTGAACTTGCTGAGTCCTTTTTTAGTGAGGAAAGGTCATCCAGGAGAGGACTGATTGCCCGAACGGAAGAAACCCAATAACTAGGAATGGCTGAATAAACTAGATCCCGCAGAGAGAAGAGAGGTCCTTCATTCTAATAGGGGGGAGCGTTCAAGGGGGGCGCAGGCAAGATAAAGGGCAGTTAGAGTTAAAGGATAATAAGGGGTTCGGTAGCCAGGACTAGGGGGTGGATCATGCGTTTGGGGGGGAAGAGAAGAAGTGGAAATATCATAGAATGAAGATGGTTAAAGGGGGAACCACTACCTTGGAGGAAGAAAGGGAGAGAAACCCCTCTAATCTATGCAAGTCATGCCCCAAGGAAGAGAGTTACAGGTGGGAGAAAGTAGGTCCACTGAAAAGAAGCTGTCTTTTTCAGGGAAAAGGTATTTTTTGGAGAAAAAAAAAAAGGAGCGAGGGACCACGATCATAGCGGAAGGGAAGCCGTTTCTCAAGTGTTCAGTTTCAGGATAGGTGCTAAGGTAGAAAAAGTTCGTAATGAGAAAAACCGGTCCTTTTTCATAAGGGGTTAATATGAAGGGAACCTTTAAGAGATCCGGTCTTAAGAACGAGCAGGAGGCTCCGAGGGGGTAAAAGGGCGTTCAGAAGATGAGGAAGTGGTGCCAAGGGGAAACTTTTGTGCGCAGGGGGGAGGAGGAGGAGGGGGTGGCGGGGGGGGAGCTAGACTGGGCCGGGGGGGGACATTCGAGAAAAGGGAAAAGAATACTTTAACTTTGGGAAATAGCATTGGGCAACAAGGAATGAGTCGACTACCGGGAAATATCTCAATACAACACAAAAATTGTGAAATTCCAAAAGGGGGGGGAAAAACAAGAAAGGGGGTCCATAAAAAACATGGATGAAATCTCCGGGGGGCCCTCAGGCCTTAAAAGGGGGGGCACGCTCAGGTCCCGAGGGTGGGGAGAGGATCTCGATGGAAAAAAATTGGGAACACTAACGGAAAAAAAAATCCTAAGAATACTAACGCAAGAAAAACGTCCGAAAGGAGTTAAAATTCAAGAAGGGAAATCGCAGATCGCATAACGAGAGGAACCCGAGAAGCGGGGCATCTCTTCTGGGAGCAAAGCCTCGCAGAAAGGTTTAGGGGGCAATCTTCCACCCCGCAGGAGGGAGGGCGAAATGGACTGCATGTTATCAACCATTACGCCAGACTTAGAGAGACTGCATCTCCTCTGAAAAAGGAAATCTGAAGGGAAAGGGAAAAATGCCTGACTAAAAGAAAGAAAGGAGACTCATTCAAGAGACAGAAAAAGACCGCGAGGCAGTAGCCAAATTCTCAGAGAAAAAAACTACGCAATAACAAAGGTCAGTCGGAGGGGGCAGGAGCATCAGTGAAGAAAAGTCGGATGGGGGTCCCGAGGTTTGGGGGGTCCTTAAAAGGGTATTGGAGAAAAAGGACTCTTCCAGAGGAATTGGGACCGGCGTTCGCAAATGCGGGCGAAAAAAAAGAAAACAGTCCTGTCTACCTAACCGCGGTCAAGAATTAACCGAGAAAGGGAAAAGAGTTTATTGCTGCGAAAAAAAAGGGGGGAAAAAAGGCTCGAACTGGGAAGAGGGGCGGGGTCTAGTCCATTCAAGAAGAAGGAAAAGAAGGGTTATGCCGGGGACAAAAAGGGAGGGAACCTTGGAAGAAAAAGAAGCTTGTCACTGGAACAAAGGGGGGCTTCAGCAGGGAAGGAGGAGGGACCTAAATTGGGTCGTCGATCTCCAAAAAAAAAGGACACATTAAGTGTTACTAGCAGAGGGAGTTCATTCGCAGGGGGGGAGAAAGTACACGGCGGTCATTCCGAAATAAGAAGAAGAGCCTCCTGACTGTGTCCCGGCCGGGGACGAAGGGATGCCAGGAGCTTTTATTCCAGAAAAACCAAGGGAAAGAGGAAAACGGGAACCGAAGAGAAGAGAGACCTTTGCCCTCCCAGAACAAAAAAGGGAACCATCTTTAGGGGAAAAGGTGCAGGAAGAAGGCGGCACACTGAGGGAGAGGGAGCCTATTCGAAAAAGAAACAAACTATATTGGCACTAAAAGGAATCAGAGGGAATGAAGCCTAAAGAAGAGAGCCTGCAAATATCAGAAATCAGATTTGATCCCTATGTGAAAAGGGAAGATACTGAAAAAAAAAGGAGGGGCCCTGTTTAACTCGGGGTGGAGAAAAAGGGGCGTTTTGCCCGGGGCTCCTGAGACCGTCCAAAAAGAACCCGCGAACGCCTCCAGGCCATGCTTGCACTCCCCTCCACTAAGATGATTTGCGAGAAAATTTAATCTGAGCAGAATAAGGAGGGCAACACTCATTCGACGAAAGAGGAAAAATCTCATTAAAGAGCGTTTGGGAAGGGGAAGAAGAATGTTGTATATAGCAAGACTCAAGCAAATCGTGAGAAGGGAAGCACAAATAATAACATCATACCTAAAAAAAAAGAGAAGAAGAACGCGGAAAGAAGAGGGCTACAAAGAAAAGGGAAAAGGGGAGTCTGCTTTTTCTTTTTGGAGGGGGGGGGGAAAAGAAGAAGACATGAAAGATGCATCCCCATCCATATAGAGGGAGGGGAGGGAAAAATCTGAAGGTGTCACTCCTTAGAAAGGAAGGGAGCCTTCGCGTAAAAAACCTGAAAGGTGGAGGGGGGGGAGAGAAGGGCGCGGTCCTTCGGGAGGGAGGAAAACCTGTCGGGAAAAAGCTGGGGGAAATCTGTCACACCGAGGGGGGAAAAAGGGGACCGATCTCATATAGTTGCGAGGGGACATGTAAAGCAGGAGATGGGTTTGGGGGAAAGCATACTGATCAGACTGTCGCGGAGTGAAAGGAAAAAAGGTTTCCTTTCTGCCGGAAAAGAGTGCGCGAAAGGAGAAAGAGGAAAAGGGTGAACCACATCTGGTAGAAAGAAGAGACAAAACGAGGGCAAAGCAACGGAAGGGGGGAAGAACGCCGAACACTTACTCATAGGAGGCGAACAAAGGGGGTAAAAGAGCGCCGCACTAAGGAAAGGGTGCTGAGTTCGAAGATCTCTGAGGGGCAGCCCCACCCAGGAAAAAAAGGGGCGGGATCGTTTTTGCGGGAGATCGATAGGATGAAAAGGGGGTCCATTCGGAGAGGAAAGGAGTAAAAAAAAAGGAAGAAATACGGGCGGATCGAAAAAAGGCTGGATTTTATGTGGGGGGGGGGGGGGAAAAGGGAAAAAAATGTAAAAACAGGGGGGGGAGGTTTAAGTTGGGAGGAAAAAAAGAGCTTTGGCATCTATTGCAAAAAAGACTTAGGTGAGGAAACCCATTTGGCAACAAGAGGAAAAAAAAAAAAACGGACAAAAGGGGAAAAGGGAAGAAGTCATGCTGGGATACTCGAAAAAAAAAAGAGAGCCATCAGCATCTGAAAAGGTACTCACAGGGGAAGAAAGGGAAAGGGGTGCCGGACTGGGTTAGGAAGAAAGGGGGACACCAAAAAAAGGTATCCGAGAGAGCAATCGATGCATAAAAAAAGGGATTTATTTGTAATCAACATATGGAAGGGGGTCGTAGAGGGATAACGTTTATGTCGGAGGAACATCAAACGAAAACAAGGGTCCGCTCTCGTCGAAAAAGGAAAAGTTTGGGGGGGAGGAAGTCTTCCCAGTGGGAAAGCGCTGCTGACTTAAGCGCAACCCCGAATAAAAGGGAATGGTTTGTTTCTTCCAAAGGGAAGAAAAACTCGAAAAAAGAGGGAGGGGAAGGGGCGGACACGTTTGTAGGGAGGGGAAGGGGAGTAGGATGAAGGACTAGATAATTCTTGTGCACTCGGAAGAGGGGAAAACGCTCTCTTGGGAAAAGGAAAAAGCCGAAAGGAAGGAGAAAAGGAAAGAGAAGTGCCATCATCGCGAGGACTGAAAGAGGATTCACGAAAGTGGGAATCTTTTGGACAAATGGGGGGAAACTAATCTGTCTATCTGATTTTGGTGACGTGTGAACAAGAGTTAACATGTGGAAAGGGGGGGGAACCGCCCGAGACTTCAAGGACGCTACGCGTTCGAGACACCGCAAAGAAAATCAAAAAGGTCAAAAAGGGGAGCTCATTCGATCTAAAAAGTATAAAAAAAAGATTTTTTTCCGTCAGGATAAAGAGGATGGTGGAGGAGGGTACTCTTTCCTGAACGGATTGAGAGAAAAGGAGAACCATCCACCTCCTACGAAAAGGGGGGCATATGAAGGGAGTTTACAAATAAGAGTTCTCAGGGGGGTTCCAAGGTCGGGCGTCGGGCAGTTCATTGGAGGGGGTTCTTCTTGTGGTTTGGCTTTGAGTGTTGAAACTGAAGCGCAAAAGATGGCGGCGGCCCTTGATTGCTTTGAAAAAAAACAAAAGACCTGAAAGAAAGAAAGCTCTTCGCCTGCGTGGGGGTGAGCTCTGTCTTTGCAGGAAGAGAATCTTCAATTTGGGCAAAAAAAAGATTGCAGGAAGGGAGCTTACGGGGAAAGGGGTATGCACGGAATGTTGCTCTCTGAGAAGGGGGAAAAGAAAAAAGGAGAGGAGACTGTGGAAAATCATGTTATACTTGAAACGCCCGAGAGGGGGCTCGAAAAAAAAGAAAAAACCATTGAAACCGAAGGTGAAGAGGGAAATTTCAACAGAGAAAAAAATAAATGACGGGGAGTAACCTGAGGGAAGAAAAGAAAAAAGAGGACTTGGATTGTTCAATCAGGATTCTAGGGGGGCGTCAGGGGTGAACGGGGAGAGGGCTTGGCCCGCTGTTCAATATCAGCCATCTTCATGAGGGGAGTTTATGCAGTGGAAAAGGAGTGACTGCAAAGGGGGAAAGGACCTAATGGGAGGAAAAAAGAAATGTTCTCCCAGGGGGGGTCGGAAACAGGGGAGGAGTGTCGCGTTTTGGAGTGGACAACAACGAAGACCTCGCTTGCCTGTAACAGGAAACTACATAAAACAACAAAAGTGGGGCAAGAGCACGATGGCGATAGGGAAAGGGCCTCCGGGAATCTTGAGGTATACTGCAATAGAAAGAAAACCATCAAAGGGAAAGGTTCAAAGAGAGGGGTTCCAAGGGGGAGAGAGGGGAAAAAAGGTCGCAGGCCTAAAAAAAACTTTCTTGCCAGCCGTGGAAGGAAAAAGCAGCGCAGGGGGAAAAAGGCGAACGGCAAGATGGAAAGGGAAAGGGAAAAATACTATTATGCATTCGGAGAGGAGACCTAAGAAAAAAGGTCGTTCCGGGAGAGCTACAAAGAGAAGTGGCAATTTCGGGGGAAGGCATCACTAAAGGAAGGCGGGTGAAAGAGATTACGTGAAGCCGGTTTCGGAGAAAGAATTTTTCGGGGGGGGGGGGGTCGCCAGAAGGGAATCAGGGGAAGGAGAGGGGGGGACATCGGGGGAAGGCCCAAAAACCTTGTAATGGCCGACAGGAAGGGGAAAAAAAAGGAAGCTATCCGCCTCAAAGGGGAAAACTCCTGATGACAGGGGAAATGAGAAGGGGGGTTCTGCCAGAAGTCGTGGGATCCGGGAGAAAGGCATTAGGGGGGAGGTTTGGGGAAGGGAGAACTTGATCACGAGTCAAGGATCACGGGATATCAGACGGAGGGGAAAAATATGCGATAGTCGCATCGCGGAAAAAAAAGTAGCAAAGGAGTGCGCCGATCTGAGGGGAACCAGAAGGGGATCTTCCGGAAAGATAAAGACTCTTATTCGCAGAGAGGTAGCCGGGGAATAGGGGCGATGTAGGGAGGGAAGTGCCTGGAGTAGAAAGTGTCTATGGCTTGAGGGTCTTCTTTGGAGGGGGGGTTAGCGGACGTCGTTTCCGGGGGCATCTAGAAAAACAGGAATTCAGAATGACTGGTGGGAAAGGCAGGAAAACCTTCCGTCTCTCAAAAGGGGGTATGTGGAG
>Ga0179593_1328869_pt1 | contig 16799 bp, 15 predicted proteins | sample CZODoug2_1_08_16_FD_185931 | JGI IMG/M metagenome (GOLD analysis project Ga0179593, IMG submission 185931) | Vadose zone soil fungal communities from Angelo Coast Range Reserve, California, USA - CZODoug2_1_08_16fungal (PacBio error correction) | ecosystem: Environmental > Terrestrial > Soil >...
CGATATCAGAACTACCGTCGTCGAAAAAAAAGAGGGAAAAAGCCAATCTTGGCTAAGGTATTCTTCTCCTGTGTAAAAGTCCGTGCAATTCAAAGGAAAACCCCTCGCGAGCATTGCAGTTCGCGACGAGTAGAAGTAAGCAAAAAGGCTATCTTTACTGCAGGGGGGAGGAAAGAATGTTCCGTCAGCAGCGCAAGACAAAAAAAAAGAAAAAAACAACGTAGGTGCCGGCAAGGGCACGGTGGTATAAGACTTGCCGAAAAAAAAGCGAGCATAAGAGCTGTCAAGTAAGGAAAAACTCCTCAAGGAACCGGCCACCCATCGAACCGACGGGAAACTAGCGCGACAGCTAACGCTTTCGGGACCAGACTCGCCGAACTCAGACAAGGGAGAGAGACAGCAGTAAGGCCCGATTTTATCCGAAGGGAAAACAAGGAAAATAACGATAGAAGATAAAAAAATCAGGGAGCGGCATGTAGTTAAGCAGCGAAGGCTCAATGGTATGAATAATTAGGGAAAAAGGCAAGAGGGGAGCGGATGGATCCGGGGGAGACCCGTAAAAAAAAAAAGGTCATTAAACGTAACGCACGAGTGAGCAAAAAAAAGAGCGCGTGGCGCGTGAGACCTCGGCTGGGGAAAGTTGTCATCTCGCGGGTCAGAAAAAAAAAAGAAGGTCAACGAGCTCAAGCGGCCAGCAGTGGGCCGTTCTGCGGGGAGGGAGGAAGCTCTTCGACGCACCACGACGTAGGCGACACGGTGCTTGCCGACGACATCCAAAACCCGCCCCGCCCGCAACAGGTAAGCTCTACTAAACAACAACACGAGGAGGGGGGTTAATGGTCGGGGGACTCGCGGAAAAAGAAAACACCCTGTTCGAAGTACCCCTCTTCGCACGGCTTTTTGAAGGAAAGAAGAAGGAAAAACGGACGCCCGCCCCGCGCGAAGACGCACCGGTGTCGAAAAGGGAAAACTGAGGAGATGACAAGGGGAGACGGGGGGACGAGGTCCGAAAGGGACCAAGACGTCCTATGTGAAAAAAGCAACTAACACGTCGCGTTGAATCTGGGCGAGAAAAAAAAACGCGAGCAGGCAGCAGGGGGGGGGGGTGGTGCGGAAAAAAAAAAAGGGAAAGAACGCAAGAACCGCGAGATCCTGAAAAGAAAGACGCTGCCGCTCAAGTTCTGAAAAAAAAAAAAGAAGCGACTCAAGATTTGTCTCGGGAGACATAAGAGACTTCGGCGTGCCGGGCGAGAAAAGACTTGTCCGGAAAGTCGAAAGTAACTCCTTCGGGGAGAGAGCAGCAAAACAGGAAAAAAAAAGACGCGCGTGCAGGGTTCGATGCGGGGAGGGGGGGAAGAGGAAAAGACTCCTACTCGAAGGAAAGAAAAAATGCTATCGTTTTAGATCTAAGCCTCTCCCACCGCCCGGGCTCGTCAAAAAAAAAAGAGGTGAGGGCCGTGCTGGAACAAAAAAAGGGAACACACAAGGAACACAAAAGTCAAATAGAAAAGGTGAAGGCGTTCTTCGAGATCTAAAACTCACGTAGTCTAATCTGGAAAAAATCCGGCGAGGGGTGAAAAAGACGTGGGTGAGACCACTTAAAAAGAACCCACTGCTCCGGGAATAAACGGGGAGCAGAATATGGGACGCTGAAAAAGGACTAGGCACTTTCGGCCGCGCTGATACAAGAGGAAAAGAGGAAGGAAAAAAAAAGGCAGAAACTCTTTTCAAGAGGACGTGAGGGCGGCGAGAACCTGGCTTGAAGACGTCGAAACGATCGGTCCTCCCAGAAGCTCTAGAAAAAAGCGTGGGGTGCGACACCCGGAGGGGGGAAGAGGTAAATAAGGCGAGGGAGAGAGAGGAACTTGGGTCTCGGCGCTTTATTGAGGGAGAATACCTTTATAAGAAAAAAAAAAAAAAAGGGCCAAGGCGGTTGTAAAAACGCGGAGAGAGGAGGAAAGACGCGAAGGCGGCAGAAATCGGCTCTGGTCTGAAGAAGGGTGCTCATCGAAAAAAAAGTCAAAAGTCTTCCCACGAAGACTCCAAATACGGACTGGGCTGCTCAAAACCGAGGTGAACCAAAACGCCGGAAAAAGGGCGGGAAAAAGACATAAATTCCGGGCGACCAGAAACGAACGAAGGCCCACAAAAAAAAAAAAGTAGTCCTGGGATGAGGAAGGGGGGAAAACGCCATCTGCTGGGGGGGAGTTCTCAAAACCTAAAGATGTACGCATGAAAAAAAAACCTTCCTAGCGATAAAAGAGGCTTATCTCAGGAAAAGACGTGGGCCCCGGAGGGTTCGCTTACGTTGCAACTAAAGTAAGGCTAGACGGGGTAATGCCTACAAGAGTAGCATTAACCCTCAGGGCTCAGGGACTACGTTTTAGAGAAGGAGGGGGGGCGGGGGGAGGTTCGCGAGCCGCAATACAAGAAATTGAGTGGACGGCACATTGACCTGAGAATCAACCTTGCAATCGCGGCGGGTACCGGCTGTATAAGAAGCTCTCTTAGGAATTCTGGGGGGGGAGGACCTAACTACCTAGCCCAATAGTAACTACGAATCTACCTAGAACGACGAAAACGGGAAGTCTAGTAAGGAGGTTACTTCGAAGGGGAAGAAGGTGGTAGGAGAAAGATCTACACCATCAGTCCGGGATTAGACGCAAACAGTATCTGAGCTCGGAAGAATTGACTGTTAAAAAAAAATTCGATAGACCGGGGGTCGATGTTGTTCTGTAGACGCCGCGAGATCTAATACTGCTCCTCCGGGGCGAGAAGGATTCTCTTTCTTACGAGGAGTGAGACCGTTGGGCAAGGGAAAAAAAGAAAAAAACCAATCGCTTCCCATTTCAAAGCTAAAAAAAAACAAACGACGGCTCGCCGGCAGGAGGCCCAAGAGGAACGACTGAACCCATCAGTAGGTAAAAAGATCGTAAGAGACTAAAGAGAAAGATCAGAAAACTTGGGAGAAGGCAAGGGCCTCTAAAAGAGCAAGAAATTCGCGAGGGGAAAATAAACACGGAACCAAACAAACACCCCACAAGGGAAAGAGGAGACCTGTAATGGGAAAAAAAAAACGTCAGGAGAAAAGTGACACGAGTAAGTCACCAAGAATGGGATGAGTGGAAGACAGCGCAGGGGGGTTTACTAGATGACTCGTCGCAAAGGAGGAAGGACTAGTTCTCTCCTTGAGAAGGGGGGGACATGCGAAGGGGGAAAAAAAAGTTATCGCCGACTTTCAGAATCCTATGCGCGAAGGAAAGTGGATCGGGGCGACGACTCTTCTTCTTGAGCAATCGGGAAGGGATGGAAAGCAAGGGGGGAACACATGGAAGGGCTGAGAGGAACTGCGGAGCGCAGCGGTTGCTGAAGGAATGAAAACTGTGGCGTCAGGGAAGGGAGGGCTAGTTCACCTTACCTTTAAAAGATCGCCCGACACTCGCAAAAAAAAAACTACGCCAGTATCTCCCGCGTGAGTATGCGGGAGAGAGCGAAGGATCAAGCGGGAAGAAGAGCAAACCGAGAGAATGAAAAAAAGGAAAGAATCCCAGTCGTAAGGGGACGAGGGAGAAATCGACTGATTGGGGCCAAGCCCGAGGCGCTCTCCTGGCGGAAGTCCCAGGGAAGTCGATCTAGCGTCGGCTCGAAGACTTCAAACGAAAAAAAGGGCTATCATTCTGCAAGATCGTAAGCCGCCCGCGGAGCTCCTCGAAGGGGCAGGATTTGCTTTATCATAGATTAAGAGGAGGGGATAGTCACCGGGAAAAAAAAATCGCGCACTCCACGCCAAATCCGCGTAAGAGGAGTCCTCCGAGGACTATGGTATCATAACTTAACCCACGTCACGAAAATCTGAAAACTCAGACCGGCGCCTCTTTTCCCGTCCTACGAATTGGTCTTGATCCGTGACGAAGTTCGGAGTTAAGAGGGACTCGGATGAATGAGGAAAAGAAAAACCTAGCCCCTCTAATCCGGGAAAAATCTCGGTGAGGGTCCAGACTGAGGTCATTGAAAACAACAAAGGGAATTAGGGGGGTGGGGTCCCCCCCCTCTTATATGTCAAAATCTCTGGAACAAAAACTGGAAAGCGATTCTAGGTCCTCGCGGCGTTGGAGACGAACATACAAGACGAAGAATTGCGAGAACCAAAGAAAAGAAGAGGGGCGAAACAGGAAAAAAAATTGGACCGCTCGCGCTCTTCTGAGTAAGGACGGCGGCTGGGAATGACAAAGACAGAGGGGGAGAAGGGCGGGCGCTGAAGCGCAGCGGATCTTTTTCTTGGACGAAATGCAATGAGCATCGAGAAGAAAACTCCCGAGAGCCCAGAGAAAGAGCTTCGCGTAGGGGGCTGAAAGGGAAAGATCGGCCAGAAGGGGGGAAAAAATAGCGGACTTTCCACACCTGTAGTACGAGCGATATAAGAAAAAGGGGGGCGGACAAAATAACGGAAAGACACGCGCTAGGAGCAGGCGTGATGCTCTACAAAAGCAGGGGTACGACTAAGACGACCTGGGGAGAGCTTCCAGAAATACGGATGGGGGAAAGCAGAGTTCGGACGCGAAGAGCGGGGAGTAACTCTGAAACAAGAGCACAAGATAACGCTCTTCTGAGCGCATTGATCGACGCCAACGTAAGTTGGTTTCGGGACTCCCAACAAGGAAGCGGGCTCAAGTCGGGAGAGGGAGCTCCACTGATACTTCTTAGACGCGCAACGTGGGCTACGTGGGCAAACCGGCGCGACCGAGGGGGACGAGAAGCTCCGCCGACGTCAGTCCAAAAGGAGGAAATTCAAAGGGAGCTCAAGTTCGAAAGAAGTAAAGCATTTGGATAAAGGAGCGAAACAGGGGGAAAGCCGGGCTAAACGACGAGCGTCAATACGACAACAGACCGAACTCAAGGGAGCGACGGAAATCCTCTGAACCGCGGGCAAAAACCTCGGCAGGGGGGTCGGGGGGAGACAGGGTGGAATCCGATTTCGGAAAAAGCCTGACCTCGTGAGGAACGGGTGGGGGGGGGGAACGAGTCGCGTCGTCCTAATCAAAGAATGAGATAGAGTCCGGTGTGGAGGGAAGCTGAAGAACGTCGCCGCGGGGGGTGGGGGGGGGGTGGGTGGTGGTTGTGCGGGGGCATAGAGCAGGAAGTCCGCTGACAGCTGAAAAAGGTGCAAACTCTGAAAGCGGCGCTGTTCTCTTGGACCACGTATGATGACTGAGGGACATCTGGTTACATCGCCTCGGTGAAGGAAGCTCTTACTTGGCAATAGAAAGCCATGAAGCGCATCATAGTCTCGAGCCGGCGGGAAAACACTCTGGGAGAGGGGCCATGGTGGCACCAAATCTACTACACGTTGGGAGGGGGGAAAAACCTGCCGCGCCGTTACGGAACTCATACTCGGTCTGTCGGGAATGGGGGGGGGGGGCGGAATCGCGGCGGGGGGGGAGGGGGATTGCATAGGGTCGGAAGGAAGAAAGCTGACGCTCAAGTCTGGAAGGAACCGTGACCAAAAAGGAAGCGAGGAACGTCTTCACTAGATATCTTATGTCCAGGTCAAAAGAGCGGTGGTGAAGGGGACTGTAAACCACCGGCCACAGTCTCGTCAAAAAAAAAAGGGGGGTGAACCATAACGCGCTATGCGGAGGACTAAACGAAGAAAGAATCAAGAAAAGGAAGCACAGTCATGCGGATGGTTGGAAGGGACAGCCTCACAGAAAAAAAAACGTGACGCGTCGCAGAAGAAACGCGGGATGTTCAAGTACGCCGTAGAGAAGGGAGACATAGACAGCGTTTGCCTACGACAAAACCTGCAGGGCGAATACGGCCGGCCGAGGTAAGGAGAAGAATGGTCGCAATCTGGAGCGCAGGTAAAGTCTCGAGTCACAAGAAACGGGTTGCCATCCGACGAACGGGACGACCGAGGGGGGGGAGCTGAAGGTTCCTTTGTCGCGAGAAAGAGAGCGCAGCCCTAGAGCTACTCGCGGAGGAGGGGGGGGGCCGTCGTGGAATCTCTTCTAGAAAAAGGGTACGAGGTGCAATCGTAAGTCAAATGGAAGACCGGGGAAAAAAAAGGACAGAGGAGATCTGCACAGCGCTACTGACGCCAGAGGGGAGGGAAGGATAACGCGGAAACTCGCAAAACCAGACGAGATCCTGGAGCCCCTCAATCACGAGAGGAAAGACGAGGGGTGGATTTAGAAGACCCAATCAAGCACGCCAAGTGTCATCATCGTTAGCGAGGGTAAGAGGAACCAGTGAGCCAAAAGGAAAGTGGCGGGGTCAGGAGGATCTCTAGAAAAGATCGCTGATGGGCCTGCTGCAACGAGTCAGCGGAGCAGAAGAAGGGAACACGAGGGGAACTCATCGGCACCTTCTTAGTAGGTCAAAAAAGGGAAAAACTATGAGACAGGGCAAGACACGTGGGCTGAGAGTTCCCACCGTCACCACTCACGAAAAGAAGCTAATGGCCGGGGGGGAGGGGGGTCACCCACGACTCGCACTGCGCCGGCCGGAAAGGGAAAAGTCGCGAAACGTCGATAGCTAAGTCAGGGATCCATGAAAAAATTCGATCTTAGTCAGTGCCGTTCTGTTGTAGAAACAAGATCAGAACATTCACGAACAGAGCGTATGGGGGAAGGCCGCGACCGGGAGCAAAAAGGACTCGAGAAAAAAGCGGTTCAAAAAGCGGAGCTGACGTTGAGAACAGCTCGCGGCACACAAACCGACTGAAAAAAAATGAAAAGCCAAAGCAGAGACGGGGAACGCGGTCTGGCCGGAACCACCAAAAAAAAAAAAAAAAAAACCAAACAAAACCACAAAAACACCAACGCTAACCCCAAAACACCAAAAAAAAAACCCAAAAACCCCCAACCCCCCAAAAAAAAACAAAACCCCCCCCCCAAAAACAAGACCACAAAAAAAAAAACCAAGAAAACACAAACCCAACCCCCCAACCCAACCCCAAAAAAAAAAACCAACCCAAACCAACGGGACCCAAAAAACCCCCCAACCCCCCAAAACCAAAACCAACCCAACAACCCAACACCACCCCCCCCCCCCCCCCCAACACAAAAAAAAAAAAAACCAAAAAAACCCACCCCCCACCAACCAACGAAAACCCCCCAAAACCCCCCAAAACACAACCCTATCAGGAAGAATAAGCAGTGCCGGAACGACGTGAAAGGGAAGAGTTTTCCACCCAAAAGATATCTGATAGTCTATGCCAGCGAAAATCGGAGAAGGTTCGGCAATAATAAAGGGGAGAGCAGGTGCAAGCGGCAGTTCATCGCGAAGAGTCATCCGACCCCACCCCCTTGAGAAAAAAAGTCAAAACGATCGGAACACGAGGCCAACTAGAAGGGAGCTATGTCGAGTAGGAAATCAGGAGAAACCGTGCATCGACAGTCTTACCGGGGGGAGGAAGGACTCAGCTAACATCTGGCCCAAGAGGGAGGAAGAAGTCCTGACAGGCGGGTCGACACCAACACAGAGGGGAATTGTGCGAAAAAGGGTCTTGCGACGAGGCACTCGCCCAAAAGAATCACGTGGAATACAAAAACAAGTAGGAGGAGAAAGAAAGGGCAAGGGCTGGCGAAAAGAGTCTAAAGCACCCGTGTGCGAAAAAGAACATGGCGCACGGAGGGTGCACTAAAAGACCCGCCCCACCCGAATAAACGCGAAAAATGGCACGCTGCAGAAAGGGAAAAAGAGGGAAATTACGAGTCACATGCGAGAGGGGGAGGAAGGATTCCGACGCGCAAAAACTTCGGGGGGATCGTGCTGCTCAAGACTTAAAAGGGGAAGAAATAAGGGTTTAGGAACAAGGGAGATCAAGTCCGCTGCAAGAGCTCGCTCATTCTACAGAGCGCTAAACAAAAAAACTCAACATGAAGATATGGATAGGGGGGGCGGATAGGCGAGCAGCTTTGAGGAACAGGCTGGCCAGGTCCGTACGACGCCGGGCGCAAGACGCACCCACGGGTAAAAAATGAGAAGGCTGCTAACTTCTCTCTGGCCCAACGCGGGAAAGGGGGGGAAAAAAACAAGGTGCACCGTGCAGGGGAATTCAGTGGCGTGGGGGGGAAAAGAAAGGTATAACGGAAGACGGATATCCTTAGATAGCGGAAAATGGGAGCGTCCAAAAAAAAAGCTCACTACGCGCTCCTGGGGGAGTCGAGGGGCTAGCGCATGCTGACGAAAGACCAGATTCGTAAGAAACGATCACGACAAAAAAGCACAGGCTTCCTTCTTCGGGGCGCGCGCGAAGGACTTACGATGCACCAGGGAGACGGTCAGAAGGGGGGAGCGGTGAACTTGCAGGAAAAAAGGAAAAAGTATCCTCCGACCACGGCGACAAGGTGGGTGACCAACTAGGGTGGTATAAGCTTAAGGCGACCTAGCATGCCTGTCGGGAGGGAAAGAAACGACTACGGAGGAAGTAACGGTGCAGCGCCCTTTCTCTGGGCTCGAGACGTCTGGGAAGCGTGAGTACGACTACGCGATTCGTCAAGGAAAAGAGGGACGGGATCGCAAAATGCTACGTCGCCGACGCTGGGAAAAAGGAGAGTGGCCTCGTACGCGAAAGAGGAACTTGGGTGAAGTTTCGCTTGGGGAAACGAAAAAGTTTATAGACCCATCTCTGGGGCCGTGTCGGGCGGAAGAGAGAGGCCGGCTCCCGCGCGCGGGACGAGGGAGTCAGGAAAAGCCGCGGCACGGGAATCAAGGTGCGCTCCTCACGAGAGTAGAAAGGGAGCACACTACGTACATGTCCCCAGAAACTGGTCGAAAAACCACCTCGTACAAGAAGCGATACCCTACCCGACCTCTCAAAAAGAAAGCATGTTCTGGGGAAGGGAAAAGAGAGAAGGAACGTCCGAAATCAAAAAAAAAGTCCGCGAGAGGGGAGGCTGAGGCCAGGATAAAAAAGGGCCGAGCTAAAGAGCATAAACTCACCACAATCGCGAACCCGGTGAAAAATCTCACCTAAAAAAAGGGCGTATCTATTAGGGGCTTGGAAAAAACTTCGAACAAAAAAGTGTCAAGAACGCAAAGCTATCCAAGGAATCCGGTATGAGGGAAAGAGAAAAAGAGTGCATACAGGGGCTCTAAGGGCGAACGGGCGCGTGGCGGAGGGTCTCAAGCTGTAAACACCGAACACCGAAGTTGTACTGGCTTCCGAGGCTAGGCGGGAAACCTAGAGCAGCAGCGTGAAGGGGGAACGGAGTTAAAGGAAGAAGAGTATTAAACTAATGGGGGGGGAAAAACTCGCTCGGTGACTGAGAAAAAACCCGAGCCTGCGTTCTCCTGACAAATCGCGGCCTCCTTAACTGGGGGTTACTGTTAAGGTCCTAGCATTCCTCTTAGGGAAAGAAATCGCCGGAAAAGGAGGTTCAAACGCCCACGCGAGCTAGAGAAATCCTAAGAAATATGCCGGGAAAAGATCTTCTAATTTAAACTATCACCGCCAGGGCGTTTGTGTAACGGAAAACAAAAAAGAGGCTATGAAATCTCGAGCTGGAGCAGGAAGTAGGAAACCTCGTCGAGCGGGCGGCTAAAAAAAACGGGCCGTCACTTCATCGTCCGTACCATTGCCTGGTAAGGGATTTCCAGCATGACTAGGGGGGGACAAAGGCTCTATCGAAGAGTAGAAGAAATCGATCTCTTCAACTGACGAAAAGAAAATGCCAGCCGAAAATGTGTCGGGTTCGGAAGAGGGAGAAACTGGAAGACGAAGTGAAAGAATTTGGTCGAAGAAGAGAGAACTCAAACCGACCCCCCAAACAAAACCGCGGAGCGGCAAAGGGGGGGAAAATCCGTGAACCATGAAGGAAAGGCTATGTCAAGCAAATAAACGGAATAGTTAATAAATCTTGAGTGCAGGAAAAAACTGAATCGTCCGTGAAAAGGGATTAGGCGGATTGATGTAGAATGGGAGAATCTATTCCTCAGAACCCTGCGAGATCGAAGGAAGGACGCAAAAAAGTGAGGGAGGCGGACGGAATAACGAATGGCGCCGCTGCGTATTAGTCTATCCTGGCCGGGTGAGGCAAGGGCCCTATCAAGGGAAGCAATTTAGCAAAGGAGGACAAATCTGGTTTTTCGGGGAGGAAGCCCGTGGCGACCCGGAAAAAAGTGAAGGGAGGACTGTCACCCAGTAACGGGGAATTCGCCCTACCATTTCAGAAAACAACGCGAATGCCAGGATTCGAGGGCAGAGAAGGGGAGAGAAACTGAAGTCAGTTGGCCTCCCGGAGTATATGACGGGCTATTCCATGCGACGCGCGAGTAGGGAACGTGATGGATGCTGAAAAGGAACTGCGGGACTGAAATTGCCTATCTGCCGACGTCTCTCGTCTCAGACGCTCGAAGGGGGACACTAGGGTGACGGCCATGACAAGTAGACGGTCCAGAGAACGGGCAGAAATGCCGCGACTGAAAACGAGTTCTGAAGAGGGGAAAGAAGACCCTCGGACAGAGCTGAACGGCCGATGAAAGGGTCGGCCGCCGTGAAAACAAGGACCTTCCCAGACTCTTCGCAGATCAGACCAAAGGATATGATCTTCTAGGGGGACGATGCAACCCTTGGACGGTCAAGAGGTCCCGTCTAAAGCCTTGGAGGACTCTAGGAGTTAGGGGTTCTCTCTCAAAAAAAAAACCGAGGATTTGGAGACGAAACGGCTCGATGAACTGCAGATCTTGAGGGGACTGAGGGAGGTCATAACAGGACGAGACCGAAAAGAAGGGAGAAACCCTCCGTCATCATCAAGCACCGACGCTGGCGAACGGGGGCCGCCTTGTCGCTGACGGTTTGGAGGAGAGGACCAAAAGGTCGGAGCTGTAGGAGCTGGAAATCTTCTCTCCGAGCGGGGGAGAATTCCTGAGTAGAGACTCACGACCCGGAGCCCACTCTTGTCTAAGAGGGCACTCGTCGGCGTGTGAAAGGGAGTTCCTTCCAAAAGCAGTGAATAGGAGAGACGGTAGAACTAGGAAAAAGAAGAGCAGGTCTTCAATGCCACTAACACCGGGGATCGACGCGGGAAAAGTAGCTAGGACAAGAGGGTCAGAAGTCGGCGCGATGGGGTATAAAGCCAGGCGTGGGGTAAGAACCACATGGGGCGATCGCGGCCGAGCGAAGGGTGCTACTAGCGGAAAAGGGGCGTGCCGAAAAATCCGGGGGGTAGCCAAGGAGTACGAAACAAAAAAAAAAAGCTGCGAATAGCGTGAGTAAAAAAAAAAAGGTGCAGGGACGGCGCGAAGCCGGAGCTCTCGCGCCAAAAACTTAAGGCCATAAGGATCCACTTGAAGACGCCCTCGCAGGTCGGGGGAAAGGGACGGTCTTAAAGTAAAAACCGTCAGGCGAAGAGGGAGGCAGAAGGCCAAGCGAGACGCCTTTAACGCCTACGATGAGCTGGAGAAGAAAAAAAGAGGGATGTTCCACGACATCACTGCCGCTGCTTCGTTAAAAAAAGGAACGGCCGGCGCCGGACGGGGACTTCAAGTCGCCTAAACGTCTGCAAGGTGGGTGCAAAAAAGGCGAAGGTATCCTGCGTCGCTCATTAGGAAAGAAAAAACCCACCGAGAAAAATGGCGGCGGCATCGTCCAGAGGGGTCAGAGGGGGGAAGAGCTCTAACTTACAGAGGGGAGGGGGAGAGGGCAAGTCCCTGCAAGCGGGGAAAACGCGTGCTCTCAGGAGCGACTTATAGCGGGCTCGGGGGGGCTGCAAATTGCTCGAAAAGCGCTCGCCGCGCTCACGCTCAAAGGACCGACAGGGCGACATGAGAAGCGAATTCGCTATTTGATTGTTGGGGGGGGGTGGGGGGGCGGGGCAAAAAGGGACACAGTGGAGACAAGGGTTAGTGAAAGGAAAAAATCTCTCATCATCCGCTGATCAGATTTAAGCCTCGCGCGGACTTAGAGGGGGAAAGCCGTTAAGACAAGGCCTCAAGGAACTGACTTCGCCGTAAACGCCGTGATCGGCTTCCATAGGAGGAGTCTCTTAGAGCTAGGGGAGGGGGGGGGGAGGAACGGCGTCACTAAAAGGAAGGGGCTCGTTACTTAACCAGTCAGAGAAACCCCTCTTACAAAATCGAAGAGGTTCGCGACAGGGAAAAGCGACCCCAGAAAAAAGTCCGAAGTCGACTAGGAAAGCGTGGGGGGAGGAAGCCCACGAGACAGCGGCGCAGCACGTTAAGGCAGTCCAATTACGCGTAGTAGAAAAAAGGTCTAAGAGACGGCGGGATTGAAAGAAAAAAAAGGGAAAAGAGTACCGGAGAAGATACGCATCAGGGTCGCGATGGAGTCGGGCGGGGCTAGCGCGGGCAATTCAGACACGAGACTGGGGGGGAGAGGGGGGTTTAGACCCCTCTCGAAATCAAGAGAAAAAAAGAGTGTTGTGTATCGTGAAAAAAGGACGTCAGTGGCGTCATCACCTGCCTCGCACGCGAGGGGGGGGGAAAACAAAGGCGTGGTTGAAGGAGAAGTTAAGGGTGAACCAGGCAACAAAAAAAAAGGGGAAGAGCTGGAAGACGTGTCCGAGCCAGAGGGGGAGCGCACGCGGCCTCGCAGGGTGAGGATCGACTGAGAATCGCGCGGAACTCTACTTACGGGAAACTTCAGTCAACACCCAGAAGCGAACTGGGATTAAAGGTATACTCATCATCTCCGGAAAGCAAAAAAGCATCGGCTAAGCGTTACTAGGGAAAAAAATTAAAAACAGAAGCACGAGCTTCAAGGTCGCCGACGTGTAGTCACGATCTCTTCTGCAGGGGGGCAATATCTATCGTCGAAGCGGGAAAACGACCACGTTCAAACCGAGGATAAAGGAGTCCGGGTGCAGGAAGGGTAAAGCGCGAAAAACAGGTCTGCCTAGATCAGGGAAGAAGAAGTGGGAGTTACGCAAATGTGACGGTTGCATGGGCAACCCCTCAACAAGGGCTTTCTAAGGTCAGCGCAAAAAAAATCCTCTCTCTGGAAATAGAAGAAAAAGGCAACCTCGGTATTCTAATAGGGCACCGTAAGGACTAAAAAAGGGGGGTGAAGGCGCACTCTGACACAAACACGCTAGTTGCCGAGCCGCGCCAGTGTATCATCTCATTTGAAGCTAAAAAAAAACTTCGAGATCGGGATAGAAATGACGTTCATGAAAAAAGAGGCACTGATCCAAATCAAGGGGAGAACGACCGCCAAGTAAAAGAGGGCTGGCTTTCGGGGCCAAAAAAAGACAGCAATCAGACATTACACGATGAAGCGCTTGAAAGAAGTTCACTACGGTATAGGCCCCCACATGAGGAAACTCCATCGGGGTAAGGTTGAGGGAGTAGTTCTCGGCCTCAGGGAGCGGAAAGTTCTCGCGAGCGTTCATCAAGGACTGTTACAAGTGTCGTCCGGAAAAAAAAAACCAAGTTGGCTGCCCGCGTACACTAAAGGAAAAGGGAAACGCAATTTATCAAAAACGAATATTCGGGGTACATCTCGCATGGAACCATCGCGGTCCGACGACAACCTGATTCGCGGGTCTGCTCTTCAGGACGGGACGCGGCGTCCGTCAAAAAAAAAAGGAAAGGGTAGGGTTGCAACTTGACTCGAACCGCCAAACCGCACGTGCAATCTCTGCAACAAACTTCTTGATTAGGAAAAAGAGAGATGGGACACGGGAGGGGCTTAGGGGGGAACGCGGGGAGTCGTAAGCAAGTGCGGGCACACTACCCTAGGCACACGTCGGTGCGGCGAAACTCACTGCGTCCGCCCCAAAAGCGGCGATCGGCAGGCCGCTGGCATACGGGGTGAGACGGACGAGGAGGAAAACTTAGTACCGGCGACGACTCTGGAGAAAACAACACGCGCCTACACCGTCTCGGGGACGCCATCTGCGAGAGGCAAACGTGGGTGGGTGTCAGGAAAAACTGAACCACACAGAAAATCCGCTGACGAAGAGTCACAAAAACCTGTCATCATCAAGGAAAAAAGGAGGAAGTCGACGGGACGAACTACATTCCAGAAGTCGCATCTGGCGCTACACTGAGGGGAAAGAGTATAACACTGCGGTATGGCACGTCAAGGAACAGAGAGTAATCAGGGACGCGCCTGCTGCGTCGCTGGGGAAAAAAAGAAACTCTGCGAGCGCTCAACTGGCGTTCACCCAATCACGGGGGGGGATCAGCGAGCGGAAGAACGTCCTCTGGTAATTCTGCAGAAAAGCGTTTCTCTACTTAAAAAAGGGGAGGGAGCCCACCGGCCTGCGTCAAAAAAAAAATCAGCAGAAATGTTCGTGCTGGAAAGCTCTGCTGGACGAAGATCATTACCAGGAGCACGATTGGAAATTCCTGAAAAGGGAGGAGCCGAAAAAAGGGGAAAAAAACGACCCTTGGTAGAAGAAGCTCGGTTGGCTCGCGTGGACTTTCAGACTGGACAGGCAACGGCGCCGTCTACAGGCGGCAACAGGGGGGGGGTGAGGGTATATAAAAAAAAAAAGGGATTAGCCATACTCGGCCTCACCGAAAGGTACCTGCATAAAAGACTCCGCGCGGACGGCGGTGAGAAGCCTGGCGTCCCTCATACTTATACTCCGATCGCGATCGCCGAGGACTCCTCGGCGACCGAGAAACGCCGGGCTTCTGTAGAAAAGAGGGGGGGGGAAGAGAAGGGCTCTCGAAGAACGTTGGCTGTGGGTTCTGGAGAAAGGGAGGATTTATATAACCCGCTTCCTGGGGGAGAAAAAACTGCTGTTGGCGGTTAAGACAAGAAAATACTTCTCGGAAAAAGAACGGGTCGACGGGGGTTCAGCCTCAACAAGGCGCGGCGGCGTCGCGATCCGAGAAGGTTAGAGCAAACGGGCTGCCACGACGACCTTAAAAGAGATGGGACTCTCACACAATTGTCGTATGGGTCTGGGGAGAAACCTAGCCGGACCATCTCAAAATTATCAATGTGCGGGGGGAAGGAATCGGGCCTACGCGACGGGAAAGGGCTCCAACCCAAACTCTGCAGATGCAGGGCCGTTCCGATCAAAGAAAACTACCTCCAAAAAAGTATGACTAGCGCGCCCGCAGTCGAATGCAACAGGGAATCTCTTCAAACGGGAATTGTCTGAAGGAGGAGTAAGTAAACCATGGAACGGCGACCAATACGCCGTACAGTCTCGAAATCCCTACTACTTTATCTGAAATCTCTGAATGTCATAAAGGGGGAGGTCCGACGCTGACTCGGAAGTGGGGGGGGAGGGGTTGCTCCCGGACCCCCATCCAATGACGTTGACGACTTGAAAGGATTGAGGGCGTCGGGGAGGGTCGGAACTCGAGCAGATCAAGAGCAGGGACCCGCTTTTTCATTACGACGTATCATCACCTGTTACGGGAAGCCAACCGCTCCCTCTAAAAGGGAACGGAAGCGTCTAACGAAACGTAATTCCAAAACTTCCCAAGGGAGTAACGGCTTAGGTCAAAAAAAAGGAATCCGCATCGGGGCTCATATGGGTCTAAGAGATTTCACTATCAGAAAGCTATGCATCTACAGAGATGCGCGTAGAGGGTGAACGAAGGCGCTTTCCGGGAAAAAAAGGCAATTCTTCTATAAAACCATTGGGGGTGACTGGGAAAACCCGCGAAAGCCAGGGGAGGGGGGGAAAAAACGGCGGGGTAAAATCTAGTAGAAATGTGCGTGGCGGGGAAAAAACATCTTCCTACCGACTGCGGGTCGTCAGGAATCTAAGGGAAACGGAGGTCAAAGAGGAAAACTAACATGCTAGCTCGACCTCAGGCCTAGGCAGAAAAAAAAAGGTCTCAGAGCGTCAGCGACGCGGGCTGAAGAAAAAAAGGATCTTGGAAGGATCTTCGACACCCGAAGGAGCGACGCAAGGAGCAGTTCCCTTAGGTAGGAGCTCCACCAAATAAAGAAGCGGCTCCTTGAGCCAGGGGGAAAAAGGGCAAGCGGGGGGGATAGACAACCGCAAACAGTCAGGCCCATGATTGTGGAAAAATCAGAGGGGGTTTCCTATGATTCGAACGGCCGAAGAGTTTAGGGGGGGGGGATTCTAAGGAGAATTGAGCGACTTTTCTCCAACGGAATCTCGAGCGGAGGCAAAAAAAAGCAGCGGGACAAGCTTCGGTCTGTCAAATGGGATCGCAAGGAAAAAGGGATGCGGCGTGCGCAAAGCAGAGTTGTGCTCGGAGAATAGAGGAACTGTTCTAGTCGGACAAAATGGGGACGCAGCGGGTCGGAAAGACATCCTTCTACACGATCTCGGCAAAAGCACTTTACTGCGGAAGAAGGACCACAAAACACGCAGAAGCGAGGAATCCGAAGTCTGAAGACGAGGGGAGCGTCATCGAAGCTAAAATCACAAAGCGTTCACCTAAGGGAACGAACGATCCCATCAAGGCTAGAAACTGTACGGTAAGAATGCACCAGGAAAACAAAGAACCTGGTCTAGCTGGGGTGCCAGCCGACAAGGGCGGTCCTAGCTCGCAGCGGTTAAGACCTATCAGGTAAAGGACAGAAAAAAGCGAAAGATAACGACGTCAGCGTTGCGTGAAGGGCAGTGAAGAAATCGAGAAGGGCTCTTCCGAGACCAAAGGCGCGTAAAGAAAGGCACTCTAGGGCAGTCGGCGCCGTAAACGTGTGGTTTGTCAGGCCGAACAGTACCAACACCTTCAGCGAGGCCTCAGAAGAGCGGCTCGGTCGCCATGATTTAATCATCCAGGAATGCTGGGCTGCCGATAAACCTGCTTCGGGGCCATTAAGGTAGGGTCAGACGCCGTAAAAAGGCAAAAAAAGCAGGACGGCATCTCTGCTGGGGGGACCAAGCTGC
>Ga0179593_1710773_pt1 | contig 16799 bp, 21 predicted proteins | sample CZODoug2_1_08_16_FD_185931 | JGI IMG/M metagenome (GOLD analysis project Ga0179593, IMG submission 185931) | Vadose zone soil fungal communities from Angelo Coast Range Reserve, California, USA - CZODoug2_1_08_16fungal (PacBio error correction) | ecosystem: Environmental > Terrestrial > Soil >...
TCCTTGGTCTGAGGGGGCTGAGCACGGAAAAAAAAGCCAATTTTGGAAGAAACAACTGGGGCTACCTTCAGCCTTCAGAAGCCATTAAAGCAATAAGCCAATTGCCCAAAGAGGAAAAGTGTGTAATAAAATTGGCCACTATAGTTGAAGGGGAGTGAATCAGAGAATTGGGGTGTGAGTGAAGGGGACAGTTTTAGGTAAAGGCAGCTAGAAAAAAAGTCAAAAAAAAGACCAGGTTTGAGATTACGGGCCAAGAAAAAGGATCATCCCGTTTATCGGGCAGGGAACAAAAAACCTCATCACTAGATCCTGTGTTCTCAGTCTCTACCTCTGCGTTCATTTAGGCCAGTGGGATCGCAAACTTTGTTTTTCACTCTAGACAGGACTTGCACGAGCCGGTCCCAAAAGCCGCAAGGTTGAGAGTGCAAAAATGACTCTTTTGGAGGAGGTCAAAAGCACTCATATACATAAACTCAAATAAAAACGGGGATGTAAGATAGAAGGGGGTGCGGCTCGGTAGTGGAATGATGAATCCAAAAATGTTGGTGGGGGAAGATCACAATTTTGCAGTCTGATGAAAGGCCTTAGGGGGGCGGTTCCGAGTGAAAAAAAACTCCGGGACGGCAAACAGCCAAGAGGTATTAATGCCCGCTCTGGACGGCTGCCGTCGCCCCAGAGGTGCCAGAGGGATGCGGTTTTGTCTCCAATTCAGAGGGGGAATTGGTAAAGGAGGATTTGGCGGTTCCTCGGGAAACCTGTTTGCTTGAGTTCCTTCGCGCGGCTTACGAAAAGGGAGACAAGAAAAGTATCGCTCGATAGACCATTCGTCGGGGAAGAATTTCCAGTGAGAAAAAAACCAAAGGGGCAAATTTCGTGGTAAAACTGGGGCGGGTTGTCAGGGGGAAGGATTGACTTCGGACCGGAAGAGGAATGGATGAACCGGGCGCTCGGCTTAGCGCCCAATTCAGGATAGGGTCATTCAAGTCTTAGATTGAAATTCCAGCAATAGGTGGGGGGGCACAATTAAGATCACTAAGGACTCTTATGTTTAGACAACTAAGGAAAAAGACTTTTGGAGCATATCGGGTGGCAAGGGGACAATGTGCCAAAACGCAAAGTTCACCAATACGAGGGCGCTTTGAAAAAAGTTCCAGGGGGCAGAATCGGAGGGGGATCAAGGGCACTATTAGGGTAAGGCCGTTTTGGATCTTATTTTTAGGAAAGCGCTCGTCACTTTCGCGTGCTTTTTGGGGCTGTGGAAAACTGGAAACAAACCCCCCTCGCGTGCGCAAAACCCCCCGCCGGACCCGGCTGGTCACCCCGCAATAAATCTTTGGCGGGGTGTGGGGGAAACCTGGCAGGGACGGGAAAACCGCTCCCCCGACGCGTTGAAAAGATTGGGACATGTCCTTGCGGGCAGCCCCTGCAAAAAGAAAGGCTCCGTAGCAGTAAACTATTTTAAGATCAGTAAACGACAGATCTCGTAAAACACGGGAGGACGAAAAGTCCTATCTGGTCGAAGGAAAAGAGCGTCTTTAATTATAACTGTTGGATAACCCATTTGTGATGAGGGTAAGGAAAAGGAGTGGGGGGAGGGATATTGTTTCTGAAAAGATTCGTAATTTTTTCTAATAAGAATACCATTCTGGGGAAAGAGGAGAGCGGGACAAGCAAAGAAAACCGTAAAAACAACGGAAGTCAAAAAGAGCATAAAGCGCGTTTATGGCCTATTAATACAGTTCAACTTCTAAAAAATGAGAGGGTATAAGGCCAAAGTGGGTTCGCGCTTGTTGCAGGAAGAGTGTAACAATCCAAACCATCCTCTTGGAGCTGAGGGAGGAGCGTGGGAAAAAAATTGCACTCTCCCAAAGATCATCATGGAAATCTTGGTGAGCAGACCTCCCAGGGGGGGACTACGGTGGTAAAAACCCAAGGGAGAGGGGAAAACCAGGCTTTAACTGCGCGCAGTCCTCGGGGAGAATGGGGGGTTCTCTGTTCCCAGGCAGGGAGCTGGTTAGAAAATTTGTTTTGACGATTACAATACGTGGGATGCCTTTCCTAGAAAGGAACAACACCAAGGGAAAAAGATGCCATGCAAAAACCTTGGATGTAGCCGAGCGGCAAAGTCTGTGTAGGAAAAGATTGACAGGAAAAGTTACAAGAACAATTCTCCTGGGGCTGAGAGAGTTGCAGGGTTTCTAGGGAATCCGGGGGGTTGAACCCATGAAAGGAGTTGGGCGCACAACATAGTGGAAACATGGAGGAAGACAGTTGGGGGATAGTCCAGATTGAAACAAGGAAAATGAGATAGAAAGCGATTTGGTCGGTCCAATGAACACCTATCGGGAACCAGCGGGGGGAGGGGGGGTTCTTTGCACAAAAAAGGTAAGGCTCAGTCATCAGTAGACGGGGGAAATTTAGTATAGCCCACCACGAGAGCCTTTCTGCCTGAAAGGGGGGGTGGTAAAGGATTTACTCCTACTTGAGCAGAGGCGCATTTTCACTAGCATGCGTAGGGTAAGGGGGGGGTAAAAATGGAAAAATTTCATCAGATATTACCCCCCGGAATAAAATAGGGTGGGGGGGGGGGAATAAAACAAGGTGTTATTGATAAACACCATTAAATTCACTCTCGTTTCAAAGTCGGGAGGGGGGAGCATCTCTGGGATTAACTCGGATTTCGTTATGCTTTGCTTCAAAGAAGGTCAAGAGGGGAGCCCTGGCGAATTGAGTCTACGGAACGGGGAATAATGGGTCTCTTTCCCGTGGGAAGGGGGAGGTTGGTCCCTGAAGTAACCGAACATTGAAGAAACCACTCGGGCCCCGAATTCAGATGGGAAAGGGGGAAGGGATGCCCACGTTGGGTTTGCAAACCGTAGATTGTGTGGGTCACTGGGCCGAAAACAAAAAGCTCAAGAAGTTTCCAAGAAAGTCGAATATATGCGCAACTTACAGCCGAGCTGGGGGGGGAAAAGCAATGAAGGGACACTGATCTAAGTAAAATTGAATGCGGAAAGCTCAATTTTAGGTTGAAGAAGGGGCGTGAGAGGATAGCAGACGGGTCAGTAACGAAATCCCAAACGGATTAGCGGGGGGGCACCCTAAGAGCGGGATTGGGAAGTTGTTGCTCAACCCTTTAAATTGAAAGCGGCTTGCAACTAGGGGAATCCGCCCTTTTTAAGAAACCCACGGACTCGTAAAATAAAAGAGAATGCCGTTGCAGAAGGAGAGTTCTCTCCGGTCCAGAAGCAAAACATCGGGGAGCACTTAAAAAAAAATTTCACTAAGAGGGGGAGGGGGGGGGTTGAAAAATATCCGAAGGAGGTGGGGGGTCTATAGGTAGAGTAAATTTGAAAAAGGATTGGAGAGAAAGCGTGGAGTAAAACATTACAAACCAAAAAAGAGGAAAAAGGAGCCAGAAGATACATCCGATTGACCTGAGCTTGAGGGGTGGTAAAGGAGACAAGTCAGTAAAGAACCTCCTGTGTAGAGCGCAGGCACATTAAGAAAGATGTTATGATGGGTGCGGGGGGGTTGGTTACCGATCAAGAGAACGGGGGGCAGGGGGACAAGACAAATGAAAAAGGGGGGAGGCAAAAACCGGGGATCCTTGGTGGAAGCCATCAACGCCGACTCAAAATCTCCGAAACAAAAAGGAGGAAGAGTATAAGGGGCGTAGGGTGATTTATTGGGGAAGGGTATCCAAAAAATTAATTGGGGGGGAAATCTCAAAAGGTTAGTATGATGAAGGGCTATTAGGAAAAAGGTAAAAAGGGTCCCTATCAAAAAAATAACAGAATATCAGGAGGGTAAGGATCACCATTTTCAATAATTTTTATCTTGTTTTACCCAGGGAGGAAAGATGGGTCTGGGAGTCGTGGGACGAAGTTTACTCTGCAATTTATTTGTATGGGGTGTACAGGGGGGAAAGAGAGATAACGTATCCAGGTTATAAACAACAATTCTCGGAATTTTCCTTTCTGCAAGAAGGGATGGGGGAAATTGAGGACAAGGGGTGGAGGGGGAACAGGAAGGTGTAAATTTGTCAGGAATAAAGAGGGGCTGGAACAGGCTGGAGAAATTAGCGAACAACTTATAGGGGAAATGGGAGTAAAAAAGGAAGGCAACTAAAGTCATTTAAAAGATTTAATCTACAATCCCTAATGAAGCTTAGTGGAAAACTAAAATGGTTCAGCGTTATGGCAGGATTCAATGGCTCCTAAGACAAATACTCATGAACTTGCAAAAAAAGGGATTCGGTCTCGAATCGTTCGAGTGCAAACACGTTCTGTCCTCTGGTGGGGGTTTGGGGTAATTTGCGGAGTGAAGATTTTAATTATGTATTGCGGGGAGTTGTTTGGCAGGATTGTGAAGGCTGGAGAAAAACTAGACAAACTGGGCACTCGGGTAACGCGGGGGGGGGGTCAGGGGGGACTTGGGAGGGTTTTTCCCTAAAGAGATATTTGGGACTCCCATAGCCACGCCGGTGAGAACCGCTTGTCTCTGGTCCAAGGTTTCTTAAAACTGAAGTTAATGCATCTAACTTTCTCAAGCCCTCTCTTTAGGACCCCTCCTGGACCCTTCAGGACGCCCCAGGAAGGGGGGGTACACTCGTTCGAGACTCCGGTTTCGTCGTAACCTAGAAGTAAACGGCTCGGGAAAGGGAATACTAATGGTTGGTACAATAACTGTGCTTTTCCAGCACCCTCCTGTTCTGGGACAAAGGGGGGGGGGAAGTAAAGGAGGGGGACAGGGGGGTCGGACTAACTCCGCATGAACGATCGAGTCTCAAGCTCCATCAGCGGGGGGAAAAAAAACAACGGAACAGAAATGCTGGCTGGGGGACGAGCGGGGAATCACTTTCCCGTCTAAACCACTGCTTCGGGGGGGGAGGGAATAAAGTAAAAGGATTGGTGTGCAATGCAGGGTGTGTTGGGGAAAAAAACAACGCTTGTGGCCACTGTCATTTGGAAAAAATCGTTGCCACCTATTGGCACGAATCATCCATGGAACTATGGGGGTGAAAGAAAAGTACTGGACCACAAGGAAACAATCAAAGGGAACTGAGCGAAGAAATAATGGGTCTCGAAAAAAGTTGTTGCACCGCAGCGTGGGGGGGCAAGGATCTTGTTTTGACAGCACCCTCCCATTTTGTTCCTGGAGAGATCAAAAGACCCAGGAAAAGAGAACATCATAACATTGGAACAACATATCTTTGTAGAAACTGAGTAAAAAAACCGCGTTGTCCAAGAGAACAGACAATTATCCTGTGCGCAAATCAAGAAATGTGTTTTTGGAGTATAGAAGGGTAAACCATTGGATTTGCTCAAAATGTGATGATCGTTGATATTGCCAGGAAAAAACGAAAAAAAATTCGCAAAAGATTGCGGTTGTCAGAACAGTAACGCATGCAACAATAGTCACTTTGTTATTGGGCAAAGAATGCGAGGGGGAATTGGGGGGGGAGTATGAAAGTCGCCCACCAACTCAGAGGCTTGCGCTGTTTGATCCAAGTTGGGAGAAGGCGGAGGTATCAGGCGAAGGCAGCGCGTTTCCCTAGCAGAGGGGGAGGGAAATATCTTTTAAACAATTTCATAAGGTCCCTTAATGGTGCTTAAAAGCGAAAGGTGTTAGAGATAAACAGGGGGAATTAAAGATCGTTGCCGGAAGCGACAAAAGACTCGGAACGGGATTGAATAAGAGAGGGGAGAATAATGTCGTTGCTGGGAGGTCCCGAATAGCTGTCTTGCAGAAAGACTGCAAGTTGGGCATCCTCCGCCTATGAAAAAACTAGTGGGGGAACCGTCTTTTGATCCTTTGAGGCAGGCATACCCCTCGTGGGAATTCCACCGAACGAATCCCAAAAGGCAGAGGAAAAGGGAACTTTTCCAGTCACGTTTTGGGGTGGGGGGGGCGCATAATGATTGTGGGGGGGTCGATTGAAAAAATCAAAACACCGCTAAATAATACTGTCAAGGGGTAAGGAATGCCGCAACTTACATCGATAACCAGAAGTACCATAAGAGGGGGATCAAACCTAAAAAAAGACACTGATGTTAAAAGGGAATTTACAGGAATAAGGAAGTGGTGATATTTTCGGGGGGGTATAAAAGGGGATATCAATGGGTGAAGGGGAAACGGTGGCGTGGTAAACATAAAGATAAGGTAGTTTGAGTTATCAGAGGGGGGGAATGAAACTGTGCAATCACCCCTTTAATAAACGAGGACAGAGGGGCTAAGCTAAAGCCTGGAAACCCAATGTCCAAACCATCAGCTACATAAAGCCCAATTGAATAAGGGAACTATCTTTGCAGGGGGTTTTGAAATAACGAAGGAAGGGGGGGGGGACGAGTACTATGGTAAGGATTTACTGTTCGTCAAATAAGTACAATGTACCACGAACAAGGGGGGGGGTAAATCTAAAGAAATAGGTAGAATCCCTATTTGAGACTTGGGCAGTCAAAACTCCTAATCTAATGTTCCACAACTGTGAAGAACGGACTCTAAAAAGCAGGCAAGGAAATTCTTTATGTGTGATGTGATAGGAACTCTTTTTGAAGTAGATTCAAGCGCAACCTTCCTAGAAACTTTGCAACAGAGCCCAAGTTGGGGGAAAAGTGAAAAACAATAAATCAGGGGGGGGGGGGGGGATCCGTCAATCCATCAAAAGTATCTTGAAACACACCACCACGGAGGAGGGAAAAAAGGAATGGCGGAGAATGGGAAGGATGAAAAGATTGTTTTTTGGAAGAATGAAAGAGTATGAAAGTGCTAGGGAGGGGGGTCTTGGACATGAGCCTATCACGAACGGAGTAATTAGGGAAAAGAGTTAGAAAAATAAGTTTCAAATTTTATGAGTGGAGAACAATGCAGAAAATAGGGGGGGAACTTAAGTCGGCAATTGGTCTTGGTATGTTTTGGGTACTTAGATAAATTCCTAAATCCCTTGCAAAAGTAATACAGAAGGTAAAATTCGGTATAGTTAAGGGGGGGTCAAGATCGGGGGAAGAAGTTTAAAGATTTTCTATTGGAATCGGGATGTGCACTGGATTGGAAGGGGGGGGGCTAAGGGGGCTTAGGGGAAAGGCTTATTGAGGCATCGAACAGGAAGGGAAATGTTTTTATTAAAATGGGGGGGATCGGTTCAGTTAAAATTTTTGGACTATACTCAACACATAGGTTTCACACGAGTCCGTGGGGAATGAATGAATCAGGGATAAGGGATGAGAAATTGGAATACAACGCCACGTCCACCACTACGCATGGAGCGGGGGAAAGGGTGGAAAAAATGATTTTAATAGAATCGATCTGAGGAATGGAGAAGAAAATGGAGGGGTAAGGGGTTTATGAAGGGGGTGGGAGGGCAGCATATAGGCGAATTAATTGAATAATGGGCGGGGTTTTGGCTGATTTGAGCTTTAATCAAAACAGTATTCCTGCAAAAAGTTTGATCTTTAACAATGGAAAGAAATCTTCCGTCTTTTTAGATGGGGTAGGGGGGTAAAAGGACTACATTTCGGTCCTTTGCGAATGAAGGCTACAAAACTTAAAGAGAAAAGGGTCGCGGAGTCTGACACTTCTTCAGCATGCTTCCTCAGAGGGCGGGTAAAAAAAGAAAAAACAGTCATACTCCGAGGGAGCGAGATTTCAGAAAAAAAAAAAAAAAAAAAAAAAAAAAAAAAAAAAAAAAAAAAAAAAAAAACTTGAGGTCGGAAAAGAAGAGTCTGGGGTTAAAGATGGTTTATCAGAGACAACAGTGTATGTGCTGGGGAGAAAGTGAAGGGGGGGGAGTTCAAAAGGGGGGGGGAAAATTTGGTGAGGAAAAGAGGGAATTTCTAAAGTATAAGAGCTAGTGAGGGCTATCTGCAGAATATGAGAAAGTGCGAAAAAAAAGGGCAAAAAGGCAAGCTCTTGATTGGGTGAGGACTAGGGGAAGGTCCCCGTCAAGAAAGTGCCTTACATTGCGAATCATGGAAAAAGGTCTTTGGGGGAGATATTATAGGAGACAAGAAATCAGCTTTTAGTGCCACCACCTGGTAGAAATTTGATGGCGCGGTGGAGGGGGGGGAAAATCAAACAATCATCCATTGAATAGAGAAAAGACCTACAAAGGGACTGGCTACTGGGGGGGAAAAAAAAAAGGGGAGGAAAATCGGAAAATCTTGAGCCATGCTCAGGATAGTTAAAATACAGGTGAGATTGTGTAACTCTGTGGGGTCCAGCAATTGAACTGGGGGTTGGAAAAGGCTGCACAGCATATTTTGTGGAAAGGGCGGCATAGGTTCGGGAATCTCTCCCCCAAACAAAAGGGGGGGGGGAAAATGGAGAAACTGGATGTGTCGGTTCAAAACCAGATCTTGGAATAAAAACCTTTCCCTACGAGGACCAGTTGGGTCCCAGAGAACACAATGCTCACCGAATGAGGAAGACAAAGGGGAATTGTTTGTACCTCTCTCCTCAGGATCACAAGTTGGTTGTTGGAAGAACACAAGTGGGAAAGGGGGGGGGGGGGGAGAAAAAATTCGAGGATCTTTGTGACCAGGAGCAACGCGAAGCAATTTCGAACAGGGTAAGTGGAGTGGGCATCTCCAAACGGAAGGGGCACAATCACATCACTTTGTTTCAGTGTTGGGAAAAAAAATATTAAGGGGGGAAGTGAAAATGTTTAAAGAATACGGAAAGTGGCGTAATAGAAAAGCACCACCAAAACGCCTTTTCGAAAAAAAACGAGGGGAACGAACATTTGTTTACCGCTGGTAGAGGAAAGACACAATCGCGGTTCCAAAGACTTAGTTATCAAAAGATGAGCATGGAAATGTAATAAACATGTTCAGACTTGAAAACATTGAAAAAAAAAAAAAGGTATTTTGCGGGGGAAAAGCCTAACCGGGGTGGGAGATAAACGAGAAAGAAGACGCTCGGGTTAAAACGAACAAACAGGACCGGGGCATTAGAATGAGATGAGGGTAGAGGTTCACGCGTTTCCTCCATAAGATTGAGGAGGGAATGCCTTACGCAGAGACTTAAAAGAAACTCTCCTTGTCACATTCGGGGGGGTTTTCCAAAGACGAACATCTTAGGGTTCCTCAGACCGGACAAAGAAACAAGACGCAAGGATGGACCATATTGGACAACGAGGCCACGGTTGGTTTGCAGAAGAAAGAGTGGGGTAGGCAAAGCGGGAACAGCAGAAACACCTGCCATAAAGATAATCGGCAGAGATATAGGGGACTCAACTTGGATCAAAAGATAAACCAAAACTTAAAATAGATCATCAGAGGAGGAAGCTGTTAAAGGGAATGAACTAACTCGCAATGAGTAGGGGGGATGGCGGGAGTTACATGATGAAAAGGAATGAAGAATGAAGCCCACGATTAAGGGTGGGTAAACCAGAGGCGTTTAATTCGTGACTTGGAAGGGGGGGTAGGAATTGCCGCACTGCCTCTTGCACAAATTACGATCAAACTTTTAAGAACTCGAGCTTTTGAGAATACTATCATCACTGGTCATAAAAAAGCCCTTCCCTCACATAAGGGACCGACGTTCACGAATCCTCCATTGGCTTTATCAAGAAGAATTTTCGCACTTGACAGAAAAGTTGAAAGACGGGAAACAAGAATTGGGTGGGGGGACATAATAAGATACTGTTGCAAAGTAATCCAGCAATAAGTAAAACTTCCCAAGAACTCACATTTTGAAGAGGCAACGAAAAAAAAAGGCCCATCAGGGGGGTAAGAAGGAGGAGGAAGAAGGGGAGAGGGGGGGGAGAGGAAGCAGTGGGGACGGGGGAGGGATTGATCGTGGGTAAGTATAAGGGTGGGATAGAATAAATGGGGAGGCATAGTGGCGACATACTATTTTAGAAGGGGGCATGGGGTTGAGAAAAAATCAATATATTTGCAGATCGGTTTAAAAACTCAGAAGCTCTACTCGACGTCCTTCGGGTACTCAGGTACTGTTCTTTTGAGGGCAAATGGTGGGGGTTCAGAAAGAGCCCAGAAGAGCCTTTTCTAAAAGCTAAATTTTGATGCAAAACCAAGGAAATTTTGGACCAGGACAAAACAGCAACGCTATCAAAAAAACTACGCAACAAAAAGGAGGAGTAGAAAGAAGAGGGGGCGGAAATGTGATGGATTGGAGCTCCAAAGATTCATTTTTCGGGCAGCAGTCACATGGCGGGGAAAGGGGGGGAAAAGAGGTGGTTAGATAAAAAACCAAAGAAGGAGGCACTAGGCCCGAAAATAAAAAGCTTAAGATTAATGAAGGGGAGGGATCAGAAACTGGGGAAGTATGAGGGTTGGTAGAAACACTGCAGAAAATATGGATGTAGAAGAGTCGCGAAATTGTATCGGAGGGGGTGAGGGGGGGAATGTGGTGACGATACGGGGGGGATCTTTACTAAATCGGGGAGCGGGTCAGGTTGCGGGTTGCGGGTATTATCTACGAACCAATGAGTCGTTTTAAGGGAAAGCAAAGGGGGGGGGGGGGTGGGTGAGAAAGGCAGGGGCAGGGGGGGGCAAGCGGTACTTAATTGGAGGCGGGGTTTAGGGGTCATCTCTGCGCCTGTGGGGGCCATGATCGGTTCTTGCAGGGGGAAGGTTACAAGGCCAACCCGGCAAAAGAGCATGGGTAAAATATGATCCCCATTCAACTCCATACCATTCTAGGGGAAAGGACGAACCACTGCTCAAGTCACCGTGGGTAAATTATGGATGTCAAGTAATTGATTCTGTCTACTAACAGAAAATAGAAATACGCAGGGGGGAAGGCGATGTAGGAACGTTAATAATCAGCGAGGGATGAATCACGAATGGGTAAGCTGGTTGGATCTTATTGGGGTGAAGGGGCAGAGGAAGAGGAAGAAATATATTGGAGGTGGGAGGTGGTTGGGCTTCCTGGGCAAGGAATATAAAAAATGTACGAAAAACGGTTCATCAAGGGGTTTAAAATTTCAAGTAAGAGGGTTCGTGGGGGAAGGTGAGAAGTGTCAGGGTGGTTGTCTACAATCTCAACACTAAAGAAAATAAAAGGGCCATGGGTTCCGTTCGTCACTAAACTAGTAAGGAATTTCCTCCTGAGAAAAAAAAGGGGAAGAGGAATGAAGAAAGCATAAAAACTAAAAGAGTACTCCAGAAAGGATTATAAACACCGTGTCTTACTGATCTTGTCGAAACACCAGCGGGGTGGGAAGGGGTTGCCAGGAAAAAGGTGTTATGCGTTAACAAAGGGGCGGGTAAGGGAAGGAGGGAAACGGGTTGTCGAAAAGAGAAAGTTTTTTAGGGGAAATACTCCGCACTTCTAGTGGAAATGACTGAGAAAAGGGAATGGAAAAAAGGTGAAAAAAAGTGAGGTCAAACCAAAAGAGGGATTGGGGGCTAATCTATTATTCCAAGGCTAAAATTGGGGACGGGGGGGCTCATCATAGGAAAAAGAAAAAAGGGAGACACGGGGGTGGGGTCTTCTCTAATTTGTTTATATGACAAGACGCAGGAAAGGAAAGAAGTGACAGTAGAAAATGGGGTTGGAGTGGTGCCTATGGGGGGGGGGCACTATCAAAAGATCAGAAAAGATAACTATTTTTGTGGGGGAAAAAGAAAAGGAAAAGGGTAAGGGAAACAAACATGAAGCTATAAAAAAACAATACTTTAGATGCGGCGTCTGAGAAGGGAAAATATATTTCATACTGGGACAAAAGGTGGGCAGGGACTGGTTTTAATCAAGGATACAAAGATATTTTGGTTTAAGGGGGGAAAAGTTTGGAAAGAGCTAGAAAAACAAAAAAGGGGATGGGGAGGAACAAGAGGTAAGTCCAAACCTTAAGAGGGAAAAAAAAAGGAGGGTGGGTATCCACTCAATTAAAACAGTTCCCTGGACGGGGGGGGGGGGAAACCGAAGACAAGTATAAAAAGGAATGCTCAAGGAAAGAAGGGGGGGAGAATGCATCACTGTTGACCAGTAACCCCGTGGGGATGGGAGAAAATAATGGGAAAGGAAACATGTTGGGAAAAGAAGGCCAATAGGACAAAACCAGAAGCGGACAGTGGAAAAAAAGCGGGGACAGTTAAGTGGGGGGGGGGGGCAGATCAAATTATCTCAGAAACCATCGCAAACTTTGGTTGGATGGGTAAATCTGATTGGGGGCAGCAATCAGAAAGGAAGAAAAGAAAATGGTAGAATAAGCTTCGACAAAAACCAAGCGAGGGGGTCTTCAGGTTGGGGACGTCAAGTTGTGGTACGATTGGTCAAAAAAAAATGACTTGGACAAGGGACGCATTGATCCTGCATTAGTTAAAAGGATAATATTGGAGGTGCATGAAAGGCTTGAAGAAAATACTTTGCTTAAAAGAAAACCGGGGGGGGTTCTTAGATAAAAAAAAAAAAAAAAATAAATGACTCAAAAACTAAAAAAGAGACTCATAGCCATAATAACACATAACACCTCACAGACAAAAACCGGGATACCTACAGAAGACTCGTGGAGTAGGGGGAAACTTGGGGTCAAGAAAGTTACCAAACATAAGGAAGAGCATAAAAAAAAGGACACAAAAAAAGGAAAGGCGAAAGTCTAAAAAAATGGGGCAGGCGAAAGGAACAGACCGGTGCAAGTTGTCCCTCGTGTGTTGAATGTCGACAACACCGGAGGAGATTCAGAAGAAAACCCGAGGCAGAGTTATATTTAAAAACGAGGAAGGGGGGTGGAGAGAAGATTGGGGTTTGATTCAGGTTGCCCATCAAGGAAAAAACATACAGGAGAAATAATGTAAGGGAAGTTACGAGTAGTTATCAAGCTTACAAATAGAAACAGGCTTACATAGTAGAGAAAATATTCTAGAAAGAATGAGGACGAGGAAAGAAAAAAAGGTAAAAACATCGGGGGAAATGGGAAAGAAAGTTGCGTTGTATCCCATGGAATAATACGGAATGGGGTCAAAAAAAAAAGATATAAGCCAAGACTAAAGTATTGGCTAAGCGTGGTTCTTGAATTTGAATGTGTGTTGAGAACATCTTTTAAGGAGGAGACTTGGAGGGGAGAAAGTCAATGGGTTAATAAACATATCAGTTGAGTACGCCAAAGACTGGGCGCAAAGACCCTTAGCCTGTCAAATAATTCCGAAGCTTTGCCCAAGAACCCATCGAGAAAGGAAATACGGGTGAAGAGTGGGGGGAAAAAAAAAAAAAAAATCTCAAAAATATTGTGGAGTGAGGTAGAACTTGGGGCAAGGTATTGTAGGTAATCTTCATCAGCGAAGGGGGAAATTACCAAGGGAGCCATGACCAGTGACCGCAGTCGCCAATTATCATCCCTATTTGGGCATGTGGATACAAAAAAGAGAGGAAAGGGTATATTAAGGGCTCTAACTCGAGGTCATTATTACTCTTTTTTTCGGGTGAGAGGCTCAAGGGGGGGATAGATAAAAAGACCAAAGGAAGATGAAAAGAACTATTGAAGCCAAAAACAATGAAAGTTGTGGACCTTACTCCTCACAAGCGGGGAAAAATCAGAAAAAAAAACGGAGGGAGGGGGAGGAAAGAAGAATTGGGAGGTAGAGGGGAAGTGAAGATCCAAAAAGATCCATTGGGGTGTTTTTGGGCCTTCAAAATTTGGTATGAACGAGGAGAAAAAGGGGGGGAAAGTGAGAATGACAAAAAGAATTGAACCTAGCCCCGCCATAACAGTCAGTACTGAAATTTAAGAAAAAGGGAAGATATGATTTGGGCAAAACACCTGAGACTCCATTATGTATACGGGGCTGTGAAGGTTGAGACGGGGTCCCCTTTGTGCTTGGGACTGTTTGGACGTCTTCTCTTTACGTGAAACTAACGACCAACAACGTATCACTATCTTACTCTCCCCCCCACGATTCGCTAGAGTGAACCTTTCTGAAAGATAGGGACCACCTTAGTTCTCGACCTCGTCTGGACTTAAGTGCCGCGGGATTTGTCCGTTTTTTGCCTGGGCGGGGGGAGCGGGGCATAGAGATCTTCTCGTGCTTCATCTCCCACGATCTCATTTGTGTAGAAAATGGAAGTTATAATTGAAGTGAACAGAACGCAATAAAAGATTAGCAACACGCCAAGAGGCACGGGAAACGTTGAAACGAAGTCATCCTTGGAAAGGGAGCTTTAGGAAATATGGATGCATGGGCTACTACCTCAAAACCAAAGGGGGAAGCCTTGAAGGGAAATTCCATTTTCCAGAGAATAAAGGAAAAAAGAGGGGATGAATCACGATTATTTAAAAGGGGGTTTATGGATTTGTATTCGGGGGCAAAAGCAAATTAGAGGGGAGTGAAATCGATTAGGGGTTTCTGATGTGAAAATGGGAAAAGGGAGGAAAAAACGAAAGAGTCGCGGGGTGCCAAAAGATTTTCCATAATTATCAAGGGGGGCGAGGGCGGGGTCATAAGAAAATGAATCTTTTTCAGCGCACACTATCCCCCCTGTGAAAAGGAAATTTACTGGGGAGGGGGCCTGAAACTAAGGGAGATTCCCCTTCGGCATAAAAAATGTGATTACAGCAGCATTAAAACCAAACACAATTAGAGAAGAGAAGCTATGACAGGGGAGAAGGGCAACTAGCGTATTAAGGAGATAATGTTTAATACAGTGGGGGTGTGAAAAGGGGAGTTAAAGGGCATTGGTTTTTCACACCAAGGGGTTAAAGTTCATCCATGGGGGGTTGGGGAAATGATAGGTTTCTGGAAGAGAAACCCAGGGGGAGCGAGGGGAGGGATCAGGGGGATTAGAAATAAGCTTGTAAAAAAACCTGGATTCAAAAAGGAAGAAAATAAGCTGGATGGGGGTGGGCTGCCATTAATTTTCATAAAAGGATAACCAAAGGAGGAAAGAAACTCAGATGGAAAACAAACCACTTTATTCTCTTGGGGTTCATGGCGGGGGTTCTCTTAAATCCCCTACAGTCACCGCTTTTCTATTCAAGGAGGGTCAGAAGTGTGATGTCCGACTTTTTCTCTCGGTTGCACTCATCAAGTCATCCAGGGAACTATTTTGTTACAAAAAAAAAAAATGGGGAGGGAAACAACAAAGTGAGGAAAAGAAAAAAAAAAGAAAGTGAACATGCTGAGATCACACGGAGAATGGATGTGGCTCTTGGGGCTTTCCGCGCAGATCTTTTTTTTAATCAATGGGATCAATTTTTGGAAGGGGGGATCAATGGGGAAGGAATAGCTCTAACAAAAAAGGAAATGGGAGAAATAGTTAAAGGCAAGTGGATTTAATCCAAAAATGGTTGGGGGGGGTAGCCCTAAAAAAGGAAAAACGAATGGGGAAAAAGAAGGATAATTCCGACTTGGATGCGCGAGATTGTTTGAGGATCATCACTCTTGGTGTGGGAAGGCAAGGGGGGGGGGGTTTTGCTCAAAAAGAATTCCATGTAAGAAGTGTGATAGTGGGAAGAGGACAACGCGCTCATTGACAGAAAGCCTGGGGCGTGTATGGGGTCGGAAAAAACACTTAGCGCCCCAAAAACAAGCGCACTTTGTAGGTTTCATGATGATGAGAAGAAGAAGGAAAGGGGGGGGGAAGGTAGGGGATGGGCTTCGCAACCACCTCAAGGGTCAGGACCGGGTTTGGACTTCATGTTTTAGAGAGGGGAATAGGGGACTAATCATAATCCAGAGGGTTGGAAAAGGAAAGAAAGCTGGGAAAAGAAAACCTTTCACAACTCACTTCCCGGAAGAAAAATTAAAAATTTTTGCTTACGCATCCACAATGTGTGTATCTGATAACCATTATAAAGGAACGTCGGCCATTTAGAAAAGGCCTCCAAAAACGGGATTAATATCTCGTGGAGTACTGAACTTGGAGGGGCGTCGAGAGGGGTCCCAGGCTTTCGAAAGGAGGGGGACAGACTACGAAAGGTCAGGACGAACAAGAAAATTTGAATTGTCCTGGAGGGAAGGGCGAAACAAAAAGTCTTAATGAATTAAATCAAGATCCAGGGGCATTTTAGGAAATATTTCACGATGAAACTTGGGGGTTTCGCAGATGGGGGGTGGGGAAACAACGTGCAACAGACAGCCAAAACGGAAAAAGCTAAATATTCAAGTAAGCGAGGGAGATGGTAAGGAAAACGAAAAGCGGAACAAAAGAATCACGTAATAGTGCGCAAGAAATGTTCTAAAAGTGAATTACAGCTTGAAAAGGAAGGGGAGGGAGGTGGAGTGGGAAGAGACAAATACATCCGCTCATTTCCAAAATCTAGAAAAGAAGAAAAGCTAAGGGGAAAGGGGAAAGAGAAAGGGGAGTCAGGGATCTTGGGGAATGGTTGGAAAGCGGGAATGAGGGAGCTGCTTGCATTCAGAAATATAACTTAGAAAAAAAAAGTCAGCGGGGGGTTAAATAAAGAAGCCGGTGCAGCAGCATTCGCCTGGGGAATGAAAGTCCAGAAAAGACAAGAGAGGAGAAACTAATGGTCAAAACGATCTTTGCATAAGAAAAGATCCGAAGAAAGGGGGGGGGGGTCTCTAATAGAGAATGGGGGTTATGGAGATGGAGCACAAGAGGGAGGGAAAGAAAACAGCCAAGAACCAGGAACGAGTAAAACTCTCCATTTATACATCCTATGGGGTCTGCATGGGTGTCAAGTCTGAGAAAAGAAAGGTAAAATAAGGCACATAGGTAAGGGGCTCTAACTCTCTCATAATTAATAGGTGTTTCAGGCATGGGCACTAATTCCTGTGACGAGGAAAGGCACACAATCATAGCCTGGGAAACATACTCAAATTGGGGGGAAAGAGCAAAAAGACCTTGGGGAAAGGTCAATCAAACGATATCAA
>Ga0179593_1556180_pt1 | contig 16797 bp, 20 predicted proteins | sample CZODoug2_1_08_16_FD_185931 | JGI IMG/M metagenome (GOLD analysis project Ga0179593, IMG submission 185931) | Vadose zone soil fungal communities from Angelo Coast Range Reserve, California, USA - CZODoug2_1_08_16fungal (PacBio error correction) | ecosystem: Environmental > Terrestrial > Soil >...
TTTACTATAGGAAAGGCAGAACAGGAGAAGGGGGAAGAGAGGTTGGCCGGGATCCGATGGAAATGGGGAACAGAAGGGACACCAAAGGGAAACTGACAAGAAGAGAACTCCCTCCATCTAGGGAAAAGCGGATGAAAGAGGGGAGGGGGAGGAGAAGACCTAATGGTGGGTCTAAAAATGGAAAGCTTCTTGACCTTGATGAAGGGGAACCTCAATGCTGTTCTGATCAATGAAAGAAAAAAAGGGGACTTCGCTTGGTCACTAAAGGAGGGGACAGGGAACTATAATGGAGGACTGGTCTTCCAAGAGGTCTCTACAGGTGGCAATTAGAGCAAGGGGGGGAAAGGCTTGTCAAAGAAGAGGAAACAAGATCGAAGTAGTCAATAGGAGTCTAATTTCTTGAGAGCATATCCAACTTACAGAATTCAGGTAAATGATAACCTTACCCCAAGAGGAAAGGGGGGGCTCTTGCCACAGAATCTGAAAGGCGGCAAGGTGTAGAAAAACAACAGTCGTCGTCGTCATAGAGGAGAGAGGCTGTCTTACTTCTTCTGGCTCGTCAAAAATAGGAAGAAAGAAAAAGAAAACCACTCTTGAGACAAAAGGGGGCAGAGAATTTCAAGAACTCTTCAGGGGAAAACTTAGCATTGGAAGGAGCTTGCCGTTCAGCGCGAAGGAAAAGAAAAGAGACCCTTTGGAGAAGGAAAAAAAAAAAGAAAGACGACTGTATTAAGTAGGAGATTAAGACGGCACCCCAGGGGGGGACCTGCCTTCCATTCGATCACAGGAGCCGACAGCGTAAAAGAAGGGGAAGAGGAGGGGGTCCGCGTCCGTTAGGCCGGGGGGGGGAAAAAAAAGGGTGTATCCGAAAAAAAAGGCGCTCCTTACAACAAGGAGGACTCTTAATCAAAAGACAAAAAGGATACAAATTAGTTTTATGAGAGGACCTACCCGCCAACATTCTTCAGGAAGGCTTTCTGGGAAAATTAAATCTAACCAGAGAAGGGAAAAAGAGTGAGCCCCCAGATGGGGTCGGAGAGGACTGCCCTTCTTATTCTTGGGGGCGTTCCTCTTTCAGGGAAGCCCAGCTTCAGAGGAAGCAGAGAAAAAGGACGGGAGGAAAGATTCGTCGCGGGAAATAAATTCAAAAAAGTAAGTAGGTCTCGTGAAGGGTCGAATTACCCAACCAGCCCTGCTGCCGACGAATACGGTTTCGAAAACGGCTAACCATCATGTTCACGGGGGTTTTTCTCCCTGTGCCATGGAAACCCGGTGCAAGTCTAGAGAGGACCGATGCTTGTCAGGGGGGGCGTGAGGGAAAGGAGGCTTTTTCCGGGAAGAAAAGTCTGGTACCCTTCGAAAAGATCATCGCTATGTGCAGGAAAGCGAAGCCCATCGCGCCAAGGGATGACGGCAAAGGAAAACCGTCGTCAAACGATTAAGTATGGAAAAGGGGCATGGCTGTGCCTTGCTCAAAAAGGGACAGTGGTTCTTGCCGGCAGGAAAAAAAGGGGGAAAAAAGAGGCCTATTTATATCGGAAAACCGAGGCACCAAATGGCTGAGGCGCCGGGGAGCCTGCGCTTCCAGCTCGAAGAGGGAAGAGAAACGCCTTATAAAACTGAAAGAAATCCGTAAATTCGAAACGGGTCTAGGTAACAGAAGGAATGAGTCCTTCGCGACCTAGAGAGAAAAAGGGATTCCATCGCTGATCAAAAGATCTGCTGCCGTCGGGGAAGGGGAAAAAATGGAACGTCTCAGAAAAAAAAAGGCAAGATGCTGATGGGGGGAGAAATAGAGCTGAGATGGAAATACCCACATGCGTGGTGCCGGAAGGGGGTGGCCTTTGAAAAACCACGTCAATTTGGGAAGAGGCTCTCCTTCCTCGAGGCGGGATAGGGAAAAAAGGGGGGGTTTCTTTCACCACCATCAAAGGGACGCCCCCTGCGGAATCATCAGCAAGAGAGCAGGGAAAAGATGTCGCAAAAGGACAAACTCTATAGGAAAAAAACATGGCAACTCGAGAAAAATAATCTTTATTGTTGTATCCTATAGAGGGTGCTCTGATGGGAAGAGGGCTGCGGAAAAAAAAAAACGAAGAAGCTGTCAGAAAAGATTATTTTCCTCCTTGAAAAAGGATGGTTTGCGAAGAAAAAGAAAAAGGTGGCAGCATAAGAAAAAAAGAGATCCAACAAAAAAAAGGGAAAAGAGATAGAGGGAAAAAAGGTTTTTCTGGACTGGAGAAGACGGCTCTGTCACAAACGAAGATGAAATCAACGTTCTCCTACAGCAGTTCGGACCCGGAGCAATAAAGGAAGGTACTGCATTATTAAAAAGCAAGCCGGACCTCAAGAGTGCTCACCAAAAAAATATGGGGGGGGGAGCGAGTTTTCCCGTGGTCGCGGAAAAGGCCCGGGAAAAGGGTTGCGACAGCCGTTCCTATAGGAAAGGAGATTCCTCCTTCGGAGAGAGATTTTGTTGAAGAAAAGAGAATAAATGAAAAGACGGGGTTCGGAATCAGGAAATTTTATCGATGACAGAAAGGGCCAACATTCCAACTTCAAGGAAAAAAACTCATTTGGCGTAGGGAAAGAGGGGAAGCTCTCTGGAGGGCAGAAAACGACAAAAAAGAATCACTGTCCTATGTGGAAAAAGGTGTGCTAGCATAACCTACGGAAGATTCAGTACAAAACCAGAAGGGTGTATCAGGCGAAGGGGGGACCAACCACCAGGGGTGTCGCGCCAGAAAAGAATGCTAGACCTTATACATCTTTAAGAAGGGAATCCGGAGTGGGACGCAGCCACAACGGGGAGGATGTGATCGCTCTGGGGGGAAGATCTCTCGTCTCTCAGTCCTCGGTCTTATCCTGAAGGAGAAGAAAGGACCGAGGGGGAAGAAGCAACCTGGGGAGGGCCACTTCCAGCCATGAAAGAAGGCTTCATCGTTTCCCTTCGATCAACGGACGAAGAAAGGAAAAAAGGAAAACATCGTCGAGATAGGGAGCCAACCGAAGGGAAGGCAGGTAGAGGATGATGCCCGGAAATTCGAGCACCCAATCAGAAAGAATATAAAATTGCACCGAAGGAAACGACAGTCACAGCGACAAAAAAAAAAGGGGACTAGTCAAGGAGGGTCCTTGCGAACACCTATGAAAGATCATCATTTTTTTAACATGAATAAACAAGGAAGGTGCCCTCTCAGGGTGTCTCATCGACTTCCTGCGCATCTAGAAGGGTCTAGCCAGATGTGCGATCCATTAACTTCGGGAAGCCTAAAAGAAGACACCCGAGAGGTGATATCCTTTGGGGACGTCTAGCTCGGAATTGGAAAAAAGTACGACTGGTTGAGCACATTTGTTTATGATCCTTTGGTATTCCAGATCGTGGGGGATACCGTGAAGGGGGGGCCTACTCCTTGTTTGGAGGATAGCCACTTCGGAGGGGACACAGAAATAAGGAACGAGGAAGAGAAAAAAAACTCTGTCAGGGATCCGCATCTGACGGCAAGAACCAAAAGGGGTCCGGCCGTGGGTATAATCCTTAGGCAATAGAATCTCGTGGGATAGGTCCCTTGAACATTTTCGGGATGGGAGTCTGATCAGGGTGAACCAGTTCAGAGAAATTCCTTCCGTCTAATGCGGGGAAGGTAGTGAATCATATGAAGGGTTGGATCCATATGGGGCGACATTATGTGGAACTCTCCTAACCGCGCCGGGTACTGGAATAAGGCATGGTAAAGGTTATCCTCTCGATAACTAATTGGGAAGGAAAAAAAGTATCCTACTGGGATAATTTCTTGGGATTTTCATAAAGGGTGACCTGTCTCATGTATAAGAGCGCTCGAACATGCTTGCAGGTGGCCGAGAGAATATCCCGAAAGACCTGCAAGAATATATTACTACTAAGATATGAAGCACGTTATCCAAACACAAAGGCTAATTAACAGGTCAGGGAGAGGAGCACGGGAAGCCATTGCCGAGCCATAAGATCGTTTAACAGCGGCGAAAGGAGGGGGGAAAGTTATCCTCAGGGGCGAGGGAAGTGAAAAGAATATAAAAAAGGGAAAAAGCAGGGCACACATTCTTGTCGACACATTATGTCGGAAAAAGAATCGTCCTACATTCACGAAAAAATTGAGTCGTGCTCGGAGAAGGGAGGAATTTCCATTTTGTGAACGCTAACCGAAAGGATGAATCGGGCCAAAATTTGGGGGGGAAAAAAAAGAAAAGTTCTGCCGTCATCAATCGTCAACGTGCCAGAATAAATAAAGAGCAAAAAAAACAACGGGGGGGGGAATAGTAAGAAAGGAAGGAAGTCTGTTCAATGTCGAGATGCGTCAGAACTTTAGGAAAAGGTTGGCCCTTTATATCCTCTGTCGTGAAAAAAAAGAAAAAAGAACATTGGTCTCCTGACTAGAACGAAGAGGAGGGAAGTCGCCTTATGAACGATGGGGGGGGGGAGCAGAAACGAAGCTAAAAAAAAGGTGCCTCGCTTCGGGGGGAAAGCATCGTTACCCGTGCGGGAACCCCCTTTTTCTGCGAGGGGAAGAGATGCTTGCGGAATGGGAGGCACTGGGAAAAAGACGTTCTCGTAGAGACTGTTCATAGAGAGTCCAACGTGCCGTAATGTATGTAAAGGAAAGGAAGACTTCTCGGAGGCATCGGGGCTGCGCGAAAACGGGACAGCCGGTCGAGATATCTACATGAGAACGGGGAAGCTCAGAAAGAGCCCACCGCCAGTTCTTGAAGGCGGATCAGCGGGTCGAAAAATAACCATGAAAAAAGGGCCGATCGCTCGGGAAAAAAGAAGAATGCGTCTGTAGTTAACAGATCGTCCACAAAAAATCCTCGGAAGAGGAAACCAACGCAGGGAGGATTCATATGATGGTCCTTCGGACAGACACTTATCATTGAAGAACGCTGCGGTCGCGGCGAAAGAAGAACCCCGCGACACATTTGCCGGGCTAAGAAGGACGGGACTGATATTTAAGTATTTATAGATGGGGGCCTGAAAGTCGAAAAAGGAGAAGGAAATCGTGGCCGGATTCCGAGAGGTCCCTCGGAGGAGGGGGTAGTGTGGCGGTCCGCCGCCCGTGGAAGAGAAAAACAACAAGCTACGGACAACACCTCCGGATGAAAGAGGAATACCACATGAGGGGGAAAAGTAAACAAATTGAATCCCAAAGTACATTGCTATGTCTGCTGAAAGCGAAAACCGAGAACGTCACCAAGCCATGCGAAAAAAGATCGGGGGGGAAATGACCCTCCGGGGGAAAAGTAAAAGGATCGCTTTCCTGGATGAAAAGCTTCATATGATCAGACGCTGAAAAAAAGGTTCGTCGGCGGGCAATTCTTGAGAGGGCGAATTTACCACAAAAGGGACTGCATATCGAGAAGGGGGGTCGCAGACCCTTCTAACGGATTGTTTTAAGATGGTCGTTCGTGCAGACCCGGTAGAAGAGAAATGAAAATTCTTGCAAAAAACTTGGCGGGCTAAGGATCCGGGAGGCTCATCTCTACCGGAGAACTTCGGCGCGGCTCGGGGAGCTAGGTTCATAAGGCTGACGGGAAATGCGTCGGGGCAACCGCTTTCAGCGCACACTATGAAGTAGGAGGCAATGGCTGGCAAAGGGGGGCCGGATTCATTTCACCAGGGCTTGCCGGAGCCGAGCCTCCGGGAGGGCTATCTTCAGGATAAGAGAGGCAAATTGCTGAGCGGAAGAAAAAACGGCGCTGCGCGGGAACAAAATCGGAAGAAGAAAAAGTTGGATTCCTGAAAAAAGTATTCGAAAAAAATCGAAGTAGAACCTTCACCTCAAGTGATGCTGCTACGGCAACCTAAAGGGGGGGGGTGTCTGGCTTGAAGGGGCGTGGCCTATCTTCGGGTCTGTCTGCTCGCCATTGGGAGGGGGGCAGATAGAAGAGGATTCTTGATTGGAAAGACCAGTAGGCGGAAAGACTCAACCGGTGGTGCAGTCGCGGTCGTTGGGAAAAACCTTTTCCCACTGCAATTTGGGGAACTTCGCCGGCCTCGGGTTCAGGAAAAAAGGTGTTGACTTCAAAAAAAATCACCGAGACCTGTAAACGAAGCGCAGAGCGACGCGAAAAAAAAATCTTCAAAGGATAGACGAAACACCGGGGCTTATTTCTCTACAACTGGGGCTCTAGAAAAACAAGATAGGGTTTGAAATCGAGGGGGAGAGGCTCTTGCTGAAAGGCTGCTTGAAAAAAAAAATCCTTAACGAACCAAAAAATGGATTGGGGGGAAAAAGTTGGGGCGGAGGAACCCCCCCCGGACATGATTGTTCACAGTGACAAAAAAGCCGCATCATGCATCTACTCAAGAAACACAAAGTAAAGAGAAGGATCTTCGCCTTTTTCATGGACTGGGAAAAGGGATTCCCCGAAAGAGGAAGCCGTTGAGACTAAAAGAAAAAGGGTCAGAAGCTCGCTGGGATTACAGCAAGAGCAAGCCGAAAAGGAAGAAAAAATAATAGATTTGCTGTAGAGCGTGGAAAAAGGGTCGGCGTGAAATCATAGAAAGGTGCACATCCGAAAGTAGGCTGCTGAGAGGAAAAGCCGGAGTGGGGAGGAAAAGAGCCTTTGACCGTTACTCGGGAGGACAATTCTTTCCTAAAAAGATTCCCTTCGAGCAGAAGAGTGTGGGGGGAGGACAGCAAATGCCCGTGGAAAAAAGGGGGAGGGCAAGTCCAAATAACGCCACGCAGGTGGGAGGAGGCCGCTCTCTTTTCCTTTTCAAGCATAGAAGGGGACCGATGAAGGCAAAGAGATCGAGGTGGGCGTATGCATAAGACAGCAGATCGGCCACGCCCCCAAGTTGATAACGAGTCCAGAAAACCAGGAGAGTCAAAAAAAAAAAGTAAAGGGAAGGCGAGAACGGGGAGGATCTTTCATCCTCTTGGAAGAAGGGACCTTACTCAACGTCTTTAGAGAGAGGGAATCGCAGCGCCGGGGAGAGAGTCAACCTGTGGCATCCTCGGCGGGAAGGAAAGACCGAGTATCTACTCAAAAAAGAGCCACTGCCAGCCAGGCATCCCTCGGTGGCTGTGGGGGGTAGGATCGTTTGAGGCAGGTCCCTTCGGATTGCCGTCGCGGGAAGAAAGGGTTATAGGGGAACGCTAGAACCAAGTACGTATGTGAGGAAAAAGCCTGCGACGTTCTATATAGAATTGAAAAGCCCACGAACAGGGCAGGCAAAAAGGAGAAAATACCAAAACGTGAAAAGGAGCGTGTCTGGTGCGCCTCTATCATAGGGCTTCGCACATGAAGTAGCAAAGATCCAAGAAGAACGTAAAGAGGGGGAGGTCAGCGTCCTTCTTAAGAGGAAGCAGATGTTTGATGTCTAGAGGAAGGTAACAAGAATCAGGAAAGGGGAGTCTCGCCAACGGGAGGGGGAATAGAGGTTTAAAGGGGGGGGTCGCTTTCCAGCCTAAGCAAAGGGAAACAGGGTTGCTTTGAGTACTCACCCCTATGAAGAAAGAGGAGGAAAAGTTTGGGGAACGAGTGGGGAAAAGAGGGGGTTTGTCCAAAAGACCGCGATAGCCACTTCGCTGGAAAAACGGACGAGGGCCGCGAGGGGAAAGGAGAAGAAGGTCTGCCGTCCCAGAAAAGACGTGCTCGACTTGAGGCTACAAGACCCAACGGAGAAGTCTGATATATAAAGATCACTTCTTCCCTTAGCACCGGCGAAAGGGAGCTGAAGGGTGGAGGCGACGCGACGGCAGCGGAGAGAACGTGCCTCTAAAGCTGCCGAAGGGGGGAATCATAATAAGAGAGGGTCAAGAGAATGATTCGATTATTTGGGGTACGAGCAAGAAAGTGAAGACCGCAGGGTGGCAAGGGGATCCAGGATCTGAAAAAACTAAAAAAGGTTGTCGACCGGGAAAGGAAGCAGAACTGTGGTGGAACACGGTGATCATCGGGGGGCGGTCTCATTTATTCTCTCGAGCTGTCAGGGGGGGGGCAGGAAAAGAAAGGAATGCCGCAGAGAAGTCGTAGGACGGGGCAAAGATGCCCACTTTGGAACGAACAACACCACGCTCTCTAAGAAAGGGGGAGCTAAACGTACGCAGAGGAAAAAGTACAGGAAGCCGAAAGAGAAAAGGAGAAGAAAAAGGGGGGCGTGCACCGCACAGTTCGGGGAAAGAAGGTACAAAAGGGGGGAAGGCACATTCGTCTACGGGTACTGCTGAAGAAGAAATCGTTGCATTGGGGGACATTCAAGATCGCGAGCGTTCTCGGGTTCTACTGGGACGGCAAGGTTCCATTGGGGGGGGAAACAGCTGTTCACCGCCAGCGGGAATTTGCAAAGCTCTTTCTAAGTTGGAGTCAAACTTTCCGATAAGATCTCCTACTCAGGAGGGAAAAGGGGAAAGAGAAGAGAAAATGATAAGAGACTTTTGACGATCTGTAAGACGGCATCCCCTGAGCGCTTCAACGGTTGGCCCTTGAGAAAAACGTGGGAGTGAAACAGCGTCGTGTACAACATGAAGCATGACGGAACGCCAAAAGAAAGAGGGGAATGTCGGAGAGGGAACGTGTCGGGTGGAAGAAAAGAAATGTGTCAGACAAGAATGTGCCAGGGATTTCTTTCCCCATCTGGCGTGCGGAGCAATGCAAAAGGGAACGTCTTTCATGGACTCTGCGAGGAGGGGGGGGACGCGGTCGTACTGGCTCCAAGAGGAGAGGGTTCGCGACACTGAAAAAGCGTGGTTGGGTTAGGAGTTCCAACGTAAAGTCAGGGGAAAGAGAGAAGTAGTCAATGACCAAAGGAGGTTCGGGCCGAAGAAAAGTCGAGAGAATATACAGAAAGAGAAATCCCGGAAGAAGTGCCAGCCAGTCTTGGGACCGTCGGGATCAAGCGGGAGAAGAAGACCTAGTCGTCGGAAAGGGGAGATAACGCACCTACTGCGGTCGTAACTGGGAAAAAACAGTCGGTTCCCCTCCTCTAATATCCAGATGATTCATGGAAGAGAGGACAGACACTTAGAAGGGGGAGGGAAGATGGCGAGAAAAAAAGAGGGACGCCCTGTATAAAAGGGGCTAACCAATCAAGCGACTGATAGGAAGACGGCAGCCCTTTTGGGGGGGAGCCTGCGGGAGGAGTCCTGCGGAAAAAGAACCGGGTTATTCCGACGTGGGAAGCGTCCTTATTTCTGAAGGGGGGTCTCCCCTTGCGAAAAGAGTATTACACACTAAGGAAGGGGAGAAAAAAAAAAAGACTCCGAGGGATAATTGAGGGGTAAAGGGAAAGGAATCCACTAATCCTTACAAGAGTGAGAAGGAGGAAAAAAATCGCCGTCAAAACTATGACTCCAAGAGAGTGGCTGAGAAAAGAAAAGACAGAGGCCTTTGTTACAAAAAGGAAAATAAACATCGGATACAAAATGACCTTCATCGAGGCGACATAAAGGAGAGGAGGCATGATTCCTGCATTCGATACTGAAAAAGGGGAGGAATACCCAGCAACAGAAAATCTTTTTTACAAGGAAGCATTTTCACGTGGGGGGAGCAGGGCAAGGAGGGGCGGGGCAGAGCAGGTGCAATGAGAAAGAATTCCTTTCTTGGCGTGAAAGGCTTTTTTGGGGAACAATCATACTCTAAAGGAAAGAAAAAACTTCGGCTCGTAGCGATGTTCAGACCTCGAAGGCCAACGCGTCCCCAAAGGGGACGGTCCGGCGCAACGATAAGTATTGAGGGCTGGACAGGGGGCCTCACGGGAAAAAGGGAGGGGATTCGTCAAGGAAAAAAGGTAAGCGGAACGCAGGTTCTAGACGAAAGAGATGCCAAATGGCTTGAAGAAAAATCTGCTCTTGCCAAAAAGGGGGAAGAGCCGTTGAGGTCCACAGAAAAAGGTGCAAACCCGATGAGGAAAGATCCGAAGAGGGGGGAGGAAGGACACCCTTTCTTGCTTCTGATCGGAGACCTATACCATGGGGGGTCCAGAGTATCAAAGCCCTGGGGAGGGGGGGGGGGGCTGCAAGTCGGGAAGTATCGACAAGAAAAAATTTGTCCGCATATCGCAAGTCATTTCGGAAAAAAAGAAGAGGGAGATGTCACTAAACATCTGCGTGGGGGGTGGCCTTTAGACCTGGGAAAAGAAAAGGGATGGCATCGAGAAAGTGCAACGCTACAGGCCTCGGGTTGCAATGAAAGAGAGGCAGCCACCATCACCGATTACGGAAAACCGGCGGGACCCCCAGAAGAAGAAAAAGAAAAAAGAGAAATAGGCCCGGAGGAAAGGAACTCACGGCTATATTTCCGAGAAAAAAAAGAACCTATCTTCTTGTGGGAGCCTAGAACTGCTAATCGTAAAGGCGGACAGGAAAAAAAAACGGGAGAACGAACCAGCGGTCGACAAGGGGGGGGGTGACATCTTAAAAAGACGGCGGGCCTGATGGTTCAAGAAGCATGCATCTCTTCTCACACAAAAAAAAGATATGCATGAGGAGGACGAAGGAAAGGGAACCATCAGGACAGCGGACGGAATGGCCCAATTCAAGGAAAAAGGGTTACGTTCAGGCCCTCTGCTTGGTCAAAAGGAAAGACAGAGCGCCGGACAGCAATCTCGGCCCAAAAGAGAGGAAAAGTTGCCTCGTTGTCGCGGAAATATAGCAAAAGGGGGGAGGAAGAAGGGAAGAGGATTTGCCGAGAAGGAAGGAGAGAATAGGGAAAAAAACTGGACAGGTACTCGGTGATTTGTGAAAGGAAGGACATGAACCCTAGTCCGTCAAAGAAGACTGTGATCGAGGAAAAAAAATTGCCTTTGGAAAAGGGTGAAATCCACAGATGCCGCAAGAGTGTCTTTGATCCGCCAAATCGGGGATGGGGAAATACGAACCCTCAGAATCGTGGAAAGGCCTGAAAGGTGGCGAGAGAAAGAAGGAAGAAGTCGGACAAAAAACACGGTGGGGGGTCAGCGAGGACCAACACCAATGGATAGGTTCGAAGGTGAATGCGAGACAACTTGCCCCGGAGCCTTTCAGCACTCTGGAAGAAAAAAAACGTGGGACGCGACGCTTTATGGATCGTGATCGAAAAGGGCCGTTTGAGACTAAGAAAGAAAGGGAGAGCAGAAAGGTGGCATCCTAGAAAAGAAATATGCGACAACGCCGGCAGCACAGGGGGGAAGAAAAAAGGCCACTGCCAAATGAGCCAAAAAAGAATGGTCTTGAAAAGCGTTTGCGCCGAAAAAGGAAAGATCACGGACGGAAGGGAAGGCGGAAGGGGGTCATGAACAGGAGCGGATGAAATCTGCCTATTGTGAAAGGAAGGGTATCGATGTGTCAATAAACTTCCAACTCCAATCAATACGATAGAAGTGGCAAATTCACGAAACAGAGGCCTACAATACCACAAGGAATGGAGGGGGGGAAAAAAACAGTGGCTTGGGAAAGGAAGATGCGCTCGTGCACGAGGGGCTGGGGTCTAACAGGGGGGGGGAAGGTAGAAAAAAAACGGGATATTCAAGGAACCCTTATTTCCATAAAGAGAAGAGTCTGCTTACGTGGGGGGACATGGTCCCTAAGTGTCCATACTCCTTGAGAGGGAATCAAGAAAAAAATCCTCCAAAGAGTTGGGGATAGAGGGGGGGGATCTGATTGGTTTCGCGAAAGGAACAATTGTACGGACGCAGGGCATTTGTTTACTCCCCCTCAAGAGAAAAGCGTCTTTTGCGCCAGGGGGAAAAAGGAGGGGTTGTGGGGAAGACTTGTTGTCGCGGCGCGCAAGAGAGACGGCTGACCCGCACAATAAACAGCAAAAGGGCCGCGCGTATGAGAGAAGATAGTACTTCGTAATAAGGAAGAGGGAGAATGCATGCAGGAACCAGATTAAGATAATCATACTTAGGAGGACTTGATTGTTGGCAAAAAGAGAAGGGGAGGAGGGGATCAGTTTCGCCGGAAAGGGAAAAGGAACACTGCTCTGCAGAAAAAAGCTAAAATGCTAAGTTGGGAAAGGAAATCATATGAATCACTGTGAGGGGATGAAAGGAGGGGTCCAGATGGAGAGCAAGACCCGAAATTAAGACAAGGAGGTGCGGTATCCGAGCGATCTGAAAAAAAAAACCGCTGATCCCGCCGGCAAGAAAGAAGAGGGAGGTTTTTGACGGTAAAAGAAATGGGGTGCTCCCTCGAACTCGGAAGGACATTTGCTCAAAAAAAAAGGAAATACCTTCCTCCTAGAAGTCTATGACACTTCGGCTGGGGACTAGGCGACTGTGGGACGAATCCAAAAAAGACTATGGCACAGTGTCGCGAAAAGTATCGCATCGGGAAACTAACCAGCAAAAAAAGCTCCGCCAGAGAGTGAAAAATGCAAAAGGTTCGGAAGGAAAAATCCTCACTGGTACGATGAGAAAGGAAAACGGCACATTCTTTCGACACTTAAAAACATCTTCATCCCGGCCGGAAAGAAGAGAAGAGGAGTTCTCGTCATGGCGAAAGGGGAGACAGGGTCCAGGGGGGAAAGGCGTTCACCGACTCGGATATCAAGGGGGAGGGGAGAAAGTTCTTCTCTCTCGAAAGGGGAGATCTCTCTCAAAAACACAAAGGGAAAGAGGGGAGGGAACTTTGACGATGTAAGGTGAAAGAACTGCGCAAAAAGCAAAAATTGTTGGCCGCTTGATATCCAAAATGCAAACATTGAAACTGCCGAAGCAGTGGGGGGAATCGCGATGAGGGGGAGGAGGCACGATGAACGATGCGGGGGGGAAGGCAGAAGAACCTAATGTTTCGACAAGAAAGAAGGTCTTGCCCTATATATCCTAAAAAAAAAATCGTACCCCGTGCGGGAAGAAAAGGGGTTTCCTGGAGCGGTAAAAAAAAAGCTGGCGGTCAGGGATGCGGTCGGACTGGAAGGAAAGACCGGCGACACTGTGCAATAGAGGGAAGTCGTTCTCAAATGCCGCAAATAAGAGGAGAGAGCAAGAAAAGACTCTCAGAGAATCAAACAAAAGGACCTACAGGTACAGGGAGAAGGAAAAGAGAACAAAATTAGACCGGGGGGAAAATAAACCTGTGCGCTTGCCAAAGGAACAGCACGTGGCCACGATGTCTCCGCGGTGCGACAAGGGAAAAAAAAGGACGGGGTCTTGGGGTCAGGAAAAAAGCGCCTCTGAGAAGCTTTCTTAACCTGCCGTCCACATCGGGAACCGAAGAGAGAGGCCACCACGCTGAAGACAGATGATGAAGGAGTTTCACGAACTCTTCGGAAAAAAAGGGAAAGGAAATTAACACAACAAAAAAAAAAGAAAGACGAAAAACCAAATAAAAAAAAGGGGGCAGAGTCGGGGAGGAAGCAGAACGCCCCTGCTCCCATGGAGAAACAATCAAGCGACTGATATATTAGGGGGGAAAACGTTTGGCTTTGTGACCTGCCTGGGAGGGGGAAAAAAAAAGGCGGATGAAAGAAAAGGAAGCGTTCCGAGGAATTCAGAGGGCCCTCCTTCCGTTATTAAGGGGGGGACGTGTCACCGCAGTGGATATCGAAAGGGAGGGGAAGGACAACAACGAAGGGAAAGCGGAGCAAAAGAAGGAAAAAAGGAAATACAAATGATGGGGAAAGCCACTCCACCGGCGGGAAAAGCTAACTCATCGGAGAGGGGAACAGAGAAGGGTTCTCCATATCGTGGGAAGTCAAGCCCTGGAAGAGGTTGGTACATGATCCGCGTTCCGAGAAAAGCGCATCTTCATATTAAGCATCGCAGGAAAGTCCGGTCGGCGCGGGCAATAGGAAGGAGAAGGAAGGGGCTAATGTACCAATCCAACCTGAGAAGCGCATTCCCAAAAAAATTTTGTTCGCAAGACCACTCAGTAGGGGGATGGACTCAGGGGGAAAGCGTTGCAGGGAACTCAGTTGCAATTCTAATCGGAAGGAGTGCTCGCAGCATTTTTGTTTTCCGGAAGAAAGACAGGAGTACTTGGACAAGTGGAAAGCCGCGAAAAAGCAGCGATGTTCATGACCGGAGGGGAGGCCGGCCCGCTTTCCAAATCGAGGATGGCAATTGGGGGGGGGGAAAGGGGAGAGTCTTTCCCAAGGGCGTGAGAGAATCCTCGTCTCGTCGCCATTGGAAAAGGGGAAGCCAATGGCTGAGCGCCGAGGGACTGCGCTTCAAGAGATCAAGAGCAAGAGAAATTGGAGGGGGCCCAAGCCTGATTTTAATGAAGAAGACCGAAAGAAATCGCCTTCAAACACGAGGCTGAAGAAAAAAAAAAAGAGACCTATACATGGTGGGAGAAAAACCATCCTGAAGGCCGATCTGCTTCCACAAGAAAAGGCTCGCCAACGGAGGAAGGGAGGGCAGCAGAAAAAGAAGAGTCTGGGGGTCGGACAGACAGATGAGAACTTCTTGGACGTAAGAAAGGGGGGGGGAAGGGGGCCATCAGTTGGGGACCGGAAATGGAGGGATGGGAATCCACAGGCCTGAAAGAAAAAAATCTTTTCATAGCCTTTTTGATAAAAAAAAAAAAGAAAAGGAAGGAATGCCACTTTCGAGCGCCAGAAGGGCGGAAGCGAAAGAAAAAGAATCGGCAATCTCGTCTCGTAAAAAAGGCCCTCAGGGTCCGCCTACAACGGGCACGAAAGCAAGGGGATTTTGAGCCGAGAGGAGGTCCGCGGGGCTCTTGAGGAAGGGGTAGTAAAGGCTGCGGACCCAGCCGAGGGAAAAAGAGGAAACCGGGGGGAACATCTTAAGGGGGGAAGTCAGGCGGACTAGTTTTTAGACAGTCCCCAGAACGGGCATCAGAGAAAACACAACGTAGGAGAAGAGGAAGAGAGTTCAATGCTGCCCGGGGACATGGACTTTAACATAAAAGGATGTCATCCGGTCTCGAGGAGGGGTCATGACCGTGGCTGGGTACGCTTGGAAAGAAAGAGAAAAGCCGGACAGCAATAGGCTCCACAATAAGATGGTTGCCCGTTTTCGACGAAGAAAGCCCGGAGGGGGGAAATGGGACAGCCGTTCCTAGAAGAGGAGTCTGCTGGCCTCCGGCGGGTCGAAATGGGGAAGTTACTCTTTTATGGGGGGGGGGACGAACATGAGGGAAAAGAGAATGAACCCTAGTCGGCGGATTTTATAGGTTATTTCCAACATCAGGAAGGAAGTCCACTCAGGTTGCGGAGGTTAACATAAAAAGAAAGCTGTCTTGTCCGGGAAAATCTTTCCGATGATGCAAAGCGTCAAGGTAAGGGAAAAAGAGGAACTTGAAAGGTCGGCAAAAAAGACTTTTTATCATCGCTGGAAAAAATGGTATATTTCCTCGCCGAACAGAGGGGAAGGATCTACCGGGGAAAATGGGGAAGAGTACATCTGAAGAAGAGAGATCAACTCTTTAAAAACTGAAGCCGCAGCGCAGGAAATCCTCTGCGCTACATTGGGGCATCAAGACGAGGATCCGAAGGAGGAGAAAGACGAGGATCGACGAAGAGGAAGAGCCACTGCCATCCATGCCATCCAAGATCATCGTTGAGACGGAAAGAAAGAAAGCGCGATGGCATTCGCGGGTCAGGAACTCAGTATATGATCTGGAAGGAAAGGAAGAAGGGTACCTTACGGGGGAAGTAAAAAATCCTTCTGAGAATATATACATTTCACCTGGCGTCGGAAGAAGTGCAAATGCGAACAATGACCAAGGGGAGAAAGGGTGGTAGCAGCTCGAGCATTCAGTTTCAAAAGGGAAAAAGAAAAAGCCGAATAATATGCCAGCGAAGAGGGAAGCAGAGGATGAAGTCTCGTCTGCTGACATCTGAAGCTGACGATCAGAGGGTTGAGTCGATCCAGGAAGAACAAAGACCTCTAAAACCGATCTTTGGAATAGCTTGGGTGACGGAAGGTGGAGGGAGGTATTCCGAAGCAAAATGGGGAATAAGAGTCGTGAAAAGGTGGGGGGTTACTCCCAATCAGGGGGCCCTCTTAGGGGACCGAGTTTGAACGTATTGTTGGGAGAGAATTGTTGGCAGGCGAGAAGGGCAAGAAAGACCGAAAAAAAGAACCTCAGAAATAACGGACTAGGAAAAAACACGCGGGTCGCGTCATCAAGGGGTCAGGAACCAATACCAACCGGAGGGGGGAAGGAAGAGGAAGCTATCATTCGCTGGGGGGGGGATAAACGGCGCAAAAGGGGGGGCAGTGACTGATCATGGCGCCGCAGAAGGGGAGAAAGACCTTCGGCGCTAAATTCTAAGGGGGTCATATACTCATCGTGATTAAGGGAGGAGGGGGGGGGGTCACCGATTTGGACGAGCAGACAGCGCAAAGGGAAAAAACGCAGTAGGTTGAAAGAGCTTGGACCGACTACTAATGGGACGGGAGAACCTCTGATCAGGACCGGGGACAATACTGGCAGGTGAAAGCGCAAGGAGGGAGGGGGTGAACGGTCTCATGGGTCGACCGCTGTCGTGCGCGCGGAGAAAAAACTCGTCTATTACTACTCGATCCGAGGGAGGGAAAAAGCGCGTGGAAACGAACAAAAAAGGAAGAGCGAACGAACTCATGCTTTCATCCAGTGAGCCGATCAGACGAAGAAGAAGATTGGAAAGGCGCAGGAGGCCGTGCCATTGATCCTTCACGGGGGAAAAAAAAGATCAAGGGCAGATCGTCACTTCGGGGGACTTCTTCTACCGCAAAGAGGAAAAGGAAGACTTCAAAGATCTCTCATTGTAGGAGTGTCTCGTAAAGGCGACAAAGGGAAAGGTTTTCCATTTTTGAAGAAAGATCAGGTCCAAAATTGAAAAAGGTGATGCCGCAATCTCGACATTGAAAGGAAAAGAAGAAGAAAG
>Ga0179593_1497649_pt1 | contig 16796 bp, 19 predicted proteins | sample CZODoug2_1_08_16_FD_185931 | JGI IMG/M metagenome (GOLD analysis project Ga0179593, IMG submission 185931) | Vadose zone soil fungal communities from Angelo Coast Range Reserve, California, USA - CZODoug2_1_08_16fungal (PacBio error correction) | ecosystem: Environmental > Terrestrial > Soil >...
GAATGAACTCGACAAAAAGGGATCAAAAAAAGCCGGGAAATTGAGGACAGAAGCGGCAGGGGGCACCGGAAAAGCAGTCAAAAAGATGATATTAAGGTCCGGATTAGGGAGCATTACGGGGTAACAACAAAAACGACTTTACCAAAGGAGACTAGGGGGGTGAATCTCAACCGAGGAAGGGAAGGAGTCCGGTGTAGGAGTCAGATATTAAAATAGATCCGTAAAAGGAAAAGTCAAATTTCTGAGAAGGAAAATCTTGTACTCCGGGAGAGGGTTCAGGGCAGGGACGCGTGAAAAACAGGGGGGCACCGCCAAAAAAAAAAAAAGCTCCTGAGAAAAGACTAGCTGAGGAAGGATATTCACATCATAACAGGAGGGACCAATAGTCGAAAAAAATAAACAAAACGGAAGGAACGATCCGGCTGGGTGAAACAGGTTGGCAGCTGAGAAAGCCGCTCCACATCTAAAGGGCCTCCCGGGAATCTTAAAAAAAAAGCTTTGAAGGGAAAAAGTTAGCGAAGGGTTGTCGAGAGAACAAAACCTTAGCTCTAACAGGGAGGGGGGGGGGGAAGTATAAAGGGATAAACATCAAGACTGAAGGATCCTGGGGAGGCAATCGGAGGAGGTCGGCGGTTAAATATCCCTGAGGGAAAAATAAAAGGTCATTTCACGGAACAAGCTATCAGTATCCTAAGAAGACAGACAGAAAATCCAGAAAAAAGAAAAAGAATCTATGGGGGGGGAAAAGGGAGAGCTGGGGGGAGAGAAGTCTCTCAACTTCACATCAATAAAACACGAGCAAAGGGAAAGAAAGAACAAAAAAAGTCCTAAAAAAATGCATAGGGAGGAGGCCTCGAGAAGGAAAAATAGACGCGCCAAGATCGGAAAAAAAATCCTAAAGGACAACTGTGAGCTAAAAAAAGGGCGCCAAAAGGAGGTGGAAAAAGTTTACGAAAGAAAACAGGAGCACTTGAAAGGGCTTGCACTTTTAGGGGAACGAGAAACTTCGGGAAAAAAGAGGTAGAAAGATAGATCAAAAAAAGTAAAAAAAAAAACCTGGGTTGGAGGAACTCACAAGCCCCCTTTAAAAGTCTCCCCTGCCGAAAGGAGATACTGAAATAAGGGCCCCCAGAGAATGACGAAATCAGAAGAGCAAGAAAGTGCTTGGGGGAAGGAATCTTAAGAAGATTGGGTGAATGACACACTCAAGCTGAGAAAAAGAAAAACTGCAAAAAAGGGGGGTGGGAAAAAAAGGCGAAAAATCGAGATCAACAAGGAAAATCGGGAAACGCATTTATGAAAAAAGTCCCGCCTCAGGTAGGAAGGTAGACACTAGCAGCTAGAGGAAGCTCAAGGAGAAAAGCTCCGGAAGGAGGTTGGGGGGGCTGAGATTTGGATGGGGCAGTCGCTCACAAAAGAACGAATTCCCGAAGGTCTAGGGTTTGAAAAAGCAAACTCCGGTTGAGGGAATAATTCAAAGGAGAGTGGGAAATCCTCGGCTGTAAGAAAAGCAAGGGAGGGGAAATTGGAGGGGGAAAGGAGAGCACCAACCTTCAAAAAAAAAAAAGTCTGCTGCGTTGAAAAGGGAGGGAGGTGGGAAAAGAAAGAGCCTCGATGAAAAGGCAGGGAAAGAAATGGGGAAGCGAAATTCGGGTAGGAAGGCTCCATCATAAAACGGGAGACAACTAGAAAAACGCACAAAGAAAGGCGCTTGAAGCCGACGGGCAGGCTGCGCGGCTCAAGAAAACGAAAGTCGCATGGTAGGCGGAGGGCGTTCAAAAACACCCGGGGCCCGAAAAGAGAAAAGGACCACTAAACGGAGAAACTTCCGGGGCGGCGAGCATGGGGGAAAAGCTTTGGATAAGGTAAGAAAAGGGGAAGTTTCTGAAAGAAAGGTTCGGAAAAAAAGGGAATGCACGATGAGAAACGCTCCGGGGGAAAAGGGGTAACGAAAAAGGGAGGAGATGGGTTGGTGGGAAGAGGCCACAAAAGAGATAATCAAAACAAATTGACAATAAAGAATCGCAAGAGAAAGGGGAAAGACTCGGAAAGGACTTTTTGGAAAGTCGGGGAAGGAATTAGCATCGCCTGTTTTATCCGTGGAAAAAAGGAGGGGTCTCAGCATCAAACAAAGGTTAAAAAAAAAGTTAGGAAAAAGGAAAATTGCTCTTAGAAGCTAAAACGGTTCGAAGAGAGGGATCCAATAGAGAAAGAATCTCAAAAAAAGGGGCCTGGAGAAGTCCGAAAAAAAGGGGACCAGGGAAAAATTCAGGGGGACCCTTCAAAAGGGAAACCTAAGGGGAAAGCCTTCGGGAAACCGCGCAACGCTGACAGGGCAAAGATCCTAAAAAGGGACCCCACAAAAGCTGGAAGCCGAAATTAGTCAGAATCAAAGGGAGTACGGGTTCAGGACCCCCTGAAGGGGAGGCAGTACGAAGATCGAATTTCGGGACAGGGGAACCCAGGTTCGGACACCAGAATCCAGTTGGGCTAAAGGGGGAAAGCCGCCAAGAAGAGAATATCATGGGTGCAAAAAGGAACGAATAAAAAGGGAGCATAGAAGGTTATGACAAAAACTGCCGTTCCACAAACCAGAGGGCGCAAGTCCTAGATCAGGGGGGAATAGAAAACCCGAAAAAAAAAGCCGTAAGTAAGACAGGACACGGCTGCAGAACTAAACTCAGAAAGGGAGTTTGTAACGGTTGTACGGAACGGGCTCGCGAAAGTAAAATTCGGAAAAAGGGAATTCCAAAACAAAAGGAAATTCCGAGAAATAAAATCGATCATAAAGGGGCAGCGCGCTTGGGAGAAAGTGAAAAAGGCTAACGAAAGATCATGGCCATCGACACGCGGGGGGAAGGGATTAGGGAGACGGAACCGGAGAAAAGAGAAAAAGTCTTAAAGGGAGAAAAAAGTAATATCTCAAGAAACGTGACCGAAAAGAAGAGGGGTGCGAATGCGCCTTCAAAGACAAAGAGGCGAGCCAGGGGCGTTTTAAAAAGGAGCAAAAAAACGATCGAGCCGAACGTAGACAGATAGGGGGGAATGCCCAAAAAAGAGGAAAAAAATCAAAAAAAAGGCGCGGGGACCGGAGAAGGGATGCAAAGAGAAGGCCGGAGAGGAAAGCCGAAAATGAGCATCAAAAAGTCCAAGAAGAGACATGGGGCCAGCGCAAAATAAGGCAAAGTCAGCGGGGAAAACTTAGGAAAGAGACGCTCAGCGAAAAGAGGTCGCCAAGACAATGTCGGGGGAAGAAAACGGAACATCAAATCAAAGGGAATGGCGGTTCACTCTGGAAGGGGGGCTTCCGAACTCCTTCGGCGTTAAATTAGGTAAGTGAAGAACCAAAGGCTTGGAGGTCGAAAAGAAAGTTGTCAACAAGAAAAAAGCAACTGACCTGTAGGGGAAATATAGAGAGTCAAAAATTGATGAAGGGTCAGGACAAGAAGAAAGAAAGGTCCAGAAAAACTTGAAAAAAAAGGAAGGGAAGGAAGTCATAGCGCAGCAGGGAGGAAGTTCCGACCAAAGAAATAAGGAGTCAAATGGGAATCAGATTGGTGGATCAATCTAGCGGAGGGGCGGGGAGAGGACTCAACACAAAGGAAAAGCCACTCAGAGAGAAAAAAATAGAGGGGGTCTTGGGGGAGCATAGGGAACAAATCTGCAGTACCATAATCCGAGGACAGCACGAAAAATTACAGAAAGCGAACAAAGAGAACTGGGGCTCTAAGTGGGGAAAAAAACTGTCGCTCCGGAAAGGTCATTGGAGTAAATTCAATCATAAGAAGAAAGGGGGGAAATTTACTGGGCCAAGGGGGATCTAAAAAACCACCATAGAAGGCAACTTCGCGGTTGAGCACCATGGGGTACTAGTGGAAGACACCCAGCGGGGGGGGGGGGGGAGACTCGGAGGTGGGTCAATCCTATCTCAAAAGGGGGAAAGTTGAGAAAAAAAGGGCACCTGGGAAAGAAACTCGAGCTGGTGCAAGGTCTCATGCGGGGGGGGAATTGAGGGCCTAGCAAGGTTGCAAGAATACGTGAGAAGAAGCCTAAAGGGGGGGAAAAAGGAAAGTCCCAGAATTGTTCAAAAGCCCGACAAAAGGGACACATCAAGTGGATCGGTCGTGACGTGCTAAAGAAAAAGCTGGGTCGTGAACTCCAAGGGAAAAAATTCCCGACATTGGGGGAAATCCAGAACATCAGGATTTAGGGCCAAGGGAAGTTCGAAGCGGCAGATCGAGCAAGTTAAACCATAGGGAAGAGGGGGGGGCGAGTACACGAAAAAAACCATCTTCTCCGCTGTGAGAAGACATTCGAATGGACGAAAAGCCAAAAAAAAAGAGACGGGGGAAAGCAGACGCAAATGACGAACGGCAAACCGGAAGGGCTACAAGAACGAAGAGATTAAGGGAAGGCGGGGGGATGAAAAGATGTGCGACAATAAGGGAGGGGAGGAGAAAAGAGCGGGGGGAAGGTTTAATGAACATAAAGCAGTATGCCCCAGGGGGTCGGTCTCGTAGGTAGTAACAGGGGGAAGGGGCAGTAAAAAATGAATCACTGGGGCGGAGAAATCAAATCTACTAGACAGAGTGGAACCCAAAGAGGATAGAGAGCGAGCATCAGAGGAAGGAGGACTTAGCCAGTTCGGAAGGGGTTTGGCTCAGGGAAAGTTCAGGACCGAAAGGAGAAAAGGCCCTATTGGGAAAAAAAGGGGGGAAAAATTGGGAGGACCACTCGGATCCGGAAGGAATTAAAAAGAGGAACGTTGGCCTTTTAACTCAGAGATGAATGCCGCGGGAATAAGGTCTTTTGGGGGCCTAACGGAAAAACAGCCTCGAGGAAAAAGCACCCAGTCAGGGACCCAAAGGAAAAACTAAAGCGTGACTCAGAAGGGAGGAAAAAGGAGGGGTTCAAAGGGGATGTCGAACGGAGGGCACAGGGAGGGGGGGGGGAGACAAAGCCCAAAAGGGGGGGCGATCCAGGTGATTCAAAAAAAAAACTTATCTGGGGGGGGGGAGATGCATCTGCGAAAAGAAACAATAGCTGAAGGAAGAGACTTTAGGAAAACCCTGAGTTAGGGTCAGAAGAAAGGAAGGAGATTTTGGGGGAGGCCATCCTAGAGAAAAAGGTGGGGAGAAAAAGGCCAGAAAGGTGGAAGGCCCAGGGACAGAGGCGGAGAAAAGGACAACCAAAAGAAAAAGTTGAAGGGCGGGTGGAACAACAGACCGTAAAACAGGCTTGGTAAAGAGGGAGGAGCTTACGAGAGGGGAAACGAGGAAAGGCTAAAGGAGCTTAACAACCACACGAAGAGGGAACACCTCTGCTTTTAAAAAGAGTCGTTACAGAGCCATGAACCTGCAAAAAATCCGCAGGAAAGGGCAATTGGGAAATGCACGGATGTAACGGGATGAAAAAAATCCCCAAGGGAACGGGGCGAGGAAGAAAAAAAAGAAGAGCCAAAATGCCTGAAACGTTCGTGCAAGAAGCCTTCGAAACCACTAAAAAGGAAAGTATAGGGAAAAACTCAGAAAAACTCATCAGGAAAACGCACTGAAGAGGAATTTAAAAAGTTTCCGAGGGAAAAATATCAACTACAGAAACCAAACGACCCAAGGGGGAAAAAAAATACTCCGCATTGAAAAGGCCGCCATCCCGAGGGAGTACGGAAGGCGGAGATGGAGCATAACTTCTAAAGTCAACAGACGTGGGAGGAAAGAGGGAAGAAGGTTGGTTAGGGAGGAGAAGAAAGGACTCAAAGGGAGACCCCGAGAGGGGATCTGAGGAATTCCTGGGAGACTGAAACCTTGGGGGGAAGGGGCGACTTCAGAGAAAAAATTCTGGAAGGTGGGCGGTTTGTCAAAAAAGCCCTAGAGGCCGCGGGGGGGGGAGAAACTAACTCCGTTGGAAACGATCTGAATGAAAGCCCAAAAAATCAAATCCATAGGTTGGCCGGGAGGGGGGGAGCTAAATAGGTAAAGGGATTTCTAAACTTTATCAGGGAAAAGTCGCCGGACGCAGGAAAAAGAAACGTCAAAGTGAATGAACAGAGGGTCGGTCTCGGGGACAGTGGAGTAAAAAAGAAAACTTCGCTAAGAAAAAAATCACGGAGAAAAAGGGCAAAAAAAAAATCTGACCCCGTCCACAAATTGACAGCTAAGGAAAAACCTTCAGGCGCGGGGAAGGAAAAGGGAGGAAAAAACGTCGAATGAAAACCCACAAAGGAAGGGGGGAATCGAGGAACGTGGTACACCTTGAAAAAAAAAATCTAAAAATTCTACAGGGGGGGGAGCACAAATTCGAGAAAGAAAGGGACCCGGAAAGTAGAAATTTGGGAAAAACACAGAGGGAACGAAAGGGAAAAAAAACAGCATCAGACAAGGAGAAGGGAAAAGAGCACTTATCTGTGGCGCTGTCAGAGGGGGGAGGGCCAGTCAGAATGTATGGAGGGGAGGAAGATGCAGAAAAAATTCCGAGTGCAAAAAAAAAGGATGTTGGCTCAACATAGGAACTAGGTAAGGATAACTAGGTATGACTAGAAAGACATAGAGAAAAGAAACGCCCAAAATAGATTAGGCGATGAGCCATAGAGACTATAAAACCATCGATCATTCACAGTCTGGGAAGGTCGGAATGTCAATGGGATGCGTTAAAACTAAGCTAATCCTGAGGCTCAGAAAAAAGGTTCTTGGAGGGGAAGAATCCTCTCGTATCGTCAACCAAACAGAAAAGAAGGAGAGGCTGAAAAAAGGTTGAGAGGCAAGGCCCTCAAAAAAAAAGGGGTCCTCAAGAGAGGGGGGTCCAGGGCAGTGCTCTGCAATCTCCGAGGGGTAGATACAGGAAATTCGGGGGAGACTGGCTATCAGCTTGGAACTTTTTTGTGAAACAAAGAAAGATCCCGATCCGCGCAGCGGAAACGGTCCGGGGGGAACACTCCGAAGGGGACGCACCCAAAAAAAGCCCAAGGGGGAAATGGCTAAGAAAGGAAGGCCATGAATAGCGACAATCAGGGGGAAAGGGTCGCCAAATGGGTAATCAAAAAAACGCTCCGATGGGGGTTTGGGGGGGGGGTGTGAACGATTCAGAGGGTCAAAGAAAGAAGGAAAAATCTGTTGGCTGAAAAAGCCGCAGGAGAATGGACTGAATATCAGAAATGAGGGTGCAGGATCACATGAAAAAAAGAAAGGAAAACTGCTCTAAGGAAGAGAGAGTTCTCCGAAGGAGAAAGGCCATAAAAAAAAGCTGGAGTGAAGGCCTGGGGGGGGGAGGTCGTCAGACCTAGAGTCCTCTAGGGAAAATTAATGAAAAAGTGGGGAAAAGTTTTAACAGAATACAATTCGTGGGAAGAAGGCTCTCAAGGAGACCGGGTAGACACTTGGAATCCACCAAAACAGTGGTTCGAGGAAAGGAGGTTGAGGAAAGCAAGAATAGAAGGTACGCTTGGAGAAGGGGGAGGATAGGTAGGTCGAAGGGATTCTCCGTTAGTGCAGGGAGAGGCCGGAAGCTGTCCGCAAGAAAAGTTTGGGAAGGCAAATGGAAAAAAGTTCCAGAAGGAAGGCTTAAAAAGAAAGGAATAAAAAAACCTGAGATGCAAAAAGCAGTTTAAGGCCAATTGTAACGAGAGATGGGATGAATGGGGGAAGCATGGCTTAAAAAGGTCAGGAGGTGGGGGTCAATGGATTATCTCAAAGCGAATAATGGGGAAACGTGGGGGAATACTCGACATAAGAGGAAGCTTGTTTAAATTTGGAGGAATTAAGAAAAATGAGACCAACAAAAAGGGGGAAATCCGTAGTAGAAAAGGAATGCTGCTGATGGCGAGAAAAGTTTTTCCCAGAGTATAGAGAAGAAACCAACCAAAAGGGGAGCTTAGCTATAGAAAAGAGTAAATCCGAGCAGCGGGGTTTCACACACTCATGCAATAAAGGGGGGATTCCCAAAAACTGTGAAGTACCGGGGAAAAAAAGGCAACATAAAGGGGGGGGACCCAAGGACGGTGGTCAATTCAAAAAAGGAGTAAAAGATATGGGAGAAGGAAAGGGGGCAGCGGTTGTTCGATTTTCCAAGAACGCTTAAGGGGGAGGGTATAAAAACAATGCGGACCCAGAAAAGGGAAAAAAACAATGGAGAGTTCTCAGCACGGAAAAAGCTCAGGTTACAGTCCTTGGAAAATCCGGGAAAATTTTCAGAAAGAAGACCGAGGGAAAATACAGAAATGAGACGACGCACGAGGGATGGGAGAATTCTAATGGATGAGGTCAAATTCGAAGACCGAATCAAAAAAAATTCGAAGCACCAAAAAAAAAAGAAATTGCCTGAGACAGGCAGCGTGGGCTAGAAAAAGGGTGGAAAAAACTGGGACTCACGAGATGAGGATGGAAAAAAGGCGCATCCCGAAACGCTGTAAAGGTTCGCAGGGGGAAAAAGAAAATTGACTATGCTAGAACGAAAAGAATTCAACGGGACTGGAAGGGGGAAAGAAAGGCCTGGAGCGATCAAAGAAGAGCGACGGGAGGGAAGCAGCGCCTGGATCTAAAAATGTATAAAAATTTTGGGGAAAGACTACGCGAGCTGGAGAACAACTAAAAGGAAAAGCAGGGCAGATGGGAAGAGCTCTAAGACCAAACAAACAGATCTCAGAGGGGTTTACGCGGGTGAGTGTAAGTAGAGAAGACACCGCGACGCAGTAAAGAAAAATGCGGTCAGCGCCCCGGGAAAAGAAAACGTTGAAGGTCGCGGGTGGAGCCAAAAACGCTATCGCAAAGAAAATATGTCAGACCAACAGTCGAAAAACCAGGGGTAAAGACAATCCAAAATCCGAGAAATGGGGTCAGAGACCGTCAGGGAAAAGCCAGGCCGAAAGGACCAGAGAAGCGGAGAACCACTTAGGGGGGGGGTCGGAAAGTGTCTGTAAAGATGCCCAAAAATGTGGGTGGAAAGGAAGAAAATATCTTGACACGGGAAAGAAGAATCCTGGGGGGAAGGACCTTGCGAAAAAAAGGTTGACAGAACTTGCGTCGCAATCTCCCTAGATCTGCAAAAAGAAGTGGGGAGGCTTTCAAGGGAAAAGGGAGAGGATTGACATCTTATGGGGAAGAAAGGCAAAAAAAGAGGGGGGTTGGGTATTATCTGAACTCTCTCAAATTTTATGGAAAAAGGAAACTCACAGAAGAAAAAACTAGACAACGAACACCATCTCGTCGGGCAAAGCTTTCGGGGAGGCGTTAGAAAGGTATAACCGATGATCAGAGCAGGAAAGAGAAGAAAATATCCAAAGGATGACGAGTGATGATGCTGTCAGAGAAAAAAAATTTTTGGGAACGGTTGGGGGGGAAAAAACACAGAACATTCTTTCAAAGACTAATAGGGAAAAAGAACCAACCGGATGGAGGGACATAGCTTTACGGAAGAAAAGTTTGACCATGAACGCAAAAAAGCAAACATCCAAGGGAAAGACGGGGCCGCTGAAAAATCTGAAGGGCCAGCAAGGAAGAAGGTAGAAGGAACGCGGATTTTCTGGGGGGTAAGATAGTGGGGGGAATGAGTCGAAAAATTAAAATCCAAAGAGGTCGACGAGAAGAATTTGGAAAAACTCAATGGAACAAACGCTTTGAAGGAAAGTTCTCTAAAATCTGCGCAACCCAGTAGACTTTGAAATTCTTCAAGCTGAGATGCTCTCAGTTGGGGGGGTTCGAGCTTCAAAAAGCGCAGGGGGAAGAAGATGGGAGGGGGTGAAAGTTTGGGGAAAAGGGGTCGTTGAAATTTCCGAAAAGGAGCGTCGGAGGACCTGCCAAATCCTTTGGGACTTGAACAGGAAGCCAGACAGCAGACACTAGAGAAAAAAATGCTAAAGGAAAACGTTGAGACCAGTCTCTCTCGAAGAAAAGAGCCAGCGAAGTGTCAGGAAAAAGATCAGCCTCAGTCGGAAACTGGAACATAAGTCAAAAATAGGGGAAAGCTTGTGGGTGATGTACCCAGCGATTATGACGATAGTGCGGAGGATGTACAAACCTTAGCTTGGGGAATTGGGAGGGGATACCCAGCGTCGTGAATTTCTACAAGTTGGGAAACCCTGAATTTTCAACAAAGAAGCAAAATCCCAAAAAAAAGGGTCAAAGAAAGGAGGGTCTGAAAAAATCCTCGACGAGGGTTACAGTCGGATGGGGGGAAAAAAAAAAACGGTCTATAAAAAAATAATGGCAGTCTAAGACCGTAGCTCGAGATGAGGGAAAGAAGTCCTCAAAACGGGTTCTAAATAGTGGGGGGGAAGAGTCTGGAAAGAGGAACACACGGGAAACACTATGGGGGAAAAAATGAAGGATCTTATTGGGGTCACTATGATGGAAAGCGGGGGGCAATAGTGGTTGGGAGGAGGGAAATACTGTCGTCGTGGAAAGCATGAAAAAAGGAAGCTCAAAGAAAAGCGCAAGAGGGTTTGAAAAAGGGGCAACTGGTAAAGTTGAAGAGGCTCTTGAAAAAAAAAAGCTCAGGGGGATCTTGTGGGGTTAAGACCATTTAGGGAGAAGACCCCAAATAAGGAAAGCTGCCGGAGGAGAAAAACATGTCTTGGCTTCGAAAAAGAGGTCGGAAAGAAGGCTGCAAATTAAGAAAGAGATAGAACAAGGACGGGGGGAGAGTGGGGCCCCCACTTCAGACGTGGAGAAAGCTCATCAATGTGTTTTCCAAGAGGAGGAAAATTGTGAGGGTTCAGGGGGAAGCGCAACATCTCAAAGAAAAGCACGAGCGAGAAATTTCCCAGCGAAAAATGGAGGCCGAGGGTTGAGACCTTACTTCAGGGGTGGACTCAAATTAGGGCCTGAAGGATCCTTTGGGCATCTGACCTGCCATTGCGACAGGCGGGGGGGAACCCCAAAGAGAAACGCGAAGCGGGTGACAGGCCTTTGAATTGACACCAATGCTGCCTCTATTGGATCGTAGGAAGTCCGAGATCGCATCTGAATATCGGTAGTCCATAAAGGGTCCGGGCTGGAAACTTCGAAGTGGGGTCAATGGAGAATTGGAAAAGACAGTGAGCGTCTGAAAAAAAAGGGGGCTTGCAAGAACTCTGTCAAGGAGTAAGATGCCATGTGCAGAAGAGGGGAGTGATCCGATAAGTCAACGGAGCCCTTTGGGAAAAACAAGGAGGAGTCTGCCTTCGTCCCACCCTGCCAGGAACTCGGCAAAAATCCGCACAAGGGAAACACAACGGTTCTTTTCCTTGGCATGCCAAACCGGGACGATCCTCCACAGCCAAAGGCAAAGAAAGAAAGAAAAGCAGAGGAGACTCAAGGGAAAAAAACCCCAGGCTGCCGAATTCAAGCAAGAGGGCAGGGTGGGAGGTAGGACGCGCAACCAAGAAGTAAAGCAACGAGGGGGCAAGGAAAGTTTCTGAGCAGGTGGGAAAAGCAGGGGAGAGAAATCGGGTCAGAAAACAAACTGAGGCCTACTGGATCAAGACAGACAGGGGGGGGAGGGGATCGCAAGAAGGGGAATTGACCGAAGAGGCTGCGGAGGCGGGGGGGGGACAAAGAAATAGGAGAGCCGATGGGGAGTCCTTGGGGTCTAGATTGCTAACGAGAAAACCCCAAAAAACAACAGTATTGGGGAAAAAGTGTGGATACTGTACCAACGCTTGGAACTGGATAGGCGAGTCGATCTCGCAGTAGCCACTCGCTAGGAGGCACTTCCGGGAGGCGTAGTTTGCTCTCCGTCTAGGGGAAACGCGCTTTTCCGAAGAAATCTCTCTTCCGTAGGTCCGGGACACTTCCCATCCTTCCACTGGCTCGACGTTCCCCAGACCGATACAATCAACTAGGAAAAGTGGCGAAAAAGTCGCTATTTCCAAAGTGGGATAAAATCCCACTCCGTCTGGGACTGCTTCCTTGAAAAGGACCAAAGAGCAGGTTGTCAACAAAAGAGTGCACCAGCCCCGGTCCCCTCGTACAATGCCACCGTGGGACCAGGGGTTTGGGTATCAACAAATCGTAAGAAAAAGGACAAGTGAAGCCGGCAGCTGTGAAAAAAGACACAGAAAAGCGAGGAGGAGAAAAAATCCATCGGGACGCAAGAGGGTCGGAAGCGGGAGAAAAAGGAGGAGAAGGGCTAAGAAAGATACCCAGAAAAGCAAAAGCGATGGGGGGGTATTCTGCAGAGGAGGGGAAAAATCTCGGAAACAAAAACTTATAGAAGACTAGAAGAAAAAAGTAGCGAGATAATCGAAGAGAAAGCTTTCCTAGTACATATACCGGCCGAGAAAAGAGGGAAAAAGGGCTGAAGACCTTAAAAAGTGCATAGCTGGACCAATCTAAAGCCGTGGGGCGTATGAGGCACAAGAAGAATCAGTCCACTTTAATTTCAATTAGTTCTAAATCTTAAAGGGTCTCTCCGAAAAACAGATAAACCCTGGACTCTAAAGGCCTTCAGTAGCAGCGGGGTACCAGGGGGGTGGCCGACCCAAATCCGGGATCAAAAAAAGACTAGACGAAAGCCTTCCGGATCGGCTGACGGCGTAGATTAATCAATTCTCGAATGGAAATTCCAAGGGGAGACTCAGGGATTCAAAGGAACGCTAAAGAAATCCGCGCGCAGGAAAAGCTGATTAACCACAGGCAGAACCCGATGGGACTTCACCCCGAGAAAGGGCAGAATTACAAAGGAGCTAAGCTGGCTATGGAGGTCGGACCCGATCTCAGGCGTCACGAAGGGTCGGAAAAAGGAAAAAAATAAAGAAATGGAGCGTTAGTGGGAGCCGGTTTTGTTGGGGGGGTGAGCTTGGAAATTGTCAGGAGGCTGAGTCTTGCAGTGAAACAGAGATAATACTTCAGTCATTCGTCGGGAGTCCACCAAATAAAAAGGTAACAGGGCGAAGGGGTGAGCTGTGGCAGGCTCCAGTCGGAACTAAAAAAGCGTGGGGGTAAAAAGCCGCAGGAGGGGAGACAGGCGACAAGCACAAATCCGAAAAAGGAGAAGAGCGGGCGGGGAGAAGGGTTCCGGTAATCCATCTTGACTTCCCGGTAGCTGGGAAGCCTTGAGCACGCTACGGGGTCAGGTCCTTGCACCCAGCCAAAACAAAGTCGTAGACAAACGGTTCCAAAAACAGCAAGGAGGGGCAAGCAAACCCGGTTCGAACCGGATCGCACTACTCGGTCCGTACAGCTTGACTAGGGATAGGATGAGCAGGCAAGGCTCCTTGGAAATACTTGAACGGTCAGAACTCGAGGGTGGACTGCAAAAGAAAATGAAGGCATCGCTGTAAGAAATGCTAGTGGTCATAAAGGGGGAAACGCCATGCGTCCCTAATGAATTGATCCTTAATAAACGTGCGCAATCCGGGGGGGGGGGGCACTTGGACCAAGTTTGTATGGGGAGGGTCGGTTTTTAAAACCAGCTACGAAGGGGGGTCTGAGTGTTGTAAAAAGGGGAGTCGGTTAAGTGTGGGGGCGCGAGTTCGCTTGGATGCACTCGGCAGAGATGGAGCAGCGGGACTGCTACGGGAAACTGGCATGCCTTAACGGACAAAACCCAAAGTGAGGAGTTGTGGAAAAATCTTTGTGTCACGCTCTTTAGACATCAGCTATAAGAGAAACTGCGGGGGGTTCCAAAGGGAGGGGAAGGGTAGGGAGAGACATGGAAGAGAGACGAAGCAGGGGGCCACGCAGTAGGAGGGGGCTGCTCAGGCCAGGAGGGGAGTGTGGGAAGGCGGAAAGTGCTCGTTACATCTTGGGCCAATCGGGCGTGTAAAACTATTCGTCTGAGGGAGGTCGTTTTTTCTCGAAGATTACTCAGATGCAAGCGAAGTCGGGAATTAGAGAACAACGGCGATCTTGTCGGGTCTCTCACCGAAGAAGTCAAGATGCCCGAGGAAACTAGTCGGATATTCTGTAGTGGGTAAATAAGTCCAAGATGCCGTGCAATCAAGGCGCTATACTGAAGAGTTTGGGAAAAGAAAAAGAGTCGCCAGGACAGGGAAAGGCTAGAAAGTGGAAACGGAGGAAAGAACCCCTTGTAGGGGGACAAGGATCAAGAAAGACTGGAGTAATAATTGGAACATAAGTGCTTTAAAACGGAGTAGGGGGCTAGTTCGGAGCTTAACGAGGGGCCATAAATCCACCTAGGATTCCGTAAATCGTGACCGGGACCCTCTTCTTTTGAACGGCGCGAGCAGGTCAAGAGGGCCTAAAAATGGGGGGGAGACGCCAGGTCAGAAAAAGCAGCTCTCAACGAAGCTTCAATTAAAAAATGAAGTCCTGCTGGGAATAAAGTGGCAAAGGTCATCTGTAGGGAGGGACCGTGAGAAGAAAACTCGCGCACAGAATCTCTGCCTGAGGCTCAGGAGGCGGACAGGTTTGGATAAGGTTTCGGAGGGTCGACCGCGGTCCTCAAACTAAAAGAAAAAGACCAGGAGAGAGATTGCATTCTCCGGAAGAAAGGGTGGTACCGTCTGATTCAAAAAAAAGGTGGAAGGTCTGCTACGCTCTAATAAGTTTTCATAAGAACATTTGCTATTAGAACAATTCAATCACGGTTCGGGGTCAAGGGAGGGAAAGTTGCTAAAAGAAGTCAAGGTAACGCGCGGGTACTAGTCAACAACGGAGGCAGACTCGAAAACGAAGCCTTTCAGAAAGTGGTGGAGTGACTGCAGCCCCTCATCAAAAAACGCTTCTAAGAGACTTATGAAACCTGTAATCCGTTGTATCTCCGGGAGATGTCGCTTCAACCCCCTGGGCGTGCGGGTGGTACAAGCGAAAACCAAATTTATGCCGAACTAGGTTGATAGAAGGGGGGGGAAGAAACATATCAGACCAAAACCCGGAAAAGCATCAGGCGATTTTTGAAACGGGATCGACCAAGGGCATCGAAAAGGGGGATAAAACCGGACCAAGTGGTGTCCCCACCAGTCACGATGGCCATGCGGTTTGAGGTCGGGGCAAAAACGGAGCTAAGGGGGGAAAAAAAACGGGGGCACGGCTTCAGAAATTCCACTATCCGATTCCAAACAAACGCCCCCAACAAAAGATTACGCTAAAAACATTCCCAGGAATCAAGCCGGACTCTCCGCCGGCGCGGGGAAAAGGCCAAAAAGCGCAAAGAGAGCACTTCAAGATGGGGCCCAAAAATATTACAGCAGATAAAATTCTTTCATCAACGTAAAAACTCGAATCGAAGGGGGGATCCAAGAAACTCAGGACAAGTGAAAACTCCGGAATTCTATCTGCTCCATGCGTGTTTTGAGAAAAAAAATCACGGACAGAAAGACATTGGCTCTGATAGGCCATTGAGGAGTAGAAGATGAAAAGAGAGATTGAAAGACAACCTGATATAAATCGTCCTTCATGCTCGAGGGGGTCGAAACAAAAAATAGATAAGATCAGAAGGAACCCCAAAAAAGAGTGGTCCTCATGAGACGAATCTCAAGCGTCCAGATCAGAAGGAGAAACCTGAAGAAGGAATACCGCAAAAAGAGCCAAAAAAAAAGTGATTAAAAAATGTTGGGGAGGCCGATGTGAGGTCCCAGACCCGAAGTCGGGTAAAAATTCGTCGCTCGAATCAGTGAAACCCAGTCGGATTCATCGTTGAAAGCAGTTCGGGTACGCGGGTAGCTGGAGGGGGGGGAGGGGGGGGGGGGGGGGGGGGGGGTTGGGGGGGGGGGGGGGTGGGTGTGTTCCCGTTCTCCCACAGAGCTTCAAAAAGAGGCCTCTTTGTAGAAGAGAAGGCATGGACGGAAAATGCACACCTCCGAATTGCTACATGGCAAAAGGGACTCGAAATTTGCTGTAATGCTAATTTAAAATAGAAATTTGGGGATCGGGAACATCCTCGGGAAAATCGTCCTTAACCATGTTATCGAGAACCGAGTTGGAACCAAGATTCTAGGGAAACCGTCTCGGACGGCGGGGAAAGGGCGAAAATAAGCCATTGGGTCTAGAAACAGGTCAAAGATAGCAAGGGCTTCAAACCCCACAGCAGAGTTTGAGGTCATTTTTTGGTTCCGAAGGGTGAGTTAAAGGCTGCTCAAGATTTACAGAGTGGAGATTGGGGGATACGACACGGACAGATAATCGTTTTCGTGGGGGCTTGTACTCCAAAAATCAATCGTAGGGAAGGCCAAAGAGTGTTGCGGGAAGGGGCTGGGAAGATACTCGCGGCGCTAAGGGGGATTGAGACTGCCAGCAAGAATTCTACATTCAAGGGAGGTGAAAATTGATGGAAAGGAGCGCGGAAAAAGTCCTAGGTCTAAGATATCGGGGATGGCGAGTAGACGATAAACTAATCGTGGGGTGGGAGGGGGCCCAACGCCATCAGGTAGACCAGGAACGGGGAAGTAGGATGGGTCATCCAAAATGGGAGGCGCGAAGCACTCTCGAGGAGAAGGGGGACAGGTCGGAGGGTCGCGCCTGGGGATTAAAATAAAAAGAACTTTGAAGTTAGCATACGATCTAGGGTACATGCATCGTCGGGAATAAATGGGAGAGAACAATTGGAAGGGGACGTATAGAAGAGAGTAATGGAAAAAAAAAAATGATAAGAAAAGAATAATCCCGACAGGGTAGAAGAGCATGGGATGAAGAGAGACCGGCTTATTGGGAAGGCCGCCCAAGAACTGAGGGTACGAGGGTTGGCCAATTGGGGAGGGATCTACGGCGCAGGAAAAGGAGAGAAGGAAAAATCCAACTGTTTTGAGGCTGGGGCCGGGGCAGGAACGTGGAAAACAAGGGGTTGAGAACACATGAACAAGGGATGGGAAGTATAGAGAGTGCTTCGGAAAAAAGACGGCAATCGGGAGATACGAGGGGAAGAGA
>Ga0179593_1639169_pt1 | contig 16796 bp, 18 predicted proteins | sample CZODoug2_1_08_16_FD_185931 | JGI IMG/M metagenome (GOLD analysis project Ga0179593, IMG submission 185931) | Vadose zone soil fungal communities from Angelo Coast Range Reserve, California, USA - CZODoug2_1_08_16fungal (PacBio error correction) | ecosystem: Environmental > Terrestrial > Soil >...
CAGTTTGGGGCGAAATATAGTAAAGGGGAACAATGTTTACCAGGGGGACAAAACGGAAGTAACTCATCGAAGTAATGATATCTACCGACATGAAGCAGATACTGAAATGGCCTGGGGGGCGATGGGGGAAAGTTGTTGAGCAAGGGGTCCCGGATATCCTTTATTACCGGGGACGCGCATCCCCGTCTGAGGTAGGGGTTGCAGAAAGGAAAAAAAGGTCCACGGGCAAGAATGGGAATCTCCGGGCCCTTCTATGTATGGAAGTCCCGAAAGACAAAGCGGGCCCTTAAACCAAGCTCGGGATTCCCAAGGGAAGAGGGCCGTTCGGGATTTGCGTTCTGTCCAACACGCAGGGGCTGCAAGCTGAACGAAAGATGCGCAGAAAGTACTGGTGAGGGGGTTGGGGTCGTAAACGGGTGGATCCTTTTGTTCAAATGTCCGGGCGGTGGACCCGTGAGCCATTGCGGCGGAGTACACTACCTCAATCGGGTGTCAAGGCTATGCATTGGAGATCATTGGCACTCGGCCAAGAAAGAACGTGGTCGCCTGCCCGACGGACGTCCGGAAGAGGTTCGACGAAACCCTGCTCTCAGTCTCCGCTCGGCGAGCAGGGGTTGCCAGGCGACCAAACCCAGGGCTGTCGCGCGGGGGGGGCCCGTGCCGTGCGGAAAGCCTATTTTTTGAAAAAGTGAATCTCCCGCAAGGTTTTGGCCCACCCAGCGGGTGCCCCCTCGTACGTCTCAGGAAAAGGGCCCGGGAACGCTCAAAAAAAGCCATAGGCAAGCGGCTCTGCAGATGTGTTGACGTCAAAGCCGGGAGCGAAGGCGCTCAGCCGAAATACGGGGGAAAGGCTTTTCGGAAAAAAAAAGACCATTCCCAAGATTAACCTGCAAAAGTGAGCATTGGACCCCGTTGGGGCCCGTGGAAGGAAGATCCGGAAGAAGAAATTGGCGTTTGGGGCTTCTTAAAACCACAACATCGGATCCGTTGGGCGGGGGGGACGGGGAACAAAAGGAGGAAAGGTGCGGGGGGGAAACCGGGACCACAATCCTTTCAACGGCAGAACGCCACCGACTCACGGATTAAGTTGTCAAAAAACCGCCATGTCGGAAACGGTGGTGGGAGAACAACGGACAAAGAAGGGCCCTGAAAAACCAGCTTACTTTCCCATGAATTTGGCCCCTCGAATTGAATTTTGTCCTCCTTATTCGGTCACAACCCAAAGAGACCAAATCGGACTCCGCAAAAGGTTGCCTGAGGGGGGGGAATCTGCAGGTCCGGCCGCCAAGGAACTGAGAAAAAAAAGACAGGACTCCGGGCCCGCGCCCAAAAGGCGCCAAAAAGAGGTACCGGAAGAGATTGGTGCAAAAAAAAAAAGATTGAAGGTGCTCCGGTGGGGTCCAAAAGGGGCCCGGTAAAAAAAGCAGGGGGCAAAAAGGCGGACAGAGCCCGGTTTCCGAAGGGGGCCGTCTGACGTTGGGAGCGCGGGGGAAAAGCAACAAATCCAGAACTAAGAATCTTCGGCGAAAGCAGAGCCGGCCCGTCCCCAATTCGGGGGGGGCGAAGTCGTGGAAAAAGCCGAGGCACAACCCCCAGTCGCTCGGGGTTCCGGAAAGCCTGCCAGGGCCGCGGGGGCGAGCAGAGCTGAAAGGGGGTTGCCTGCCGTTTACAGGGAAGTGAACGAATTGCCCTGGGCCCTGGGGGCGGGACGGCGGCCTAACACCGAAAAAAAAAGGCAAGCCCTGGGGGAGAAGCTGCGCAAAGGTACCCAACTTCGCTGCCGGCAAAAAGATCATCTTGACGGGTACGAAAACCACTCCAGGTCAAAGGAGCGTTGTGAGGGGGGGGATGGTGTTGATTAGCGCCAAGGGTGTGGACCAAAGCTGGGACGGCGGGGGAAAAAGAAGGAAAAGGGGGGGGGCGCCGCACGGCAGGCTTTTCGGACGGAGTAATCAAGAACAGACATCGGTGGGCGGGTCTCTGGCGGAAAGGGAACCAGAAAATCTAACGAAAAAAAAAAGATCAAAAGCTGTTCCCTAGGGGTACCGGGGGGAAGGAAGGGGTGCCGAAAAAAAGGAGGACAGAAAGATCTCTACTTTTGCTGTCTCTAGGCCGGGCAACTGCAAAAAACTAGGAAGTTCGCGAACAGGAAAATTCGCGCCAGGATCGTAAGGTGAGATGCCAAACCGGAAATCCCTGCCCCCTCAACTTGGAGGGAAGATACCCTGGGCGTTCATTAGGCAAAAGCTTCCGAAGAAAAGAAAAGGATGCAAGCGGGGGAAAAAAAGGGGGAAAAATTGAAAAGGAAAAAAAACCGCGGTCTCCAACAACAAACTGATTATGAAAGGAAGATATATAACGGTTCCTGCGACATTTGACCTGACTTTTTGAACAGCCCATCGAAGGAGTGTGGCTCTTAAGCGTGCGCCAAAGAAAAACGCAAGGTCCTGGAACAAGTTGCGGTGCAAAGGTGCCACTTTGGGGAATCAAAGTTTAAGACCAGGGAAGGAAGGCGAAACGAAAGGGATGCGCGAGGAAGTTTCGCTTCTCGTGGATCTGCCCCTCGCGCCAAAAGGAAACAGTCCGAAAATCGCTCGCAAAAGGGGCCGACGAACTGGACGCATTTCTCGGGGCCATCATTAGTATCTGGCCGGGGAGCCCGGTTCAAAGGGGTCCTGTCTTAAAAGACCCAGCTCAAAAAAGCCAACGTCGAATAAGGGGTCGGCGATACATAAAGACCGAGGCCGAAACGCCGCTTGGCCCGGGGGGAGGCGGTAGGGCAAAAAATCGAAAGGGGCCCAGCGTCCAACAAGGCGGCTAATGCACAAACAGCCCCGCACGCTCGAAATTTCGGGGGACCCTGCTTTTGGGCGTACCCTTCCCCCCCTCTGCTTGGCGCCGAAAATTCACACGGGGAAGCATGGTCCGGAAAGCAACTCCCTTCGCGCAGCGGTGGCGCGGAAAGTCCAAAAAAAAAAAAAAAAAAAAAACGACTAAGCACTTTTCCTTAGAAAAAGGCAGGCAAAAAATGGAAGTAAGGCTACGATGAGGATCGGACATCGCGCGTAAACTTACTCGTCGCCAAGACGAACAGAAGAAAAGGAGCGAAAAGGGGGACGAGAAATCGTCTTCGCCGAGAATCCCCACAAAAGAGTCGATGGGTCCGGGGAGGGCCCAGCGAAGGGGGCCAACCGGAAACGGAACGGGGGAGGAGTCGCGAATTCCAGCGGAACTTGAGGCCCAAAAAAAACGCCACCGGAAGGGCCACAGCAAGGAAGCACCCAAATCCAACGCTTCAAAGGGGGGAAAAACAAATGAAAGGGAAACGTTCGGAGTTCCAGTTCCAGTAGAACATTATGAGCCATTTCCCCGTGTCCGTAAAGGGAGGGGCATATTTCCCCAGAAAAAGGAAGGCCGGAAGAAGAAGCGAGGGTTGGGGACCCAAGGAAGGGGGGAAAGCCGACAACCGGGAAAGGAAAAGGAAGGTGAAAAATACGGAAGGCAAAGACCGACAAGGGAAAGGCCGTTGTTGCCAAGAAATCGCGCCAAAAAGCAAAGGGGACTCCAAAGAGGGACAACGTTAATAGTGCTATTGGGCGGATGCTTCGGGGGGCAAGGTCTTGCCTAAAAACCAACTGGCCACTCCTTCGCTCCTTGAAATATCACGCCACTCACAAAAAAACTGTGTATCACGAAAGGGGTGTGGGTTCCGATCCCAAGGGGAGAACCCGAAGACCCTTGTGCCAACACGCCCTTCCTAAAAGGGAGCATCAAGAAGGGGAGCCATGGAGGGGAGGGTTTCATGGGGGAAGAAGCCCTTCAACAGGGATTTTGCAGAGCTCCTCAATCGGGAGGGCGGCCCCGATAAAGTGAAAACCAGATGCCACAGTAGCCGACTAGGAGGCGCGAGCGTGAACGTTCTCACGTCGAAGTCCAGAGAGTTTGCAACGAATGGACCCGGGAGAGGGGAGGGGATTGACACAATATTGTCAAACTTCGCCTGAAGAACAAAGGCAATGTCGGAAGCACGCAGAAGGGGGGGGGTTGGCGAAGGAAAAGGGAAAACCAACGTAAACGAACAAGCCGGCAACCCGCCTTGGCTCTAGGAAGGTTTGTCCCTCACTCGATACTGACGGGGCCAAGGCGACCAACGTCCTGGAGTGACGAGTGAAGAGCAGGGCATAGCAGGACACCACGCAGGGGGAAGGATGGGGGGTGTTAACTCCGGCACGAAAAAAGGGAGGGCCCAGGAACGCAATCCGCCCTTTGCCCAAGGCTGACAAGAGCTCAAACACCTGCCAGAAAAAAAAAAGACAATAAGAACCACGTCAACCCCTGCTGACCCTCGTCGTGACAGATGCAGCCAAAGGACCGCGTGTTGGGATCAAAGAAAGAAAAAACAGGCCAACTGAAGAAAAAAAGCATGCGGGAAAGGGGAAAAAAAAGAATGGGGTTAGTCACCTAGGCTGCCCTCGGACGGATCAATATGACGGAGTCGGGCGAGGCCTTCCAATCCGGCCAAGGGAGGGACCCCGTGGGAACTCCAGGAAAGGTCAAGGACAAAAAGGAAAGGGCTGCGCTTCCAAAGTCCTCCCGGGGAAACGGGTGCGCCAGACACTAAAGGTGGGACCATCTTCAGAAAAAAAGTAATTGGGCGCCTGCCCCCGGGGCATGGGGGTCACCCTGGAGCTGAGGGCAGAATGGTTTTCGGGCAAAGGGAACCACGATTCAAAAGGGGAAAAGAGAAGAGTCCCGCCAACTGAAAATGATCCGCTCAAAAAAAAAAAAAAAGGAGGACGGAGTAAAAAAAGAAAGTTTGGGGGAGGGAGAAAACGACGAAAGAACGAAGAAAGTGTTCAACCTTGCTGCACCCTTAGGGAAAGACAAGCGCCCCGGGAGGAACTACCGGCATGAAGCAAAGACTGAATGGAGGGAAAGGGGGGGCTTATGTTTTCTGAGGGAAACAAAGAAGGAGAGGGAGAAAGTGGGGGACAGAAAGGAATCGATCAATTTGGCGGCGGAGCGCCGCTGGCCGGGGGGGAATCCTCAAAAAAAAAACCGCCGCCGTCTAATGAGAGAAGAGAAGAGCAGGGGACTAAACTCAGACGGTGAAAAGGGACCTGTCTTCGTGCAATTTTCATTTCTTTGTCAAAGCGGCTGATCTCATCTGAAAACGAATTGCGCAGGCCAAGTTGGGTAGGGTCGAAGAGGGAGCGATGGGGGGGAGACAGAAAGGGCCCCAAGGTGCGGTAAATCACGCCATGGGCAAGAAGTACACCATCCAACGTTTCCGTCTGGCCCCGATTTTGAGGTCGGCAAAACTCGAACTCCAGACGTGGGTCGGGAGCCGCAGAAAAAAAGGCAAAAGGGGGGTGGGGGGAGTCAAAAAATGCTCCGCGCAAGAGTGGGGGTTGGAAAGGGCGACGAGGGCACGTGGTTGGGGAGTGCATCACCAAAACAAAAAGGGGGGGGAGGAGAGTCCCGAAAAGGGCACGGAGCAGCACCGGGGAGGAAAAAGTGGGGAATAAAAACATGCCGTGGAAAATCGGGGGTTTTGCCTCGCGCTAGAGGGGGGTGCAAGCACATCAGGGAGGAAGGAACCTTTTGCAAGGAGGCCTCTGCTGGAAAGTGTTTGTCAAAAGAGCTTGAAGGGAAAAAGCCGAGGACCAAGCCATCTACGTACTGAAAAATTGTCTTCGGACATGCCCCAGAAACAGGAAAAAGCTGAAGCATGGACCAAAAGGTGGGATCCCGCGTTGGGGACAAAAAGGGAGAGATCCGTGCGAAAAAGTCAGTGGGGCGCGCCACACAAAAAAGCGGAGCAGGAGGGGGAAAAAAAAAGAGGGGGGGGGCAAAGGGGCCTCGAATGTGGCAAAAAAAAAAGTGGGTGGTTACAAAAGGCAAAGAAAGGTGCAACGCCGCAGAACGCAACACCTCCGACAAGGGAGAAGGGGGTCAAGGCGCAAAGGGGGGGGACGCACGAAGAAAAAAAAAAAAAACGTCCGGCCAACAAGTCGGGACAGGGCAAGATTGACCCCTCAAGACGGCGTGGGAGCCCCTTCCTTAAGGGGTCAAGAAACAAAGTCCGGCCCTGAGACCGTGCCTGGAGGAAAAGCTGGGGAGACGGTCGACGGCAAGGAATGGCAGGACAGGAGAAGTTTCAAGGGCCTCCAAAGCTCCGGGGAAGATTGGGTAAGTGAAAAGAGGGGTGGGATGGGGGGGTGCGGGGGGGGAGTCACGGTGAGTCTTTCCTTTCTCAAAGCGGTCCTGAGGCAGATCCCGGGTCCGAGCCCGTAAATCACGGGTGGGAAAGCGAAGGTCCAGCTGAAAGGAACTCCGACGCTCGTCAAAAGATGTCTGTCTTTCAAAAAAAAAGTTCTCGAATTTCAGGGTTCGAGCTGGCGACCGAGGAAGGGAACGACGGAAGGAAGAACTGCATGGCGCCAACCCGAAGCCCCAAGAGGGAAAAATTTAACTGCAAAAAAGAGTGGCGATTGCCATGATGGAGGCGGAGGACGGCCCCTCCCCTAACGACGCCCGCCGGGATGCTCCGTAAAAAAATGCCAAAAAAGAGGGGAAGGGACGCAAAAACGACGGCTTGTATTTTTGACAACTCCATGTCCAAGACGGGGGAAGGGCCGCTGGTTTGATTGTCGGCGAGGCCACGCAAGCTTGGGGGGAACTTCAAAAACCGAAACACTCAGGTTTGCCGAACCGCACCGGGGAAGAAGCCGTGGGACGGCGGGGAAAACCCAATCTCGCGTGGGGGGGGGGGGGGGGGGGGGGGGGGGGGGGGGGGGGGGGGGGGGGGGGGGGGGGGGGGGGTGGGGGGGGGGGGGGGGGGGGGGGGGGGGGGGGGGGGGGGGGGGGGGGGGGGGGGGGGGGGGGGGGGGGGGGGGGGGGGGGGGGGGGGGGGGGGGGGGGGGGGGGGGGGGGGGGTGGGACTGATTCAGAGTTTCTAATACATTATATAACCGAACGGAGAACACCAAGGGAAAGGATCCTTGCAAGACCCTTTTCTCATTGTCGGACCTCCCTCTAAGAGATCGCTGGGGGTGGTCCTTGGGAAACGAGAAGTCCCGATCAGGGTCCCTTTAAAAGGACAAGAAAAAAAATGGGATGGCCGCAAGCGCACAAAGGATCGGGAAAATGGTTTGTGTTATTACAAATGCCACCGAGAATGACCAAACGCGCAACTTTGATAGAAAAAAAAGGAAAGAAAGAGGAGTAGGCCGAAAGAAAAGCAGAAAGAACAATCCTCGATGCAAGGGGGCAAAGCAGGTCAAATTGGGGAAAAACAGGAACGCGGCGCTTAAAAAAGCTGACAGACAACAACAACAACAAAGAGGAGGGGGATGAGAGGGAAGCGCCGGTTCCTGAGGGGAACCTTTCTTTTGCAACTGCATCTGAAAGGGGTTTCTTCTTGGACGGAGCAGGGGCGCCTACGAAAGAAGGGGAGTTGCGGATCAAGTGGAGGGGGGGCAGGGGAATGTTTGATGAACACCCTTTTGGAAAAAAGAGCCGATCCGGCCGCGAGTCCTGCCGCGAAAAAAAGTTCCTAGTTTTCGGAGAGGTGGGAACCCACAGGACCCGAAAGCCACCCTTAAGAGACGGCTTCGCGGGGAGGGGGGCAACTGCAGGGACAAGGTGTCTCTGGGTCCAGCCTGATATCTCTGCGGGCGGCAAAAACGCCCGGGGAAGGGGGTGGGAATGTGTTTCTGACCAAATAAGCCTCCGCCACGAGAAGATGGTTTCGGCGGGGGGGGGGGAAGACGGAAAGAAAAACAGTCCCGAGGGGGCCCCCGGTCGCGAGGCCAACCCCAGGGGACCGGGGTCGGTGTCCACCAGCGAAACCGCAGGGGCCCGAAACAACACCAGCTCCCTCACTAAAGCCGGGGACAACGGCGTGTCAGTAAAAGGCATAACGCGTGGGTCGGTCGCAAATTCGCTCGGGAGCCGCCATGGGAAACGGAAGCAGCTCCACGGATGTCGGGTGAGCGCCGAGAACTACCCATGTCAATAAGCACGTTATTCCGTAAAGGGGCAACGTTTTCGGCTCGACGGCCGCCCAAAGAAAGGCCTTGGGGGGGCAAAAAAATCCGCGACTGGGATCGTGGAAAAAAGAACAGCCCTCAAAACGAATTCGGTGCGGAAGGGGGGAAAATCAGGACAAGACTCCGAGCTTCGCCGAGCAGACCGAAGGAGGAAAAAAAGGGGGGCTCGTTGGCGAGACCGTTGCAACCACCTATAAGGCATCTGAGGGATCCTGTCGGACTTGCCGGAAGCGTGGAGATTGTCCCGGGGCACGAAAGGGACCGTTTATCACAAGCCAGCACCCAAAAAAAGATGCCACTTACCAAGGACTTCAAAACAGCATTCGCGGGGGTCCTTGTCCTAGCCTGGAAAGAGAAAGCGTGTTCCAGGGGCCGCGGAAACCGAGATTCGGACCTCAGGAAAGGGCCGCACGAACGCGAAATGTGGGTAGTGAAACCACAAGAAAGGAGGACAAACCAGGGGGGGGGGGATCTTCCCCTGGGACCATGAAGGGTTGGAAGGGCCGTTTGAACTGAAACTTTTCTACCAAAGGTTGGTACACGCAAAAAGAGGTAACAACGAAAAGTAGACAGTTTGCGGGGGGGGGGGGGCTTCTAGGCGGGGAACACTGTGCCCAGTTTCACCACCACGGGACTCCTTGCGCGGGGAAACCTTGAACATAGGAAGATCACACACTCCGGGAAAGAAGTTTGTGGGGGGACCGATCCCAACTTCAAAATCGCACGATTAGAACTGCTTGCCAACTGGGGAGGATCACTTGATTCCCTCGGCATTCCGAACATTTGGAATCGGTGGCATGGGAGAATCCCTGGTAAAAAGATCTTTTAGGTAGGGGGTCTTGAGTCCTTCGGTGGAGAACATAAAGGGCCCATCAAACTGCCAAGATCAGCAAGAAAGAAGTCCTGCAATAAAAAGATTTGGGGCGTACATCGTCTTGAACCTCCGAAGTCCGACAAAACGGGGGATTGGACAAATACCAACAAAGTCCTCTTCTTAGGGGAACCATATGGTACAAACTCGATGCGAACAAAAGGCATGTAGGAGAGCAGTCAAAATTGGGGGTTGTGGTCTATCGTGCAACCAAACTCGCACCCCTCGGCAAAAAAACAAGGGGATTTCTCCTGCGCAAGTTCGCAGTCGAACTCGAGGTGGGTAAGTCTTCCAAAGACGTGGGGACCGACGTCCCCCTGGCAGGGCGCCCCGAGTACGAAGGACTAAGGGACATAGAAGGAAACGGAGGTATGGTGGGGTAAATAAAAAAATTGCGGCCCGGGAAAAAGCACAGGGGCAACTGGAAAACCCAGATACCATCGGCTAACGGCCGATCCCAACCACACGGTAGACCTGCCGCAATCGCGGAAAAAAAGAGTGGACCAACAAAACTCGGGGGGGGAAAAAACAAAAAAAAACTGAAAGACATCACTGACATGCATAGTGAAACCGCCCGGAATTGTGTCAAAGCAAGCATGCTCAGTTACGATCATAAGAAGTCTTCTATGAGAATCCGGCCAGGCCAAAAGGGGCGCCCGTGACGCCGCTGACTTCGGTGCCGCAAAAAAGGGAAGAGATGAAGGGGGCGCGGCCCCCCGCTAGAAGGATAACCTGTGTGGAACAGAACCACTAGTGTGTTAAATAAAGAGAGGGTTTCTCATGTGTGTGTCTGCCTGCAAGGGGTAGCCGAAAAAAAAAGGCCCAAAAGGGCGCTTTGGCCTACTGGGGTCGGAAAGGGGAACCATGGATGATATCAAGTCGTGAATCTTCCCAAAAAAAAAATCTCTTCTCTCGTCAAAAAAACGGAAGAGAAGGAAAAAAAAAAAAAAGAGAGGATTCAAGTGGGGGCAAACAAGATAGAAGGAAGTGTTCAATTTGCAAAACGCACCAGTTAGGATCATACGCCGGAATGAAGCCTACGGCATGAGAAAACGAGGGATGAGAAGGGCAACATTTATTTTGGCTTGCTTCACACAGGGGAATCCAGGGAAAAGTTAGCCCCGGGGGACGCGGCCCTTAAGGGATCAATTGGAGAAATCTTCAGGGGGAACGTGTTGCAGCCTGGGACGGAGGGAAAAAAAAACTAGAAGCCTGGGGACGGAAGAGCAATAGCTTGAACACAAAAGCCTCGGGGAACGATGCAGTGGGGGGGGGGATTTTTTCATGAGTTTGAGGAGGTTGTACCAACCGCTGCGTATCACATGTCAATAATTAACCCAAATTTCCGCAGGTCAGGACGGGTGGTTGAGTGGTCAGGGGGGAGGAAGCTATGGAGCAAATTTTGGCAAAGGGAAAAGGGGTGCGTTACCGGGACGGAAAATGGAGGGCGGGGGTATTACACCACAGAAATACATCACCGTGGACAAGGTGCACCTTAGTATAAACCGACAAATTGGGGCTTAGCACTCCATAAAAGTTGGGTGCTGGACAAAAAAACGTAAAAAGCTTGGAAAGCTACTTCGACCTTGAAAAGCCCGGGGCTTCCTAGGAGTCGGCCCCGTCCGGCAGGGTTGAAGCGACGAAAAAGTGGTGGGGGCCCTGAGAAAGGAACCAACAAAATGCCCGGGCTGCGCTTCACCTACATTGGCCCGTCAGAGTTTAAAATGTGTTGGCATCCCTCCCATCCGCTGAACGGTGGAATGTTTCGGTGCCAGGTTGCCCTGTCGACTATCGGGGAGTTGAAAGGAACCACGATCCTCCCAAGTGAAGGGGAGGATCATGGTCGTTCGGTCTGCCAAGGGTAGTAATGGGGGGCAAAGGGGGAGGCCGAAACTTCCTGCGCCCAGCATTAATTCGGAAGGGCATGTGTGCAGTAGTGCCACTACTTCACCAGAATCACTGGACATGATTCCCGAAAAAAAAAAGCCGCGTTGGCAAGCCGTAGAAAAAAGTGAGAAATGAAGTTTTTGGGCAGGGGCCCACAGAGGATACCTTGCGGGGGAGCGGAGTGCAGGCGCGCGGCGGTTGGGACCAAATTTTTTGTTGAACACACGGGAAAGCCGGGGGGGGGGGGGGAAAACGCCAGAAAGACCGCCCCCTCGCAGACGTGTCCCGCATGGCGAACGGTTGTGCAACGAGAAAACGCCTAAATTCGGCGTGCAGGGATTTTCCAATTAATGTGGGAAAACGTTGGAAACGAGGTTCACGAAAAAATGCGTCGGCGGGAAAGCCTTGCCTGAAAGGGAAATCTGCAAAGGGGGCCCCATCGGCCTAAAGTGAGGAACAGACAGGCTCCTTGGAAAGCATCCCAGCGGGAAGTGAAAAGCCAAATGGGGCGGAAGCGTGGGAATGTGTTGGGGTTGCGGGGGGGGGGAGGGGGGGGGGGGGTGCTCACGGGAACGCCAGGAAAACCGTTCTCCCGGCCGGCGGCGCCAGAGCAGGGGGGTCCGAAAAATACCAAGGGGACGGTGGAATCGCTGGGACCTCGACAAAAAAAAAAAAAACATCGACTCCGGAACCGCTCGGGAGGAAGCGGTAGGTCGTACGCAGGAGTGATTGTCACAGAGCGGGCGACCCGATTCCAGTCCGCATGGAATGGGAACGAAGCCTGCAATGGGCGAGATACCCGCGAAAACGTTGCCTGCAAGGAAGGAAAGTGCGAGTGCCATGGGCCGAGGCGCCCGCCAGCCTAACCCCCGAAGAGGGCGGCCCGGTGAAAGCTGCTCCGTAAATTGGGCCCTTCGGCGGGCGCACTGTCCGCGAAAGAAAGGTGAAAGATCCTGGTCCGGGCCTACCACGCCGGTCAAACGACGACGTTTGAAGGGGACCTGATCTCTCCCCGCGAGGGGGTGTGGCCCGCTGGAACGGCGAGAAACCAAGCGGGGTGTTTGGGAAACCAGCGAAGAAAAACCGCGGCGTTACATTGCCGTATCCGCCGAACAACCTCCAGCGGGGCGGAGGCCTTTCAGGGAAATAACAGGAAGACCGACGGAAGAAGAGCTATGACGCTGGGGTGGGACCCGCGAAAACTCGCAGCGTTGTGGCTCAAAACGAGCGAGAGAGAAAACGGGGGGGGAGGAAAAGGAGAAAAGCCGAGGAAAGGCACTGCCGCAGGGAAAAATAGTAATTGAAGAGCCGAGGGTCCGCGCAGGGATGGGATAAAAGGGGGGGGAGAAAGAAAAAAACCTCTCAAAAGAAAGGCAAACCAAAACTTGAAATAAGTGACAGTTTCGTGAAGGGAACGCTAAAAGAAGAACAAACGTTTCGAGGAAGATGACAAGCCAGTCCAAAAAAAGCAAAGGAACCGGCTATCTAGGCAATACCATAAACAACAAAAAAAAGGGGGGGGGAGGAGGAAAAAAGAGAGAGAAACCGGGGTTCCTGCTCAGTGGTGACCGGCGGGGGGCCCAGGCAAGGAGGATTGTGCTTCTGAGGAGAGTGTTTTGTCGCCTAAAGAAACGCGGGATCTGAGTTAGTGCGGTGCAGGAAGGAGGTGGGCAAGGGGAAATCACCGGTTTTTAGCCAAAAAACGAAGAGAACGTCCCCGGAACTTCTGGACGGCGCAGGGATGAATAGGCCATCGCACAAAAAGCCACCCCGGAGCGATCGCTCGCGGGCAAACGGGCCCTGCGCCCAGGAGCAGTCCGCGGAAAAAAAAGGAGCTCGGGCAGGGGGGGCGCCGTTCGAAGCCTTTCTTCCAAACATCCGCCACGCGAGGGGTTCGGCCGGTACTCCGGCCAAAAACGCCGAGGGGGGGGCAAAAAAAGCGGGCGCACCCAACACCGCGTCGTGGTCCGCGTCCCAGCAACCCCCCCCGGGCGCGACGAAGAAAAAGGAACCGCACCGGCGCGTTTTGGAAAACGGCGTGGGTCGTGACCAGGGAAAAGGGGGAGGAAAAGGCCAAGGCGCGCGAAAATGGGGGAAAGGAAATCCAGCTCAAGCGCCGCCGTGGAAGGTGAGCCACGCCGCAAAGGCCCATGGGGCAATCACACCAAACAAAGGGCCGTAAAGGCGGCCAAAGGAAATCGTCTGCCAAGAAAACGACATCAAGGCTTCGGGCGATACTGGAAGAGGGGCAAGCAACAAGAAGGAATTGGGGGAAAAACGCGCCGCATCGGTCTCCTGTATCCTTCGTCATGGAAACTAGTCCAGCGGGTTCCACCGAAAACGGAAATCGTGAAACAGAGACTGAAAAAAAAAAAGCACCCGCGGCGGGCGGGGCAAAAACGGCCACCTTGATCAACAAGAATCAGCACAGGCCAACCCCTGGTCGGAACAAATGGGAGAAGGAAAGGGGGCACGCGGCAAGGCCGGGTCGGGAAAACCGGGTCCGTGGGCCAAGGACCCAAAAGGCAGAATTTGAAACTCGGCCAAGGCGGAAGCCGACGAAAAGTGGGTAGTGAACCCAAGGAGGCGACAGCGCATGAGGGGGAAGATGCAGGTCCCGCAGGGGTGGCAAGGCGGGGGCCTCGGGCCGACAAACCGTTGACGGCCATGCAGGGGGAAAGGTTGCGATTGGGCTTCTGAAGGGGGGCGTTTAACGGCTTGAAAAAGTGTACCCAAAACGGGGCCCCACAAAGCTGCAAAGACAACCCACGCTCGACCTCACGGATTCCGATGTTGTTGGAAAGGGAAGCCAAGCATCGATGAGAAAAGAATTGCCACAGGGTCCACTGGAAGGGAATGCTCGGAAGGGGCAATGGGAATCGGGGGGGGTCCATGAACTAAAATTCAAGGTAGCTGGGGGGGGATGCGGCTCGGGGGCTGGCAAAAGTTGGGAAGGACCCCCATCCGGAAAGCAGACCGCTGCAACTTGGCATAGCGGGGGGGGGGCGGGCCAATCCGAGAAAAATAGGCCGATGTACTGCAGCTCGTCGGGAGAGGCCACCACTTCTGGGGTAGGCTGCAAAGGGGGAAAAATGTCGGAAAAGCCGCCAAATGGGTTGGGTCGAGCAAGGCAAGGAGATTCAGCGTTCCACACCACCAAGTAGGATTTTTTCTTAAAATCAGGGGGTCCCCCGACTAGATCGGACCTTTCCGCGGCACTACCAAGTAGTTGGGAAAGATGTCAGGGCATTCTCCTTATCCTCTCTGCCGGAACTGGCTGGAGGGAGGGAACCTAAGGCCTCCAATGGAAGTCCCGTTCACAGACCGGCCTTTGCACGGCTTCATCGACACTAGAAAGACACCGACCACGTCCTCCTGCGCAGGGTAGGCGTTACAAAAATAAAAGCCAAGGGGGGAGGGTGGGACAAAGGGGGAAAGCAAAGCACGAAAGCCAAAACTGTCTATACGGGACCGCAGAAGCGTTGGTAAGGCCGCTTCGGAAAAAGACTAGCGGGGGAGGAGGCTTAAAAAAACTCCGGCCCGTTGGCGGAAAGCCCGTGACCAACCCTTTCGCAAATGATGAGATGAAGGGAAAAAAAGAAATCCCCCCGGGCTCAGGATTTATCAGGGTGCGCAGAACAAAAGGGGGTTGCCATCAAAAAAGCATAAAGGGTGCCTCAGCCGTAGCAAATTCCCCCCGGAAAAAGGACCTGGAGGCCAGAACTTGGTTCGGCAAAAAACCTTGATTCGGAAAGATCGTCGGAATCGCCAAAACTGACCCATCTCAAACACAACGAAAAGAAGAGGAAAAAAGATCAGTTTGGGGGGGGCGAGAACGACGGATTCCCCCAAAATGAATCGGTTACCTTTGCCAAAAGGAGAAGCGGCCCGGGAGCCTACCGGCATAGAAAGAAGGAAATTGGCTGCATGGCACCTTAGGTTCTGCGCACACGGATATCAGAGGAGCCCGGGGGGGAACGAAGTCATCGATAAGTTGGGAAAAGCGCGGGTAAACGGGCGAAAGCCTGGCAAAAAAAAGAAAGGAAAGCACAGAAGCCCAGGAGCCCGTCCCGGGACCGGCCGAAAGCGACGCGGTCAGTGCAGTGTCAGGGGATTTCGGGCAAGGGGGAGGGAACTTTGTTCAACAAAAAACGCGGGGTCTGACGTCCGATGAGCATACGGCGGGCCGTTGGTCTTGTCGGATCTCAGGAAGAAAGGGTGGCCAAAGGCCGGGGGGTGAACCGGAAAAAAAGCCATGGGGGGCGGCGGAGTAAAGCCTCCCCGACAGTGGCAGGTTATGCCCCCCTGAAAAAAAGGGGCCAAGGGGGGAAAAGACGGCACCTTAAAACGTGGTCCCAGGCCGAAAGTCCCCCGGAATCGAGGACGGACAAACTTGCAGCATCAACTGTCCGAGGGTTGGACCGGAGGGCGAGCACAAGTGGGACCCTGCTTCGACCAAAAAGCTGCGGCCCAAAAGGGACCGACCATGGGGGCCGTTTAAAAAACCGAGTGGGGGAAAAAATGAGTGGGGGGGCTAAGACCGGGGCGTTGTGGTGCCAATCTCGACTCTCGGGCCCGCGCGGAGAGCCCAAGGAGTAAAAAGGGGGGCCGGGCCTCTTCTGATGGGTGAAAAACACGGAGCGGGGGCGACGCCGAAGCTCAGCCACCGAGGGATTCCGTTCAAGCGGCCAAAGACCCCCTGAACTGAACATTTGGGGGACTCCGTGAACCCCGCTTTAGGGTAATAAAAATCCGTCGCGGGGACAGTTGGGGGGCTAAAGGGCCCACAAAGAGGATAGAAAGGGAGGGGGAAAAAAGGAACAAAAACGCCGGCGCACGTGTTTTTTAACACGGGCACGTGCAAAACGCCGCAGACACCCCCCGCACGGGCGTGTGTCAAGCCATGGCGAAGGGTTGCGAAAGAGACCCGACAATAAACCCTCGGACAAAGAATTTTCCCCTAGCGGCGTTGGGGTCGACCTCCGGGGGGGGTGCCCACAGAAAAATTGTGCGGCGGCCTCCGGAAAAAACAAAGGAATCTGCCGGAGGTCGCGAAAGTGGGGGGGGGGGGGGGGGGGGGGGGGGGGGGGGTGGGGGTGCCTCACAGTCTCCTTGAACCCGACGCCCAAAGCCGTTAAACGGTCCGTGGAAGGTGGTTGTGGGGGGTGGGTGGTAAACTTTGTGCTTGACTCGACCGGGGAGGGCCGCCGCGCCGACGGCCGAAAAGGAGACTGGTCCCGCTTCGGGAAAGCGCGGCCGCGGAATCGACTCGGAAGGGATCGGCGAAGCGGGCGGCGTCCCGATGAGTCGTGTCGGGAGGGGACTAACCAGAGGCCAGTCGCGATCCGAAGGGCCTGCAGGGGCGAAGCAGAGGCGTTGCCATGCCTTTACGAATTGCGATGAGGGCCCTGGGCAAGCGCGCGTCTACAAAAGGACGCGCAGCCCGGGGGGTGGTGCTCCGTACAATGCAAACGAACTTGCCCGTCGACCGAAATCAGACAGGGGATGCCCGGGGACGAACAACACTCATAAAAACCCACGCTCGTCCGTGGCCCCGGTTTTTGAGTGCGATATCCTGGTTGGCCGGGACCTCGCGAACCGACGCGGGGTTTAACGCCGCCGCACCGGGCCCGGGCGGGAGGAGTATCCGCCGAACAGCATAAAAACGTTGGCGGAGGCTCCGAAGCACAGAACCGAACGGCGCAAAATCTCAATAGCTATGACTGTGAACGCCTTTGCAAGAAGGGGGGGCCTGAGAGTTTTCCTCACTCTAGAAGAGGGGCAGGTGGCTGCGCGCGGGGAGATAAAAAAAAACCAGGCAACTGCGCCGGAAACTAGGGGGCCGCCGCGAACTCGCAGGAGGGAAAACGGGTGCTCAACCACTCTTCAACACGCAAATTTTGATCCGAAGGAGGACCTTGCGGTCGGAGGAACGAATCCGAAGAAGAAACATCAGGTGCGTGCAAAATTGGAGCAGGACCGGG
>Ga0179593_1685535_pt1 | contig 16796 bp, 23 predicted proteins | sample CZODoug2_1_08_16_FD_185931 | JGI IMG/M metagenome (GOLD analysis project Ga0179593, IMG submission 185931) | Vadose zone soil fungal communities from Angelo Coast Range Reserve, California, USA - CZODoug2_1_08_16fungal (PacBio error correction) | ecosystem: Environmental > Terrestrial > Soil >...
AGGGTTGTCCTCCGTACATCTGAACTAACTGCTACGAAAGAGAGGGAAGGAGAAAGAGACTTCAGACAACCAAAGCAGGTAAGGAAAATGTCCTCAGCCACCCGAGAAAGGGGGAAAAAGAAAGGAAAGAGCCGCTGCAGGGCTTTCTGCGAAATCTCCCCTCTTCCGAAAAAAGAAGGAAAAAAAAAAAAACTTTCCCGAAGAGGGAGGCAAGGCGAAGCTTGGGGGGGGAGGGGATGGCGGCGGAGCCGCGGCCTTGGAAAGTCTGAGGGGGAGAAGGGAAAGGGAAGAGGGAAACTTTTGTTTAATCGGGGAGAGAACAACCGGATAGTTCTGGGAAAAGGAAAAAGAAAGGGTTGGCGAGCGTCCAATAGCGGCGGCATGAGGGAAAGGAAAAGAGGGGGGGGAAAAAAAGGTGGTCTAGACCTTATCGCGGTAGAAAAGAGAGGCCTTCCACATTTGTCACCTTCGTCCAGAGCTATTTCGGAAAGAGAAAGAAAAAAAAGGTAGGCGATAGCCCTTTAGTTACGGTGGGGAAAGAGAGAGAGAAAAAAAAGACAAAGGGAGATTTCCCACCTTTCGAATGGCTACGCCTCAAAGACAAAAAAGAAATCGCTCCGCTACGACGGTGTCAAGGGAATGCAAAGGGAAAGAAGGTAGCCACATAGTTTGGTATAATAACAAAATTCAGGAAGAGGGAAAAAGGAAGAGCCACTTAGCAGACCGTCGCAGAGAAAAACGAATTATTATTTCACCAATTGGCAAGTAAAGAGGCCTGAGGGAAAAGAGAGGAAAAGGACCGCAGCCAACTCCGAGGGGAAAGAGGAGAGAAGAGAAGTGGGAAGAGCATCGTCGGGCGGAAAGGAGAAAAAAAAGAATGAGGAATTTCTATTTAATTCAAAACCAGAGGAGGCCGAAAGAAGGGGGGGAAGGGGACAACTGCGGTGGCTGCTTACCTCAGGCGAGAGAAAAGGAAGTACAGCTTTTTTTGTCTTCCGTAGAAAAAAATCATTCTGGATCATTTTCGTTCAATGAACAGGGCAAAAACGAGGTGGGGAGAAGGAAAAAAGGGGTGAGAACGCGAATCGGCAGAAAGGAGAAGGAAAAGCATTCTACTTCTGGAAGCAGAGGGCGTGGAAAGAGAAAACGCACCAAGCTTGCAAAAAGGGGATGAAGCAAGTGCCAAGGAGAAAAACACGATTCACCAGTTCCTAATCAAGAGGAAGGAGAGGAGGAGGGGTGTCTGGTCATTGGTGGCTTTGTTCGCGAAAAAAAAAAAGAAGCGGACGTTCCTTAGTCCATCAGCTCGAAAAGGGACTTCAAAAGGGAAAGCGGGAGACCCGCTCAGGAAGAAAAAAAGAGGAGAGGGGGAAAGAATCCTTGAACTACATCCTTGAAACGGTGTTGGGAAAAAGGGTTCTCCAATGTTCAAAAGAGTATAGGTTTTGCGTGAAGAGGGAAAGAGGGGTTTGAGCCACACTAATCAAAAAAAGGAAAAGGAAAAAAAAAAAAAATCTACTAAGTGTGCGCGGTGCGAAAGGGACGTCCCACATGTCATGGTCAAACGTAGAGTTGGAAGAGGGGAAGATTAGCCCTACTCGAGGAAGGGAGGACGAGAAGCTATAATTGCTGTAATCTGCGAGGAAGGGAAAGGGGGGGAATACCGCTCTTATCACCAAGGGAGGGGGGCTCCTTTTTTGTTTGCTGTGGACTGGGAGGGGAAGAAGAAATCCTAATGCGAGGGGGAATTTCCGTGTTTGGTGAGAACTGGGGGGGGAGAGCGTGACCCAGCATTTCAGAAGAGGGGAGAAGGGGGGGCGTGGGAAGTTGCGCAAGTGACGAAAGAGGGGGTGCCTAAGGCCATTTCTCTCGGGGGAAAAGGGGGATTAGGAAGGGGGGGAGAAGCCAAAATCGCATAAAAAGTAAAAGAGGGAGGGGGCTCCACCCCAATAGCGGCAATGTAAAAAAAAAGAAAACCTGTGCGATGAATCTACGTTAGGCGCAAAGGAGGAAAGAAGGGGAGGAGGGGAAGGAAAATTGTCCATGGCGCACCCAGAAAGGGGCCACTTCAGGCCGACTGGGCGGAGATCCCTACAAAAGAAGGGAACGGCCAGATACAGCTAAGTTTGAGGCAAACAAAAAAGACAGGAAGAAAAAAAGGCTTGGGTTATTTTGTTCTTGGCTGGTATCAAGAGGTAGGAAGTCCAATTTGCCGAAGGGCTAGGTGGGAAAGAGCAATCTGCAGGGAAAGGGGGAAGAAAAAAGGAGGGGGGGCGGCCTCAAGGGAGGGGGAGGGGGGGGGGGTTTGCCGATGTCGGGAGGGGGCTTATAGGTATCAAGAAGGGGAGGGGTAATCTTTGGCGACATGAAGAGGGAAAGAATTCTTGGCCGGAGAGAGGTCTGACTATCAATAAAAAGCGTCAGAGGAACACCGGGGAGAGGCACTTTGAGGGAATCATCTGAAGAAAAGCAAAGCTCTTGTTTCCACAGGGGGGCCAAGCCGGGAATGCTCCGCATAGATTTGAAGCGGGAGTATCCCAAAAGGAAAAAAGCCCCCTCATAAGAGGAGGAGGCTTGTGGGGGGGGGAGGCTTTCTCGTGTCTGTTGAGGGCATCGAGAAAAAGGGGAGGGCCGATGTACCTCACCAAAGAAGGTTTACTCACATATCGAGGTCTAACTAATGTCGATCGAAGAAGGCCCTGTGGGTTTTTAGCTAGCTTTAGTCTCGTAACAAACGAAAAAAAGGAAAAAAAATCTCTCTCAAGGAAAAGAGAGATATTACGGAGCGCGTTGTTACGAAAGATGGAAAACCCCAAGAGACCTTCCTGCGAAGTCTATAGAGGAGGCGTTCAGAAGCGGGGTTGGAATGTGATGGTTAAAAAGCCTCTTTTGACCGTCTCTCCGATTAGACTAGAAAAAACGTCACAAAAAAAAAGTACTCCCCCGCAAAGCCTCCTCTACGTCAGGAAGTGGCTTTTCTGGGGGGGGGCGTTAATTCATCTTTCTAGCGTTCTGAGTCGGGGAAGATACGTCAATCCTCCGGGGGTTTAGTTTAGGATAAGAAGAAAACTTTCTCGAAAGGGCTTTTCTAGTCGGGAATTACTCGTGGGTCTCTGGGAGGGGAAATCCTCTTAAAAGCGGGGTGGGGGGGACCACATCTCCGTCTCAAGGGAGGGGGGACCTCGGAATAACCGAAGGCCTAGATGCGAGAAACCACTGACCAAATAAATAATCCAGGGAGTGGACAGCCACCCCATCGTAAAATAGGATATCATATTGGGGGATTCTTTTTTCAGGAAAGACTATACGGCTTAAGAAATGTTGCGCGTACTCAACACGCTAAAGCCAAAAAAATCTCCCACCATCCCCCTCGGTCGTTACCCGAGGTCTTCCTTATTTGGGTTTCCTGCAATCTGCTTTAGAGCCTTAAGGGGGGGTTTTACGGGGAATCTTTTTTGGAAGCTCCCAGGAGAAGCGGTACATCCTTTTAGGGGGGAAGCGCCCACTCGGGGATTCTCCAGGGGAACCCTTTTCCTGCCCGGATCCTCCTCGCTCCCCAGAGGGAAATCCCTGCCATAGGACAGGAAGGGAAGACGAACTTCGCGGAAAAGGGGGGGTGTTCTCCTTTTCAATGGAAGTTTTTGTGGAGAATTTTCGTTGGGTTCCTTTCGACGAAGGGGAAAGGAGTCCCTCATATAATCACAGCAGAGCGCCCTGCGTAGGACATTAAAAACACGAGGGGCTCGATGCGCCCTGCCCAAAAGGGGAAAGCTTTTATCTCCGAGGAGTAAACAGTTCGCAACCCAAACACTCTAATCAAAGCGCGCGGCAGAAAAAAAAAAAAGGAGAGTCCCCAGCAACCAAAAATGAGAAAAAATTACAACGTTGTTATCCTCGTTCTTCAAAAAATCGCATCCTTCAGCTCAGATAAAAAAAAGAGAGGAGGAAGCACACCTGTCGCGTACCGAGGATGGCCAAGCAGACTCCGAAAAAAGAAGACTTTTCTCCATTACCTGTTTTGGCGAAAGAAAGACTCTCCATCATTGAGAGTTCGGGGAGGGGGATTGCGTTGTCTCAAAACCAAATGAAAAAAAGAACATGCCTTCACGCAAAAAAGTGCACAGAGACCCCTTTTAAGGGAGGGAGAGAAAGGCAACCCCGTTACCGGCGGTAGTTAAGGGGGGGAGTTTCTCGATTGATTTTCGGGGGGAGGCGTCACGCTATCTGGGTACCGAGTGTGAAAGAAAAGAAAGAAAAAGCAAGGGAAATTCGGGAACCGCGAAAAAAGCTCTTATAGGTCCTAGTTGCCTGGGGGGTAGGAGGACAAAATCAAACAATGAACAAGAAAGCACCTCTTATCCATAGCGGAAAGCGTTGGCGAGTGTTCATCATCAATCGAACCCGACGCGGACTGGAGAAAGCGGGCAAAGCTTGGTGCGTGACCGTACGAAAGAAAGGGAAAAAAAGCAAACTCTGCTTCTAATTTTCTTAATGGAAAGGAAAGACATCTTTCTCGTTCTCACCAACAAGGCCTAGGCCTGTTCAATGAAGCCCACACAGCAGGGAAGAGGTACTCTTAACTAACTCTCCCGAGAGACATTCTAACTAACTCTAACTTCAGGAAACGAAAGAGAACGGTTGCTATCTACAAAGAAAAAGAAAACCTCTTTTTCACCGTGAGGAGGCGTGTCTACAGAACGCCTGAAAGGGGGCTTGCGGAATACCATCGCCCCTACAAAAAGACATGACCTCTCCCGTTCCTCAAAAGGGCGAAGCTTGGTGCGTCACATGAAAATGGGTCGGGAGTGGGGAGGAAAAAGACCTTGGAAGGATGCATGCTACGTTCGGCAGCAGGAGGGATAAAAAAGGTTGGTTTGATCTAATGCAGAAAAAGTTTCTTTCAGGCAGCGGCGGACGGTCGCGAAAGGCGAGCGCAAATAGCGGCGGCCATGAGGGGACAGAGGGAGATCCAACTATGTGGCCTATACGGAGAAGGACCTCAAATTTGTCCGAACGTCGTAGGGGGGAGAAGAAAACCTGCGTTCTCCTCGGAGTGGGAAAAAGGAAAAAGGGGGTGAGACTCAACAACAAAAAGGAGGGGAGAATTTCCCACCTGTCGAAAGGGGAAAAAACTATTAGTACCTCAAGGGCGCGAAATCGAAAAGAAGATTGCCAAAATTTTGAAGGCATAAAGAAGAAGAAAGATAAAAGAGTTTGGATAATGACAACATCGGGCAGGAAGACTATTTGCGCTCGCCAAGAAAAAGTCGCCCAATCTGCTGCGCAATGAAGGTATGCTGAATTAGAAGGAAAAAGAAGGAAATCGCTTGCCGAACTTAGCATAAAAACGTGTAAAAGGGGAGCTCGCATCCAACTCCTAGTAAAAGTCCCCCCCCTCCTTCACATCAGAAGGGCGGGCCCGATAGTTCTTGGAGGAGGAGGGGAAGGAGAGGGAGGCAGAAATCCCTGCAGGGCGGCGGAAAAAGCTTCTCACGTTGAAGGGGGGCTTTTGATTATGAAGAAGAGATCGCCACCGTTCATTACAGATTTGGGAAAGAAAAGAAAGGAGATCATTTCTCAGATCATTCTTGAGAGAAGTAAACTTATTTGTGGCCGTGATTTCAGAAATAAGAGTGAGGCTTTGTTTTAGACAAAGGCGAGCTCCGCCACAGAAAGGAATCTTAAGCATTTGCGTTTGCCGACCAAGAACACACGGCGAACTTGTCACCACCAAGCGGGAAAAAGGAGAAAAATTCCTCTTCGGTTCCGGATGGAAAAAACGACCACGCTTCCCCGCTAGAAATAGGGTTTGTCGTTTTCGTTGGGGGGGGGGGGGGGAGGGGGGGAAGAGACAACACAGGCCCCGGCGTACTCACGATACTACGCGTGGAAAAAAAGTCCCCCGACTTCCCAGTGCAGAAATCGGGAGACCCCGCTCGCGTTCCTCCGACGAAGATCGCGAAAGTTCCCGCAAAATAGAAGAAGGACGTTTGTCCTTTCGCCGGAAGAAAATTTGCCGATTATCCTGGAGAACGTCAGAGTTGCTTGATAGGGGGGGGAAGAAAATCAAAGCCTTCAACAGCAAGAGACGGGGAAGGGGAGGGGAACTTGCACAACGCAGTTGAAAAATGGCGACCCGTATAGGGAGGGGAGGTGCGGAGAGCTAGTCCCTACTCGCGTCCAGGAAGATCGCTAGCGATATTTCTTTATCGGGGAAAAGCGTTTGAAAGCACGGGGATCACAACATGGAAAAGGAGTCCCCCGCCGGGGCGCCTTTTTGGGGGGGGATGTCCCCGCCATCTAATCGCGCCTTTGGGGTAAAAGGTTTTGGTGAAAGGGGAGACATGCCAAGACAGATCGATCCGGGGGGCTATTAGGGAGGGGGGGGTTCCAGTGAGAGATTGAAGAGGGGTGGGACGAAGCTCATTACGCAGGGACTTATTAGTAAGAACAAACTTACAACTCAATTGATTATTCAGAAACCAAAACTAAATAGCGGCAATTAACAGGAGAATCCGAAGGCAAAAGGGGGCGATGAATCGTACCCCGTTCGTCATGAAACCCTCTTACTCTTGAGGTCTGATGACTAATGGAAAGAAAAAGTCTATTGGCGCCTTTTATCACCAATAAAGAAAAGAAAAACAAAGATCCCCCCCGAAAAAAAAACCGAAGTTATTCACACTAGACCCAATCGGTGCATAAACTGGGAAGGCGGGGGGGTGCTTGGCTGGTCTCGATATCGAGAGAAGGGAAAAAAAGCATAAGTTTTAACCCCGGAAGATGACCTCATCGGTTAACGTGGTCTGAAGAAAGGGGTATTTTGCGTTGTGGTTGCCGAGGGGGGGAGGAGCGGCCGGCTTCTTTCGAAGGATCTTGATCGTTTTTTTGAGGGGAAGCGTGGGCCCTACTTTACGAAGGGAGAAAGCGGCGACAAAAAAAGATAGCACCTGCATTTTCGCGCGGTGATGTATCATCATCAAGCCAAAAAGAAAAAGAGGGGACATTCCAAAGAGGGCCAAAGCAGAAGAAAAAGAAAACTCTTTTACTTAACTCCCAAAAAAAAGAGCGGCTTTTTGTTCTCTTCAGGTGTCTTGTTGACGCAGCGACATACTAGAGCGAGGAAAGAAATCACCATCAATTTCGAGAAAGAGAAAGCGATGCTCTCTACTAGGAATAAAATGGTCTCCTTGGGGGAAAGAGAGAAAAAAACAAACGCTCTCCGCCTAGCAGGAAGAAAGAAAAAAAGAGGGGATTATTAAAATATAGATATTCAAATGTTACTATTTACTAAGCAGCCCAAGACCATTGGCATGCTCAGGGAGGAGAAAGAAGTCACTGCGATCTTCTTAGGCGGGGGGGAAAAAAAGAAGGGGAGAGCTCTCTTATGTCGTAGAAAAAAGACACATCTAATCTCCCAAAAAATCTCCAAGATGCGGGGCTTTGCACTTGGGGGGAGAAAAGTCCCTCTTTCTCGGGCGGGGACAAAAGAGGGGAAAAAAAGATTAAGGGGCTTTTTTTCTGTTATGCCCTCAACTGAGAGAAAAGGAGGAAGCGTGACGCTTTGCTCTTGCATTGTCAAAAGGGGGGCCAACATCATTGCGCCAACGATTAAAATAAATCATCAGGCCAGATCATTTCAGGCAAAGACAGCACCCACTCAAAAAGATAGGAAAGGAAAACCAGATCTCAGCATTCAAGTCAAGGAATGGAGAGGGTTCCAACTAGCGGAAAGGCGATACCAGCCATATAAAAAAAAATCAGAAAAAGCATTCTTAGGAACGCGGGGTGCCCTCACCTTAGGCGGAAGGACAGGGAGGAGAGGGGGTGTGTTTTCCGCCAGTCGGCTAAAAAAATAGAATGTTTGCGCATGGACCCTGAAGTACCACATAAAGACGAAAGATGCAGGAAGGGGGGGGAGGGAAAAAGGGAGCTTCCGCGCCCAGGTTTTGAGACGGAGGGACCTGTGCGGGAAGGGAGAAAGGGCGTTGTAAGGGGATGCATGGCAGTTATCACTCATCCATTTTGAAGCGCGAAAATAAAAGGGTTCTTCGGCAGAAAAAAAAAAAAAAAAAAAAACGCTGTCGCAATGCTCCCTTCTCCCCTACAAGTTCCGAGAAATGCTGGGAAAAAGGGAGGGGGAAAAAGAGGAAAGGACAAACGCGCGAGGGGGAATGCTGTCTCAGACAAAAAAAGTCCACATCACAAAAAAAAAAGGAAAAAAGAGCCAATGCAAACGGTGTGCCGAAGGGAAAAAAAAAAAAGAATCCTGTCCCAATCAGGTCGCGAAGCACCCTGTCGAGGAAAGAAAAGGGGAGAGACGCACCCCGTCCCCAGTCAAAATGAAAAGACCTGTTTTGGCGGCACTGGAAAAAGTAAGCACCGCTCACACTTCCGAGAAGTTGACATTTCTGGGAAGGTAAGGGAGACAAAAAAAACCACATACCCGCAAGCACAAATGCCGTAAAAGGGAAGGGAAACATTTGATTACCCCTTTCATGTAGGGGAAAAAGGGGGGAAACGTTCCGGCTGTAGTTCATCCGATTTGGGAACTTTCGCTGATTATGTAAAGGAAGGAGGCGAGCGGGTCTCCCTATTTCTCTCCACGAAATGGGAAGGGAAGCAAATGCACAAGGAACGCGAGTATCCGGAAAAAAAGGGGCGAACAAAGCCCCCAATTAAACCTAAAAAGCAAAGAAGTAGCCATATCGGAAGAGGAAAGAGGGGGAGGAGCAGCCAATCCTAACCCTACGCGACAGGGGAGCATCCCAAAAAAAAAAGGGAAAGGTTGCTTGGAACCGTTTGAAAGGCCAGTCATGCCACCTCAAACGGATTCCAAATTTCTTGAAAAAAAAGGAAAGGGGGGAGTGAGGTGGCGGCTCTGTCATCAGCTTAGACGTTCACATACAAAAGAAGAAAAGAAAAGGGGAGAACTTGAGCCAACACATCTTTTTTCACAGAAAAAAAGTGATCTGCTTAAATTCAGCGCCCGCTACGGCAGAAAAAGGGAAGGAGGTGGCTTATCACCTGAAGTAAAAAAAGGGGGAAACCTTGAGCATCAAGTGCGGTCGGCGAGGGCTTTCTTCCGAAAGCGCCCCTCTAAGAAAAAAAAAGAAAAGACCTATCTGGCCGCCCCGACGATGATTGGAGGAAAGAAAAGAAAAAAGCGGATTTGGCTGCGAGCGCGCCTTGGAAAGTAGGAGAACTTTGGTTTGCATCTAATTCAGAATAATAGTTCTTGCCAGGCAGCGGGAAGGAAAGAAAAAGGGAGAAATAGCGGGCGGCATGCGGGAAAGAATGTGGGTAGGGGGAAAAGGAGTATCGTCCGGTTCCTTTCAAATTTGGCAAAAAAGAGGGACCAATTCGTCTTCATCGCTTAGAAACCAGTGTGGACATGGTGGAACGATTAGAGAAAACAAAAAAGAGAAGGAGGAAAGAGATATTTCCACCTGTCGAAATGGCTAGAGGGGGCGCGAATCCGCGCACCGCTACTAAGTGCCCAAATTTGAATGCACAAGAAGGGGAAAGGAGAGAAAAAGGTTGGATAATAACAAAATTTCAGGGAAAAGCAAGGGGAGCTCGCCAACGTAGCGACCGTCCCAAGCGATATCCGTGTATGCTAATAAATGCAAAAAAGGGGTGCCGAGGCCCATACGAGAGAAAAGAAAGCCGCGACTCGCACCAACTCCGAGTCCAAAAAAAAATGCGCCTTGCGCATATCAATCGTCTGGGAAAAAAAAGTTCTGAGAGGGCGAGGTATCATCAATCCTTAGGTTTGGGGGGGGGGGGGGGGGGGGGGGCCTCCACCACTAGGGAGAGGGAAAAAGTTTTCTTATGACATAGTCCTATAGCCAAAAAGTCCGCTTGCCGATCATTTCAAAAGAGAACGGAGCATTCGTTTCATATATAGAGAAAAAAAAGGGGGGGGGGGGGAAAAAGACTCGAAACAGGCCTCTGTGAAGGACTTGGGGAAAGCGAAAAAAGAAAAAAACCCATCAATGGCGCCCTACATTAAGAAAGTTTGGCCTTACTACTCTTCACAATCGGAACGTCAAGAAAGATTTGCCCTAATCGGGAAGAGGAAAAGAAAAGGAAGGACTTGGCTGCGCACACGATCAACCAAAGAAGAAGAAGGAGAGCTAAGATGTGCTTTGGAAAGGGTGGTTTGTTTTCCTGATCAAAAAAGGCAAGAGTAAGGGGACACCACGAGGAAGTAATCATAATGCTGAAAATTGCCGAATAAATTTTATACCCCGCACGTTCCGCCGCAGAACAAGAGAAAAAAAAAAGAAACGTAATGAACCTTTACATCCGGAAAAGGGGTGGGGGAAGGGGAAAGGGCCCATGGCACGAGATAAAAGGCATGGTATTTGCTTGAGATGGTTTGAGCCACCGAAGTAAATAAAGACCATCCGACGAAGTTGCTCGTGTTCTGAAACGGAACACGAAAAAAGGGACGCCAAACATGTTCCATGTCGACCCGGTGCTGATATCTTATCCCAACTCGAAGCGACAGTTTGATAGGACGGGGAAGGGAAAGGAAGGGAGGCGCCGAGGATGCGATCGTGGAAGAAAAAAAAGAGAAAAGGCAATTATGCGTCACCCGAGGGGGACTGGCTTTTCCTCTCCATCTCGAGTTTGATTTCTCGTGTGGGGGGGGGGGAGAATGACCAGGCGCTGACCAGCAAGGGAGGAAAGGAAAAGTATTTGTTCGGGGGCAGGGCAGAAGATTGTTTGGCCGAAGGCTCATGTAAATCGGGGGGGAATAGTGAATCGGCATCGAAGCCAGCGCAGCCAAAAGAAAGGGAAAGCAAGTGCTTATGCTCCAAAAAAGGACATGGGGCGCAAGTCCAACCTGGGCGAGGGAAGAAGGGAAAAAGGAAAAACAAGGGCGTGAACTATTGTAGGAGGGAAAAAGGGCGCAACCATTCTATTGTGCAGAGAAGCACCTACTTTGCTGCACCACAGAACAAGAACAAAAAACCCCAGCCGCAAAAAAAGAAGGATCAACAGAATAAGACTTCTTTGGTAGTTTTTGGTATGGCTGTTATCGCCTAGGATCGTCGTAAGGCAAATTGGAAAAGGACGATTCAGCAATCCTTCATTGTAATTGAGGGGGCTGATCACCAATGGATATTTGCGGGGGGAAGGGAAGGATAGTCGGCCTGATGATTTATAGGAAGAGAGACGTTTGCGCCCTGATCTTAAAAAAAGGGACCAGCAAGACGCAAATCTTAACAAGATAAAAACGCAGGTCGCGGAAAGGGGGGAAATAAAGACAAAAAGCCCCCGCGCGAAGAAAAAGTTTCAAATGCCCGAATAGGATTATAGAACACCAAAAAGAAAGCACAAGTAAGAAAAATGGTTTTGTTTGCGGCTGCGATGGGGAGGGGGGGCCTGGCATGAAGAGGGAAACAGAGCACCGTCACCATTTGAATCGCGTGGGAAAAAGAAAAAAAGGAAAAAAGAAGGACACAAGGGTCCAATCCTTGTTGCCGCATAAAGGACATCGGAGAAAGAAGAACTCTTCCAACCACAAACAACGGAGGTCTAGTCGCTCTTGTTTCGATGAGAAAGCGCCCAAGGTAGACATTGCAAGAGAGAAAAAAAAAGGAAGAATCACTGGCGATCTTCGTAATTGAGGGGGAAAAGAGGGGAAAGGGGAAACTCGTATGTCCGGCATGCCCGGAAAAAAAAGCAACAAAAAGCCGCCGCGAAACGGCTGCATGTCTTTTTGGTCAGTGAGGAAAAAGGAGGCTATTAGGCTTTTAACTCGTGGGGAAAAGGAGAAAAAAAAGAAGGCGTGATGCAGGAAAAAAAGACGTGTGCTATCTCTTTGAATGAATTGCTACCGGGGGAAAGGAAGAAATAAAAGGCGTAGTTTCCAGATCAGGGCGCAAAAGAAGGAAAAAAAGAAAAAAAAAGGAAGTAAATCATCAGGCCGAAAGATCCATCTTCAACCCAAGAAAAATGAGGGGATGCATCCCCAAAAGAAAAAGAAAGAGATTCAATGCATATTTGAGGCGAGCAAAAAAAGAAAGCACAATTGGCCTTACACGAGCGAAAGAGAGGATCCCCAGCATTCTTAGCCAAGCGGGGGAAATCTGAGGGTGGGAAAGCAACTTAGTCTTTAAAAAGGGGTGTCTGGGTATCTTTGGGCTCGCAGTCTGGAATAAGGGGGAGAAGGAGCCCCAATAATGGTTTCTCCATGGGACCATTAAAGAAGAAGAAAAGAAAGGAGTTCCTTGCGCAGACGAACGTCGAGGGAATTTGCGACGGAGGGAATGTTCATTGCCGCTAGGGGGGGGGGGAAGAAAATGCGTGGTAAGGGGGATGCGAGGAACACTCTCCAGTTTCAGAAAAAAAACACTCTGGCGCAATGCCACCCCCACGAACAAATAAGACAGGAAGAGAGGGTCAGCGCCTGCATGTAGACTCGTAAACCACACGCGAACATCAAAGAAAAGGGAGGCGGACACTCCAGTCCACGCAACAAAACGGAAACCACGGCCTGGGGACGAAAGAAAGGGTGAAAAAGCCGAGGGTATTTCAAACGCAGAGCAGAATGCAAGAAGAAAAGCTCTCTTCCGCGAAGCACCCTGTCGAGGGGAAGAACTCTCTCCGAACGTCCATCCAACGATCTGGGAGAAAAAAGAAGGGGGGGGAAAAAAAGGCTGTGAAAGTTTCAAGCACCGGGCGAACAAGAGGGAGGGAAAGGGGAGTTTATTCGTGTGGCTCAAAAAAAACCGTCCACGCACAAACAGGACTGCCTCTGGATCCCAATGGAAATTAGGAAAAGGCCAACCCCGTTACCTTCCCGCTGAAGGAGGAGGGGGGCGGAACTTTCGCGAGGGGGAAGCCTGTCGCATAACGAAGAGGTCTCCCCGATTTAGTCAGGGAAAAAAAAAGGAAGTCAGGGGACGCGATCATTATGACTGGGAAAAAAAGAGCCGTGGCCTGTTTTGATAGAAAACAAAGCCACCAATGAACACTACAAAGCAAGCTTAAGACGGAAGCGTGGCTCAGGGAGGGGGGAACATAACAATCCCTTACACCCGTAAGAGGGGACAGTGCGGGAAAAGAAGGAAATCAAAGCTGTTCGTGACCGTTCCGCCGTGGGAAAAACAGAAACTCTTCTTCCATAATTTCAGAGGGGAAGGGAGGTGGCGGCTAGTCAGGAAAGATTAGAGGGTGAAAAAAAAAGAAAAGAAGGGCTATCACTTGAGCAACACATCGTTTTCAGAGGAAAAAGTTAATCTTGCGGAATGACCCCCGCCAGGGAAAAAAGGGAAAAAGGTGGCACGAGCGACCTGACTGTCCTCGAAAACGCAGTGGGAAAAAGAGGGCCAGGCTTTCTTCTTCCTCCAGCCCAAAAGGACCCTACGCCAAAAAAACTCCGGGCCGCCCAGAAGATGATATGGGCAAAAAGTAACATCAGGGACCCTCGGAGTTGCGATGGGAAAGTATGAGGCTCCTTTCCAAGGGAACGAAAAGTCACTTGTTTGCTCTGAGCGAAGAAAAAGATATTGCAGGCAGCTTTTCGACGGTCGCGAAGGTGGAAAAAATCTTCTTCACTTCTGTTCACCTCCGGGTCTATTCATCCAAAGAAGGGGAAAGAGGCGCCCCTTGTGCCCTGGCAGGGGACCGGGGTCGAGAACGATTTCTCTCCTGTGAGTGATAAAAAAAGCGAAATAGGCCTTTCGACCTTTGGGAAAGAGAGAGCAAACAAAGGAGGGAAATATATTTCCCACCTGTCGGAAAAAAAAAGACATTATAACCGCAGTGAACAAAAAGCGCGAAGGGAGCGAAGTTGAATTCACCCGGAAAGACAACGAAAGGCTAGCCACATTTGTTGATAAGAGCAGGAGGAAAGGAAGGGGGAAAGCTATTGGCGCTCCGCCAAAAAAAAGCTGCCTTCATAAAATAGAATTTAAGGATTAGATGCACACCAAGTGAAGAGTGGGAGGGAGGAACTTAGCCTCATACTTGTGCAAAACCACTCCTTTTCCATTTAGACGAAATTCGCCTTTCAGGGAAAAGGAATAAGGAAAAGAGGTCTTGGATGCAGAAGGGGGAGGAGGGAATATGGAGAGGCTTCATTCTTCTTCCGACGAGGACTGCTCACGTGAGAAAAATGCGTTGGCTGAGCTAAGGAGGGAAAAGGGGGAGGACATCTTTGGTTGACGTCTCTTGCCGGAGAATTGGGATCGCAGAGAAAATTCTCTAGGGAAAGGGAGAAAAGAAGAGGGTGGCTCAGTGCTCGAACAGAATCCTTTAGTGACTTGGTGGGGCTAATCTTCCTACAGACCACAGGAGCCAAAGACAATAAAAAAAAAGGAGGGAGGGGGAAGAAGACGCGTCACACGGCGGAACGGGACACGAACAAAGAGGGAACAGAAAAAAAGGAGATCTTCGTGTTCAGGGATTGGAGAAGGAAAAGCCGATCCACTTGTGGGCAAGTCTATGGAGAGGGAAGGGTGGTCCGTGTTCCTTGGTGCGTGGGGGAGATAAAAGGAGAAAAGAAGGGAGAACGAGAAGAGCGTTTCCTTAGTCAGGGGAGTCCCCCTAACGGTCAAGGGAGTGGCAGGAGGGACCCCGCTCGCGGGTAAAACGCCGAAAAGAAAAAAAGAAAAAATCCGTATGAACTACATCCGAACCGGGGGGGGATGTCGCGGACGAAAAGGAAAAAAGAAAATTATCCTTGTTGTTAGAGCGTGATAGTGGTGGGGAGCCCACGAAAGAAAAAAAAAAAACGACGAATTTCGCAGGAGGAAAAAAAGGGAAACAACGACAGTAAATCATTGCTGACCCTTATGTTGAAAAAACGGGGTGGAGAGGAAAGTACTTCGCTGTACAGCAGGGGGATGAGGGAAAAGCTAGATTTCTGTTCTGGCGCTTGAGAGAAGGAAAAAGATCCAAGTTTGCATTAAAAGGGAGAAAAAAGGAAAGGGGGGTTTGCCTGTGACTGGCGGTTGGAAAGAAAAAAAGAGGAAAAAAGGGGATTTCGCGTTTTTGGGGGCTGGTCTACCTTCCAGTCGCGACCATTTCGATAAGGGATAGGGGGGGGGGAGAAGGGCGCATTGCGCAGCGGGGTGGTGGCGAAGAGGGAGAAAGGGGGAAAATGGTATGCTTTAATCGAAAAAAGCTGCCACCCAAAGTCCCCCTTAAAAAGGATCCACCCCAGTATCTTTCAATTAACGAGAAAAAGGATGCCAACCCTGGCGTAAAATGCGCAATTCACCCATGCAAGGAGTATCGTCAGACTATGGTAAAAGGGGGGGAAATCGATTGGGGCGCCTGTTACAAAAGCACCTACTTGCGTCACCCCGATCGAAAGAGGAGAAACTGCCCATATCAAATCCTAATTTTGGCAAAAAATCAGAGCTCCAAGAGGGACGGGAAAATGGGGGGTTTCTATGGCTGGTATAGAAGAGAAAAGAAGGAGGGAAAGGACGGAAGCTATTTTTGAACCCAGCAAGAAAAGCTTACTCTCGGTGGGACGTGGGGGAAAGAAATTGCGTTGGGGTGGGGGAAAAGATAATCATCTTCGGCTAAAGAAAAAGGATTGATCTTCCTCCTTGGGGGCACCCGAAAAAAGGGAAACCGATCATCGGCGGGACAAGCAAGGAAGGGAGAGGAGAAACCGCAGTCGCGGAGAGCTCAAGCCAAAAGCCCCCAGTAGGGACATTCAAGAGGTAAAAAGGGAAGAAAAAGCGGAACACGAGAGGGGAATAAAGGAAAAAAAAAGAAAAAAGCACCCCATACGGGCCGAAAAGGCTTTTCTTGGCGTTGGGGGGGTAAGCCGACATAAACGCAGAAAAAGGGAAAAAGCCAGCAATTCGAGAGCAGTTGATTAACTAGGGAGCAAAAAGAGGAAAAGGACTGGGGCCCGCGTAGGAGAAAAAAAAGGGCGCCGCCTCGAATCTCTCTCAACAACAACAGGGAGCGGCGCGCGTTGTTACGATGACTAGAGCCCAAAGTGCAGGAGAGAAAAATTAAATCACTGCGTCTTCGTAATTGCTGGGAGGGACAAGGAAAGAGGCTCTTCAGTCGGCATGCCCGAAAAGATCCGCCCCACAGACCAAAGGATCCAGGGAAATTACTTTTTGGTGGGCGTTAGGAAAAATAAAAAAAGAAAGGAGGCTTTGAACTCTTTGACTGTCAAAGGGGCTTTATGCTTATCCCTCAACGGAGAGGAGAGGAGTACGCTTCTGCTTGCGGGGGAAAAGAGAGGGGGCCAATATCAAAGGAGCCACTATTAATATCATCAGGCGAAGACCGCACCGAAGAGAGGAAAGCGGCAACCCAACGCAAAATAGAAAGGGGGGGGAGAAAAAGAGTAAACAAAGATCGTCAGCATTCAAGAAAAACTTTTTGCCAACTAGCTGAGACAGTGGCCTTAAGAAAAGGGGGAAGGGGAAAAAAAAAGCACCAAGCAGTCGTATGCCGCTTGGGGATCTAGTGGGGACGAGAGGTAGCCTTTATCTGGCCGCGGCGGGGTGTCGGGGAGAAAAGAAAAAAGGGGGGGGTATAACATTCTCCAATAAATGTGGCGCAAAAAAGGGAAAATTAGGCATCCTACAAAATAAAGGGTACGCATGTTCATTGCGCAGAAGAAAAGGGAGAGGCCCATTTTGTCGACCCGTATGGAGGAAATATTTTGTTTTTCTCAGCCCGGATTTTGTAAGGGGAAGAAGCCGATTCACTCATCCATTTTCAGCGGCGAAAGGAGGAAAGAGGAAGGAAGGGAAAAATGCCCACGAACAAATAATAGCCAGGTAATCGAAGCATTTCTACCC
>Ga0179593_1533479_pt1 | contig 16795 bp, 16 predicted proteins | sample CZODoug2_1_08_16_FD_185931 | JGI IMG/M metagenome (GOLD analysis project Ga0179593, IMG submission 185931) | Vadose zone soil fungal communities from Angelo Coast Range Reserve, California, USA - CZODoug2_1_08_16fungal (PacBio error correction) | ecosystem: Environmental > Terrestrial > Soil >...
TGGCGCTTCGAGCTGAAGGGGAGAAGGAAAAACGAGCAGCATGTCTTAATACGGGACAAGAAAGTGCGGCTTGCTTTATTCTGCAAAAAGCCGCTCAGGTGCTCGTACCAGGTGAAAAAAAATTTAAAAGAAGCGTTGAGCTCTTCATCAAACTAAAAGAAGACAGGGGGCTAAAAAAAAGGGGCCGGCGATGATTCCAAGGTAGAAAAAAAAAAGCCTCCACATCTTACGGGCTCAAGCGAAAGGAGCAGGCATCTCTTCGAAGGTAGGGAGGACCGCCCAAGAACGCCAGGCAAGAAGGAAGACGGAATGGGCAGTCTTGGACAACAAAAGAGGGCCATTTGTCACATTGGAAAAGGCGAAGGTGAACCAAGCAAGACACCAAAAAGGGTCTTGGACTCTGCTTAAAACGCAACAAGGGGGGTCGTCTTCATCAAAGGAAAAGGAAAGGGCCACATTTCGAGTCCAGGCTCAAAAAAGTGGTCACGGCGGACATCATCTCTTCCGGAAGTCCTCCCGCGGGGGGGAAAAAGGAATTTAGTCTACTGTAGGGAAAAAAAAAAAGGAGCAACATGCCCCGTACAAAGGGGAAGTTGCGTCCTGGGAAAGTGAGGCGCGTCTCGAGTTTGAAGAGGGGGGGAAAGCCGGGCGCCTAAAAAAAGGAAAGACAAAAAAGAGGGTTGCGATGCCCGACTAGAAGAAAGGGAAAAAAAGGGAAAGTGTGGCGGCACGTTTTTCACTTAGCAGGCGCTTGTGCAAGAGGGAAGGGAGGATTGATTGAAAAAAAGGAATGACAGAAATGATGCGCCCAGCCGCTAACTGAAAGCGAGAGGCAATGCGACGATCGCATCAGATGAAAAATCCCAAGACCGTGGTGGCAGCGAGATTGAAAGAGGGAGAAGAGGAAGGTCTTCGACGGACGGGCAGAGTTCTTTGGGGAAGGAAAAAAAGACTTCGTCACCTGCATCCTAAGCATCGGGACGAAGGGGAAAACAGAGCCGTATCGCTCTCGGAAGAAGAGGAAGAAAAGAATGACTGCATCAGACGCAAAAACCTTGGGAAAGAACCGTCGTGCCTCCGTTGGATCAAGGGGAGGGGAAAGAACGCTGACCCTTCTGTAAGTAAAGCGAAAAAAGAACCTAGGGCTTCATTAAGAAGAAAAGTAGAGCATTAGAGGCCATGGGAAAAGGAGAGAGAAAAAGGGGGTGCCGAGCACCGCAGGGGAAAGGAAGCAGGGCTGGCCATAAAGAAAGAAAAATGTGTCTCCTCCCATGCCGGGTTTTTTTCGATCGAAAAGAGAGGCCCCTACACAACATAATCAATGGAAAAAAACGAAACTATCTCAATGCAGGGGACGAAGTCTTTAGACGTAGGGGGGATGATCCGGGAAGAAAATGCCGCCATTTTTTTGCCAAAAATCAAGCGAAACCTCTGGACAGAAGGAAAAACAAAACAACGGAGGAGATAAAATCTATCGATGGGGGAAAAGGGGGAAAAAAAGGACGGTTACTTCTCAAATTCGGGACTCGGTCACGCTGCTCAATCGGAGAGAGAACGGCTTGTCTCGCGTGTGAGGGGGACCAAAAGGATGAGTTGGGCAGGGCGCAACTGTTGAAAAAAAAAAAAAGGCCTCGTCGCGGAAGGACAAAAGGCGAAAGAGAAAGACTGTGGCCCCCGCCCTGCTTCATACGGCAGGGGAGAATGAGATCGCGTTTCTTCGTACGCGAAAGAGAGCGGAGATGGGTACTTGGCACCTTATAAAGGAGAAACGGCTTGGATCTTTACTCCCACGAGAAAAAAAAAAAAACAAAAAAAAAAAATCGCCCTCTGTGGGAGGAGAAATCACCACTGCGAACGAAAAAGGGCGGCACGTGGGAGCTAAGAAATGGCCGATCAGGAGCATGCTCTAGGAAGGGAGGAAAAGGCGCCAGCTCGGATCCTAGAGAGAGGACGGAAGAGGTGAAGAAAGTACCAGTACCGACCTCATTTGTGACGAAGGAAAGGGAGGGGGGACGCAGCTGAATCAGAGACAAGAAAAAGAGGCACTTTTCGAAGAAAGAAGAAGGAAAGACGGGCATTTCACTCTCTGCTAGGCGAGGGAAAGCAACATCGGGTGAAGCTCTGACCGGCAGGGAAGGAGAGGGAGAGAGAAAAGGGAAAAAGGCGCGGTCAATTATTTCGCTGGGGAGGAAGACCGTTTTCTCCCTAGCCGGGTCAATCACAAACTCACAGGGAGCCGCCCCCTACAATGCGAGAGAGAGAACGCCAACGCGTCGAACCTGTGGGGAGAAGAGACGTCGTCAATCGAACAAGGGAAAAATGAAATTGAGGGCGAAGGACGGTCGGACACCTAGGCGCCGGCAGAGCATAAGAGAAAAAGTAACCACCAAAAACAAACCATCCCATGGAAGGGAGTGAAAGGAAAAAGAGGTAAGGGGCAACTAATCAGACTAAAGGGGAAGGAGGCCGAGATTCTGGCCAGAAGGAAAAGAGGTCGTTCGCGCATCTCGCCTTGGAAGGGAGGTGGAAAATGGGAAAAAAGGGCCTAAGAATATACTATTCCTATAATCGTCTTAGGGGTAAAAACACCTTTTTGGTGGGATTCGGCTGGGGGAAAAGAAGGGGGAGGAAGGGGATACAAATTTTCAAATTTCCGGGGAAATGTCCCCAAAGACGTGCAAAAAAAAAGAAGATTGCCGCTTCGCAGAAGAGGAAAGAGGCACTCGCAATAGATCAAATGAGAGAAGAAAAAGAAAAGGTGAGTCCTATGTTAGGAGGGAGAGACGGCTACTGAAGCACAGCAGAAAAAGTGGAAAAAAAATTCGCAGAGTGTTTTTTAAGAAGCCAAGGAAAGGAGACCTGAAAGTGTGCGCACCTTCTGAAGAGAACGTGAGGAAAGGGGAAGAATCCCTCAATCTCTCAATCATGGGGAAGAAAAGAAAAGCGAAAAATGAATTCTCTACGATAAAGCGGGATAATGCACGAGAAAAAAAACCCCCCCCCAGAGAAAAAAGCCGGCAGGGGGAAAACCAACAAAAAAAAAAAAAGGCCCACGCGCCAATGGGACACTCTAAAAAAGAGAAAAAAGAGAGATGAGCTTGGCCCCGGTGGGAGATTGAAAAAAAGAGACGGCCTCTCGCCGATCTCGTCTAGACGGCCTTTTGTCGTCGAAACTGGGTGAGAAAAACACGAAAAGAAATTGCGAGCTTGCTTTCGAGAAAAAAAGGCGCGCATCATTTGTCTCACCTTAAGGAGAAAAGGGAATAGGGGGAAGGAGGTCACAACACTACGGCGGAATTTGTCGACAGGTAAAAAAAAAGAGGAAGCGACAGGGAGGCGATGAGCCTCTCAAGCAAAAAAAAAAGACTCACCGGCAAGTGGGGGAAGAGAAAAAAATAGAGGGGAAGCACGCGGCTGGAAGAAAAAAAAAAGACGGCAAGTGATGGTCTTTCCGCCTGGAAGGGGGGGGAGGTGACAAAAAAACTTGAAACCTCCCTGAAAGGAAAAGGAAAAAGCACAGTTTTCCCTCCTAATCCAGGAAAATCGCTTCACCTGCAAGAAGATGAAAAGGAGAAGAGTATAGGCTAGCCACTTTCTTCTCCACCTTGAGGAAGGCAAACTGCAAAGGAAAAGGAAGAAAGGAAAATCGTTGTCAAAGGACGAAGAGATAAGCCGTTCAGTAGCAAAAAAAAGGGAAATAATAACTTATTCGACGGATTTCCCCAGCATGAACGATATGGAGGAAAATCTCACCTTCCCTTCCACTTGGAGAGGGGGAGAGAAGGACCGGACGCGGTCGGGGCGAAGGGGGCATCGGTAAAAAAAAAGATGAATTCAAGCCGGAGTCACATTTTCAAACATGGGGGGAGGGGGGAAAGCAGCACTACCCCAACCTTTGAACGGAGGGGAAAGCACTGAGCGAATGCTCGTGGAGGGAGGAGAGGATTTCGGAAGGGAGGTGAAAAAAAGGGAAGAATAGCCTCCCCAGAGAGAAAGAAGAAAAAACAGGGCGACTAGCGCATCAAATACCGCCCAGTCGAGCAAAGAATAGTGATTTTCTCGCTCGCGATAGTGAACATCCCTCAAAAAAAGCGACGATGCGTCGACTGCCGTGCCGAAGTGTCGTCGCCGTGAAGGGTAAGCGTCACCGCAGAGAAAGGAAGGGGCAACCCAAGGGAAGGGCTACGAACATATAGCCAGGATAGACAGGAGAAGAAGAGCTGTATCCTTCAAGCAGGAATGCATAGAAATGAGCTCAATCCGAACCTTGGGAAAAAAAAGGCGGCCGGAGCATGGCCGAATTTTGAGAGAAAGAAAAAAAAGGCCTAGCCGACTCCTTAGGGGGGAAGAATAGACGCTTTAGAAGAAAATCACCTAGGTAATAAGGAAGGAGAGAGAGTCATAAGAGTCTCACAACGGACGGGGAACGGGGGGGCCTAGCCCGGAGGAAAATGACGCAGGATAAGAGACGTCGAGCATGGCCTCAGTTTTTATCGAGAAGAGAAAGAGGATAGATAAATAAATGTATTAGCCAAAAAAGAAGCATCGGTCAAAGGAAGAAACGGCTTGGCAGGTGTTCTTGATCGTCACGCTTTCGCCGCGGGAAAAGAAAGAAAAAAGGAAAGTTTTGCCAAATGTCAAAGCAGCAAACCATGTCTCAGTGGAAAAGGGGAGGAGGTAGGAAAGATCTATCTGAGACCGGTTCAAAAATTTACGGCGAAAAAAGGTCGGCATGAAATTCACGCGGCGAAACTCGAGAGGAAAAAAAAGGCGGAAAAAGAAAGAGGTTCGGTGCCAGACCCAGGATTGCTGGGAAAAAAAAAAAACACGCCTCGTCGCTATCACACGAGGGGAAAGAGAAAAAAAGGAAGGAGGCATCGGCCGGGCTCTCACCAAAAACACAAGGGGGAGATTAAGGTCAGTCGAGCGGGCCGTCATTCTCTATATGGGGGGGAGGGGAAAAATGACCATGGAGGCAACACAAGTGTATAGGAGAGCCCCCCCCCCAACCCCCAGAGAACGGCCCAGGGGGGCGTCCTCCTCATGGAAAGAAAAGAATTGACTGCCTTTGCGATACAGGGGAGGAGCATGGATGCAGGAGGAATAGAAAAAGGGGAAAGATAAGCCGCCTGGATGCACTAGATCTAGGAAAGAGAGAGAAAGCCGCCCGCCTCTGTAAGGGAATGCCGAGCCGGAAGGTGAAATCATAACTCATAGAAGGAAGGATAGAAGAAGAAATACCATTAAGTAAGGGAGGGCATTTCCAATCTCGCTAGAGCGAATAAAAAAAAGAATACCAGGACATGTATACGCTTCTCTACAGGAGAAGAAGAGGTAAGGAAGAGCGCAGGGGCTGCTTTCAGAAGGGAAAAATGGAGTTCAATAATAAGAATCCTCTCCGCCATGGAGCCAAGGAAAAAGAAAAAGAAGAGCGTGAAACGTGCCTCCAAACGAGGAGAGAGGTGGCGGTCTCTTCTTCATCGCAACAAGAAGAAAAAGCTGAATTATGCAAATACGTTGACGCACCTAATTGAAAAAGCGAAAGGTCAGATCATCAGGAGAAAAAAGAGAAGGGAGAGGGCGCTGCCACGCCCATAATCGGTCAGGAAGAAAGAATATGAAAATATTCCTCGTCTACTTGAAAAGGAAAGAAACCAAGAATGTCAGTCTGTAAACATCTCTCATGTGGGAAAAAAGAAATGGGGGGGCCTCACGTGCTAATAAAGGAGGAAAGCGAATCGTATTCCTGTGGAAACAAGTGAGGAAAACGTTTTGGGGGTCGTCTGCTTGCCTGCTTCGGGTGTCAAAGGGCCTGTTTCAGCTGTGGGTAAAAATGCAAAGCGTCGGCCAGCAGAAAAATCTGGGGGCGCTACCTGGATGAAAAAATATCAAGAAGAACTGTAAAAGAAGCAAAGGGAGCACGGCACTATTTTGGAGGGAGGAAAAAAGCGAGGGGAGACGGCCCATCTCCGGCATCAAGAACGGGAAAACGATTTGCGACCTGTCTAAAAAGTAGAGGGGAGACTCAACGCACTGCCTTCGCCCAAGGTACGCACTGAAGGCCCAGACTGGTCACATCAATCCCGAATACGAATAGGGGGGAGAAACGTCACGAACGACACAAGGCTTTCTCTACTCGAGAGGCGAGAGGCAAGAATAGGAGATCGGGACATCAGAAACCTTGCCAAGATAAGGAAAAAAAAAAAAAAGGAAAAAAAAGTGATCTTGGCCTGGTCGAAAATAAGATCAGCCGGATCGCTTCTAGCACGGCCGGGGGTAAAAGAGAAAATACGACACCAGATTTCGAGCTTTGAGGGGAGGGATGAACAAAGAAAAGGGCGCTACACTTTCGCTTCAAGAAGTAAGGAAAAAAAGAGGTCCATCTTTAGCTCTACAACAAGCGTCGGGGACGGAAAAAAAGAGGCAGCGCCGGGGTATTTCAAGGAGAAGAAGGAGAAGGGAGACCGCATCCACATCAGGAGGATAGAGGGATAAGATACTTCTTGAAGATCGTAAAGAAAAATCCACCAGATAGCCCGAGGAAGAAAGGGCTTTCAGAGGAATGAACGCACCATCTTAAACCTGAAAGGTGGGAAAACTATGAGGCCGTCCCAGGGGGGAAAAAAAAAAGAACAACAAACGTTGGGACGCTTCACCATAAAATCCGTTTCAGATTTTCGATACGCATAGGAGAGAAAAAAAAACAAGGAGGAATGCCACCTGCGCAAAAGCGGAAAAAAGGGCAGGCGTCAGCTCGGCGAGGGAAAAAGAGGCACATAGCCTTTTATCGACGGGAAAAAGGGGGGCGTGGCAGCTCACCTGCACCACCAATAGAGGGGGGATCACTGCCTGCTCGTCGGAAGGGGAAAAAAAGACCAACCGTCCTTTCGCCGAAGGCAAAAAAGGTCACGCATGTTTGATACCTCAAGAGCCCGAAAGAAAAAACTGTCGAAACCGAGGGGGAAAAGACAAAGGAGCGACAGGCGCTTGTCTGGTGGCGGCGCCATAGAGGAGGAGTGCGGAGTATTTTAAGAAAAAAAAAAGCGGCTCATAAAAAGCCAAAAAGCGAGCGCATTGCGACTATCGCATAGGATACAGAAAGGATGAAAAAGTCGTGGAGGCTCTCTCGCGAGGTGAAAAAAAAAGAAAGGAATGCTGATTTCTTACGGGACGCCGCAGTGGTCGAAAACTAATCAGCTTCTTCAACGAAAGAGGGAAACGGCTGACCCAATGATGTCGAAAAGCCTTACTCGAGAAAGAAGAGAGCCGTAAACATCGATCAAGGAACATTATCGCAAGCAAGAAAAAGGGGGGAAAGAAAAACGGACAAGTGAAAACCGATACGGGGAAGACCGTGGTCTTCTCACGACGTAAGGAGGATCTCCAAGCCTTTCTCGGAGTGCTGTCATCATTAAGAATTCGGATTCTCGGAAAGAGAGACTACTGGAGTCGCAATCGGTTGGTTTCCTAGGAAGAAGAAGCAGGGGACCCCTCCTCGATCACGGGGGGAAGAAGGGAAAGAAGGGCGCCGTGTTTTTCGAGACAGAAGAAAAGGAAACACTAAGCAGCTTCTTTAACCGAAAAACGAAAAGGGAAAAAGGGGTATGGAAGAGCGCTTTCGAGCGTGAAGCGAAAGGGGTGTCCGCCTCCAGATCAGAGAAAAGAGGGATAGAAAAAAAACTACAACGGAGTATTAGAAAGAACAAATGAGACAGGTTCGCTTTTGGGGGAAAGCGGTCGCTCTTCACTCGGCGAAGCAGAAAAAAAAGGAACGGGAAAGCATTGCGCTCGTTTCTTTTACCAGACAGGGAGAAAAAAGGAAAGGAATAAGAGGGGAGATATCGCCAAACAAGGAAAAAGGAAGGGAAAGCTCGCGGCTGGTCACGAAATCGTCAGAAAGAAAAAAAGCCGATTGCTATCGCGGGGTGAAGGAGATGAGAGGGGAGCATCGATATGGGTAATTCTTCTTCAGAAGGAAGGGGGGGGACGGAACTGCTTTGGATAGTTACGGACAAAAGGGAAAGGGAAAGAGCCCTTTTTCGATCCGCCAAAAAGAGGAGCCTTGCTGCCGTCGGAGAGAAAAAGGTTTAGAAAAGATCCATTATTCTTCCGAGGAAGCTGGGAAAGCTCGTATTCCTCGAGCATAAAAAAGAGAATTCCTGCCGAGGAAAAAGCAAGTCGAGCGGAAGGGAAGCAGAAGTATCGAGCGCATCAAAAAGGAGAGCAAAAAAAAAAACTAACAATCCTAAGCACGTAGCCGGATTGAAGAGAACGAAACGATGGCTTGGATCTCGACAGGCGGTAAGAAAAAGTCAAGAACTCGCGCGACGGTAATGATATCGAGGGGAAGAAGGTAAAGGGGGGCGAACGACTTTCGTTTCAAGAACGAAAAGAAAAAAAAAAAAAGGGAAAAGCAACAATACAATTCCTCCTCCGGAAGAAGAGGAAAGAACAGTGGGGATATTGAGAGCGTAGGAAAAAAAGAAAATGTCTCCGCTCTGATGAAGAAAGGAATAAAGGGGCAAAAAGATGCGACGCTCCGGGCAGAGAGAAAAAAAACAGAGGTGACGAGGCCACGCCATATAAACTCCTAGAAAAGAGTAGTGACCTTTCTACTGAACGGAAGGGGGATGAAAAAAAAACGCGTAGACGCAGCCATCTCTGCCTTTTTGACGAAGAAGAGGGAAGAACGTTCATACACTCTACTATTCCTATCTACATCTGGACAAAGAGGGAAAGAGGTCCAAGGAACACTTGTGGGGAGTCAGAGTTTCAAAAAAGGGGGGAGGAAGAATGAAAAAGGGTGAAAAAAGGGAAGGTTTCATGCTGGTGGTCCAAGACACTGCACGGAAAAAAGAGAAAGAAATCATTCCGATGTCTCTAGAGGGGAAGATAAACGTGCACTCTTCAGGAAAGTAGGGCCACGAATCCAAATACTTATCGTCCATGTGGGAGGGGAGGGATCGCGGGAGACGCCTCAAGCCGGAATAAAAAGAGGGGGTGCGAATGTAACCAATTAGCAAGAGGGAAAGAAGCGCACCCGATGCACCCTCCTTTTGGAAGGAGAGGAGGCCCCAGCTTTTTCCTCCTCAAGAAAGAGAGAATATAGGGAACGAAACGGCTTCGACCGCACAAAGGGAAGAAGAGAGATAAAGGCCGCCTATATCGGTCCTGACTTCAGAGAAAAGAAAAAGAAAAAAAAAAAACAGAAGGAGAAATATGGGAAGCTTTTCAAAAGCCCAGATAGGCGGCCTTATCGCGAAGAAGGGAAAAAAAAAGTGTGGTTCCGGTCTAAAAAAAAAAATCGGTAGAAAAGACGTTTTCTTCTCACGCAGGAAAGGAGGAGGAGGGATGATCACCCGCTGGTCCCGACAATCCGTCTGAGGGAAGGAAAGGGCTAATTCAGATTTATACATTCACAAGAAAAAAAAAGGTCGAAATAGGATAAGCAGGGACTTAATTACGGCGATAGAAGGCGCCAGAAGGCAAGCCTCAAAAAACTGAACACGGAGCGGTTAGATCACGGGCCATAGGTGGAGAGGTTCACGCGGGCGGTAACAAGAAAATAAAGCGCCAGCGGAATATTATTTCTTCCGCAGGCAAAGGAAGACGTTTTACCACCCTCTGAACCAAAAACATGGGAAGCCCTGACTCCGCAGAAAGAATCACCAACCCTTTGTCAGGAAAAGAAAGGTAAAATCCGATTTCCTATTTTCTATCGGCAGCGGGGAGAGCGGAAACGGGACGAAAAGTGAGGAGGCCTCCTGCTCAACATGCGAAGAGAGAACCAAAAACCATCGTGTGAAAAGGGGAGGGTCATAAGTCTGCAACAAAGGCACATATCACTTATGCGACGGAGGGAAAAGGAGTATGGCGTGGCAGCGGCACCTGACCCGCCAAGCTAGCGGAGGCGACGGCCTTCTCTTAGCAGAGGGGATGACGGTTCCCGGGGGGAATGAAATTCAGGCGCGGATACATTTGCAAGTTGAGATGCTTCAGAAAAAAAAAAACCAAAAACAGTGTCCTACGAGTTGGAGGCAAAAAGAAGGAAGCGAGAGTCACGGTAGTGGAAGAAAGAGGGCGGCTCTGCTTTAGAGGGAAAGGGAAGGAAGAGTTAGCCAAAGGTTCAAAAGGAAAAAACCATCGCTAAGCCTTAAAAAGGAAGTGCGACGATCTCATCGAAACCAGACGCAAGCACCTCTTTGCTTTAGCGCGCACGGAGAGGAAAGGAACTCTCTTAAGAATGAAGGACCTGCCTCGCGGAGGGGGGGGGGGCGTGCGCTAAAAAGAAAAAAAACCAGAAGCTCGAATCTCTGATGACAAAATGGTAGGGGGGACGAAGAAAAGATAGACTTCCTCTCAGAGAGAAAAGATGTAGCCTTCCGGAGGATATAAGAAAGCCCGAAACCTTTGGGTAGAAAGAAGACAGACGCGGACGTGCTCCGTTGAAGACAAGGAGATAAAAAGGGCCGAGCTCTACTGAAGAGGAACTCGCACAAGCCCTTATAAATAGGGATAAAAATGTACTCCGAATTAAACGAAAAAGATAGGCCCGAGCGAACTACCGGAAAACATCGATCAGAAGAAGAGCAAAAACTGCGATAAGAAACAAGACTCATCTTTCCGGAGGGGGAGAAGAGGCGTTTTTGGCTATCAGCGAAGGCAAGCTCCCACTCATAAATCGGAAACGAAGTGCCGGGTGACCAGGGGTAGGGCGCTTCTCCGGAGGAAAAAAAGTCCTACATTGTTGAAAGTCAAAAAGAGCTAAAACGCGGGGGGGAGAGAGAGGAAAAAAAAAACAGGGAGGAAGGAGTGAAGAAGATTTAGACAAAAGGGGTTGACGTCGTCACAATGTCAGCAAAGAAAAGGTCCAAGGGGCGGCTCACGCGAAGAGAAAAGGATACCACTGCATTGGCATAGGGAGGGACGACCTCCTTATGATGGGAGGGAAAAGATGTTGATATTATCGCAAAAAACGGAGAGGAAAAAGCCACACTGCTGCCATCCTAGAAGGGGAACTAGAAATACGCCGGTGCTCGGAAAAAGAAAAGAATAGAGTTCCGGAGGCGAGCGGAAAGAAGGTATGGGTACTTTCGCTGAAGGGGAAAGGAAACGAACGGCTCTTGGAGAAATTGAAAAAAACGCACATCGGCCCTTTGGACGAGAAGGAAAAAATCCACGGACAAAAAAAAGAGAGAAAGGATTCACGTTCGGCGTCTACAAAGGGGGGAGGAGGAAAAAGAGGCATGCGCTTAGGAACTGCAGAAAAGGAGAGGACTGCTATTTTCGGCAGAAGGCAAAAAGGGGGTCTCCGAATGCATGACGAGAAAAGGAGGAGAGCGCAATCAAGGAGACGACAAAAGTAGAAGGAAATCCTCATTTTAGAAGAAAGAGCGAAGCGCGCAACTCCACTAGTGCGTGGGGGAAAGGAAGGGAGTAGATGCTCTCGGCCCAAGGGAGAAGTAAAAAAGTACTATCCTGGGGGGAAGGGGAATGAGCATTGGGATAGCCCGGTCGGGAAAAAAGCCCGCCGCCCTTGAGCCGCCCCAAAAAGAGCCTCTCGCTCCTTTAACGTGCCGAAAAACGAGGGGAGAAGTGGCTGTCGGAAAAAAGAAGAGAAGGGAGAAGGAGAGGAAATGAAATTCGGAGGGCCGATCAAACTATTCTACAGAAAAGAGAAGGAAATCAGACCCACCTAGACCAATGGGGGGGGAAGGAAGGGGAAAAACCAGAATCTGTTCAGAGGGGAAACGAAAGGATGGGTGCACCGCGGGCCGCTGAACGAAAGGATGCCACTTTACCACCTAGGTCAGAGACAAGAGAAGGACGAAGATGGACATTCCTCAAGTGGGCCGAACGGGATAGCAATATAAAGAAAGACAGGAAAATCGGAGTTACGGGAAAGGAGGGGAGAAGTGGGATTCGTCTGCTTGAACCAAGAAGGGTGGAGAAAGCTGGTTATCAAGCTGTTGTTCCACGAAAGGAAAAAGATCTTGACGCCCTTCGAGAAGAGGGGCGGAAGCAAACAGTGGAGAAAAAGCAGGAGACCTCTCTGGCCGAAGGGAAAAAGAGGAGGTAGCGGAGCAGGGATACGAACTCCTCTGAAAAAAAGGGATACTGAGACCAATTCGCCTTTGTTGTGAAAAAGGGCGAAGGGAATTCCAGCCACGGAATTGTTCGAAATCGGAAAAAAAGAGACGACCATCGGGTTTCATCATCCCTCACGCTCGCAAATATGAGGGAGGACGTGACTCGACACGCCAGGAATAAGGACGGAGGAAAGGGGAAAAGAAGACGCCCACCGTGTGCCAAGCTAATCTCTAGAAAAAAAAAACGGGAGAGAAAGTGAGACAGGGGCCAAGTGTCGCTGAAGAGAGGAAAGATATAGGATGAAGGGGGAAGCCGATCGCTCGATCACTTCCTTTGGGTCGGTAGTAAAGAGAAACAATAGGTAGGAGAGTGGGGATTCTGAAGAAGGGAGCACTTTCTCGTCCATAATGTAGCAAAGAAACCAGCGTTGGAGCTTCTTCACAAAAGAGGAAAGGGTGAGCAGTACAAGAGAAGGGGCTTGATGCGCTTCTTGAGAACGAAAAAGAAGGGGGGCCTCCAATCGAACGGCTTCGGTCGAAGAAAATGGAGAGTAAAGAGGCTTTCCTCCATAGAGAAGGGCAAGAAAAAGAACACTGCCTGTGCATTCTGGACAAAAAAGGGGAAAAAGGGGGAATCATGGGAAGCCATACTTCCGCCCATGGGGAAAAAAAAAAAAAAACCACTTTCCTTGAGTGAGAAAGGGTTCTACGCATCGTAGAGGGGAGAGAAGAAAAAGGAAAAGACAAAAGGCGATATCGCTAACGACACTCGGGGGAAAAGGAAACCTCTCGTCCTTCATCGCCAGCGAAAAGAACGAAGGAAGTGGCAACCTCTTACTCGATGATGCTGCAAAAAGAAAAGTGGGGGATGGTGGCGTCCTGAGCCACTAAGAAGAAAAGGGGGGGGGCAAGCAGGTGCCCTCAAAATTCGCAGTGTCCGAAGGGGTTCGAAAATTAAAAGAAAAGAAACAACCGGTTCGACGAGTTGGAGGAAGGTGAAAGAGAGCGCTTGTAGTTGCGGAGAAGGTGAAAAAAAGGGAGGAACGACATGACTCGGCCAAAAAAAAAAAGAGAGCCTTTACGCCGCGCCAGTGGCGACGAGCGCATCTGACGACCAAAAAGAAGAAAGGACCCCGTTGGTGGGAGCTCAAAAAAACAGAGGAACTTAATGCGATGGACTAAAAAAAAACGGAGAGATTTGAGGCCGACGAAGAAGAAAAAAGGATAGAATGCTCGCTCACCCATGAGGGGGGGAGAAGATAGACCTTACTGAGATCGGACATAAAAAGACGAGCGCCGGCATCATTAGCACAAGAAAAAGGAAAGAAACGGAAAGGCTCCGCGCGTGAACGCAGAATCCTGTTCGGAGAAAACGGGCCGAGCGCGCCTAAAGTCGGAAGTACTCCTCAAGAAGGGGGATAGCAAGCACTCTTTCATCAAGGGGAAATAGAAAATAATCGATCATTATCGGGACGCGCGACTAAAAACCGAGATCGCAAGCGGGTTTTGTGCAAGCGGAGAGGCCGCGGGCCTTGGAAAAAAAAAAGAGGGACCGAATGTGTGGATACTCGTACGAAGGCGGAGAAGAGCTCAAAGAGGAGGAAAAAACTCATCCAGTCGTCGGGACGAAAAAGAGAAGGAATCAGTTTTCTTTATCTTGCGGAGGAAAAGAGCAGCCTACATGGGGTGCAAGAAAACAGAAAAGCTGTCTCATCTCTCTCAAAAACAAACAACCAAGAGAGCGATGATCCGAGTTTCTAGTTAGGGAAGAAACATTCGCATCTTCTCTCTTCACAGCGAGAAAGAAAGGGAAAGAGGAGCCAACGCTTGCGCTCAGTTAGTGACCGACGAAAGATGTTGGATGAAGCCGCCACACACTGACGCGTAGAAATTAAACAGGGGCGGCCAGCTTCGCGTTGCGTTGGACAAAAAAAAGAACAGGTTGCTCTGCACCAAAAAAGAAAGGGAAGTGACCCTCGCGGGGCAAAGAAGGCGGAGTACATGATTACCTAGGAGGCTACGCGAAAGGGGGTTACCAAGGCTCTCGCTCGGCCCTGGAGAAGACAGCCCAACGCGGCACTACCGGAAGACTTGCGGGGAAGATGCAGGGGCTACACATGTTGGGAGGCTGGGCGTCCAAAAGAAAAGGGGGCAGCTCCAAGCGCGGATTCCTGAGAGAGAGTACTTCTAGAGGGTAAGAGAAGTAAAAAAGGGGACAGAAGGGGTCATCCTCATTTAGAAAATAGAGGGGGAGATCAAGCAGAAAAAAGAAGGGGCCCGTCTTCGAAAATCCGCAGCAGGAAGAAGGGAATCGCGCCGAGAGTCTCACCTCAAATCGCAGGGGAAAGTGGAGGAGAGGGTCGAGGCTCTCTGCCCCCTCTCAGAAGTGGGCGGCAGATTTCTGAGCACCGGGGAAGAGACTGTCTTTCAATCCGACGAAAGAAAGCACAGGAAAGACCCAAAAGCAGAAGAAAAAAAAAAAAGGGACACCTTCCAAATCTGAGGGGGGCGGCTCGTCTTCATCGAAAAAAGGGGAAATAGAAGCTATTAATTAGGCGAAAGCAGGAGAAGGCAACTATCTACCTCTCCACGGCAAGATCAGGAAAAAAAAGGCAGTGCGCTTCCACGAAACACAGTGAAAAAAGCAGAGTGATATGTGCCTCTTGCGACTGGAGAAAAAGAGGGACCAACGGAGGTCGTCAGCTCTCTCGCCTTTACAGATGGAGGGGCATCACGGGCTATCCTATACTATTCAGGTCGAAAATCGAGAGGAGAAAAAAAGAGGTAACCACGGACAAACGTGGGTTGCTTCAAGAAAAAGCACATGGTTCACCGGGCCGGTTTCAAGCTGTTGGACACGAAGGAGGAACAGCCAATCAGAATGAACGATGTGCTCTATCTAGAAAAAACAAAAAAAAAAACCGACTGATCTTCTCCTCATCTTCCTATCCGTCCCGGTGAGAAAGAAAAACATCTCCGACACAAACGAAGGGGAAAAAAGAAAGGGGTTTTTACGAATCTCACTCTGAATGCAAGAAGGGGGCGAAAAAAGACATGATCGCGGCCCATCTTTTCAAGCATCCCGAGACTCGAAAGATGGGTCAAAAGAGTTACGACCGACACAATTCGGTGATCGGAAAAGAGAAAGAAGCCTATATCGGGCCTATCACAGTCAAGTTCCAAAGAGATGAGAACAAAACAACAACTTATTCGTAGGAAAGAAGATGGGAAGGAGACGGGAAAGGAGGAAATATATTCTTCACTATAGAAGAGAGCGAAAAGGTGTCTCCGAAGACTTTTGTCTTCACCGAAAAATGAATGAACAAACGGGGCGCCGACAGCTTGAAAAAAAAGGAGAAGGACACCGTGAATCTTCTTCACAAAAGAGAAGGGAAAAAGAAAATAGCAGCGCCGGTCCTTGATACGGCGAGGGGAAGGAGATAAAAAAGCATCCACAAGACGTCTACATTAGGGAGATCTTGCGAAAGGACGCGGAGGGGAAAGAGACCGAAGAGGCGAATATGATGGCGGGACCGCCTGAAAGAGGGAAAAACCAGCTTGAAACCTTCCCCTTTGAAAGGAGCAAGAAAAAAGTTAAACCGCCCGACTAAACCAACAAACACTTTGGAAAAAAAAAGCCACGCAAGAGGTCCTATTTTCGATCGGAAATAGGGGATAAGGGAAAAGGGAGAATTCCAGACTCGCAAAAGGAAAGAACGGAAAATCTTTGGTCAACGGACGCGGCCGTTCATAGCCTCTGCAAAAAAGTGGAAAAGAGAAAGGGATGGCGTGGCAAGAGGGGGGGGAAAAAACAAGTGGAGAGGGGCGTCCTAGGAGCTCCGGAATAGTTTTGACCAAAAGAGGGACCGAAACGCAGGAGACTAATTAACAGGAGCGGAGCACATTTTCGCATGTGGGAGAAGAAAGCAGCAGATCCCCCAAACTGGGGAGGGGGCGGGGGTCACGTGGCAAAGAAGGGTGTTTTCTGAGACCATGGCTGGGAGAAAAAGCGCGGTAGCCAAATGGCTCATAAATATGAAGAAAAGGGATATACATGAAAAAGGAAGAAGTGTAGAGGAAAAGGCCCTTCTATCTCAAAGAACGAGGGGAGACTGAAGAAGAAAAAGGAAGGGGAAAATGCTTATGGGAGAAAACCGGTGAGGAAGGGGGGAAGTGGAAGGGAGTGCTCTCGGAGGGGGAAGAAGGAGAATCGGCTACCAATTAGCCGGGCAAAAAAAGGAACTCGACTCTGCATCAAGAGGGACGGAAAAAGAAAGAGCAGGAATATGAGCGAAAAAGGAAAAAGGGGGAAAAAAGGAAGCAAGGCTCCGCGTCTTTCCTCGTTTGGGGGAAAGAAAAACCAAAGGGCCTAGCGGGAACCGAAAAGAAAAAGGCACGTTCGCGGAGGAAATCAAACGAGGGACAAGGAACAAAGGAAAATCGAGCATGGATCGAAAGAGACGACTACGGAACCGCGGAGAGGTAGGGCATACACTGACGCATTCTCTTGTGCAAAAAAGAAAAAAGAAGTGGGGATCAGTACTAGGAACGTTGGAATCAAAAGACTCAATCAAATAGATTCTCAAAGAGACCAAATCCGAGGGAAAGACGAAATGACGTTTTACTCGTTTTGAGGGTCAGCTTGCGCGCTTTTCACGACGCAGCGGAAATGGGGTGAAATCCTTCAAAAGCAAGCGAAAGGGAAG
>Ga0179593_1627106_pt1 | contig 16795 bp, 12 predicted proteins | sample CZODoug2_1_08_16_FD_185931 | JGI IMG/M metagenome (GOLD analysis project Ga0179593, IMG submission 185931) | Vadose zone soil fungal communities from Angelo Coast Range Reserve, California, USA - CZODoug2_1_08_16fungal (PacBio error correction) | ecosystem: Environmental > Terrestrial > Soil >...
GGCGGAGGCACCGGCCAGCAAAAAAACCGCGGGCCCAGGACGGCGGCCACGTTTTAGGGCGTAAAAAGAGGTATCCGGCAAACAGAAAACACGGGGCCAATACCATGCGACTTGTAGCCAGCAGAGGTGCGGGATCAAAAAAAACCGACTTTGAGACCGGGAAGGGAACAAAGGGTGAAATAACGGACGGGAGACGAAAAAAAAACGCCGCAACATAAACTCTGCACCGGTGCCGCCAGAAGGTCCCGGGGGTACTGTGTCGGTTTGGAAGTGAGAAAGCAACCGAAAAAGTCGTAACCGGGACGGCTAACAAACGGAGGGTCACGGCATGCCACACGGCGCGAGAGGGAAATGGTAGACAAAGGCCAACAAAAGAGGAAACAGCGGGGCCCAACTTGCGCCACCACTGGTTAGGGGGACGGCAAGGAGGACCAAGGACCCGTCCGCACAGAAAGTCCGGGTGATGGACGAGTACGCGGACAGCACTCGTACGAAGTCCGGTGGCCGGGGCGACGATAAAAAAAACAAACCTCACTGGGAAACACCCTCTGAGGTTCTATCGGAAGGTCGGTTTGGAGGGAGACAAGTAATGTAATGGGAAGCCTTCACACCGGGGACACCAGTGAAGCATCTGACACATGCTCGCTGGGGACAACAAAAAAAATTTGTGGAAAGGCTCGAAAGGCGGTGCACTCCGTTGACAGCTTCCAGTAAAAAACTACACCCACCCAGACCGCAAAAAGCAAGAAGGGCGGGACAAATGGAGCCCTGGTCCCGCCCGGCAGGCGATCTGGATAAGTCCCGAAAAAGAGCCGCAAGAAAGAAGAAATAGACAGCAAAAGCAGACCCCCCGAGCCGGTTTAGGGAACACCCGCCCGGTTAGGACAGCAGCCCGGACCGCAGCACCGACGAAGAAAAACGTCGGGACGGACCGACCCAGCATCGAACAAGCCGGTTGCGGACCGGGACCAAGAAAAACAAACTGTTATCCGCTACAGACCAAAAAATTCAAAAAAAGTATATCACAAACGGGTGACCGAACGCGATCCGGGCTGGGGGCAGCCCTACTTAAAAAAAAACTCTGCCCGACACCATTAACAGCAAAAAACTTCAGCAACAGTTCTCTACCGCCGACGATAATCGGATCAATGGGAACGCTTCTGAGAAAATGGCGCGGAAGGACGGCTTAAGGAACATGGAAGTAAATACTCTGCAAAGTCGAATAGCGCCAGCTTGGGAACCTGGGCCCACGCACGGCGAAAACATCCGACAAAAACCGGTTGAAGGTGTCCTCCAGAGAGTCACATCGGCGGTTGGTCTTGTAAGATACCGGGCCCTGGTCAGGCCCAACCCTAGGTACAAACATGGAGTAAAAACCCAAAGGGCTCTATACGGACTTGGGGGGAAACGAAATGCAGTTCAACTAGGGGGAAGACCTTTTATCCGCTACTGTAAAACCATTGGGCTTTAAACCAGTCCACGGATATCTAAACTCATCAAAAAAAAAAAAAAAAAACAAGAGAGATGGCAAAACTGAAATTGCCCGAAAACCAGCTTTCGGCCATCTTTTTTGTTCCTCCACGGAGCGTTTCAAAAAAAGTTTGGTGCGACTTTGGGGGTCGAAAAACCGGAACACGCACAGTTAAGGGTGGGGCGATCAGGCCGATTATTCAGCATAGAAAAAAAAGCCCGCAGCCCGGAGAAGAACGGTCCGAAAAGCCCGGCTGAAAAAAAACTGCAAGGGATTCAACCGGGAGGGTGCGAAAGCAAAAACAGAGCTTAGGTTGGAGCTCGGTGGCGAGCAGGTTCGCGTCAGCCAGCAAAGAACGGCAAGCGTGTAGGAAGAGCCCTTCATTACAGGGGGGAAAGACGCATAAAAAAGTCCGCAGGCTCGAACGCGCCGGTCCAGCAAGCAGTCACCAAATGCCAAATCTGCGTTCCAAGCCACTTGAGGAAGACAAAAAAAAACAAAATACAAAAAAACACAAACAGACACACCAAAGCGCGAAATCAAAAAACAAACAACACCAACCACTCACCCGGGCAAAACAGTTAACTGGTGTGATTCCGGTCGGTCAAAAAAAAAGGGACCAGAAGCCGGGTCGAGACAAAAGGTGACGGGGCACCAGGACCGAGGACAAACATTCAGAAGGGAAGTGAAGTTCGGGTCTATCAAATCTTCCGAGACAAAAGGCTAGTCATAAAAACATCCTCCTCAAAAAGACTTAGAGGATTAAAGATAGAAAGATATATTGAAAACTCGCCTTCCAACTTGCTCCTCCTCCACTTGGGCCTTCCAAACAATGGACTGGCTCACCGAGCTAAAAACGCGGTAAGCCTACCGGGCCAGCTTTAGGCCGAACGGAGACCCACCGGCCTTTCTTCCGACTCCTTTCGGGGGCCACGCCCCGGGGCGAACAAACGCTTGACAACGAGCTGTGACGGGAAAGCCGAGGGAAGGCAGCATTTCATACAACAGTGTCTCCGGACCCTGTCGTCCACAAACAATGGTGAACGAAAGGGCGACCGAGTAAAGACTCTAACGTTGCGAACGCCAAGACGCTCGCACTGGAGAACCTCAAAGCATCAAATTGGGTGGCCTCGGCCATGACAAGGGGAAAACCAAGTCGGAAGGCTTGGGGTACCTAAGTCCTGCGCTCCGGGAGCAAAAAAAAGTTTCCGATGCCAGAAAAAAAGAGGCATTATCCCAACCTAAAAACCCTGTTGGTCAAATCTGCCTTAAAACTGAAACTTGGACAACCAGTCAAAAACTGGCGGCCACTCAAAGCGTTCCGTGGGACAGCCCTCGTTAGGGACTTGCAAACAGCTCAGCGGGAGGAAATTTCGCGCCAAACCCCAAGTAAATAATAAAACCGGGATCGGCGTAACAGCACGAGGAATGAAAGTCCTTCTGCAGGTGGTGTCAGCGAACTGTACATTTTTTCCGGGGAACATCCACGCCGAAAAAAGCGAACTGCACGGGAAACTTGGTTAGTAAAAGTGTGCTGCGCCCCTGGTGCGGGGCTCTTTGTGCCCCAAGCTGAGGGATTCCTGTAAAAAAAAACTGGACCTGTTCTGATGCCTGGCCGAGTACTTCCAGAGCCGCCAAAAAATGTGCAAACAAGACAAAGAGCGGAGCACCGGGCTTCTACAGGCCGTCCAAGGGACGCCCTGCTGGGCGTATGTAACCGTGCGCGGGCAAAAGAACTCGGAGAAAAACGATAAAACGGATGAGCCGGGAAGCCACCCGGTTTTGATCAGACCGTGAGGCGTGGAGTTTGCAGAAGAGACTCACCAGGCCCGGGGGGCTGGGAGGACGAAATGAAACAAACGGTCGTCGTCGCCGAATGAAAAGAGTCGGGCCTGCGGGGGGGGCAGGAGAAAAGAACCTTGCAATGGGAAACCGATGACGGGGGATCAGTACCAAATGAAGGAGACGCAATCACAAACACAAAGGGCGGGCAAAACGCCCGAATCGAGCATGAAACCGGGGATGGTTACTGGAGGGGGCACGTCCGGCTCGGGTTTCGTCGTTACGAAGACGTCATCGGGAAACCGGAGCGGAAAACGGCCAACTGGGGAAAAAACATAGACCAGAACAAAAACCCGCCTTCACCTGGCTTAACTCGGTAAAAAACCTTTCAACAAGAACTGTAAACCGAGGTGGGCACGGATGTGAAAGCGAACCCGCAGGGTGGAAAAACTTCAACCACAACGTTCCCGCGGCACCTTGGATGTCTACCAATTGGGGGTTTTTTAAAAAAGTGACGCCCGACCGACGGTACGAGAATTGCTCGAAAGACTTAAACAAAAACCCCTAACTCGGGGGAGTGCGTACTTCCTGGAAACGAGAAAGCTCCACCTGTGGGCAGAATGTGGAGCAGAGGGGGCACAGCAGTTCAAGGCCCATTCAATCAGGTGGCAAAAAAGGGTTGGAGTCCGAGCAGGGCAGGGACGTCCATGACATAAACAGGGTGTGTCAAAAAAGAAGCGTACAAGGTGCCGTGACGTGGCCGTCGGCGAAAATCAAAAAATTACTGCAGCTGCAGCCTGAAAGGACCTCAAGATTTGGTGGGAGACGAGGGTAAGAGCAAGAAAAGGCCTGAAAGGAACAATGCTCTGGAACATATTGGCTGTCCCACCTCGTTGGTGGATTCTCGTTAGGAAAAAGCGCCTTGCTTTGGGTTGGAAGAGGATACCCGCTGCAGACGGAAGAAAAGAAAGGCAGGCCCGACCTTCGGCCTGGCCGTCCACTACTCATACTCAACAAAAGACTTATGGGGGAAGTATTGAAATATGAGAGATGCGTTGAGAAGGAAAAGCAAGCAAAACGGGTCGGGACACGGCCCGTCTTTGCGGGGTGTGTCTGTCCAGGTTTTACTCTAAGCAGACATCGGGATGCCATACCTCAAAAAGGGTTCGCCAGCCAAACGAGGGCGGGAAGAAGCACAGCATTTGGCCTATAGAAAATACGACGTACCTTACTGCAAAAGCTCGCCACAAACGGATTCCTTGGGGTCGGACGCACGAGCCCGGTAGGCGTGTCATTGTCCTAAGGGAAGAAAACAAAGCCAACGTCGTTACTCTCTGTGAAAACAAGGGGATTTCCCTGGGAAAAAAAACCACAGGGAAGCCGACGGCTCTTCCTCACGCTGAAGCTCTGGAAAGCCCCCGGTCCAGAGGGCGGAAAAACGGCCAAATTAGGCAAGTGGCGCGAGGTCAAGGGCCTTCCCCTCGGCCGTCTTTAAGTGCCCGGGAAGGAAAAAAGACAGCAAGAGTTAAGCCCGGGCGTCAACGGGGAAAAAAAATTCACCCAAAACAAAAGAACCGGGTCCGCCAACTCGAACTGGCGCGCGTTCCTGGGAATCCATTCCCTTCGGTTAGCACTGTCAATGGGAACAGCCCCGGGGAACCAAAACAAGGAGTGAATAGTGGAAAAAAAGGGGGGTTCAGTCGGACCGTGGTCATCAGGCCGAAGCGGGGGGTAGGCGGCCAGGGAAAGGGGTGTTAAGAGTGAGGCACTCCAGGGGTTCAGATGCAAGGTTTGGGAAGCAGCTAAACGGAACCTTTACCTCGGACAGTTCACCTCCAGGAAGTACCCGCATAGGGCAAAATAAGTTTTGCCACACCCCCTCTCACCCCCGTCACGGTCCGGGGGGATTCTAGCTTCCAAAAATCGCGACCACAAAAGACTGGGTTACACAGGGGATTGCAAAAAGGGGAATCCCGCCCTATCAAAGGGGAATCTTCCCAAGGAAACAATCGAGAAGAAAGGCCCCCGCCCAATCCGGTACTCCTGCTGAAAAACCGCCAATGAAATTCGAGAAGACAAAAAAAACCGGGGGCGACAACAAACGCACCGCGATACAATGGATAGGTCAGAGGTTGAGCCGCAACAAGGACCGCCCGGCCGCAGGGCGCCCTGGTCCGGAGGGGTAGACTTAGAGTCTTCGTCGTAGCAGAAAATGGGTCGAGGGAAAATAGAAGGTAATCGTTGACAAAAAAAATTAAAGTCTCCGATGGACCGGCAGTACTGGCACCGCCAGGAGGAGGTTTGAAAAAAAGGGCAAAAGACGGCCCGAGCCAAGGGGGGTCATAAACTACTGGAAAACGAGGTTCATTGGAAAAGGCCGGCCGCCGCGCTTGTAGACGAACAGGAAAAAAAAAGGAAGCAGACAAAAATCTGAAAAACGGACGACAGCGAATGCTGGTAGCCAGGGGAGAAAAATGTCCGGTGACATGGACGTTCGACGGCGAAAGCATCGTCCGAAGGGCGCGCCAAAGTCCGCAACCAACGGGCGGGGGAAAAAGAAGAGAGGGAACGAGCAGCGGTTCAACCAGTTTGTGGGGTGGGTGGAAACGACGGGGGTAACCAGGCGGAGGTCACCGGGTAGTTGGCGATCCCGCCGGGGGGGGAATAAGCGGAAACGGAAAGGGGGACAAACCCAGCGGGGCAAGAAAAACTCGTTACGACCTCGCCCAAAAAAAAGGCCGGATTCTGCACCGTTCAATGGGGGGGGAAAAAAATTAGCCAAACACTCTTAGGGGTTGATCGCAAGGGCGAGACGTCTCAGAAAATCGATCGCCGCTTGGTCATGCGCAAATAGGGGCAGGAACGACAGCAACCGGCCGCCTTCGAACGGCTCCAACTTGTCAAAAACATAGGCGAGCAACGTAAAAAAACTCTTCGGCATCATGGGTACCGGGTCGTGCGCCCGAGCCATCGGGTACTTCAAGACAAGGAGAACGGGGGGTAGGCCCGCACTTCTATCAGGTGGCGGATCTACGTCGGTCGTACCGAGACCTCGGATACCATGCAAAAAAATCAGGCAAAAGGACTTCTTCGACCATCACACGGGACCTGTCTTGTCTAGAGACGAAAATAGCTCCTACTAACAGACAAAACAACCTTCTTGATGGTGGAAATATAAGATAGGGGGCTCTAACGATCCTCCATCTTTGGGGGAGTAGCAAGCAAGGCATCCCGCCCCCATGCTTTTAAACGTCTCCCCAAGGAAAGAGAAGAACACGTGAGTCTCCACAGGGAGAACTCGTGTACCACGGCAACGAAACAACCACCTGGCTCATGTCTGTGGCCAGACCGCTTATTGGGTGCACAGAACGGCGCAGGCTTGACAGACGCGCAGGGAATTGGAAGAGGGAACCGGAGCCTTGTGCCTTACCCAAAAAACGCAGAGTGGGACATAAGAAGGGGAAAGCTCGAGGCGAAGATCGTAACACTAAACAAAGCAGCGGGGAACTGGGGTCAAACGTCGCCTCGGTGCTCAAAAAAAGACCAAAATGGAAAAAAGAAAGCCGGGCGCTGGTGGGGCGGGGAAAACGTTTTTCTGGGGCGCCCGAAACATGAAAAAAAGACCGGGGTTCAACGAAGAAAAACAGGACGCTATTACCCCACATCTGCTCGAGAAGAGGAAGAAACTTCCCTGACCCAAAAGGGTAAGAAAAGTTGGAATACGAGGGCGACGCGGCAAAGACCCCGGATGTTGTGTGACTGGGGAACACCAGCTCGCGGTGGAGTTCGACGTTTCTAGTCCCACACGGTCACCCGGAGGCAAAAGGGGGGAGCGACCAAGCCACGGATACATTCCCGAGGGGCCGCGTTTGTGCCGGGCAAGACCCGGGCACGGTTTATACAAGCACCCCGGCGCGGGAAAAAAAAAAAACGAAACAGTCAACTTTTCCTTTAGCGCAAGGACTAAAACCTTTGGGCACCTCGCGTGCAGGAAGCCGTCCGGACCCGAAAGGCGGAATGAAAATGGGGAGTCGTGGACGAGCCACACCATGTGCAAACCTACCGGCACACGAATGAGCACTTTACCACAATAAGGCCCAACGGAACGGTCCCTCCTGGGCAAAAAGTTGCCTTGTTCAACTAGCCCGCGAGGGACGCAAAAAACACTTATAAACTGAACTGTGAGCAAAAACGGAAGGATACGACCCGGGAAGACGGTCCTGTACACTGATCTACTAGGCTTTTCACCTCCAGGAGGACCGGAGGGGTCTGCGATCCAACGTGGGGCAAGATGATGCTGCGGCGGCTGCTGCCCATAAAGAGGTGTAACAAGCTGAGTGGCGCGAGAGTAAAATGTGGGGAAAAAGGATGCGAGGCCCCTGGCGACAAAACGGGTGAAAGGGAATGGCCACTGCCTGATGACCGAGACAAAACGTACCTTATGGCCGATTGTCGGCACCCACCCGGCAACGACTTTACATTTCCGACGGACAGGACCGGGACTGGCCGCCGAAAAAAAGCCCCCCCTTCGACTGAAAAAGACCACGCCGACGAACTGGGGGACCCTTCACCGGAGGTTTGGAAGCAGGGGTGAACATTCTAAAGAGGTACACAGGCAACGCACATAAGGCCTCGTCCAAAAAAGACTTTTTTCGAGGAGAAAAACCGGTGCGGGTGTCGGGCTGTGCGACAATACCCTCCGTGGGGGAGACAGCTGCAAACGATGCCTGACACAAACAGCTTAGTGAAAGCAAACCTGGTCTCGCCACCAAAGAAAAAAAACTAAAAGACCTGTGGAGCATCTTTACCGGCCCCCTTCCCCAGCTCTGTGCCAGGGGCTTTGGATTCCTAGCCGAAAAAAATTGGGGGGGGGGGGGGGGTGGGGTGTGGAGGGCAAAGAACATCCAGTGGTCAACTCGCCAGTAAAACGATCGTGCGGCAGGAGACCGACCCCGGGGGGACACTTCCTTAATTTCCCTATGAGACTCTCACCGATAGAAAAGTTGTGAGAGAGGAGAGGGAGACATTGAACCGTAAACCGGGCTCGGAAAAAAACTATGGATCCGCACCTCAACTTGGAGGCGATGGTGGCCATCTGGTTGTGAGTTAAAGGAGAAAAACCCTCCTGCAAAACGCAAAAAAAAGGAACAGAAAGAAGGACCGGGGCACTTCGGGCCGGTGAAAAAGATCTCTCAACAACAACAAAAACTCGGAAAAATGAGAAGGCCTAAAAAAACGTCCCAGCATCTGGTCAGGGTCCAGCCCTCGTTTATTGGGGGGGGGTTACTTTCCAGAGGGTAGAAAGGAGAACTCCAGCCCACCGGGGCATAAATAGCGAGTCGAAAAGTCGAGTCAAATCAATCCAAAAACGTTGTCCGCCCAGTAGCCTTGTAATAGCCTTGCCAGAAAAGGAAAAAAAACCGCGCCCAACACTCGAATGTCCTTTGAGCAAAAAAGGACCAGTTAAGGGGTAGGTGTCCACAAAGAAAAGCGGCTTGGAAAAGGAGTCCGGCCCTCCCACATGGGGGGACTTCTCTCGTGAGGCCTCAAAAGCAAGCCGGAAAAAAGACGAGGGAGGGAGGGGACACAGAGACACATTTAATGGTGCGCGATTCGTCCCCAGGCCGGGTCAAAAGAGCCGTTAGGTGATTGGGAAGGAGGTCTGACGACAGCTGCGAGAGGGCTTCCCGAACTAATCCGAATCACCGTTTAAGAAAAACCGAGAACGGGCCAGAAAAAAAAAAGGCCCCCGTTCAAGGGGAGAATTCACCTGGTTCGAAAGGGCACAGACGTTACAACCTCGGGAAGAGTAAAGTAAAAGGGGAGTCGAAGGGAAAGAAGAAAAGTTGAAGAGAACTTCCGGTTTCCTCGTCAAAAGCAACGTTTCAGGTCAGTCTCAATAACCTCGATCCGGGAAAAAGGGGGGTGAAAAAAAACCGCGGTCAGGTCACACACCAAGCAGTAATTCAACAAACATTTCCCTAATTTTGCAAAATAAAATCCCCCCACGCAAGAAAAGGCACGGACAGTCAGCCTCCAGCCGACCTCAAGTTGTTCAAAAACCAGGGGGGGCAGCAAAAAAGAAAAAAAAAGCCCAGCAGGGAAAACGACTAACGGTAAACACGGGGGAGGGGGGCGATCGGACAGACCGATTGGGAAAAAAAAGGGGTGCGTCACGCAAAAGTCCCGACGGGGACTACCGGCTGAAAAAAAACGCAATACAAGGGAGATAAAGAACAGGGTGGTGCGACGGGTCCTCCTATCTTCTATTCACAAGTTCGGCGGGCACGTAAACTAGGAAAGAAAAACACGGGAAAAGCAAGGCGAATCCAGCCAAAACGGGTAGCAGCTCGTCTCCGGGAGGGGGTGCTTGGTCCGGTAAAGGGGACGTTCCTAGGGGATAGGCCATCCGAGCCCGTTTAAAAAAAAAAACAGGCAGGAAACACGCAGCGAGGTCAAGCCACGCCCACAGAGGGAGGCCAGGGCGACGGACCCGTTTGTCGTGCAGTGGGTTCTAAGGCCCATGAAAGAAGGGGGCTTGTGGGAGAACGGGGGCCCTGTCGGAAAATAACCCAGGGGCCGAGACCGGACGGGAGGGACACTCCCCCGATTGCCAGGTTGTCTGCCCGAAAGGGGGGGGATCACGGTCTGACCTGTTCCCTACTTCGGAAGAAAAAAAGAAAGAAGCACACGAGGAAAGTCCTCCCAAAGCAGGAGGGGGGCAAATCGCCCCTGATTGACCGTTCAAACTTGGTGGGTGACACGGTGGGTAGCAACGGCAGAAGCCTGTTAGGTGGCTATCCAATAACAAAACTCAATTTCCGCATCGGGCAGCGCACAGGCCAAAGCAGAATGCTTAAAACATCCGTCCTTCGTGGCATCAACCTCCATTGTGTCCACAACAAAAGGAGCGAAGTGGAGACCAGTGGCGAGGTCTCAGGGGGGTACTATCTCCACCTCGACTACCTCCTGGTAGGAAAGGAGGTCAAGGAAGCAGGGATGTTCAAAGTGGCTCTTCCCTCAAGTCCGAGCCCACAACAGCCCTGATGAGCAATGAGGACTCCTGGGGAACGTGAAAACAAGACCGGTTCAGGTGCCATTCTAAACGTTGTCTTCAGGGTCTTCTAACCGAGCCCTCGTTTCTGGAGGGAAAAAGAAAGCGGACCCTTCATAAAGTCTTGTTAGACAGTCCATTGCAGGCCCTTTGAACAGAAAGAAAAACGGCGAAGAAACAAGCCCCTGGCCGGCCGTGCTAGTCAAAAATATCAGACAGAAAACACGTAGGAGTAGAAAAGGAAAGAAGAGGCCCTAGCCGAGAAACACTGGATCGCAACCCGGACTAGGCCCCCTAACTGTGACTCCACGCGTAGCAGTCCGCTCGGGTCTCCTAACCGCTTTAAAAACGGAAGACAGGCAAAAACAGTCGATTTGCTGGGGGAGGACCGCTGCGTCACCCAGTACCGCTTGCAAAAAAAAAAGAAGAAAGCTTGAACCTGCAGAGGAAAAAGCGAACTTCCGGTCTGCTTGCTGGACGTCCCAAGGGGTACGCCTTGATAGCGGGCATTTCGTCCGAAGGCGAATCACTCTCAGGTATGGGGCCTAGAAAAAAAGAAAAATCAACGTCGAAATCGGTGGCTAACAGGCAACAAAAGGCCTTTTGGAGAAGCAAAGGACGGGAGGGTTTTCGAGTTTGATTCGCAACAGAAAATGCGCGGAAGCTGCGGAGAGGCTAACAAACCTACCAAAGGTAAGGGGCCGTCAGGAGCCTGAACCACGAGTCAACCAACCGGAAAGGTTCCTGCAAAAAGGAAAAAAAAAAATGCCGCCGCCCAGGGTGGGGGGGCGGAAAAGGGAAAAACCTCCGGATTAAATTTCTAAAGAACTAAATGACCACCCGGTCAAAGTAGTGATCAAATTAAAATTCTAACCCTCATCTAGAGGGGAAGGCCGTCCACGAGGTGGTGGGGAACGACCTGTACACAGGGAACGGAAAAACACAGCACACCCTTGAGCCGAGGGCAACGGCAACGTTTCTCGACTTAAGCAAGGGGCCTTTCTTTGAAAAACGGGGGGCACCTAAGGAGGCCTGAAAAACCTGAAGGCCTCGAATGAGGGGATGTTTCAAGTGCTTCGGCCGCATTTGCCGAAAACGCCTATCTTAACAGAGAAAACCGGCGGAAAGGGGGCCCGAATGGAAGTGCTGTGCTGGGGGAATCGGCAGGCCGGCCTCGAAAAGAGAACCTGAATCCGCAGGTTGACAACAAAAAACGGTGCACTTGATCACCAGGGAGGCGGTCGGGTAAAGAAGGATTAAAAAGTCGGGCCCCTGACGAAGAAACAACGACTCTCTTCCCGGCTATCGGCATTCCGATATGGGCTGCGGGTAGGCAAGGTAATGCAAGACCGTGTAGGGGGGGGAAACCCGGGAGAGGGGGCGGGAGACCAGGAAAAGGGGTCAGGAAGGCCTGCTTCCTGCAAACTGATCCCCGGAATAACTCTCTGTCCGTATTTGGGGGCCGGACGCTGGCCACGCCGTGCTTTCTGATTTAACGAGGGGACGCCAAAGGGAACCCTGGACTGGCAGGTCAAATAAATTCCCCCTTGAAAGGTGAACAGACAAAAAGGAACTTCGCCTGCGGACAACGCGACGACCTGAGACGGTGCTTTGAAAAAAAAAAACCCAACAACACCCCCCAAAAACCGTGGGGGGGTGGTGTTTTGGGGTTGGGATCCTTGTGCCAAGGGAAAAGGGTCGTGACCGGAAAGACAGAAAAAGAAGAAGAACCCACCGCAACCAAAAGGGACACGAGGGAAACCCTGTTTTCTGTGATAGTAAAGGCCCTACCGCACGAGTACCACGGAAAAGGGAAGAAGCGACTTTTGCACAGAAACCCCGACCTCTCATGGAAAAAAAGGGGGAAACGTCCTGGACGCACGACGAACAACTTGAAACCAAGTGCCAGCGTGTCCCGCCGGACCCCGCGCTGGGAAGCGCGGCGGGAGGCCGAAAGCTCGGGCAACCCTGTGCAAGTGGGAAAGTCCCGGGGTGAAAAACACGCCGGACCGGGCGTGCAAACAAACGATGCGCGCGGAACCGATACCACGGGAAAACTCGTTGGTCGCACCGGCCATAGGGGGGTGTGCCGATAATTCCGCGCCCCACAAAAATAGTACCGGAGCCAGCAGCGGGGCAAAGCTTGATCCGCAACCCGGGACCATTCAGATGATCCGGGAGGGTAGACTGAACCCTCTGCCTATACCACAGGACACGCCGGAAAAAAGCAAAAATCTGGGGACTGGCGGGACGAGCAGATCTAGAAAACAAAACAAGAGGAGGAAGAAAGAGAGGGACTGTACAGGAACCGGTCTATCCTTTGGGTTTAGCGGCGGGGTATCCGGCCGAAAAAATCCAAAGCCACCCATGGCCGAACGGAAGAAAAAGAGAGGTCGAAAGAGGTGGAATCAGCAAAGCGTTTGCTTTAAGTCCAGTCGAGCCAGGCAGAGACTAACAGAGGCGCATGAAACACTAGAATTCGTTCGAAAGACTCCACTCAACCTGGTATCGTTCTGTCTGGGGGGTAGCTATCACAATGAGTTAACGACGCGGTGAAAACAAATGGTCAATGCACGCCCCAGTGCAGGAGGCCCCCTTCCCTACACGGAAGGGCCAGCATGTTACCTTGATTGGGACAAACTCTGCTCACAAAAAAGGCATAAAGTGGAGAAATCACACTTACATCCCTGACCGCATGTTTTTTCTGATTGCCCGGATCGGGGGGAATCAAATGCAAGAGACGGAAAATCGGAGTCGGGAAAAAAGAAACGACACCCCAACACTTTCTAATACGTGGGGCTGAATCAACTTTCCGTCTTCTAGACGGTCAAAGGGGGGAGTGGTTTCGCAAAGGAGCCAGGTACACACGTTTTGTAAGGCTTGAAAAGGTGGGGACGGCCGTGTGGGCATCAGTCTAAAGGGACTTTTGGTGTCAGAAGAAGAACTCCGGCAGTGCAACGCGGTCCAAGGTTCCCTTCCCCCAGCATCTACAATCGCAGCCGTTCAGGGGTTGGGGGCCCAGAAGTCCAGGGTACAAAACCGGCCCGCCAGAGACTTCCGGCTCAGTTTGCCCCTCGTACCAAACGGGGGAAATGGGAAGGAAAAAAAAGGGTCTACGCTCAATCAACCACTGTTTTAACAAATGGAGGGCATCACATCCCGACCCGCACGAAAAGGGGTGACTCTTCCCACGGAGGAAGAAGAAAAATCAAAGACAAAAAGCCTCCGGTGAAGGTCGGCACACAACGGGGGCTAAAAACTGCCGGGAAGAACCGCCTCCAGGGAGAAACGGGTTGACAGGCCGCGAAAGGTTTCTTCAGGCGCCCCAAGGGAGGGAAAGGGAGCAAGGAGACAAGGGAACAGCACGGACCAGGATTTTCCCCCCTTACCCTTTAGAATAAGGGAGAAAAAAAACTCGCGTCTTCGCACATGGTAGCTTTGAAAGGAACTGAAAACTCGGCAAAAAAAAAAAAAACAAGCCCATACAAAAGCCCTCTGTCCCGGCAAGGGGGACTCAATAAATGGAACAAAAAAAGGGGACATGTCCAATTACGGCCGGAAAAAAAAAAGTGCCGAAGAAAAATTAAGTGCAGTTTCGCTTCCCGGGGTAAGGGGGTGTGCGAACACCGGCCCTGCTGCCAAAAACAACTCATAAAAAGTGACTACCGAAGCGGGCCGGGTAGAAAAAGAAACCGGGGAGCAACTCCGGGGGACCGAAGGGGGAAAACGACGTAAAATTCCGCGAGCGGCAGGGGGACAGTCAGACACCACAAGCCGGGGCGAAGCGGCCCAGAGCGTTTCACCGGGGTGGGGGTACGAAGTTTGGTCATCACAAAGAGCAACAGGGGGGGGGAAAGGGGGGGGGGAGCAAGCCAGCGGAGACCCGGGGACCATCGGGGGGGGACCAGGAGCATTCCAGGCCGCGAACTCTTCGACTAATGCAAGTCTGTCCCCCCCCTCACAGGGGGGCATCTGGGAAGAGACACCGAACCGGTGTGAGATCCTTGTCTGATCGGTCCTCTTAACATCACGTACCTAAAGCAACGTAAAGCACGCTACAAAGGTATACGTCCAAATCGCCTCCAATTCGAGAAAAGTACGAAGGGTACTAGGCGAGCGTCACCAACACTTTTAACCTTCCTTAGGGGCTCCGTCGGTTCCACATAATTTCCAGGGACAGCCAGGCGAAATGTGTGTCGTGGCTGCCCACTTACCGAGCGGCCGGTCGGTAGAATGAAAGGCAAAAAATGTACGAGCTATCAGGGACCGAATTCCGGGATCCTGTGACTGGGTATCCAAAAAGACTGGGGAACTGCTTCCGGGCATATCCAACAAACAAACAAATATTAATGAAAAATAGTGCTCTCCGGATCCCGTTCAGCTGCTAAAACACTCCCTTCTCAGGGGCAAAGGCAGGGGCCATGGCTCACCGAGCAACCAGGAAAAAAAAGACGCGTACTTGCTGCCGACACCGTAGCATGCAAGAGGGGACGAAGAACCCTTCAGGAAAAAAAAACGGGGTTCGACCTGGTCGCTGAGACTGGGTCCGCGCAAGCACCCAAGGGGCCTACCACAAAGCTGCTCACTAAAAAAGTAAGGGGGGACGGCGAGCTGACATAATTTTCTAAGGACCCTGAAGTCCAAACTGCCGGTCTGGGCCCATGGGAAGGCTGTACAAACAAAGTCTTCTTCGAAGGGATGCAACTCAAAGTACGTCCCAAAAACAATTGGAGACAACTTCCTCAGACGGGTTCAGACGGAACAGGACCCCCGGTTGAGAAGAAAAGCAAGAGGGGCGGTCGAAACGAGAATTCCGGCCAGAAACTTCCTCGGCGAGAGGAGGGAGAGCAATACCCGGGGGGGGGGCCGCTGCGCCACCGTCAGAAAAAAAAAAAAAAAAAAAACAAACAAAAACTGGGAACTCATAGGGCGCTTTTCGGGCCCAACCCAACGCCAATCTGGTTGGGGACAATGCAATCGCAGGGGTCGTTTCCAAAAAGGGGAAGAGGAAAAGTCCCGGGGGAACGTGATCACAGGGAATGGCGACCCGCGGCAGAGAAAAAGAGAGGTAAAAGACTCACGTCAATGGGGGGGTTGTTTCCGGACGAACCGCCAGTTCGTTACAAAAGAAAGGGGACCCGCGGGAAGCCGAACCACGGTCCAACAGTTCACTGTCAGCAAGTACGTGCCTTGGCACCGAAAACTGCGTCCCCTGCAAAGGGGGACAGGGCCTGGACCCGGGCCCGGAGGAAGTGGTCCTAGCCCCTGCCTCCCAATTGGGCCGACTAAGCCGATCTGTTAACAAAGAGTGGCTACGGCAGCAGGGGAGGCCCCGACCCCTGGCGTCTTTCATGGGGGGGGCGCCGCCCAGACCATCGGGAAAAAAGAAAAACCTGAGAAAGGACCGGGGGAGAAACGGTCTGTCGAACTTGACGTTCTTGGGGGCCCAAAAGACCAAAAGGCGGTGGGGCCGCGCAAAAAGGCCTAGCAGGGAGGGGCGGATACAAAGACAGGTGGAATATTCGGTGTCTGGATGTTCCTGTCGGATGCCATTCATTGGAACACCATTGGAGAGGGGCCGAGCCTCAAGAAAAAAAAAGGTTCCAGGAGCGTAGGCGCGGGACGAAACTAGCCCGATCGATCCTTGTCCCAAGGGAGGTGTGAACGTTGGATTCACGACCGGAGGTCTGGAGGACTGCGGCAACAAAAGGGGAAACGGGAACCGGGCAGAAAAACCGCCAACCGTTCGGCTCAAACCAGGAAAACGGAGGTTAACTGACCTGGTCGAATTCACCGTTGGGCCGTGCTGGAAAAGAGAAAAACGGACCGGGACAGACCCCTCTCCAACTTGAAAAATCCGACTCACTGGTCGAGGGTCTAAACTGGGCTTTTTGGGAAAAAAGACGGGGGGGCGACCCCGAACAAAACGTAAATGTTACTAACCTCCTTCAGGGGCAAAGACGTAACGCCCTTGCCAACCCCCCCCCCCCCCCCCAACGGGGTTGTTCAAAACGACCTACTGGGAAATAGAGGGACGGCTGGTACCTAATTCTCCCCAACTTGAAACGCGTGTGCGCATCGTTGGCCGGTCCCTTCCCCTAAATTTGGGGGCAAGCGGGTGTCGTGTGAGTCCTGAAGACTCACCCGCGTGGAGGAACATAATGACCTTTTTCAAAAAACGCGCGTATAAAACTCTTGCGGTTAGGGATCTCAACGTTGTGCAACTCGCTAAAAAGGAAGGTATAAAAAAAAACTTTCTCGGACGTCCGCAAACTTCAACTGTTGTTTTTCCTAAAACAGACGACTGAACCTTACTAACTGACAGGACTTTCCAAACGCTGGGGTGGGGTCCGAAATAAAAGAGGATGTCTACAGGTGGAGGGAGGAAAAAGGATGCCGCGGCGGGAAAGTTGGGGCCGATTACCCCTCGGTGACCCGCGACAACTCACAAGTCCTTTGGCCCAAGGCTGGCTGGCCGGTGCACCTAA
>Ga0179593_1357089_pt1 | contig 16794 bp, 17 predicted proteins | sample CZODoug2_1_08_16_FD_185931 | JGI IMG/M metagenome (GOLD analysis project Ga0179593, IMG submission 185931) | Vadose zone soil fungal communities from Angelo Coast Range Reserve, California, USA - CZODoug2_1_08_16fungal (PacBio error correction) | ecosystem: Environmental > Terrestrial > Soil >...
CGAAAATCGACGACGTAGCAGGGATGAATGAAAGGGAAATTGCGAGTCCAAGCTAGGGAGGCTTAATGAGTTCTGACACCAAAGGTAACGAAACTGGCCCGGCGTTACAGGGGCCCGGTTATCGGTATTCCGGAAAAGGAAAACCTACACTTCGAGCGTCAACAACCGTCCACGAGCGCTAAAAAAACCAACTGTGCGGCCGAACCTCGGTTCGATTCAATCGCAAAGGGCTCGAAGCCCGACTCGGCCAAAATCAATCCGGCGCAGTGAAGAGCGAAGACAGGAAGCGGGCAGCGCTTGAAGGAAAATTGTTCGTTTCGGGCAAAAGAACAATTGCAAAGGCGATCCACACGGTGTTTTCAGAAAACGCTGATCCCGGAAGGGGAGTAATGCAAGCTCGGCGTCTACGAGGAACGGAAGGGGGGGGGGAGCGGTTCGAGGAAAGAACGATCTTCCGAAAGGAAAGGGGAAATCCTCTCGCCGAGGGACTAGAGACTGGACGTGTGCCAAAGATGAAGACAGGGGGGAATTTCGCAAAGGGTTTTCGCAAAACTGCTGTTGCAAACTAAGGGGGCACGCATCACGAAATGGGGGGGGGAGTAAAGAACGGTCTTCGGCGCGGTCTAACAAGCAAGGAGGGTCACGAGGTGATCGGGGGGGGGGGGGGCCTCGGAAAGAAATAACGTGGAGGAGAAAAGGGTAGTGCCGGCCAAATATACAATTAAGTCCGCCCTATTGATGAACAGATGGCGCACCGGGGGAAGGGCGGAAACAGTCGAGGGAAGTATGTGGGCGGCAGGGTATCTCCCTTCAGGCGTACGACAACGGCAAAAATCGGGCCGGGGAAAAAAATAAAAAATTCGACGCGTGAAAGAACTCGGCGGGGTAAATTCCGAGAATCCATAAACGCCGCGAGGGAAATTATGAAGGCCTGAAGGGCTGGGAGCACGAAGTTCTTTAGGTGAAAAATCGGAAAGAGATGAATGCGTGGTTGCTCGGGAAGGTGACTGGGGTGGAGGACCAAATCGCGCGTTTCGACAAAACCGCCGTTATTGAACACCCAAGCTCAGCGGCTGTGCGTCCTAGTTTCCGAAATCATGTCGGGGTGGGGGAAAGGCTCGGAGAAAGGCCAAGTCAGGGGCGAAGGACTGCACCTGATTTCCGAGTACTGGAGAGATAAAAACGCGGAGTGGCACGAACGATCATTGCGGAGGGAAGAAGGAAAAACAGCAAACTCTACAGGGTCGCTTACCGGCCAATTCAGGGGACGGACTGGGCCGACGCGGAATGAAAGGTAAAACTCCGCGTGACCGGGGAAAAGCGAAAAGGGGGCCCCCTTCTGCAAATGGACTTGACTGGAGTTCTGGACGACCGTTGGGGTCGGTAGCGCGCGCCACTGCTGAGTGAAACTTTAGAAAGGGGATTACCGGTCACTAAAAAGCAAAGGGGTGTAGGACTTATCCGGGAAAGGGGGGCTCCTACATAATCTAAGGAGAAAGAAATCAACCGATGATGGTCTGGGACGTGCAGCCAGCGCCGAGAGGTGGGAGAACCCGAACACCCGACGGAGGGAGAGGCTCGATTCTGGGCAGGAAGGCAAAGAGGTTTGGTCTCTTAAAGGCGGCAGGGACAAAGCGGCTGACGCCGAGCACACGATAACGTGATCATGTTGAAAAGCCGATGGCCGAGGCGCTGGCGAGTGGGGAAAATGTGCGGCGAAAGAGGGGGTTGAGAAGAGCGACTGAACAGAGAAGTAAAAGCGGCTGGGCGAGCTGTCCAGGGCAGCCAGGACCCGGCCTGCCAGGACAAGGGAAAAAACCTGTTACGAAGTGTGGAGGGCAGCAATTCTGGGATAAGGGAATTCCGCATGGACAAGCCCGGGAACGTCGGTGGATGGGAGTTAAAACCCCAAAGCACCTCTACTGCCACGGCTGCAATCAACGAGAAGCTTTAGGAACGGGCTCGCCGGGAGCTCTGGGGCTGAAGGATGGGTAGCTGGAGCGGAAAAAACCTGGCCCGGCTCTTGAAGACTGAAAAACTCGTCCCGGACAGACGAAGAATTCCAGTATATCGCTGTCGCTCAAACCGAATCGGGACAAGCCAAAGTGAGGGGAGTGAGGCAGGGTCTTAACCTCACGCATGTACGGGAAATCACTGGTGGCAACTCTGTTGAAAAAAAACACGGTGGGGGAAGGACTGTTGCGCAGGCGCTGCGTCGAAGAGGAGGACTGGCGCTTCTTTAAGTGGAAAAGAGCCTGGGGGGAACTTCCGGAACCGCTGCATGACAGAGATAGGGCAGCGTGCGGTCACGCGGTCAAGGGAGAATCATAGCTCACAACACCAAAAGGGAAAGAAGGGAGGTTGATAAAATAAGAGGGGAAAAGGTCGAAAAGAGAGCCAACTAGCGTCTGAAGACTGCTCGCGAGTCCCTTGGGGCATAAAGGGGGAATCGAAGGCACCAAAGAGGAAAAGCCCATCGGATTAGCAAGACTCAGACATAAACCCAACGTGTTCACCAGTTAAAACCAAGACGCCCGCAGGATGGGCCGGCCGATGAAGCGGCCGGCCACGCGATCGGGACAAAAACTGGGTCCGAAGGCGTTGACTGCGATAGGCTACAAACGTAGAGGGAGACGGTCAGCCCCGTTTTAATTCTGGAACTTCAAACGAGAATCGCATGCTGGGAAGGAGAAAAAAAAGCATCCGGCGGCGACACTGCCGGCGGCCAGGTAACTCCATCTGGGCAGCTGTTAAGTAGCAGCCTGGGAAGGGGGAGCAAAAAAACCTACATGCCGTGCGATCGGGAAGAGAGTTAAAAGATCCATCACGAATCTGCAGGAAAGTCACTTCTAACAGGAGCAAATTGACCGAAGTTACAAGGGTAAAAACGGAAAAGACAAAAGTACCGAGAGAAAACCAGCCAGGAGAAATGACTTTCGGCACTTAGACCCAGCTCGGGCAACTCCGTGCATCACTCGGCCAGAGGCCAAATCAGGGCGGCCACGCCGTCAACAGAGGGGGGGGCTGTCCGTGCTCTGGCCGGAGTTTCGGTAGGGAGAATCCCCGCGGGGGGCGTACCCATTGTTTGAAACACGGAACGGCGCGGACGAACAATGTTTAGGTTCGGCACCCATCGATCAAGGCGTCAGAGAGGGAGGGGGTAAACAGCCCTACCAGAAAAGCAGCGGGAAACTAGAGAACTCCGCGTAGATCTCGATGGAAGGGGGAACGGGATGAAAGGCTACCACCGGGAAGGAGCCAGAACGCACCAAGGGCGGGCACGCGCATCGTTCAGAAAAGCGCGCGCAAGAGCAAAAAAGGAAAAATAAAGCGCATACCCTTTGAGGGCCAGCCAAGGAAACAGAAAAATTTTCAACGAGGTAACACAAAGCGCCAGGTCTACTTGACACAAGCGCGGCGGGCCAGGGAACGGGCCCGGACGTTAAGCGATCTCGGAAGGGCGCGTTTGACTCGCAGGTTTCTACGAAATTTAAGAGTCGCCCAGGCTCTCAGCCTACTCAGACCGCAGGGGAGGCAAAGAACCAGGACAACGCACAAGCCTAACAGGAAGGAGAGGAAAAAATAATAAACCGCGCCATCGTAGAGAGGGCAGGGCCGGTGTTTGCCGCACGAGGGGTGGCGCCCCCGGCAATACACTTTAGCTTCATCGGAAGCAAGTTGGGGCCACCCATGGGGGAGACCCGCAGACAGTACTGGGGGAAGCAGAAAGAATCGCTGAACTACTCTTAGATTTTAAGGCAGCCGAGGTGGGATCAATCGCAGGGGTTGCAGTGTATCACAGAACTATGGGGTTAGTTCGGTGCTGTCCCGAGCCCTGGGATCAAAAAAGTTGTGACCTGGCAACGAGGGGGAGAAAAAGGTACCATGGAAGATCAAGCACCCAAATTGCGCAAAATGAAGAAAAGACGCGGATTGTAAAAGGAGGAAGAGCATTGCGGTCGAAGCACGGTCATGACGGAGAAAAAAGAAGATTCCATCAAGCGGTTCCGAAGGTTTTCGGATCTCAGAAAAAAAAATCAGAAGGGGTCATCCACCACGATGCAATGCGCACCACGGAGTGCACACAAGTTTTTTTTTGAAACCGCAGCAGTCGCCAGGAGGAACCTAGGGGGAGCAGGCTGACAGAAAAGATAGAGCTAAAGCAAACTCGAAGAGAAATGAAACGCCTGATAGGAAAACACTGAAGATAACCGAAGCGAGGGATCGCGTAAAGAATCCGATCGTCACGGGTTGAAGATGCACAGAGTCACTGGAACGAAACACCGTGTGGATCGGCAGAGACACATGGTGGGGTGGTCCTCTAAACTAAACTACGTGTGAAGGACGCCTCGGAAAAGTTCTAGGGAAGTTGCTTCAAGGATAAAGGGCAAAGGAGCTATGATCTAGCGTAAAGGGTTTAGGTGCCTGTTCTATAGTCGAAGAAAGTAGGGGACTAGGGGGGATCGCGAAATAAGACTGGAAGCAATAGGGAGAGGGCATATACTCAGAAGGGATTACCGGCCCTTCCTGGGGACAGAAACGATGAAAGAGGCCCGTAACGGGAAGCTCAGAGGACGTCCTCTCCCCTTCAGAATCGAATTGGAAGAGGAAAAAAAAAGGCACCCTCTTCTAGAAAATGGCTCAAGCTATCTAAGAGAAACCAAACGAAAGAAGGGGAAGAGAGCAAGAGGGAAGGGGAAAGGTCGAAGCAGGGATGAAAGCGACAGTGGAAAGGGAGATAGAGTAAGGATGCGAGGCGAAGACTGCAAGCAAAAAAAAAGAAAGCCAGCGTTTACTCGCGGGTTGTACTTATGTCCATTCGAATAACACGTAGAGAGAGTCCTTACTAGCAGATGGCAAAAGAGGATGGGGAAGGAGCCGAAGGGACATGCTGGGCGATGCTAACACTGAAGAGAGGAAACCTTCAATCGAGGAAAAAAACCTACGCGGGAGACAACAGGAGAGGGGGACTGTATAACTGAAACTTGCAGGAGGAGAAATGCAGCGGAGGAACGGAACGGGTGGCTTTAGCGAACGACCAAAAATGGGGGGGATAAACAAACGTTGTTCGGGGAGAGAGAAGGCCGTGGAAGATGACTGGGCATAGTAAAGCGTCTAAAAGGGGACAATAGAGCCGGGCTGCAGAAAACGGTTCTCATAATCGCTTGCCCGAAGGGGCTGAATCCATTTTTCATTGGGGGGAAGAATGAAGGTCTCCCAAAACGTCGGAAGAAATGCCTTGCGCCAGGAGTCGGGGGGGGGGCAAAAAGGGGTTAAAGCGATGGGCGCACGAAAAACAATTCGGGGAGGCCACCGAAGTGGGAGAGAGCTAGAAAAGGCAGCTCGTCGACTAAAAGGAGAGAGTTTGCAAGAATGGACGCATGACATTTCTTTCGTACTGTTCGTTGCAAGGGATGGGAGGGCCTCAGTTCGAATGAAAGAGGTGATGAAAAAAAAAAAGAGGGAAACTTGTGTGTGCCTTTCACGAGGATTAAAGAAAGGCAGGGGACTGAAATTCAAAAAAGGGAAGCAAAAACGTCAATGTTTAAAAAAAAATCGCCAAATAGGAAGGGGTTCTCCAGAACAAGGGTTGAGAAAAGGGTGACACATCAAGAAAAAAGACCTTCATGACCCGGGGAAAAGTCTATTGATCGGCAAAGGAGAGAGGGAGGAAATAAAGTGCAAGAGAGAGGAAAAGGCAAAGGGGGGAGCACGGGTGCTGATGCCAAAAACCAAGGCCGCTGCAATGAAGAGTGAAACCCATACGATTGCCCTTGGGCAGAGGGGGAAGAGGCCAGGGGGGGACCAGGCAGGGTCGACCAAGACGGAGCAAGGAGTTTTGCCGACAAATATTACGTGCTCGTTGGAAGGAGGGGGGGAAGCGACTGGGGAGGGAAAAAAAAGATCATTGCGCTCCCAGCGAAGAAAAACGAGAAACTGACGAGGGGAGCGCTTGACCGCCGGGTAGTATGAGGGTCCTCCGCGCGTAACCTGTGCGCAGGGGCCCTTACACCAGAGAAGGGGACCTGGTCGGTCACCGGGAAGGGGAGGGCAAAGGAGTCCCAAGGTTCAGGTACTAAAAGAGGGAATGCTCGGATTCTCTTGGAAATCGCGGTAAGGAGACAAAGCTCTGGCGCCGAAGAGGTTGTGGCTTTATCCTGAACCAACTCGGGGGCGGAGAGAGAAAAGGAGGGGACGATCTAGGGGTGAGAACGAAGGGAGGGGGCAATCCAAACTCGAAGAAGTGGTAGGGGGGAAGGAACCACAGACACAGCGAGGAGGGGGAAATCTAACGAAGTATTCATGAAACCATAGATGGTGGGGGGAGTAGGAAAGATGGAGGTCAGGCAAAATCGCTGGACGCCTAAAAAAAACAACAAAGTTGAATCAATGGTTAAAGAATCCAGACCGTGGGGAAGGGAGGACTCTTTCCGGGTGAGCAACAAGAGGGGGACGGGGAAGCTTTGTATACGGAGTCTGCAGAAAACCTGGGATCAGACCCACGAATAATAAGGGCCAGGAAATGACGGTACTTCGTTGGGGAACAGGCAAAACATGAAGGTCAATCGGCGCCTTGAGGAAGAAAAAAGATCTTTTTATCTCGAGAAGGGGGGAAGGCGCCGGTATAGTAGGGGGGGATTTCTTCTACAAAGAGGGAACCAACCTGCCAACTACAAGGGAATAATCTTTGCACGAAATAGGGGATAATAAGGAAGGGAAGGGGGGAGCATGAGAGCATACCAGACTGGCCTTCGGGGGAAGCTGACGACAGAGGACCGAAATAAGAAAATGAAGCGGAAGAACGATCTAAGTCAAAACTAGAAACAACAGTTGACTGGAGATCCGGCAGAAGGAAAACGCCAGTAGGAGGGAATAGGGGCAGGGTCCTTTTTTCAAACAGCCACACTTTGATGTAGGGAGGGGGGGGTTGCGCAGGAAAAAAGCGCAAAGAGGAAGCCGAAGCTTCCCTTAAAATTTTTGCCCTTACTCAAAGGACCGATCGATCAGGGAAAAACCAAGAAAAAGAAGAGGGGGGTCGGGCGGTCACGAGGTCAGTTTCCTTGGAAAAAAAAACAACAACTGAGTGGAATGAATGAAACTGACACAGTGAAAAGAAAGGCCCTATCTGAGGTCCAGAGGGGCAGAGAGGGAAAGACTGGCTGCCATCAAAGAAAGGCGACGAGTCCCAAATAAGCATTAAAAAATCGCATCTCCTTGAAACCGAAGAAACTTCCACCGTTGTGAAAAAAATCTTGGAAAAGAGAGCCAGCATATGTCACAAGCAGTCCGCCATCGCTACATGCCAGCAATCTTGTCGAGATAGGGGGGCAGAAAAGGACGGGACAGGGAAGAAAAGGAACTTGGACCCGGTTCCGTGCCGAAGTACCTAGCGCAGCCGGCCAATGGGCCGCTCCATCAAGAACAGAGGTCCGCAGAAGGAACGCAAAGGGTAACAAACAAAAGGGGGAAAAAAAAAAACGTGGGACTTGAAAACCTGGGGAAGCTAAGTGGGAAACAAGCTATTTCCGCGTAAAATAGATCGGACATATCCGACACGATCGAAAAAAAGGAGTAAGCAGTCTCACGGGAGAGGTGATGAAGCAGGAAAGGCATAAATTCCTTTTACGAGCAGCAAAGGAAAAGGTTCCTTATCCATTCGCGGCGATCTTATCCCCACAGAATACTCTCCAGTCCCGCGAGGGGGATCACTCTTCAAGGAAAGGAAATAAAGAGTTAGAAAAGAGACTTACAAAAAAATTGGGATTCATAGGCCGCATCGCTTGAAAAAAAAAAATCTTCTAAGTCCTACTCGTCCAAAGGGAAAAAGTCAGGGTGTGAGCCAGAAAAAAGAACGCGAAGAATCGCCACATAGGTGGTTAGACAGAGGCTACACGAAAGGGACTGAAACTGTGCTCAGACCGTAACAAAAAAGGAAAGAACGTCCTCTTAGAGAGGAGAAACCCGAGGGGGGCGAAAGAAACAAACCTCTTGGATCTGAAAGCTAAAAAGTCTCCAGCGGGACGAGCAATCGTTAAAACTCTCGCCGAAAGACCATCCAAGTGGTACGGCCCGGCCACGTCCATTGGAGAAAGGCAACAGTCGATGGAAGGGCAAAAGGTCCGGCAAGCATAACACGTCGGCGAAACAGGGAGAAGCAAAAGGGGGTCCGTACTCTCGAACCAGTGAAACTTTTCGAGTGTCAAAACTGGGGGCAGAAAGACAATGATCTCTGGCAGCTTAAGGACAAGGGTTTTCTTGAAAAATCAGCTGCACGCTCCAAGAAGGGGAAATAGGGATTCCCTGAAGGGGGGGGGGAAACTTGCGGGAAGCAAAGACCTGAAAACGAGCTGCTGGCAGGAAACATAGACGAAACGAAAAGGGGGGTTTAATGGGGGGGGAGGAAAAAAGGTGGACGTGGGGTGCAACGCCCCGATAAGAAGGAAACGAAACCAAGGGAACTTACTCGTCCGGGTGCACATTCTCCGACGGGGAGGAAGAAGAAACCGCTCGGCCGAGCAAGCCTCGCCAAAAATCGAAAGAAAGTTGACAGGCGGTACCATCACACCGAAGGGGGGGCGGGGTGCATTGGAGCAACCAGGGAATAAGTTGCAAGGGATGTCGGGAAAATTGAAGGGGGGGAGAGCAAAACTTTGTGCCAAACAGCAAACAACTGTAACACAAAAGGAAACAAGCCAGGTTTTCATCAAGCGGTCGGGTGGGGCAGGAACAGATTGCCGCCGACAACCGAAACGTGGATCCAGAAGAGGGGGAACGAGAGAACAGAGAGCGGGAGAGCCCGAAAAGGTTTCATCGGCAGGGTGTCCCGCACCCAGGGGGGGACGTGAGGAAAAGCCAAGTCACCAGCCGTTGCCAAAAGGAAAACTGGCGCAAGAGGAAAAAAACTAAAAGGTCGAGGCCCGGAAGGACGGACAGACCAAGAACTGGACCAGAAAGGCCGGATCGGGAAGGAAGAAAGAAGAAACGCGACCATACCACGCCGGGGGAAGGGGGGAGGAACTACGGAAGAAACGGAGGGGACGATGCCCAGAGCAATACGGAGAGGTTAAAGGCACCGTTTTGCCAAACACAATTGCGGGGTCCGCTAAAAGACCAAGACGAATCCTCTTCGAGACTTCGGGCCGGCAGAAGGGGAAAAGAAAAAAAAGTTAAATACGCGGGAGGGGGGTATAAAAGCAAGAAAAATGAAGAAGGATGTTTCGCATAGGGGAAACTAGGAGCAAAAGGGTTGTTCCTAGCTCGCATCCATAGGGGGCCAGGCAGAGAAAGTGTCGGGCCGGAAAAAACTCGTCTCAAAAAAGTCAAAAAAACGCAGGGGGGGGAAGTTGTCAAAGAAAAACCTCCTTCAGCTAAGAAAAAGGAACGACCCAAGGCATACCTATTAAAATTCGAGAGGGAAATGAGACTCTCAACAACACAGGGGAGGAAAAAAAGAAAGGGAATCGGAGCGAAGCGGGGGAACGAGTGCCGTACAGGAAATGTCGCGAAGATGGAAATATCCCTCTTACTGAGAAGCCAAGAGGAACGGGGGTTTCAAGTGAAGGGGGGGGGAAATGACGACTATCAGGCAAAAAAAAGGTTCAAGAATTCGAGGCCACCGGGCCACTATCTGCTGAAAAAACAGGGACGAGGATCGGGAGATGCGAACAAGCTTCGATCAACGCGAAGAGATTTAACCACTACCGGAAAGGGAAATTTCATCCGCGCATAAATGTCAGCAAAAGAAGTCAGACGAAAGAAGCGGGAAACTATCGAAAGGCCAACCCCAAGTGGCGCACAACAAGACCAAGTGCTAGCGATCCCAACGTTTTTCAAACGGGGACAAACAATCCTGACTAGATGGGCAAGAGGGGGAAAGGAAAAAAAAGCCAGCTAGAACGAGTACATCGGGGGGAAGCCTAGAAGGTCGTATTACGTGGGGGTTAGGAAGAAGGGCGAGCGCTGTTCAAACTCGCCGAGGGGCTGAATAAGTACAAATATAGAAAACGGCTGGCGAAAAGGGAAGGGGAACGGGGGGGGTTGCAACTGTGAATCAACGCAAAGTTCGGGGTGTGAAAAAGGGAGGGGCGCGGAGAAACAGAAGGCGGACGCCCGATCGGGGAGTGAAGGGGGGACGATGAACTTGGTCTTAAAAAGACCTTTCGGCAAGATTTTCCCAGGAAAAAGATAAGAAGGGGAAAGCAAAATTGGCGCACAGGTCGTGGCGTCTGAACAGAGCGTGCTTACCACAAAGGGAGGGGAAAAAGTCAAGGGCGACTGAGAAAAGTAGAAAGGAGTGGCCATGCAACAATACGAGGTGATCAACCTCGGCGGAAAAAGGTGAAGGGGGGCCCGACAATCCTTTCCGAACCGCGAGCGAGGGGGAAAAAGCTGAGAGGGGGCGACTCCCGCCGCTCTGTTCACAGGTACCAAATGGCGAGGAATAGGTAATCCAGGGGTAACGGGCCGTTGATCGGGTTAAAACCAAACACCTCCTGTTTAGATGTGCCAACAAACTTAGGGCATATGTTTAAAAGCGAAAGGTCCAAAACGGGGGGGACCAAGGGGGGGAAGCAACCATTCGGCGGTCAGGCGGAAGTCCTTTCGAAATTGTAAAATCACCAAACGGACAAAAGGAATCGCCAAAAGCGAAAAGACAACTAAGCTCTTTCTAGCTGTGGGAATGCAGGGAGGCAATTCAACTTGGACGGGGGCGTAACAAACGTGCCCGAAAAGTGGACCGTTCCAAAAGGCAAAACCCTTGGAACCAATGGGCCGCGTATCCCAGGTTTCTTTACAGCAAACGGTGGGGGGCGGGGAAGCGTCCCGCGAGGACTGAAAACGTGAAAAAAAAGTCCTGTGAGAAGGGAGGATCTCTGTCTGGAAGGAATGGACGTTGGGGGTTTTTTGTTTGCCTCCTGGGCACAAAGGTGATAAATCTAGATCATGAACGAAGGGGGCCGGACCGATGAGGAAGGTAAATTCTTGAGCAAACGCGAATACCGGTGACTATGGTGAACCCAGAAAAAAGCGCAAGGGACAAAAAGGGTGGCAGGAAAGATCTGGCGTGAATAAGGGGAATGTTTCATCTTGACAGCGGGACGGGGCGTGCACTAAATCGACTTTAAAGTCCGATCCAGACTAAACGGAAAAAAGGCGCTTTCTGCCCTAAAGAGGGTTTCCTATTTCAATGGCCGGGGTGAGGGAACTGAGTCTTTGTCGAAAAAAAAGAACTGATCATGACCAGCGATGGCGATCGGTAAATGGTACTCCGGGACGCAAGAAAAGCCACAAATACAGGAGGAATAAGTTCTGGAGACGGGGAAGCGCAGCATCAGGATCACCTAAAGGAGTGAAGAACCGAAGAGTCGTCTGCTCTACATGCGCAGAAAAGCACTTCAACTTAAAACTACTCTTCCTCGACGCGCAGGACTCCGGAGGCGGGGGGGTGACTGAAGCTGGGAAATAAAGAAAGCAAGGCCGATAGGGAAAGATATCCAACGCGGCACAGGGGCTGATCGGACTTACGGAGGATCTCTCTAAACGAGATAGGCGAAAGACTCTCCTTGGGGGCTCGATCAGGAATGAAGGAGGGAGGGGGGCACGATTCAAGAAGCACTGGCCGCCGCGAAGAAAAAGGGCTGGGACACAACGGGGGGAGGGTGGATCCTGCTCTGTGGACTGACCTGAGAACTGTTTGCGTTCTAAAGATGCCGCAGGTGGCCCTGAGAATCCGAGGGAAGACCTACGCTAGGGAAGCTGCGGACCAAGGTTGCCTGTCATCGGGTCGCAAAAAAAAAAAACAAAACGGAGAAGGGGGGGAGGAAGAAGGAAGAAAGGAAGCTTGACCCGCGAAACCCTCGGGAGGCAGTGTCCTTCAAGGAAGAGAAGGTCCACACTCCCTGAGGGAAAAAACCAGTCACCCAATCACGGGAAACTTCCGAAGGCGTGACGAACAACTACTACCGACATAAGTATGTAAACAAGGGGGGGCAAAATACTAAAATAGATCTCTTGAAGGGCTTAACGAGGGTTCGAACACAAGGTTCATCTCCTTTGACCATAGAAAGGAACAGCAGGGGAGGAATATCTCCAAATTGCCGGAGGGCGGGGCAGCGGAAAGGCAGGCAGGGTGACATCCGCGCTCCAAGAAATCTGCAAACTCGCCGGGCGCAATTGAATACCTTGTCTGCTGAGAGACGTGAAGAGGGGGGGCCGGGGCATAGGGGTATAAAAACCCGAAAAAAAACCGTCGGACGAAGGTAAAAAAGCCATCCCGATCTGCTTGAGCCAAAACTCGAAGGCTTTACCCGAGGAGTGGGCAGGGCGCTCGCTTCCCTGAAACCTGTTACAGGGTGGGGGAAAAGGGTGAAATGGAGAAGGGAGGGATGGGGGGTGGGGGGGCGGAGTGGACGGGTTCACCCTCCTCTGTTGCCAAAAGCCGGAGAATACGGACTCTTTAAAAAGAGGACCTACACAAAGGCATGACAACAGACTTCACGCTCAAGAGTTCCAAAGGCAACTCCTTCAACATCACGTGGAGGTATTAGCTCTCCGTCAGCAGGGTTTTGATTCTTAAAATCCCATCAGAACATTGGAAAAAATCCGAGGGGAAAACGAACAATCCTGAAAAAAAGAACCTCTCGGTGTTTCTTCTGCCCCAAATCTCTAAACAACTTCGGGGGGAGTCTTAACGCAGGACAGTACAAAAAGAAAATCTACGAACGGGAGGGGAGAAGAATAAAGGCGGAGATATCGTTGTCGCCCACAGGTAGTTTTGACAAAAACAAAAAAACTCGTAACCGGTAATCACCTTCTCACATCAGTTCGAGGAAGAGTTCAGCAAAATACTATCCTTATCAAATACCTTTCCAGAACCTTTGGGGAGAACGAACATCAAGGTCTGCAGAAATGCCCGCATTCGGTTAGGACAAACTTCAGCCAGGGAAGGGCGAGCACGCGGCGGAAAATGAAAAGAAGACCGATGGACTAAGAGTCGCCTGGGTCGCGTTGGGGGATCCGGCGAACTCGGGTAATCTCGCCAAGGATTGCGCGCGCACGCACGTGAGAAGCCAATGGCCGACTTGCAGGAGAAAAAACTGGCACACGAAGCGCTAAGCTGAACAACCAAGGGGGCAGGTCGGACGAGTGAACAATCGTGTTGGGGGAAAAGCAAAACAAAAGCAGGCAACGAAAATGAGCTGCAACAAAAGGCCATTTCACAAACGCCCGAGAAGCCTACCAAATCCTCTCGCAAGAGGAAGCAGTTTTCTCGGGAGTACCAGAAAGCCGTAGTGATCACCTCGGAAGGTTTGCAGGGGGAAGAACGGAAATGTTGGAAATCCGTGGCAAAGGGGAAAATGGAAGGGCCGATCAAAACAAACCACACGGAGGGAAGAGGCAGCCGAGCTGTTAAACGACCAGGTGCGCCAGAATGTGGGAAAGCAACCACGCGGGCGATTTACTACGGAAAAAAACAAGCGGACCGTCACAGAAAAGTCGCACGTTTCATGGAAGTCCAGAAAAGAAAAATCGGAACCTCGTGTGGCGAAAACGCGCGGTCGGAGCACCGGCGAAGAAAAAAATGTGGGGGGGGGGGGGAAGGCAACAAAAACTCGTGTCCAAAAGGCAACTCAAACAAAACAAAGCCCCAGTGCGGCGCCAAAAATCTTCAACCCATAGCGAAAGCAAACTCCTCTTCGGGGGCACCAAGGAAGAACTAAGCCCCGGCTCGGGGGTCCAGAGCTGTTGGGCCCATCGACCTTATCGGAAAAGGGAAACAAAGTGATATACACGGGGGGAGAAAGGAAACGAACAGAAAACTGCCTCTTGCAGGATCCAGTTTAAAAAGCAGGATCCATTTCACTGAAGAAGGGGAAGGGTCAGAGTAGTGTTATGCTAAGAGAAAAGTGTTTTGCGAGAGCATGTTTCACATGGTCACATTTAAAAATCATCCTTTTGGGGTCCAATAGTGGCATGACGGGTGTCAGGCGACGCTACGAAATGGCGCGGCCAAACCTGGGGAGAGGGAAAATCACGAGGAAGGAACGCCGACCAGTAAAAGCCCGCATGAATTCGGGGGACATCGCCCAAAAAAAAAAGTCCTGGGGTGTGAAAAAACAAAAAAATTGTGGGGGGGGGGGGGCGGAGAGGGGGGGGTACAGGTTCCAAACATAGAAAATGAACCCACTTAAGGGGGAGCGCTGCGGAGTCGATCACGAGCGCGTGGGAAACACGTAAAATGGGTGGGGGGGGGTCGTGTAGAAAAAAACGCCAAACAACAACGGGGAAGAAGGGGAAAAAAAGAGTAAAAAAATACAAGCTGTTTGAGCAAAAAAGAAAAAAAGAAAAAAGCGTTCGGTGGGGTGGGGCGGGGGGGAAAAAAAAGATACGGATGTGCGAATGCCGGTACTGTGTGTGGGCTGTGGGGGGGGGACGTGTCTAAGCCTGCTCTAGTGCGCGCGCGTGTAGCGCGATGTTCTCGGGGTGTGAGGGTGGTGGGCTTCGTGACGTTGAGGTGATGGGGACCGTGGGGGGGGGGGGCGGCTGCGACTGGTGCGGACGGCTGGGGTGTGGAGGGCGAGGGTGGACTTGGCGTGTCGGTGCAGCGGTGGCTGTGTGTGGCCGAGGTGAGATGTGGTGGGGATGGTCCGGGGGGATGTGGGGGGGGGGGGGGGGGGGGGGGGTCTGGGTGCTCAAGCTGGGGGGCGATAAGGGAGCGTATCGAGGTGGAAGTGGTCCGCGAGTGCACTTGTACAGGTCCCTTCGGCTCACTGCAGAGATGTGCTATCGAACGGTGAATTTGTAAGTTCAAGAATAAGGTGACTATAAGAGACGGGTACGTGGGCCAGAAGCGATCCGAAAGGAGTGCCTCCTTCACGGCCATCTCGGATGTAGGAAAGACCAACCGGGAGCGAGGAGCGAGACTGTGAAAACAGATCGGAGACAAGGAATGCTGAGAGATCCCATGAGAGCGGGGATGAAGATGAAGCAAGAGAGGGCCTTGCCTTTCGAAACTTCGGTTGGGGGGGAGAAGGGTTTGCAGCGTTGCCGGAGAGAAAAAATTCTTGGGTGTATGCAAGGGCCCGTCTCTCGGAGGGGGAGCCGACAAAACAGAGAGTTCGGGGGGGGGTAAGCTTCCTGCTGAACTTGGTGTAAACTAGGGTTCTGTGGGAAGGGGGAATATTTGCGAAGTCTTGAATGAACCGCAATGGTGAAAAGGGGCACCTGGGGTATCGAGACGGACAGGAAAGAGAGGCAGGGACCGGAAAGGGGGGTGGGATCGAAAATCAAAGGCGACGTGCACGCATCCATCCGGGGGGTGTCTCCAAGGGGGTGCCACAAGGAAGTGGTGAATCAAAACGGCTTGATCGGCAAAGAAACACGCGCAAGTCTTGGCGAGGAAAAAAGGACCCTTCTCTGGGCTGAAAAACCGTAGAGGTAGGGTGGCAAAATGTCGCGGCTCCGTTTTGTGTGGAAGGGGGAGGTTCTATCCACCACCTCGCGCTCCTTCCTTGGGGCCAAGGCGTCTTTTCTCGGGCTGTATCAAAGCCGCTCGGGGGGTGTGCCAGGGCGCTGGTGGTACCTGGCGGCGTTCTGCCGACTGTTGCGCTGCTCCGAGCATCACGAGGGGGGCGCTAGATCATGGGCCTCTAAAGGAAAGCCGCCCAAGCTACCGGATCGATGGATCTCTGGGAAAAGGTGCGTATTTCCTGGGACTCAGGGAGCGTCTAACTTGCACAGGGGGACACTTACAGCGGACTTGTGTTTCACAAAGGTGAAAGGATTTAATATAAATGGGAGCCGGGGAGGGTGATCGGCGCTAAATTAAACGATGAGAGTCCCATAAAGGTGAGCAAGGGGAGCGGGGGGAATGACCGCAAAGGTGGTAAAAAAAAAAGCCCTTCCAAAGGGGCACAGAAGAGATCTACGATCGGGAGCCTTGAGCCTTAGTGTATTGGCTGCTGAACCATCCTCCGGTGAGGGTGACGAAAAAAAATCTGGAAAGGGGCTAGCCCCAGGATTCGGCAGAACTTGTGAAAGAAAAAACAAAATGTTTGCTGTCTAATTCGGCGTCCGGTAAAGGAGACAAAAAAAGATTCAGGACATCACTCGCATAAACAAGTTGATTTTTGGAAGGGGTGAGGAGGACTACTCATTTCAGGGGATAGGATGTGACATTTGCTCGGTTTTCTCTCTAAGTGGGGGGCTACGTCGCGAAGCATTATCAGACAAAACTGATGTGCAAAACGGGAACAGAATTCCGAGTTCTAAAAGTGTCAGGACGTAAGTCCCGGGTCAAACGATGGGAGGGGAATGCTCACAAGACATAAGGATTTCTGCACTTTTCGCTATGACGAAAAAAAAACTCGTAGGGCGTCCTACGGGGAACAATTCAAACGGGTCAACGTCGGGACCAGCGCCCTGGAGAAGCCGGACAGAGAGTGGGGCGCTGGAGCTGAGCACACCTTTCCGGAATTACGCTGTCATAAGAAAGGACAAAGGGGCTGATAACGCCTAAAAGGTCTTGGGAGAAAAAAACAGAACTATATAGGGCCTAACCCAGGGGACTGGTAAAGCACGGCATGTCTGGCTGTTAAGGAGCCCTTGTCTAACTATCCTGGGGGGCAACGGGTGAACAAAAACAATTGGGCAGTGTTTTCGGAAGGGTTCTAGTGCGGCCGGCCGAGGTCGTTTGGCCTGCCCGGGTCAGTACCTGCTCTTGGGGATGATTGACGAAGAGGAAGGACCCGAGACGATAGGAGGGAAACGCAACACTCTGGGGGAAGTTTCATC
>Ga0179593_1400073_pt1 | contig 16794 bp, 21 predicted proteins | sample CZODoug2_1_08_16_FD_185931 | JGI IMG/M metagenome (GOLD analysis project Ga0179593, IMG submission 185931) | Vadose zone soil fungal communities from Angelo Coast Range Reserve, California, USA - CZODoug2_1_08_16fungal (PacBio error correction) | ecosystem: Environmental > Terrestrial > Soil >...
CGCCTTTAGGCCAGGGGAGTACAAAAGAGGGGGGATGTAACATGAAGAACTACATTAATCGTTAAGAGACGGCGCTGTAAGAGGGTGTTGTAAAGGAGGCGGGGGAATCTCTTACAAACAAGTGGTCAACAGAGTCTGGGGGCGGCTCTGGTGCAGGACATCCTGGTGATAAACCTTCGATGCTTAAACAGCAAGAGGGAGGTCGATGCTAAGCAAAGAGTCAAAATCTCGTGGGCAGCTGAGAAGCTGCAAGATCCATAGAAGAATTCACCGAGAAAAAGAAAAGCAAGGGTTGAGGGTCAGGAGCACAATTAGGAGCAAAGAGCACGAGAGGGATTTGGCCACGAAGAAAGCCCAGCAGTAAGCAAAAAAGCAGGGCAAAAAAGCAAAAAAAAGGTAAAGTTACTTCACCAAAAGGCGTCCGGATTAAAGGGGGAAAAAGAAGACGCGAAACCGACGGCACAAAAGGTGAGGGACGCGCAGGAGGGATCCAATTGGCGGACGTCAAGAAGAAACCTCTTGTTCCAGGGAGGACCGGTATGGGAAGGCAAACTGAAACGAAAAGAAAAAAAAAAAGAGGATGGATCCAGTAAGGGTTAAAGAAAGGGGTAAGGGACGAAACATAACCGCACGGACATTGGGGGGGGATATCTATCTGAGGGGAAGGGGAGTTTTCAAAGAGGATTTAAGGGAAAAAGAAAAATAAAGGAGATACGAACAGGCGTAAAAACTGTTGAGAGGAAAACCCGATCGGTTTGTCGGCAAAAAAAGGTGACCACACTAAAAGGAAAGAGTAAACAGAACATGACCCGCGCCTGGGAAGAAAGAGAGAGAGCAGAGCGAAACGCTCGAGACGAAATGGAAAAAAGGAGGGTGTACAAACCTCGGGGTGGTAGAACATCGACGGCTTTCGAGAAAAATTGCAGAAGGTCGCAGGGAGGGAAGGAAGTACCGGGAGCGGGAGGGCGGCACCTTCGGAAAAGAAAAAAAAAGTTAGAACTCGTGCATAAAAGGCAAGCTTCGCCGGGAAGCACATAAGGGAAGAAGTAGAAACGGCGAAAAAAATGATCGCTTGTAAGAAAAAGTGAATTGGGGTAAAATCAGAAATCAAAACGGTACCAGGGGAGATCAGCGGCGAAGCTAAAACCCAGGGAGGAAAAGAAGGTTTCAACAATATCGCTCTCTATTTGAAAAGAAGGGAGAAGGCAGGTAAGCCGCAGAAAGGGCTGACGCTCGAAAAAAAAAGAAAGCGGCACTCATCGGGTCTGAAAAATTCAGAAAAGGGACGGCAGGCCAAAGGAGAAAACAGGTTTTGAAAGGTGATCTAAGGAAGAAAAAAAACTTCCCCGTGGGCAAGAAGCTACGCCAAAGGAAGAAACAAGGCCGGTTTGCGCGGTAAAGCAAGAAGGTTACCCGAATGAAGAACCCACAAGTCAGGTTCGACGGAAGAAAATCCTGATGCTGCTGGAGGAAGTTGAGAGAAGTCCTAGCGCATCTGAGGGAGGGGATTAGCGAGACTGTGGTTCGGAAAGGCGATATTGCGGCGGCCCGAATAGAGGATGGGACTGAGGAGGATTGACCTTTGTTACTAGGGACAGAGGGGATCGCATCCCGTTCGGACTGGAAAGAAAGGAAACGAGAGAGGGGGGTGGCCGACTCCATACCATGGAAGGGGGAATGCGTAAGACCGGAAAGGTGGGAACTCTGAGGGGCTTTTAACCCGATTGGACCGCAACAAACTACAAACCTTTAAAGGGAACCTAGAAGGCCTAACAAAAAAGGGAACTCGGCCCAGGTGTCAGAGAAAGAACAGGAAAAAGGACATCCTGAAAGGGAGGCGACCAGAAACGAGGAATTTTAGGGAGGGAAAAATAGAACTCATCAACAACAACAGTGGGAAAAAAGGAAAATAAAGTGGGGACTTCGAAAATTACCAAGTCGAAGGGGGGGAGGAAACGGACATGGGTCTAAGGGAGGGAAGTCAACGGGTCGTTTCGCCTAAAAAAGAGTTCTTTTGCAGGGAAGGTAGGGTGGTCCACTTGAAAAACAACGGTGCGCCGGCAGCAGGGGGAAATAAATCGAAACAAAAACCACAAATCGTCGGATACACAGGGGCAAAGGAGCTAGTGCCATTGGAGGGCACGCGGAAAAACGGGGGCCTATCGCACAGCAGAGGGGCTGAGGTCGAGAGATCAGGGGGTGCATGATTCATCAGCCAAGGTCACATCAAAAAGCAAAGAAGAATGGGGGCGGGACGGCGCCCTTAAAGATCAAATGCCGGCCCAAAAAGGAGGAGACAGCATCAACGCGACCGGCAGGAGGGAAGTAGCAGAGGAAAGTCAGCACGGGGGCAAACGTCTGAACTTTCCGGGGAAAACTCGTGGAGAGGGCGCTCGCGAAAAGGACGGTAAAAGCTGAAAAGGTGCAGGTTGAGGGGCTGAAAAGATGCGAAAAAAATGACACGGGGAAGGGGTTAAGGGGATCGAGAAAAAAAAGGTGAAAAGATTTCGGTCTGCAAGACCGGGGAGGACTTCATCCAAAAGAGAAAAGGAGAGTGCTCAAAAGGGGCGAGGAAGGGAAAGAACCGGCCATAACCAGCAAAGCGAAGGGGCAGGAAGAAAAACGATCGAGAGGGACGAATCAGCGATCTAAGACAAATCCCCTTTGAAGACTCGAAAATGAGAAAACAGTTAGGTCTGTTGATCTAGAGGGAAAAGGAAGGGGAGTAAACCGCGATGGCATCGAAGAGATTGAGGGAAGGGCCGTAAAGGGCGTTCTCAAAGATTACGCAGAAGGGGGAAAGAGGTGACCTACTCTGCGGCAGGGGGGGACTTAAAGGGGCTCCAGTGCGCTCGAAGGAATGTCAGATACGAAGGATAACCAGCATCACCCGCAAATTGGGTGAAAAGAAGGAGATAGAGAAAAAAAGCGCTGGGGGGTGAAAAAAGTCATGGGAGGGTTCGCGAGAAGGAGAAAGGGACCTAATCGGGAGCGAGGGCGAAATTCCTTGGAGGAAAAGTCTCAGGGGGGGGGGAGGCGGGCAGAGGGGGCAGCGTGCGTTAGGGTTATGAAACGGAGCCGTCTCGCAACGCAAAAAGCGGGCCTCTCAGAAAAAAAACCGGGGGGTGGGGGGACGAAACTGGTCGTCGAAAGGGGGAGGGAGGTCGGAATTGAACCACTAAGGGCAAACTGAAAGTCAAGAAGCCGATAGAAATTCAATTCAGACGGTACGATAGAGTCAAGCGTCAAAAAGGAGGGGTCTGCAACACACCGTGGGAAGCCAAGATCTTTGGTCATTGGAGGGAGAATCTTGGAGTGTCAAACATCGGGAGATGAAAACGCCTGCGACGCTCTCGCAAGAAGAAATAGCCCGACGCGCCCGAACAAGTGGGGACGGAGGGGGGGCAGCACAGGTCGCCTTGACCTGAAGAGTGACTGAAAGAAAAAAAATTTATCTTGGTCAGGCGTCGACCAGGGGGGGGCATTTCCTGAACCTGGAACTCATGATTGGAGTTGGGACCAAATTGTCTGGCTCTGCGCGGGGAGGAGAAACTAAGGCTTAAAAAAGCGAAAAAGCGCGAGGTCCGAGGACCGGTGGAAGGAGGGAAAGGGGGGGATATCAGGAAGCACTATCAGCAACAGCGGGTGTTACAAAATGGAGGGCTAAAAGAGCCCGGACGGGCTGAGCATCAGACAGGGGGCTTCGAAACAAGGGAGGGGCTGCAAATCGCTCAAAACTCGGGGTGGACCTTTGGGGGTACGCGATGGCCTGGTATTGCTAAGTAGGGTACCGCAACAAGGAGATCAGCGCAGACGGGGGACTGTCTACTGGTATTTCCCGTAAGGTTTAAATAAAGGGGTAAGAAGGGGGAGAGGAATGCTAGGACTAGGAAGAACAACACACTGATATATGAAAGAGAGGAAGGGAAGGGACCTGGCCCAGGAAGGGGGAAGGCGTAAACAAAGAGGGGGGGGGGGAACCATTAGGGTAACTACACTATAAGGTAAACGCGTAAAGAGAGAGGGGGGGGGAAAAGAAAGACAGAAAAGGGATACTGGGACACCAATGGTTTAAAACTAAAGTCTGGGCTCGACGCTGGGCCGCAATAATGGTGGGGAGCCCAAGGCTTCGGAGAGAAAAAATCGTAGAAGCCGTTCGCTGAAAAATCAAAGGGGAAGAAGGATGAATCTCACAAAGAAAAGCATTGCAAACCAACTAGACCGCGACGTTGTCGTAGTCAGTCCGCCGTAAGTGAGAAAAAAAAAGCAAAAAGGAAGTTCACGCCATGAAAGGAGAAACCGTACAATACCCAGTAAAAAGATTTCTACAGCACTGAAAGGATAAAGGGGTTAAGTGAAGGACCAAAGAAGGAAGCAGACATCAGGGAAAAAAAACAGTACTTCCAAAAACTGTTTCAGAGAGGGGAGGGAGTATTAGGAGGTAGGAAGTCCGGGTATAAGATCGGAAGGGCATGCTTTCAGGACTATGGGAAGAGGACACCTAAGGAAACTGAAAGGGAACCCATAGATCTTAAGGATAATAATGACCGGAAGGGGGGGACGCAAGGACAACCGCCAGTGGGCGCATTGAAATCTGATGAGGCAGACGAGTTCAGGGCAAGAAGGCAGTCCCAAAACAGAAGAAGAACTCTAGCGAAAAGGCACCGGGGAAATCGGACGCCAAATCGGGTGCGGCGAAAAGGAGAGGTGATCAACTAAAAGCAAAGATTCCAGACACCGAAAAACACTAAGAAAAGCAAGAAGAAGGGACCAGAAAATCTGAGATAGGCCCGACTGGAAGAGTAGAACTACGGGTACGGGGTACAACAACCTCTCAGGTAAGGCGAAAACGTGCGAGAAAAAGTGAGGTGATCTGGGAGAACGGAGAGAAACATTCCAGATCCTAAAGTGGTCAAAACCTCTTCATGAAAAACCGTCGGAAAGCGGGAATTAAAATGAGGCGTCGCTGCAGAGGAAGGAGAAGAAAAGAAGAGCAAAAAAAGAAGCGGAGGGAGGAGCGGGGGGTGGCTTGGTCCGAACCGCGATTGTGTTCAAACGCACGATCCAAGAAGGCAAGGTTCAAATTTCTAAAAAAGCCAGCCATGGCGTGCTGCCGGGATCTGGGTAAGAGAAAGAAAACTAGAGCCGCGAGGCCGCCACCTCGTCGCCTTTCTGGGGAAAAGCAGGGAACGAGTTAACGCATCGACCAAAAGATATGGAGCACGCCTAGGGAGTCGTTGCTCACTAAGAAAACGGGCACAAGTCAACCGAAAACCGGGGGTACATGAAAAGGGTTTCCTAACGAGAAGGCAAACGGAAACTCCAGGGTGGGATGCGAGCGAAACAGAAACCGACCCGACAAGGAAAGGTATTTTCTTCAGGGGAAATGGAACAGAAGTAAAAATACCCTGAAACATTGGGGGCAAGAAGGAATGGGGACAAGGGGCATACTGAAGGGCAACTCCTGCTCTGCTGAGTGGAAGATGGTCCTGATAAGCCCGAGGCTAGGACTTCTTCAAGAGGAATAAATAGGGAGGGTGTGTCTCGCGGCATTAATGTCTTCGGACCGCAGTAGAGGGGCGCTAAGAGAGCATGGGCTGATGAAGCGCCTGGATAGAAAAAACGAAAGAAGCTCAGTCTGCGAAATCCATTAACAGATAGAGGTGTGGCCGCGTGGAAAAAAAAAAGTGCCATATAGCTGTTACGCAAGTGTCACTGTGACAGAGAAGGAGTTTCGGGGGAAACAGAAGGACTCTCAGAGGGGGGCCTTCTCCCCCTTGACCCTGCCCTCTGACCATAAAGACAAAGGAAACGCCGCCGCCGACTAACTTCAAAATTAATCCCTGAAGAAGGGGGACGCCTGACATAAAGAAGGAAGAACTTCCGAAAAAAGAATCTAGGAAAAACAAAACGGATGAGAGGAAAAAGAAAAGAAAATTGGGAAATTAGGAAAAGGCCTCATGAGTTCAGGGCCTAAGTGGGATCATTTCGTTCACTCTGGAGGAGGGACGGCAGGAAACCGATTTCGGGGAGGGGGAAGGAAGGAAACTTCCCGGTCTCCGGCGCTGATCGGAAATATTTAGAAGAAAGAAAACAGACATCGTCAAAGGAAAGCGGAACACGCGAGAGGGGGCATGGTCGAAGGGCACCACGAGATAGTTGCCCTGGGACGGGGAAAAGAATCAGAGACTGAGGCGGAGAGATCGGCTGGAGTCAAAGTAAGGCCAAGTCAGAAGAAACCAGCAACAAATCGAGTAACGGGGCCGAAGACACTCTAAAATCTCTCAAAAGAAAATATTAAAAGCGGAAAGAGGGGGGCGAAATTCTCAATGGGCAGGAGAAAAGATGCCACAAGTCAGAAAAGACTTACTTGCCGGAGTAGGAAGGATGCAACTTAGGGGGGACTATTGGTACGAGAGACAAAGTTGCAGAAAAAGGCTCAAGTGGGGCGGGGAAGGGGGACTGAGACAAGGATAAGACCAGAGGGGAAATGTTAATGGGGACCATCGCTAAATGGAAGAAAAAGGTTGTCGGAGGGGGGAAGGGACGAAAGGGCGCCGGCAGCAACGAGCCAGCGCGGAGAGCAAAGAGGACGAGGTTCACAGGAGGGAGGAAATACTGGGTACAGAAGGAATACCAGCACCCTAGAAGGGAAGGAGCGGACATGCGAGCCGAGCGGGAATACGAGGATAAGAGGCAAGCACTAAACCTTTCTGGGGACAGAGAGGTAGAATATTCTCAAAAAAAAACCCAAAAAAAAAAAAAAAAAAAAAACAAAGGAGGGGAAAAGACTTTCTGCGAAAGGAGAAGGGCGGGACAAAACAAAGAAGGGAAAGGCTGAGGGGGGCTCTGGCAGACGGTAAGGCTTCGAAAGAAAAAATAATGGTGAAAAATGAACAAAATGTCGAAAGCTGGAGGGAGGAGGAATAAGTGGGAGCGCAAGTGCGCTCAAAACGGAATTCGGAGAGACGCACAGGACACGAAAAGGGTAGGCGCAAAAAGTCGGAGACGAACCACCCAAGCGCGGTGGGGGAACAGCAAAATTGAGGGGACTAGAAGTTATAATAGATATAGCAGAAAAAGGGGAGGGGAAAGAAGGGCCACTTTATGTCGAAAAAGGTTGGGGACGTCATGAAGATGTGACAGCTGGCTTGATTGTCAAAACTAGCCTATACTGAAGAAAAACAGGAATATGTTCGGAGAGAAAGTGCTCCCTGGAGGAAAGAAGGAGTTGGGGGGAGCGTTGCCCAAAAGGAAAGGAACGAAACAGAGTCCTGCGAGAAGAGGAAGGCTCCGAGACTGCATCTGGAATGCTGAAAGGGCCAGGCAGGCAAAGGAGAATGTAAGAAAAGAGTGGCATTGGAGGGAATAGCGTGTACCAAAAAAAAAACGGGGCATGAAACAAAGGAAAAAAAGAGATGAGTGAAGGTACTGACACTACATCTCCAGACAGCGGGGAGAAGAACATTTGGGGGTGCCCGTAGGGTTCGAAGGGCGGCCTTCCAGTCATCGAGCGGAATTCCAGAACTTAGAGGGACAGTGATGGGGGAAGAATTCTTCAACTGAGCCTTGGTAGGTTCAAAAAGGGGGAGGGTGCCGAAAGTCTGGGAGAAATGTAGCGGGGCAGGGAAAACGAATGTGCAGAGAACAGAACACACGTAGAAGGGACCGAACGCGGAGTTGGGAGTGAGTGTCGCTAAAAAAAAAATATCATCGCCCAAGCAGGTAAGAGCTGGGATGCGACAAGCAGCTGCATCAAGCAAAACATAGCAAGTAAAAAATGATTGGACTTGCCAGAGAGAACAAAAACATAAGGGTTTGAACAGGGGTGACGCTAACCTTGGGCATGGACGATAGGGGAACCAAACACCTCCTACGACACTCGGTACCCTGAAGAGGGGGAATTGTGAAAGAGTGTACATCACGAGGGGGAGCCAGGCGACAGGAAGTGAGAAAGTCCCGATCAAGTCTCAAAAACAAAAAATTAGGGAGATTAAGAAATAAGGATTCTCAATCCGCGAAGGAGGGAACAGATGGTATTAAAAGCAAGGGTACGCAAGGCCGATCATGGGGGGGGACACGAGAAACCAGATGGATACGAAGGGGACAAAAAATCAAGCTGAAGACCGGGAGGGAAAAACGGTTCACAAACTATTGAGGGGAGACTCTGCGTGGGAAAACATCTTGTGATAAAAGGAGAGGGGACTCAAAAGGGAGAGCGCGGACGCGAAGCAAGAAAAAAAAGCGAGGGAGCGGGAAAGCTTAGTCTCTCCAAAGAAATCCTCACCCGCAGGACCGAGAAAGTGTCTGGAGGAGGAAGGACGTCTGAGACGACAAGTGAAAGAGCAAGATCGAAAGCAATCATGAGAAAGTGGCAAGGCGCAAGCCAAGTTAAACAAGGGACTGAATATCAAGGGCTGGAGAGTCTTAAAAAGAGGACCGCCGAAGGCGAAAAAAGACTGGGCACCACAAGGTGAAAAAGCGCTGAGGGCGGAGGTCTAGACTTCCGGGTTACGTCGAGAGGAGTCGAAAGGGGGAATTTCCTGTTACAGGAAGCAGCAGTTCCAAGAGAGCCCCAAAGGACAACAGATCTGGAGGGAAGGGCGACGGGATACCTTTAAAGTACTCAAGGACGAGACGCAGCCCGTCTGACTTTCTATACAAAAAAAAAAAAAAAAACAAAAAAAAAAAAAACAAAACACAAAACTCGAGAGACATGCTTTTCGGCATCGGGGACGTTAAGGAAAACAATAAAATACCGCGAGACGACACCGTGCGTCAACCGGTGGAGATCTGAAAAAGCGTGGTGGGCGCCGACGGGGGAATGAGGGGTGACGAAAATTAGCCTCCAGCAATTCGGCCAGAACCGTAAAAAGCGAAAAAAGAGTCCAGCATTCCGGAAGGGCACCAATAGGTCTAATCAGTGAGGAATAGACCGATAGAAACAAGTGAAGATGGTAACACGAGGAGGGGGGTGAATAGCGAAGGGACAGGTGGGTGCAGCACAAACCCTGACATTGAGGGCTGCTTGTAATACGGTCAGCCGCATGACGGAGAGATCAAAGGCCTCAAACCGTGCTGAAAAGGGAAGCATACACTTGCTGGGTACAGAAGGTGCATTTCCCAGGATTGTAAAAGCCGTAAAAGAAAGGGACCCATGGAAAAGGTCAGGGGTCACGCGCCTTTGTACCGAACAGACTAATGGGGAAGCAGAGATCAAAGAATTAAGGGGGAGGAATCTTCGACCATGAAGAAACCAATTCTTGAAGGAAACGGGGGATCGAAGAGTTCGACCCTATCGCGCGCTAAGGAACCGTCGACGGCGGGCAAGGCTGGTAAGCGGGACCGTGAAAGGTAAAGAAGAGAACACCAAAGAGGGTAGCACGAGGGAGGTAGTGTCGGAACGGGACCTAACCTTCGGAGGGGGAAAAACCTATATAACCTTTTTGGACCATTTGGGGGAGAGACTCAAAAAAGTGAAAAAAAGCACACGGGAAACAGAGTTGGTAGATGAATCTAAGAAAAATAACAATCCAACGGTGAAGGGGAGTCCGAAAAAGGGGGGGTGAAAAGGGAAAGACGATCAACCCGCCTCAAGGAAAAGGAAATAGAAAACAGCTGCTTAGAGGTCGAATTTCGGGAAGGCAAGGGAGGCTGAAGGGGAGAGGTAACGGATCATATCGGCGGTGGGCGCGGCAGGGATATTAAGGATGAGGCCCGCATCTCTATTTGAAAAGGAGGGAGAGGGAAGGGGATAAAAAGAAGGAAGAAAGAAGAATAGATTCGGTCAAAAGAAAAGGTCACAAACTAGAGAGGGGGGTAATCGACAGACCAGGGAATCGAGCTGGAAATGGACGTGGGAAAAAAAGAGCCGAGTGGCGTTGAAGAAAAAACGGGGGACGCTAATAGTAGGCTAAAGTGTGGGGGGGGGAAACGTGCACCTCTAAAAGCCCCACAAAAAAAGGGTCAATTTGTCAGGCGCCGAAAGTACGATTAAAGGAAAGGTACAAGGTCGGTCCGACCAGCCGAGGGAAAGTTTCAACTGAAAAAAAGATCTATCAAACACAACAATAAGAAGGCTTGACAAGAGAGATGGGGGGGAATGGCGAAATGTCCTTAGTAGGGGGACTCCTGGGGATAAAAAGAAAAAGGGTACGACCTGGTCGGGTACCTCTTGCAATGTTAGGTCATCCACAGAGCTGGAGGTGACTGGGTAATTGTCGCACGGTCACGGTAGCCTAGCGGAGAGAAAGTTATCGTGCTCAAAAAAAAGGCGATGGGACACAGGAACTGGAGTAAAGGGCTACCGTCCAGGGTTCTGAGAGGAAAACGAAATAGTGACTGCATGCACAAGCAGAGAGGATTCAGTCGTCTCAAAGCTGATTCCATCAGCCATGAGACATCCAACCGAAAAAATCTTATGAGAAAAGAATCACATATCAAGCGCAGGAAAAACACAGAAAGGATATGATCCGACAGCATCGCTAACGACTGCCGAGCAGAATCGCGGAAAAGAGAAGAAGAGTCAGTGCACTTCGTCGCCTGGAAAGGACAAAATCTGGTGAAGGGGGTTAAGCGGAGCAATGAAAAACACTGCTCCAGTTGAAGGGGGGGCGGGGACGGAGAAGTGAGAACAAAAAGGTTACGGGGGGAAGGTTCCGGGCTCTAGAAAAGGGCATAACTGTTCGTCGGACGCCGACAGGGGGAGGGGACTTCATCAAAAAAAAGCCACAAGGAGGGCAAGAAAGGCTTGTGTGAAGGGCGTAAAAGTTAAACCGATAAAAAAAAAGATCAACAATCGCATAGAGAGAGAGAGGCTAAAGGGCGATAAGGAAGAAAGCAATGGGAAACTGAGTCGGGGAGAATGAGCAACTGGAATTCGTGAGAGGAGGCTGAAACAATTCGCGGTCGAAAAGCGACTAAAGCTCGTTGAAGCTTCGGGAGAATGCCTTACACGAACGAAGAATGGGGGGAATGCCCGATGGGAAACTGGGGGGAGGAGGGGAAGGAAAACAGGGAAACAATTTCGCCAGCGGGAAGTAAATTCGGCCGCGGAGAAAAACAAGGGAAAAAAAACGAATTGGTCGGCGCATCAAGGGGAGATCAAGAAACACCGATGTGGGGTGCCAGCGTCCACGGGCGGTTCTCGGCGGGAGAGGGCCTAGATGACGTGTTTGGGGGGAGAAGAGGGGAAAGCTGGAGATTAGAGATCTCGAGGTGGCGTTGACTGGAAAGGGGGGAAGAGGTGGCTGGTGAGAAAATCTCAGGCTCTAATGCAACAACGAACTGGTCAGCTAGAAAAGGGGAGCCAATGTCGAAAAAAGGAGGGTTCAAGGGAAGGCCCTCGATGACGACACGCGGCCACCTACTAGAAAGTGCGCAAAAAGGGAGCCTTCCTTGCGGACGGACCGGGCATGCACAGGAACGGCACGGGGAAAGTCACAAAAAAATGAGGAATTGGGGCGAAAGATCGGGGGACCGAGGGCTCTCGAAAAAGAGGAACAGAGAACGGCGAAGCACTCACAGAACTTCCGAAGCAAGAAGACAAGAGAAACGCAAATTTGTGGTGAGGCGGTTTAAGCCTTCGGGACTCGATCCGGGGAGAGAACTACCTGATTGAAAACACACCTTGAGAGGTGGGTCAAACATAGGGACGAAATTTAGGACCTTCAATTGCGGGAGCAGGGGATTGCGGGGGGGGGCACCGAAGGAGGGGAGCCAGGGGGCTCTTTCACACGAGCGTGCGCAGAAAGTGAGAAAAAAACGAGAGTTTCCATAGAGAAATAGGGGATGGGGTATTTTAGAACGCCATCCATATCAGCACAAATGAATCTAACTGGGGCGTAAAGAAGGAAGGGCTATCAGGCAGCAGGCTGAGATCAAAAAGGTTGCAGGTGACCCATGAGGCGAGCACAAAACGAGGGTTGGGTAAACCAAGGGGGGGGGGCGCGAAGCCGCTTGGAGTCAAAGAGTTGGCCCAACCAATGCTAAAATAATCAGGCGCGTGAACCCTGAAGAGGCCTTTAAGTGGTACCAGGTGGTCATCAAAAAAGGGGACGCCGGCAACGGAAAGGTAGATCTCAAAAAAAACAAAGGAGGGGAAAGAAAGGGGAATTAGGAAGTAAGCTCCTCGGAACATGTTAGGTAACCCCTGACGGGGGGAAAAAGGAAACAGGGGAAGCCAGGGAGAAGAAAAGAGAGAGGGGGGACAATAGCGGCATGCAATACGGCAAGAACTTGGAAAACCCCGGGGTCAAAAAAAGAGGTGGCTGGGCTCGAGAGGGTCAAGACAGAAGGTGATCTCATACTAGGAGGGCCATTAAAGAAGAGCGGCGCCGGCTTAAGAGTCAAAGCGCTGGGACTGAGGAGAAAGCTCGCCACTCCGCTCATAAGTCAAATCTATGGACAAGAGATCCTTTCGTATCAGAGGAAGGTGAGGGGAGATGTAAAGGGGAAGCCCGAGCAAATTTCGGAAACGGAAACGAAGAAGGAGAACGCCAATGCTCGGAAAAGAAGGGTCTACCTCCCAAAAAAATGAAAAGGAGGGTAATCCGCTTCTAAGAATAATTCCGCAGGGGAAAGACGGACCAAGGGGAGAGATCTGTACAAGAGAGAGGGCTGGAACTTGACAGGTCAGACTCGTCGCAAGCTGAATGATTACAGGAGGGCAAGCGCAAAATTACCAGAACAATTCCACCATGATTTCTTCCAGCGCCGGGGCTTCACCTGGAAACGGGAAAAAGGAACTAGCAAAAGGACGCATGGGGGTAAGGAAGAGCTGAGTCCAGGGAGGGGAGGGAATCAGTAGGGAAGGAAAGAAAAAGCAACCGAAAACCGATCAATACAAGGTTGATTCAAAGGGGGTTACGCGAGAAAAAAGATCTTGGTTGGGGAGCACTCGACTGGATAGTTAAAAAGAAACAGCAGAACAAGGAGGAAAGAAAGCCACATAGGTAAAATCACCCTGACCTGAAAGAGTCGAAGATCAAAAACCGAAGGAGACGAAAACGGAAATTCAGCGTGTCAACACCTGACGTTTAGAAGGAGCCGAAAGGAGTTCAGAAAAAAAAATTTCTGGGGTCGCAGGGTCTCCGGCTAGCCCTCATTAACGGCGAAGACGAACAATGGAAAAATTCCCCACCAAAAAAAAAGTGTCCGAAGGAAAAAAAAAGGCACGGGAGACCAGAGAGTGCAACCGTAGAGGATACTATAAAGGAAGAAGGCACGACTCTAAAAAAAGAGTTGTAGGAGTCTATGCTGGGTGACCTAAAGAATGTTACAGAAGAAAGGGAGAAACGAATTAAGGAGAGGACAGACCGACAAATCCATTGGAAGGGAGGGGCCCAGATCGCCTAGGTCTACAATAAGGGGAGAGGAGAGGTACATAAGGCGTGCGACTTGGGGGGTTGTGATCGGAACGTACAGAGGGACTACGGAAGATACCACAAGAAAAGCGGGAGAAGACAGATGGATGCGTTGAGTAGAGACGAAGGGAAATGGGAGGGGACTTCAAGGGAAACGGTTTGGAGAAGGGGGGTAGCACATCGCCGTGCAAACGTCAAACTTTCAAGGCTTGGGGAGAAAAGGCAGAAGAAAACGAAAACGCAAAAAACGTAAATAAGGGTATTCTCACCGGGGAAAAGATAATCCGGAAAAAGCATTAAAAGTGCGCCGACGGGCAAGACGCTGCTAGCTGATGGCATTCATCATTCGTGCTAAGGCCGCGGAGGGGAGCTGCTTCTGTAGGGAGAAAGTCTGGGGTCTGTGGGAGCGCGTCAGAGGAAGGGGACGGGAGAGTAAACGAATTATAGGAGGGCTGCCTTGACTTAATGTGTAAAGTGTTAGGGAAACAACTTATCTCGACAGGAAAAGGAAGCAGGCGAGGGATGCAATCCAAACACAAAAAACTCGGTGTGGCAAGAAAGACCAGGGAAGATCGCTGGAAAATACCTCAAGTGAGGGTTAAAGTCGCAGAGGGGAGTACCTCGAAAAAGGGAAATCGCTCCAGAAACAAAACGGGAAAAAGAGAACATTCACAGCAAAAACTACGAAAGCTCGGGGCCTGTGGGCGCGAACTCGGAGAAAAGGAAATCCCGGCATAAATGGAGGGAAGAACAATCCGAAGGAAGGGTCACGAAGTACACCAAGAATAACAAAAAATAGGAGGAGGAAAAGGAGGAGATGGGACTCAAAATGACATCGAAAAGGTAACAAGACCTGTATCATGTCTTTCAAAGTTGCCTCGGTCCGACTGGCCCAAGGGAACTAGGAGGGAGGTGGAGGGGCCAAAATTCCCGTGTCCACCAGCGATGGCGTATGAAGGAGTCAACAAGGGAGGAAGGGTCCCTGTGGAAACAGAATATAGGAAAGTTGGAGTTCTGGAAGGGGGGGAACCACGAGATAGTGGAAACGTGAATCTGGAAAACGGGATGCTGCGTCAAAAAATGAGTGGAAGAAAGACACAATTCGAATCCACTAGGGGGCAAAGACTGAGAGGAGGGGAAAACCCTTCAAAGAAAGGGAAGTCAAAAATAAAATAGGAAAAATCCTAACACAGCAGCGGGACGCGGCATTAGTCCAGAAGACAGCAAAAACGGCCTTTGAAGGAGGCGCCTGGGGCGGAACGGGACGGGGGGGAAGAATGGACAAGGCGAAACAAAACTGAAATAAAATCTAGTGTGTTTCGGTTCGGTGGAGGGAAAGTCCTGTAGAAAAAAAGAGTGACAAGGGGATTGTCCTTAGAAGCAATGGCATACACTGGAAAGAATGGGGAAAACAAAAAAGGGGAGGGGGGCCTTCAAAACGAAAGAAAGGGACTTTCGAACATAGAGGTGGGGGGCGTAAGACGGGGGACAGTCAGGGACAAGAAACACCGAAAGGGCGAGGACACAGAAGAACGGATAATTGGGGTCAAAGAGGGACCATCCGGAGCCTAAAGAAATCAGGGTCTAAAAGATAAAAGACACTTGAATTCAGGTTGGTAAAGATTCGGCTGAAAACATTACGCGGGTCGAAAAGGCTAGCAGCACGAAAGAATTGAGCGGCGTGAAAGGGGAAAGAATCTCCGGCGGGGGGGCGGAGAATGGTAAGCACGATGTGAGGACCTGGGGGGGAGTCGGACTTGAACGGTTCTCCATTCTCTCGAACGGAAGGCAGAGAGAAGGATCAAAAGAAGAAAACGCAGTGTCGAGCACTGCAGGGGAGAGCGACCACCGAGGAAGTGTTGACCAGCGGAAGGGAGGAGACCAGAATCTGGCGGAAAAGGGAATCAGAGTCTCGAAGGATGTTCAGGGACCGCATGCTGGAATGAAGATCGGGGGGGGAGGTCAGGGGACCCGCTGGGGAGGGACGTGTCTGGGGAAAGCACACAACCCTAAAGAAGGCGCCGTCACCACCGATAGGGGGGAAACTCAAGGGGAAACCCTGGTCGTCGGCGAAGTGAAGGGGGGTCTTGAAAGGACCTACGAGAACCGAAACACGGAGCCAAGATATCAGGAGGGAGAAGGGAGAAACTTTCACGGTGAGTCCCTTTGAAAAAAGGAATACCTCGAAGTGGAGCCAGAGGTGAAGGGGAGGGAATAATTGACGCCGGAAACTGAATACAGGAAACTCTGCCCGGAAAAAGAAAAGAAAGGGGGGGGGGGAACCGTCACGAAAAAATCAGCGTAAGAATGAGGGACAGGACCGTTTTTGGAAGGGGTTCCCGTAGCCTGGAGGTACTAGCTACACAAAGGAAATCACCCTTGAAAAAGGGAAAGATGTAGTGCAGGAAAAAAGGGCTCCGGCTCGGGGAGGTCAGAAGGAGGGGCCGGGTGGGCAGAAAGTACTGGGGTCTATGGCTAGTGTCGAGACAGGGGGGAGTACGGACTTAGAAGAAGACGGCGCGCGTCCACTAGATGGGTTAAGAGGGATGGGCAGAGAGTCAAGCAAAGCAGCAGACGGGGGGGTGACAGCACGTCTGGCAAGTGTCGATCTCTTGCTGAGCAGATTCAGGAGAGAAACATTATGGCTAAGAAGGGAAAAAAAAAAAAGGGTTTGTACAGGGGAACGAGAGGAAGGGATTGAAATCCTGATAGGGGGACAACCAACACGCTACAAGGACTCTCAGCCGAGGGGACCTGGGAGCGGGACTGAGGAAACGCAGGGTGGTACATCACTTGTCGAAAGGACGGGAGAGATTCTAGGAAAAGCTCTCGCAAAAAAACACTCGTATTAAAAAAAAATAAGGCGAAGGCCAGCGAAGGCTCAACAAGAAGGGAGGAAAACATTACTGGTAAATAAAGAGGGAGAAAAGTTCGCAGAGCAGGCGACTGAAAGAGCGGTTGGTAAAAATGCAAAGAAAGCAGAGAGGTAACCCACGGTCCAAACCGATTTCTTTGGGACTTCTCAGCTGCCGCAAATCCTTGTAAGAGAGCCCCGTCAGAGGGAAACCGAGCGCGAAGGGAAAAAGGGAATTGCTAGAAAGGGGGGGGGGGGAGGACTGCTAGGGATTGCAGGGGTAAAATCAATAATAAGAAACCAACAATATTACCTCTCACGGTTTCGGCGGTCAGGGCTCGAAGATGGGATCAAAAAAAAAAAGGAAAAATTTAGGGCAAAGCAGAAACGCAAATGAGGGAAGGAAGGCCCTGGTCACGAAAAGAAAGAAAAAATGGGAAAGGGGGGGGAGAAAAAGGAGCTTCTGAATGAATAAGGCAAAGGGAAAAACTACTTGACCCAACAGGGTGAGCTCAGAATTCGTCGGAGCTGTCTGGAGTCCTGGAGAGCGGTTAGGGAGGCTCGTTCCTTAGGAAA
>Ga0179593_1508531_pt1 | contig 16794 bp, 22 predicted proteins | sample CZODoug2_1_08_16_FD_185931 | JGI IMG/M metagenome (GOLD analysis project Ga0179593, IMG submission 185931) | Vadose zone soil fungal communities from Angelo Coast Range Reserve, California, USA - CZODoug2_1_08_16fungal (PacBio error correction) | ecosystem: Environmental > Terrestrial > Soil >...
AGCAGGGGGAGAGAAAAAATTTCCTTACGACTGTCTCCGATCAAAAGATGTCAGGGAAAAAAAAAAGAGGGCGAAAACCGGTGACCATCCGGATACAATTAACCTTTAGGCAGGAGGGGGAACTTACCACACCGGGAGGAGCATCAGGGATACACTAAGGGACCGGGTAACTTTGTTAGTGAAAGAAGGGACTAGGATCAAGATTGAAGTAAAAAAAAAATGAGTAAGTATAATACGAACAGACCCAACCACCCTAGGAAACAAAGACATTGGGGGAAGAGAACCCACCGGGAACAAAGCTCCGAATTGTAACAAGACGTACGCGGCGGGGGGAAAACTACGGACAGCAAAACCATCGCAAGGTGAAGCAGTTCGGGGAATGGGGCTCCGTAAAGGTTCAGGAGGTTAATCCCCCAGAAAAACGGGGACTATGTGAAAAAGGAAAAAAAAAGAATACCAGACCACCAGCTTTGTCTGGGTGGGGATGAGATAAAAAATGAAACCAAAAGGGCAACCTGAACAGATTTCAACGGGCGAGAAAAAGAAAAGCTTCGGGCAATAAAAAAGCATAAGCCAACAAAAAAAAAACTGGAAGGTAGAAAAGAAAAAGAGAAAGGTTGAGAGAGTAAAGGAAAAGGTGAAAGCCCGATGGTTGCTGTTTATGTGAAAAGGGGGGGCACTGTAACTTAAATCACCAGCACCGCATAACGAGACTAGAGCGTGGGGGAATTACACAAATTACCCAACGGGATGTGAACTCGAATCGGAACTGGAACCTAAAGAAAGGGGTGGGGGTGGGGGAAGGACTCGTGGGCGAACGTGTGGCGGGTGGGGGGGAAGAAACAAATCGTTCTCTGGCGGGAAGACCTACGGCAAGTCGATGGAGCCAAGGGGGTTTGGGGGGCGCAGTAACGAATCCCGTTAGGTGGTCTAAGAAGGAAGATTAATACAAAAAATCAACAAGCCGTGAATAATGGCGATCCGACACAAAAAAAGGGGCACGTAACCAAAGTCGATACTGCTAGAAAATTTCGGGAATAGAGAAAGGGAAAGGTCCCACACAAGAAATCTGAAGGAGGGCAAGGGGCTTTCTCCAAAGTGCAACAGTGAAAAAAGGGGCTCGGAAGCCGTCGGGCAAAAACCGGCTTGAAATGAAAATGGGTCCTTTCAGAAAAACAGGGACTCGGGGCGATCAAACCTATGGAAGGGAGGGGAGGGGAGAATCAGTGGTATTAAAAAAAAGAACTCAAGAAACTGAATCTACAAGGCACGGGCTTGGGCCAGGCAGAAGGGGGAAAACTGTGGGAAAAGAAAAAAAGTCAAGAGGCCACAGAAGGGAGGGGGGAATCAAGTGGCAACGCCAAACAAAATATTCAACTTGTCATCGAAGCGGGGTCCAATGCGCAAAGAGCTTTTCCCAAACTTATGACAACTAAAAAAACAAAAACAGGAATCAGTGACACAACTGGGCGGAAACAAGCCACGGGGTCCCCCTGGGAAGCCAGACACTCAGAGGGCCAGAGTGACCCAAAACGGGTCAGACGGGAAGGGGGAACGAATCCCCAAAAAGGGGGTAACTTGACGGCAAAACTAAATAAGGGGTGCTCACGCTGGGGTCGACATACAAGGGGATATTTGGAACGGGAAAGTTGAGACGCGGAGGACACTAAAAACAGTCCGAAGAAATCCACAAAAGAAATACGTTGGAAGTGACCGACTTTTCTACTCAAGCTGCTCTGAGTAGTGGTGCGCTGGGGAAAAACCCTTGCGCCATGTGTCAGGAAGGGGGGGGAAGCTTTGGGGGGGGACGGGGGGGGCGAACGAAAACGGGGTTGGGGCCAATTGGCTAAGGTCCTGGGAAACTCCCAACCGGGTTGTACGCCCAAGCTCGGCGCCTGAAAGCGAACCTAATGGGGGGGGCGGCAGACAGACAAGGGAAGATGGGTGAAAAGAAGCCGGGGGTGAGACTCTGTCAGGGTTGACAAATGAAATGGCCGGTGCACAGGGGGTGATCCGGGGGATTCGAAAAAAGCGTAAAGGAGGGGAGAGCAGGCCAGCTGGACCACACAATCAGGGGCCCACGGACAAACAAGGAGACGACGATCTGTCATAACCACAAAAAAACGCGTCCGTCGAATGAAAAGGGCTAACAGATCAGAGGACACAAAAAAAAATGGGGCTGAAATGTTGATGGGACACGACCGGATAACAAGGGGAGGGGACCAGAGCCCACGAGGGGCCAAACGGTGGGCTACAAGTGAAGAAGGAAAGTTCCGTGGGAAAAGAAGGGTTGGGAGACCCACCGAACGAACCCGGAACATGACGGGCAAGCCGCCCGAAGGGGGGGGAGTGAACTTGCAGGAAGAAATCGAGGCCTTTCGGTAACAACAAATGGCATTTGCAGGGGTAGGAGAAACGTGGGGTAAGGGGGGCACGGCACGCTCAGATCGGGAAGAGATACATCCTGGAAACCGAAGAATGTCAAAGTGTCGACTTCATACATAATTGAAGGAAAGTGGTCGAGTTACGCTTACCTATCAAAGAAAAAAGAAAAAAGGCGAGAGGACACAAGGCTCCAAAGAAGATCAGCGCACGGGATTGCAAGGGAAAGGTGGTTAAGGCTAGGGACAAAGACAAGCAAAAGGGTGGGGGTGGATCGGCCCACAAAAAGGGTAGGGTAAGGACAGGCCAAACCACAAAAAAAGGAAGCGAAAACATGGTTGTAAAGGTGAGGTGAAATAATGGGACCAACAGGGACTCGGCAAAATAATGGGGGGGGGGGAACCAGGGGTAACTGACCCGGTTCACGAAACGTTGCTGGTGAACCAAAAAAAAAAACATTGCAAAATCGGGATCCAGGGGTACAGATTGAACGTGCGAAAGGGATAAACCACCATGGAAGGGGCCAGAGGGCCAAAGGTGGGACCCGCCAAATAAGGAGGACTGCTCGGAAACCCATGAGGATGAAGCCCACAAGATGTTCTGACAGCATCTGGACAGGGAAAAAACGGCAAACCAAAAAAACACAAAAAAGCGCAAATACTTGGGAGGGCCCAACAAATGAAAACGGCATCACATCGGAGTCAGCCAATTAGGGCGGGGGCACGAACGTTTGGAGGGGAAAAGACGCCAAGCCCCAATGGAGTCCCGCTGAACACGAAACAAGGACGGAGCCAAAGGACACATAGGCACTAATTGAAAAAAACCTATGAAGGAAAGTATTGTGATTTGCTCGCACGTTGGAAGCAAAAGGTCTGTGTTCACTGGACGCGCCAGGGAAAGAAGAAAAACAGACGTGTAACGGGAAGGGGAGCGGACTGTCTATAATCAAAAATGGGGGGGGAAATTCAATGGCCTAACTAAAAAATCGACCAAAAGGGAAAAGGGGGCCCGTACCCTCCTTCGGAAAGCAAAAAAGTTCTGGGGTCTCAAACCACAAACCCACAAGGATAAGGAAAACCCGAAGAGAACGGGAGGTTTCATCCCCAGGAAGCCGCCGGAAACTGCAGGAGCGGTGGGGGGGGTGAGTAAGGCATGAAAAACACAAAAGAACTCTGGAATAAAATGGGGGGGTAAGTCACTCCAACACCCTAAAGGAGTTTGTAAGGGAAACGTACGCTGGCCGGCACAAAAGAGGACGGGTCACAAATACATGTGGGAGGAACAGATCTAAGTCTCAAACCCAACCAGGGGGAAAAACTGTGGGAATCGGGAACTTCATTTTTTCGATTCGGAAGCAACGTGGTTCTAAGGCGGGAGGAGTGCAAAAAAAAGGGGGAAAATCCCATATGGGGCGAGGGACTTCGAACAGTCATCGGTACAATAGTTTCCAAGCGAAAAGACAAAAGAAATAACGAAAAAAAATTATGGATTGCGTTCAAGTGCACCGAGAAAAAAAAAAAACAAAGTCTGAAGAACGAATCAAAAGAAGAACAATGCGGGGTATCAAAAATCCGACTAGGGTTGGAACGGGTCATGCACCGATTGGAACAGCGTGCCCAAAAGACCCAGTCACACAAAATAAAAAACTGGACACCACCCAAAAAACATGGACGCAAGGTCGTTAACAACTACGAATGGTGCAAGGGGATGGTACAACAGGTGCCAATAGAAACGGGGAAGGAGACAAGATTTGATTGGAGCAAAAAACATCAGTAATTCGGTAAGTGCCGAGGCCGTGCCCACACAGGAGTTTGCACTACACACAACCATTAAAAAAAAAGGTAAGGGGAAACCCTGTGTGCCATGGGGGGGGGACTGGTTCCGCAACCAAAAACAAGCAACATAGGGGGGGGTGGTACAAATAAATAAAAAAGTGTTGTGCGGGAACGATCAAAACCAAAACAAAAAATCACAAACAAAAAGGACCCACACATGCACAAAGACAACCAACCAAAGAGGCTACGGACAACCACAACAAGACTGGGAAAGTAGCGATAACGTACAAGAACCCTCCACAAGAAAACTACGTAAGCGCGTGGTACGCCAAGTCAATAAGCACTGCCCAAATTTTGGGGGGTCTCTTAGTCAGCCAGGGGGGGAACCTCCCCATTGTCAGGGGACGACCGAAAAAAATTATGACTAGGTTAAATTGACCTTAACCTTTGTGAAAACTAATGTAGTTTCTACAGAAAGGAAAAAAAAGTGCACTTACAGCGCCATAACTTCAAACAAGACCCGTCACACGCAAGATTAGCCGTGCCCGACAGGTCACGAAATTCCGCCAAGGGACCTAACACAGGGTAATCCCAAGGAAAACAACTAACGACGTAAAAAGGGGAAAACAACGCGATCAAAAAAAACGTCTAGGCAACCAAAAAAAAAACAATTCCCTCTGAAGGTCACGTCCATTCTGTAGTTCGAGGGACGTGGGTAAAATCCACCGAACTTAAAAGTGGGAGGAAAGGGGGGAAGTCCATTTTGCCACACGTTTGCTTGTCCATTAAGAATACCTAAGCGGAAGGGAAAAAATAAGGAAAATTTTTCTCATAGGCGATGTCTCATGGGCCAGGCTAAACAGGGGGAATCTTGTGGGGGGTTTGAAAAGGGATATACTAAAGAACCACAGGCCGTCAAGAACACGGAAAATGGAAGTTGGGCTAAAAAAAAGGGCAAAAAGTTGAAAAAAAAAAACACATACGAGGGGATGATGCGACCATAAACCAAAAAAAAAAACAAATTGCAAGAAAAAAGAATAACCCAAAGGGCCCGAGGGACCTAAAACAGCCCCCCATTGACCATAGGAAGCAAATAGCCCTAACTTAAAAAAGGAACATCCGGTTGGGGGGGGGGAGTGTCAATTTGAAGTAAAAATATCAAGTCCCTAACCTACCAACTGCTTGAACGGTGAACCAACCAATGAAAAAAAAACTCCATGTAAAAACATCACTCGACAACCAACCTGTCAAAAGAAGAGAAACCCCAAACAAACAGGAAAAAAGAGAAAGTCAAAAGGAAAAAAAAAAAAAACCACAGAACCTCAGACGAAGCCCTCAAATTTATAAAATACAAACAGACTCGTTCACGTATCTTGTGGAAAAGGGGGGGAATTGACTTCTTCGAGGGGTAGACACCTTCCCGGTGGTAAAAAATACTATTTCGACCAACAATCTAAAAGAAAAACTTCCCAAAAAGCCAATCACCATTCTTTGTGTCGACATTATTAGCCCAGTTTCCTTTGCAAAAAACCCATGGGCCCAAAGGGGGAGGGGCGGTGCCTTGGAAAAACACCATCTTTAAAAACAGTACTTGCCTTGGAGCTGAAAGTCGAATGGAGAAATGTAACTCAGAAACCTGATATCTTTAACATAATCGGAGGCCACAGAAAGGAAAAAAGTCGTTGGGGGTGGGGAAAAAAGGACTCAAAGAAAGGCCATCCTATAATGGATAATAGCCTGGGTACTGTCGGAAGCAAGATCAACTCGGGCGGAAAACCAGTCCCCTCTGCAATAAAAAACACGGGGATGAGCAATCCAAGACCAGGTCCGCGGGGGAAAAAAAGCAAGGGCTGCCACAAGTACAAAAAATGAAAAAGTGGTTGCCCGCCGTCCGGGGGGGGGAAGAGCGAGTCGGCTCAAAAAAAAAGGTAAGAAACCTGGCTGAGAACGCGGGATCAAGTGGGGTGAACGGGAACCATGAGAAACATTCAAACAAAAGAAAATGTTTCAAGGAACTTCATGTCTGACCACGCAATCACATCCGCACCTAAAGAAGAACGGGGGCCCCGTGAAAGTTTTTGGGGGTAAACCCGGCCGGGGGCGATTTTTGACGAGTAACCTGAAGGATTGAAAAGGGAACCCTTAGAAGGTCTCGTGAAACGCCGTAAAAAACAACCCAAGAGGAAAGCTTGACGTACGTTAAAGAAACACGAAAAACCAAACCCTCGGCCACAGCCAGCCTTTGGTGGAAAACAGCAATACAAGCGCGGGCAACTCAGAAAAAGCGTTGGACGCAACACCAAAACCCACCCGGGCCAGTCGTCCATGAGTTTTCCACGACAGGACTTGGGGAAACGAGAAAAAAGCAAACAAACATTAAGGGGGCTGATGCGCACAAAAGTTACACAGCCACGACTAAATGCACAGACAAACCACTTAGAAACACAGGCGATTAAAAACGGGGAAAAAGATCGGAAACTCAAACAACAACAAGTTGAAGGAGGGAAAAAAAGGGAAGAGTGAATTTAAGCGAATGTTGCATTCTGGGTGTAATGGGAGGTGCTGGGTAAAAATGATCAATCAACAGGAAGAAAAGAGGAAGGGGGACTGGGGAGGGGACATGGCAATCACTAAGGGGGGGGACAATTTTAAAACGTCCTTCAATCAGAAAAAAGGGGTTGGGGGGGGAAGCGGCCGTTCTCGCAGGGGGGCTTGTTTTCCAGTCGGGGAGCTGCTTATCTGCGAAATGGTCAGACCTTTAGGGTGGGTGGGGATGCTTCAGAAGAAAAGAGCGCCCTAAGGGGGGTTCAATTGCAAAAAAGCACACAAATTCACTTACGCCTGAAATCCGCGACGGGGGAACTTTGTTCCCCCAAAAGAACAAGGCAGCGCAAGTCGGTGAACCAAGAGAGGGGGCAGATTGTGAGATGTCAAAAAGATACAGGCCAAGTTTCAAACAGTGCAGCAACAGAACGCCTTTGGGGGCAAAAAAAAAAAAAAGTGGTGGTTGGTGGGGGGAAAAAAAACGCACCTGGGAGGACATGTTCCAAAAAGGCACCGGCGAAAAGCGCGTCACGAGATCAAAAAAAAATGCTTTATGGAACCCATCTCTCCGCAGCACCATCACCAAATGCGAAGCTGAATCCAAAAAAAAAAAAAAAAAAAAACCCTGGCCCCCAATGTTAAAAAGGTTTAATCAGATCGTGGTTATCAGACAGCAAACGAATGGGGGAAACAGGCACCCATACTAAGTTGGGTGCTTTGATACGTCGAGGGGGCTCGTGGTGACCAAACGCCTCCCGGGCTAGGCAAGGGAGCATCAGGGCGCTCGAAGAAAAAAAACAGAATGAGTTCCAGGGGCATCGTAGGCTGAAGATATGAAAAACAAAATGATTTCGACAGAGCAGGGGTAAAACCACATATGACAAAGACGGCAAAAAAAAATCAAAAAAAAAAAACAAAAAAAAGGCAAACAGGCCCCACCAGTCGACAGAGGTGACCCGAGGGGGGGCCAAACTCGGGGACACACGCGCCGGGGGGGGAAAAGGTTTTTCACCAGGCACCAAGGGTGTCGAGAATCACAGGGGTGATTCGGGGCCGGAATTTTTTTTCTAGGCACGCTGTGGACCCTCCAGAGGGTTTGAAAACTGCCGGGGGAACACCGCCAATGGAGAAACCCAACTAAACACAATACGTCCCAGGCGGTTTTTAACAAGGGGAGTACTAAAGTCCTTACAACTCCTGCGTCGGTTGTGGGAGTGGTTGCCCAGTCGTCATGGGGCGGTTTCTGGAATTGCTTTTAGGGAGGTGGAGGGGCACGGGGTGGGGAAGGAAAAAGACGTAGACGTGACGCTGGCGGGAGTTAAAATACTCCAACAGCAACGGGGGGGGACCAAAACGATGCTCGCTCCTTCAAATATACACCGGAATGGGGGCAAGTCCACAGGACAGTGAAAAGGACCTGAATGGTTTCACAAGGCAAGACCGTGTTGAAGCTTCTCGGGTTGATGGGGTGGGGACTGCTTTTCAACTGTGCCCGGGTTGAGGACAGCATCATTCACCATAAGGGTGTCGGCACGGCAAGAGCGTAACAGGACACAGCAGTAGACCAGAAGGGATTTCAGGGGCAAAAAAATAGATTGTTCATTTGGGACACACAACCAACTCACCGTAGAAGTACCCATGCGCCAACCTGAATCCCACAAACAGCTCAAAAATGGGTCGAGAGGGGGGGATTTGGGGGGAAACCTATTCCAAGGTCTGAGGACACACAACACACACGGGGCAAAGCAAAAAACGAATGGGAAGATACCAATGATCGAAACTTTCCAAAAAAAACGGGGGTTCACTTCATTCAATTTTACGCCAGGGTGACCACGCAACACCGAAAGGCAGGGCGTCCTGGAGAAGAGAAGGCACGATGTTTTGATTGCCGGGGGGGGACTGAAAAAGTCCGCAGGTTGCGTTAAAGAAACCGGGCCATGGGGGGGAAAAAAAAAAGTGGGAGGCGAAAGGAACGGGGATACTACAAAAAAAAGGGGCGGAACGAAGATCTACGGGCCAAATGGAATGGGAATGGAGAATTATCAAGGTCCAACATTGTGAACGACCAGAGTCAAACCACACTAACACAATGCCTTAAAGAAACAAGGGGGCAGGCGCGTTAACTTGCCGAAAAGAGCAAACCAATTTTCAAAGGACACACCTAGCAGGAAGCTGAAGACAGAAGAGTCGGTGAGGTTCCTTTGGCCGGTACGTCGGGCGGGGGGGAGAGGCAAACTGGAAGCAAATAGGGGTTTTGGAGTGGCAAGTCAACAAAAAAAGGTGGGTATTAGACAAACGGCCCCAGGGGAAACACCGAGGGGTCAATACATTTTTGGGGTAAAGTGGGGAAAAAGGGCAGGAAAAGAGAGAAAACAATAAAAGTGGGGGGTTGGGAAAATAACAAGTAGAGCCTAACGTTTGGCCGAACCAGCTGGTTAAATGAAGGGGATTGGGGGGGGAAAAAACCAAAAAAACCCAAACCACCCAAAAAAAGAATTAGTGAAAAAAAACCAAAACCAAAAAAACAAACAAAAGACATTAAATTGTAAAGCCGGTCCTAAAAATCGCCCCCAGGGCTGCAAGGCAGCAAACACTCCCGAGAAAAGGAAGGGGGATGGAAGGGGAAGGGGGTGGGCCCAGCCCAATGGAAGGAAAGACATGGACTTACCGTGTTCCCCGAAGTCGTCAAAAGGCGATAAAACAAAACAATGGCGGGGATGGAGATTTCAGAACGAAACGGCATGGAAGCAAACTTTCTTCCAGGAAACGATCAACCCATTGATTGCGGGGAAAAAAACTTGCGCAAAACGGAAGACTCGACAGAAGAGCGACATGCCAATATGGGGAGGGAACGTCAGCCCCGCCGGGGACCACGCAAGGAATGGAACAAAAAACCAGGAAACCTAGGCCAGGAAAAAAAAAAGGGAAGTTGGGGAAATGATATCCTAGCGTGGCAAAAAGGTCTGGGGAAGGGAGGGGGAGATGAAGGAGGCAACGAGGGAAAGGCTTCAAACCTAGTTGTAAGGGGAATTGGACGGACAGGACCGATATCAAAGCAGGCATGGGGGAGGGGCCAAGCGACGATAAAAAAGCGGGAGCACTGGACAAAGGGAGGGTGCAAGGGACGCCTTCCGATCCCCACCGGCAAGGGTGGGGGACTAGCTCAGCAAATATCACAAAACCGAGGGGGATGAGGAAAAAAAAGGATACCACTGAATCGAACAGGGGGGGGCGCAGTACGCGAAGGATCCGCCGGACTTGGGAAGGAGGAGACGGTGTGAGTAAACGGACAGAAACCAGGAACGGAAGAGGGGAGGTTTCCGCCGCACCAAAAAAGAAAAACGAGTTGGAAGACCCACAGAGGTCCAAGCCAAGCAGCAAACACTGACCATTCAGTCCAGGGCGTCACCACCATAACATTGCCACAGGAAAAAAGTAAGCAGAAAACAAAAGAACATATAGAGCGGAAGACCACGGACAGTCGCACGGCCAACCTTGGACCTGGGGAAAGTCGGTGAAGGGGGTTTTTCGACTGATGAGGCAAGCGTGGAGGCAACGGGGGGAGGGCAGAAGGAGACAGAACCTCTTTGGGCAGAAGGGCACGCCCGCTCGACCATGGTCAAGGAAGTTGTGAGTGGCCAAACCCATAAAACCACTATTAAAGGGGCGGAGCAGGGGGGGAAAAGCATTGAAAAAAGAGGAGGGGGCCAGGAAACACAAGGGGTGGGGCCGGAGGTAAAAAACTATCACGACTACTTATGGGGGTTGGGCATGAGAATGTTAGTTGGGTGAACTTAAAACAGTACCAAGAAGGGAGGGGGTATGATGGGACGGCCCACCCAGCAAAAAACTCCCGACCTTGCATGGGAAGAGTTGGATTCCTGTTAATCCAGGTCGATAGGGGATCACCTTCTCCGCCTGAGTCAATGGGGGGGGTGGTAAAAGACGCGACTAAAAACTGAAGGCAAATAAGCCGGAAAAGTACTCTCTGAACAAAAAAGTGGAACCATCCAAAAAACCATGGACGTGGGAGAAGGATCTGACGTGAAAATGATTATTGTCACGACAAAAAAAAAATGTATTGAAAAAACCGCGTTGGGGGAAAAAGGGGGGGGGAACCGCTGAATTGAAAACAACGCCTAAGGGGGAAAACAAAGTTAAAAAAAAAACAAGTTCAACCACCAAACAAAACAAAAACCAAGAAAACCCAGGGTCCCTCCCCGAAACGACGAAACGCAAAATCCAAAACGGTCGAGGGATGGAAAGAATCTTTCCTCACATCACGGGGGATGACCAGGAGCCTAAAAAATCGGACCAGCAAATGCCCAGACGGGGAAAGGAAACCTGTCAGCGGACCGGTGTATGTCTGAGGACATGGACAGCGAACTAAAAGGGGAAAGAAGAAAGCTGAGCGGGGGAACGAAGGAAAAGTTCCCAAGGGACCAGCCGGAAAGCAACAAATTCCCAACCCAGGGGGGAAAGCAAACTAAAGAAAAGTTGCCACGAGCAACCAGCACCCCTACCGGGCAAGAAAAAAAAAATACAGGCCAGGAACCGGAAATCCGGCACGTAGGGGGGCTCGATGGCAACCGCGTGACTTAAATGGAAGTAGGACACAGGTGATCCCCAAAAAGATGGGCGGGAAGGACGAGGGAAGAGGGGAGGAAGAGAAACACCAAATCAAACACGGGGTAATACAAAGATCGGGAGTTGGCCAGATTCATTACACGTGACGGGAGGGAAGGGTTGTGTTTGTGGTACAATACAAAAACACAAGCTAACGGAGGAAGTCAAGCCGTCAGGCCGATGCCTTGCGTACAGGAGGGGTGTGAACGGGAAAAAACCAATACAAGAGGCATGAGCGCAGCACAACAAAGGAGTGCAAAAGAAAAAATGAACCAACCAAACGACCAGGCAGAAAAAGGTCAACCATAAACGCGGCGTACAACGCCGCGCTGACCAAAAAACACAGAGAAGCCTAATGATATACTAGGTCTGAGCCGGGGAGGAGCAGAGAAGACCCTTGGATGGGATCTGCAACCCACACAGCGGGGCAACCCCCAACACTCCCGCGCCGGACAACATCCAACGGTGTCCCCCTGTAGGGGTAACCGGACCGGGGGGACATTGACATAGGGAGTTGCCAACCAATGAAAAGTGGAAAAGTGCGCCAGAGATACCCCGTCATAGGACATGCACATTGGGTGACTCGGTGCACATTGTACTTGACACCAAGGTTCGGGCAGGCCCCCCAGAAGGGGAGCCCGGGGTGTGGCGGGCATGGAGGGCCCAAAAGGAAGAAAAGGGAGGTCCGCGCAAGGAAAAGAAAGGAGGGGGCCAGGGGAGGGGGGTGATCGAGGGGGTGTCAGGGGGGGGGGGGGGATGGTTGGCACACTGTGAAGTTGGAAGTCCGGGAGACGACTTAGTGAGGGAAGGTGGGGAGAGCTGGGGCCGCCCCAGCAGAGCCCAGGGCGGGGCAAGTAAATGGGGAGCAGCCTTTGGGGTGGTTCTCGGGGCATGGGGGCAGAAAGACATGCGAAACTCAGAGGGGGATGGAAGGGCGCGGCAAGGCACAAAAGTCAACAACAGACGGACACAACAGGGAGGCATGGGACTGGGGGTCTTACCTTCAACACAACATGATGTACAAAACAGACCCTCGTCAACCATCAAGACACCGGGAATTCACACAAACCGGTCAACAAAAAAAAAAACAAAGAAAGGACTAATTGGTCACACCAAAAGCTTTACAAAAACAAAAGACGAAAAGGGACAGGGCCCGGAGAGAATCGGAAGCATAGAAAGTACAAAAAACAAGACAAAAACGGGGGGGATGCTGTCCACTTTCGGAAAGGTGGGGCCCGCAGCAAAAAAGGGGTTCCAATAAGGAAAAGAAAACAAGGGGTCGGCAACACAAAGGACCGCAGAACACCAGTGGGGGGAGCCTGACAATGGGGAAGGGGGAGGGGGGACCATAATGGATGGCAAAAAGGGCGGACCAGGGGCCCAAGGGGTCAAAAACCCAATGGGCAAGCCCTGACGAATGCCGCAAACCAGGAAAAAATGGGTGAAAAAAGGAGTCCCAGAACGATCAAAGAATGGGGAAGTTCACCTGAGAAGAAGGAAACAAAATCGGTCTGTGGGGGGTGTGTCCCGAGCGACAAGGGTGAAAATACTTGGCCTTGAAATAGCCTTGGGAAAAGTCTCAAAGGAACACATCACTAATCCCAAACGGGGAGCCAAGAAAGGAAAAAGAGTAGAAAACAAGGCAACGCAAAGGCCTTGTCCAGGAGAAAAAAAATCCCAGATAAAAACCAAAAAACGTCAAAGACAAAGTTTGGGGAATACGACCGGGGCGAAAGAGCGGTAAGTCCAGAAATGGTAACACTTGCACTGGGCAGAGCCGTAAAAAAGAAAAAGGGGTACGAGCCCTTGGGGCGTGACCGATAAGAATTTTCTAAAATTGGCAGCCACAAAGAATAATGGGGGGAACAATGGACCTGACTGTGACACACCAAAAAGCAAAAAAGGCTCAAAAAGCGCCAGGAAGTGGAAAATGCAAAAAAGGGGAAACTTGCTGGAACAACAAGACGCAAAAGCGAGATCAAGACAGAAACAGGAGCGTGGGAAAAGGATAAAGCAACACACATAAAAGGGCGACCCGGAGAAGACCCCAACAACAACCAAGGGGACAAGAAAGGACAGACGTTCAAAAGCAAGGAAAAAAAGAACCAAAGGCAAAGCCGGATGGGAAACACCAACAATCCCACTCGTGTCACTCCCAGGTGACCAACCGACGACGCCATGACTCCGGTGGCAAACAACGAGTCATTGGACCATGAGAAAATCGAGCCAGAAAAAAGTGGTGGAACGGCACTACCAACCCACCGAACCCACTAAATCGGGCGGCGGTTGAATGAGTTCATGAGAAACAAGGAAAAAACAGCGAACAGAACGTTCAAAGCAAAGACCAAAGGGGACAAAACAGTACGAATGTCAGAATATTAAAAGCTCAATCTAACACACACCCAACACAACGAAAGCTTATTAACAGAGATAGGAAAAAAATGGATACTGTGTGATCGACTGTGGGACAGGGGGGAAGGGGGGGGTGGGAACGGTGAACAGGGAGATTTAAGGTTCAAAGAAAAAGACACCCAGGAAAAAAGCCGACTGCTGGTTGGTTGAGCAAAGGATCCCACCACGTGACCACCGGACAAACACATACGACGGAGGGACGTTTTTGGGGGGGGCAATCAGCGGGGGGCACGAAAGAATGTGTGCTGTTGTCACTCTGACGGTGGCAAGGGGAGGAACGGAGTCGTAAAGATGAGGGGGTTGGGTCTGGTCGATAGAAGGGAAAGGGTGGGGAGGGGACATCTGCACAGTTACGCTGAAAATCGACACAACGTTGGTTACAACAAAAAAAACAAGGCACAAAAGCCGAACGTAGTCACCGCGATTCGGGCTAAAAAATACAGCATGAAAACAAAATTGACCCCAAGCTCCAGAGGTGGTTCAGTGGTGGTGAGAACCAATTGAAACGCAAACGTAGGCAGGCCACGGGGGAGACCGGATCCCAAAACCAAAACGAAAATAAACTTACAGACTGAGGACCGCCGCTCCGTTCGCCCCAGGACTGGGCGGACACCCGGGGGGGGCACCTCATGGACAGGGTTGGGCGATCTCCCAACAACGTTGGGGGGATTCAGGAAAAAAAAACAGGGGGGGAACTGGAGGGAATCAAATGGTAAAGGGTGGATTCCCTCGAAGGTGAATCTTGGGTCGAACAGGGGAAAAGGCGGCCAACGGCCGCAAATCATTCAGGGGGACCAAGAACCATCGGAAAAAAAACCCCACGGAGAAGAGTGCGGGGGGAAGCGCGGCTTCTGATGTATACAAGGAAAGGGGACATCGTAAACGTGGGTTACAAACACTAGATGAAAAGAAACGAACAAGTTACCTCGTCAAAAAAAGGAAGGTTAATACCAAACCGAGTTTTTCAACGCCACAACCAACCCCAACGGGCAGGAGGAGGGGCAGGGGGGGCCATTGTCACGGCAACTGGGGAACAGGACGGAAAAGGGAAGTTTTGGCAGCGGTTTGAACTCGACACAGGACTGTTGAAAAACCGCGAGGTGAAACTGACAGTGGGAGAAAACCAAAAACACCCAGGGGAAAAATACCAAAGGACAAACGATACGGGTGGTTCACGTCAGTTTCATACGCGGCCGACTCTAGCGCAAAACGTGGGGGGGGAAACGCCAGGGGGGGTGCCCTTAAGAGTGGAAAAGGGGTTAAAGGGAGGGGTGACGGGTACATAAAAATCCGTAACGGTGCCTGGGGGGAAGCGGACTGTTCAGGGGGGGTAAGGACGCAAAAAGAAACAAAGGTCTGTCGGTTCATGATCCGCACAAGTCAGAGTACACGAAGGGGGAAAGTCCACAGAGGAAGAATGGCACAGGTTAAGCCCTGACACGGGTTTAAAAAAGACGGGGAGCGAGTCGTGGGGGGGTGGGAAATCATGCAGTGCCCTGGTTGGTAGGAGGGCAGTCAATCAACTCGAGGCTGTCGAATCCACGACACGCTGTAACACACAAGACACAGGGAAAAAAAATAACCAACCATCAAAGGGAAGGCCAAGGAAGGAAACGAAGGATCTGGAGTAACACCCAAAAAGCGCCCTAGAAAGACCAATGATCACAGGGAGGGACTGAAAAAAAAAGTGGTAAGATTATGTATGTCACGTCGGAAAAATGGAAGAAGCCGGCGTCTCAAGAATCGAATCCCCAATGAGCACATTAGAAGGCAGGTCCACAACAGAAGTCAATTATGAAGTGGTTGAAGACACACCCGCCTCGACCCCCACAGACCATTATCGCAGACCAATTCTTAACGCGTAGGGTGGGCGTGGGGTTAAAAATATGAATGGTTTGCCCTGGGACCAAACCACCCCTGCGATTGAGGGAAGGGGGGTGAGGTTCCATGTGTGTTGCGGCACGGAGAAAGGGGCCGGGGGGAGTACGGTACATCAGCGGTACGGCCTGGTGCGCTGCCTCAGCTGATAGGTCAACCGAGGTTATGTGAATAACGTTCGCCTAAAAAGGGAAAGGGAAACGTGGCACGGATCCACGAGGAAAACAGAGAACGACTAACCCCCGGGCAGGACGAAACAGGGGGGGGGGAGGGCAACTCCAGAAATCAGGTCACGTAAACTGATTTGACTGGTAACTGAACCTGCCCCCAGTGGGGAAGGCATCGTTGGAGTTTTAGAGGAAAAAAAGCACAAGGAGAGGTGGATATTGACAGAAAAAACAGAAAGGGCCCGGAGGGGCCAATCCGGTTCCTACAAATTTGTTTTAAAGGGAGTGTGAAAAATACAGGAAAGAAGGAATGAACGCCACGCCTTTTGGGAAAAAAACAAAGCACGAGACACGTTACCGCGTGGACAAGACTTTTTAGAACAAAACAACCATGGAACATCGGGCCAAAAAAAAACGTCGATCAGAAACCCTTTCCTTCCCAGCAGCACCCCACCGAGAAACATGAAGGGTAAGGGGAAAAAAAGGGTGTTGGGGCCGCCCATAATAAGGAAATGGATCAAAAGGAAAACAAAAACCCGTCGGATGGGGAGACGCAACACCAAGAGCGGCTAGGGGGGACGAAAAAACACGGCAAAAAAGGCAAAAACTTCGGTGCAAAGGGACCGTTCACAAAGAATGGAAAAGCATTGGGGGTATGGAAAGGGGCCACACTCGAGGGAGAGCAAAGGGGAGAACCCAATATGGAGTCAACACTAAAAAAAACGCCAAAAACGCGAGCACCCGGAGGAGGAAATCAGCTCTCAAAAAAAGGACAAACTACTGCAAAAAACTAAATTTATTGTGGGGGGGAACGGCAGTGGAACAAGTGTAATGTGGACCGAGGGGGAGGGGCTTGACAGGAAGAAACGCGGGGGGACGACAAAAACGCGGGGGGGGGAGTTTATGGGAAGAGGGGACACAGAGCAACGCGTGACAAGGGTTCGTAGAAGAGAACAAACAAAAAATAGACCGAAGAAGACGGAAAAATTGACCTCGTAACACGACCCACG